>Ga0265297_10000735_pt1 | contig 90989 bp, 102 predicted proteins | sample Munlanlwell13791_FD_192502 | JGI IMG/M metagenome (GOLD analysis project Ga0265297, IMG submission 192502) | Leachate microbial communities from a municipal landfill in Southern Ontario, Canada - Leachate well 137-91 | ecosystem: Engineered > Solid waste > Landfill > Unclassified | place... | reverse complement strand
CGAAGATGGCTACTACCGCGAACAAACATACAAAAATTGTCTTCATTGCCTTCCTCTCCCTATAGTTATATATTTCCTTATTATATTCCTATGCTTATTCATATGCATAGCATTCTCCGTGCCAACTGAGAAAATAATAAGGATTTTATAAACAGAAAAGGAATAAATGTTAAATCCGGCACCTGTGGAACTATGGGCGGTAAAGTTTATCTGGCTTTCTTTCTTCTCAATACCAATCCTAATAAACCTAATCCCAACAATGATAAAGTGGCAGGCTCGGGAACAGCAGCAGTATTTTCAGAAACCGTCCAATGAAAATCGCGGTAGATAGTCCCATAGGTAACATCGTAGTTCTTGGAATCTCTCATAGTAAGTTCAAAATTTGACGTCTGTGGTTCACTTAAAGCTGTAAAAGGACTATAAGTTGCAACAACAAAATCCATAGTCTGACCAGCATAGACTGTTTGAAGCCCTAAAGTCTCATATACCTTAAGCGTGGTATTATAGCCAACGGGCCAATTATGGCTATAACCATCCAACTCAAAACTTCCATCAATACCATAGACTTCTCCAGCGGTAGAATTATTATAAAATCTCCCATATACGGAAAATGTTTCCTCAGGACCAACGATTACATTGTCATTAAGAATCTCCCAGTCCCAAATAACCTCAGCTTCGGCTTTCGCCATTATGCCGAAGATGGCTACTACCGCGAACAAACATACAAAAATTGTCTTCATTGCCTTCCTCTCCCTATAGTTATATATTTCCTTATTATATTCCTATGCTTATTCATATGCATAGCATTCTCCGTGCCAACTATAGTATTTAACCAAATTATTCTCAATTGGTTATGATAACTTTAAGTATTTCAGATAGTTACGAACAAAGGTAATTTTTGTCTTAGGCGGGCTATTATCCTATTTCATTGGTAAGTGTTGAATTGTGTAATCAACTTGTGTAATTAGAGTGTTGAAATGCAACATTTTCAAATCTTGCCCTGTGCTAGAAAAACATCCTAAATTGGCGTTTTCCTGGAATTATCCGCCTTTTTAAAAAATATACTTGTTTTGCCTTCTTCGTTTACCCCTGTGATATTAAGATCACAACCCTCATAACCCCATAAGTCCGGAAGAAAGATCACCTGATAGTATTCTGTTCAGGGAATTGAGCGAATTAATAAGAAAGATCCCTGCATAGTAACTTAATATAAAAGCAACAATAGTTACGATTATCTTAACCTTAGGGCTAAAACGCGGGTTAAGCCAAACCAAGGGCAAAGCCAAAGGGCCGACACAAAGAAAAGCCGTTATTAGGAAAGTGGTTTTAAAATACCATTTCTCCTTCTCTTTAGGCTTGTAAAGTATCTCTCCGCAATACCTGCATTTCACTGCTTCTTCTTGTATCTCTTCTGCGCAAAAAGGGCATTTTTTCATGCTCACTCCTGATCAAACTCCTACTGATTATTTTTAGCAAACAAATTCGCTTCGCTCAGGACGGGCGGAGACTACGCGGAAATCATGCGCCCAGCCCTTCGCTTCGCTCAGGACGGGCGGAGACTACGCGGAAATCATGCGCCCAGCAGGAATCGGACCTGCAACATTCAGTTCCGAAGACTGACGCTCTATCCAATTGAGCTATGGGCGCATAAAATAGAACCGTCCCCTTTTATATGCTTTTACCTATAGGATTTCGCAGGTATCGCCTATGATTTTCCTGATCTTCTCCAACTTTGCTTTCGGCACAGCCAAAATATTGCCTCCGGATGCGCTGCGCACAGGGGAATTCAATTGCACCTTGTCCGGCCTTATCCTCTCTACCGCCTCTTTTATCTTCCTGATATGTCTTAAGTCATCATTTATGCCTTTAACTAACATAACCTCAAGCCAAATTTTACCAGAGAATTCCTTCTTTAATGAGACCATTGAATCTATTATTCTTTCCGGGTCAATATTAACTGCCGGCCGGTCTATTGCCTGAAATATCCGCGGGTCTACCGCATCTAAAGAAGGGACTATAAGGTCTGCGGCTTTTAATTCTTTGCGCAGCACAGGATCTATCAAAAGAGAACTGTTAGTGATCACAGCTATGGGGGTACTTACAAGTTTCTTTGCTTCCAGAATAAATTGCCCTATGCAGGAATTAAGAGTAGGCTCGCCTGAACCGGCGAGAGTGATATAATCAAGTTTACCTGCCTCTGCTTGATTATTCTTCAACCAGGAATTAAGTTCTCCTAATATGTCTTTGCAGGGACTGTATTCCTTCCTTATTGTTGTTTTCTCCGTAGTACCTCCCAATTGGCAATAAACACAATCAAAACTGCATATCTTATAAGCAATTAAGGAGACCCCCAAGGAAAACCCTAACCGGCGCGAATGTACCGGGCCGTATATGTATTTCATCTTTAATGCCTCTTGCTAAAAATAAAAATCCCCCCAATTTATTCAATACCTCTGAGCATAAACTGGGGGGAATAATTTATTTTATATCGATGGTGCAATTATGGGTACCGAAAGTATTTGTTACGCAGGAATGGCAATTAGGGTCATTCACCCAGTTGCCGTCTACGAACATTTTATATTCGTACTTGCCCGGCTTCAGGCTTGCCTTAGCTATCCAGTTCCCCTTTAAATCCCTCTTCGCCGGAAGTTTATCCGTACTCCATCCATTAAAAGTCCCGGCGACACTGACCTTTCTTGCCTGCGGCGCGTGGAATTTGAATTCTACAGACTTTGCCTTCAATATCCTTGCCATGGCAACCTCCTCCTTTATTTTATATTAACTTACACGACAAACCAGCCCCTGTCAAGAATTTTTTGGCAAGCCAGGGTCCTATACCGCTACCACTGTAATCCCCTTCTGGTCAGCCAGGGCAATACTCTTTTCTTTATCTATAAAAAGCGTCTTGGCTGCCTCTATAGCCAGGCAGCGGGCACTGGCCTTCACCAGGTTCTTTACCGTGTTTAAGCCTACGACCGGGATATCAAAACGGGTATCCTGCTTGGGCTTACTCACCTTGACCACAGTGATGCCTGCGCGGGCAATCCTGCCTGCGCGGCGGATCAGGTTATCCGTCCCCTCCAGGGCTTCTACTGCTACTATGGCCTTGCCTTTAACAGCCACAGCTTGTCCTATATCCAAATAAGCGATTGCCTTGGCTATATTCAGGCCAAAATATATATCTTCCCAGGTATCAAAATCAGGTTGAGAGACAGTAATAACCCCTTTTTTAGGCAGAAAATCTTCCAGATAAGTAGTAGAATCAACCAGCCTTAAGCCGTGATCTTGTAGCCTTTTAGCTATTGCGCCAAAAATAGTATCCGCCCTCTTGTCTTTTAACCCACGGATAATATCTTTTAATTCCTTGTCTTTTTCTATTTCCCGGCTGAACAACCTGTGCGGGCTTATCTGTCCTGCCATAACCACATCAGTAAGCCCTTCCTTCTTAAATATATCAAACATCCGGCTAAACTCATCCAAACCCAGCCAATAAACTTTATCCGCGTATTTACTCAGCTGCCGGCTGGTATCCCCTTTTATGGCTATTGCTATTACCTGACAGCCTTTTTTACGCGCTGCCTGAGAAAAGAGCAGGGGGAATTTACGATTTCCGGCAATCAGGCCGATTTTTTCCATAAGTCAATCTTTGCTTACGAATTATCTTTTCTACGGCAGGAACGGGCAATACCTCTCCGTGAGCCCTTTATAAAATTGATAAGATAGCTGACTTCCTTGCTATCCCCTATCTCTTTTTCTGCTTTCTCCAAGGCGTGCTTGACGGGAATACCGGAATTAAAGAGTATTTTAAAAGCGTGGTTTAACTGACGTATGGATTCTGCGCTTACCTTATGGCGCCTTAATCCTATAAGATTCAATCCGTAAATATATGCAGGATGCCCGTCACAGGTAGAAAACGGGGGTATATCCTGGACTACCTTAGAACAGCCTCCGATAATAGAAAGAGAGCCTATCCGCACGAACTGATGGATAGCTACTAAACCGCCTATTACCGCCTTATCTTCAATCGTGACATGGCCGGCAAGGGTGCCGCCATTGGCAATAATACACTCATCCCCCACCCGGCAGTCATGGGCAACATGCGAATATGCCATAAAAAGATTCCCCCTGCCGACAATTGTCCTGCTCCCTTCCTCTGTCCCGGGATTAAAGGTGCAATATTCACGGATGATATTGTTATCCCCTATATCAAGAAAACTATTTTCTCCCTTGTATTTCAAATCCTGGGGCCGGCTTCCTATTATCGCCCCGGAAAAAATTTGACAACCAAGGCCGATACTCGTATTACCCTCAATGACGCAATGCGCCCCTATTACCGTACCTTTGCCTATCTTGACATTATCGCCAATGGTACTATAGGGACCGACTCCAACTTCCTCTCCGATCAAGGCATCATTAGAAACTATCGCTGTCTTATGTATAAGCATCTTCAAGACACAACCAATGCAAACATCAAATCCGCCTCTGCTACAACTTTGCCGTCTACAAAAGCCTTGCCATGTACCTGTCCCGTTCTTGACTTGATCTTACCGGCGGTAATATCGAATACCAGCTGGTCTCCAGGGACGACGGTCTTACGGAATTTCACGTTATCCATAGCCATAAAATAAGCCAACTTCCCCCGGTTTTCCTCAGCCGCCAGCATCATCACCCCGCCTACCTGGGCCATCGCTTCAATAATCAGGACTCCCGGCATGACCGGCTTTCCCGGAAAATGCCCTTTAAAGAAATAATCATTAATAGTAACATTCTTTATCCCCACGGCATGCTTGCCTTTATCCAGGGAAATAATCCTGTCCACAAATAAAAAAGGCTCCCGGTGCGGCAGTATTTTCATGATCATCTCCACGTCCAACTGCTGGCCGTCCTGCGGATAATAACTTATTCCTATTCCCCCTAAGGCATATTTTTGTTTCTGCTGCGCAACCTTCTTTAGAAATTTGAGGTTCAGGGAATGCCCGCTCTTTAAGGCTATAATATGGGCCTTTAAAGGGACCCCTAATACATACAAATCCCCTAAGAGGTCTAAAATCTTATGCCGGATAAATTCATCTTCGTAACGTAATTTATTCTTGATTATACCGTTTTTACCGACTACCAGCGTATTTTCATAGTTAGCCCCCAACCCCATACCATGGTCTTGTAATTCAGAGGCTTCGCTCTCCAGGCAGAATGTGCGTGATGATGCCAATTCCTGCTTGAACATACCGCTGTTGATGTTTACCTCCATAAACTGTGATCTTAAGAATGGATGATCGTAACTTAAAGTATAAGATATTTTATATTCCGGACAAGGAACCGCTACTATAGAAGCACTGCCATCTTCAACAAACACCGGTTCTCTGAGTATATAAGGCTGCCTATCCTTTGCCTGAGGGATGATACCTACCCCTTCCAATAATTCGATAAATTTCAGGCTGCTTCCGTCCAGCCCCGGCACCTCATTATTATCTACCTCTATATTCACGTTATCTATCCCCAGGCCCACCAGCGCTGCCATAAGATGCTCGATAGTATGCACCTCGACATCCCCTTCCCCTACCGAAGTACGCCTGGGGCTGCGCAAAGGCGAAAGCAGATTCTGCGCACATACCTTTATCTTTGGCCTTTGCGGCAGATCCGTGCGTATAAAATTGATGCCCTCGTCAATCCCTGCCGGTTTTAATATCATGGTTACCTGGCCTGCGGTATGCAGCCCAAAACCTTTTATAACCGCTTCTTTCTGAATCGTCCTCTGCGCATCCATTATTATTTAGTCCCCTTTTTTATTTTTTTATCTTCCTGCCTTCTTTCCATATCTTCTATCTTCTTCTTAAGTTCAGAGACAGCATCATACAACTTAGGCAGATTTTGAATGCAGGCGTTAACACGCCTGGCTGTTTCATGCGGCCTGGCAGGATAACCCGATACCATTACTCCCGCAGGCACGGATTTTGTCACCCCTGCCTGGGCTGCCACTACCGCGCCGTCACCTATGGTGATATGTCCGACCAGGCCTGCCTGGCCAGCCAAGGTTACCCCGTTTCCGATTATAGTGCTTCCGGAAATGCCTGCCTGGGCTACAATAATGGAGTTCTCTCCCACCTCTACATTATGGGCAATCTGGACAAGGTTATCTATTTTCGTCCCACAGCCTATAACCGTCTTATCAAAACGTGCGCGGTCTATGGTCACATTCGCCCCTATCTCAACATCGTCCCCCACCTCTACCGTCCCTATCTGAGGTATCTTATGATGCCTGCCTTCAATAGAGGCAAAACCAAAGCCGTCTGAACCGATAACTGTCCCGCTGTGTATGATCACGCGGTTGCCAATAACGGTGCGTTCACGTATGGAGACATTGGAATAAATAAGAACATTATCCCCTATCTTTGTCTGATAGCCGATGTAACAACCGGAGTAAGTTACTGTTTTATCCCCTAAGCATACCTCATCTTCAATAACCACATACGGCCCTATGGCCACATCCTTACCTAAAGAAACACCCTTGCCTATTATCGCAGTAGGATGTATGCCCTTTATACGGTGGGTATCAGAAGGCATAAAAAGAGAGATGACCTTGGCAAAGGCAAAGGAAGGGTTCTCTGTACGGATTATCGGTTTATTGGCGCTCTTTATATCAAAAGAGGTGATAACTGCGGATGCCTCTGTTTTATCTAAGAGCGGGGAATATTTAGGATTTGCCAGAAAGGTAATCTCACCCTGCCGGGCTTCCTTTATGCCGGAAATCCCGGTGATGGCTACATCCAAGCTACCCACTACTTCCCCGCCGATAATTTCGGCTATTTCTTTTAATGTCTTTTTCATCCCACAGGCCGCTTAATTTATACCGATTATGACAGTCCTAACCGCAAGCGCCCCCCACGGCAGGGTTATCTCTCAAAAACGCAGGCGCCACCCTGTTTATCTCTTAGCCCCTTTATTCAGGATATCTATGATCTTATCGGTAATATCCATGCTCTTATCCTGGTAAACAAGTACCCGGTCATTAAGCACCAGGGAATAACCGGACTTCTCTGCATACTGCTTTACTACTTCTTCAATATCTTTAAGTATCTCCTTCATTTTTTCATCCTGCTCTTTACGCAGGTCGGTCTGTTTCTGACGGTCAAACTCCTGCAGCGCCTTAATCCTGGTCTCCATTTCCGGCTTCTTGGCCTCTTTTTCTTTTTCGCTAAGAAGGTTCAGCTTATCCTGAAACTGCTTAATCTCGTTAACCTTCTTATCCCTTTCTGCGCTATAGCTGTTCTGTTTACTTGTCAGCGTCTTATCGTAATCCTTGGTCTTGGTGTAGTCGCTGAAAATCTTGCTTAAGTTTACGTAAGCAATCTTATCCGCTGCACCCGCTGTCCCTGCGCATAACAAAAACAAGGCCAACGCTGATAAAAATACTGCTGTTTTTCTCATTTTTTACTTCCTCCTTTCACAAAACAGCAGGCCGCTCTTCTTTGGCCTGCGGTAATGTAAGATTATACCGTTCGCTTTTTTAATCCTTAGAACCCGTGGCTCATACTGAAATGCAGGCGGCCGGTGCTCTTTCTATCTTCCCCGGGCGCTTTATCAAGAGGATAACCGTAATCAAGCATAATCGGCCCTATAGGGGTCCTAACCCTCACCCCTAGGCCGATGCCTGACTTAAACCCGCCTGTATCATTGACGTCATTATAATCTTTTGAAGAACCGATGTCCTTAATCTTATCCCAGACATTACCTACATCATAGAAGGCAGCGAGTTTAAGGAAGCTGAATATGGGATAGGTATATTCCAGGTTTCCGATAAGCATAGATTTGCCGCCGAGGGGATCTTTAGAGTCTTTGTCTATAGGCCCGACCTTTCTTTCTTCATACCCCCTTATCGTATAAGCACCACCGGCAAAGAACCTCTCGTAAATAGGCACATCATCGGAGTCTCCGTAAGTATCAGCAAGGCCAACCCTTAATTTAGCCTCCAGCACTGAACCGTTGAATAGGCCGATATAATGCGAGGCACGGGCGGAGTATTTATAGAAATCCTTATCCCCGGAGAAAATACCTCCGGCATAAGTAAAGTTATTAGTCAAGACATCGCCTCTTGTGGGGTCAAATACATTATCGCGGCTGTCATAAGTCAAAACCAGCTCAGCACTGCTAATGACATTAGTGCCTTCCTCTTTCTTTAACTCGTTGCTGGCGTTATCGGTGATGTTGTCGATCTTTATATTGTCATAACGGTAAGTCAGGTCTGCCCGGATATACTCAGATAGTTCCCTGCCCAGGCGCAAATCCCCTCCGGTGATATCTTCGTCATAACCGTAACCTATATCGCTCTCCCTCTTATGGGTGTTTTTATATGCGTCAAAACCAAAGGTAACGGGGTAATCAAACATCCACGGCTCGGTAAAACTCAGGCTATAACTATCGGATACGCTTCCGATTGCAGCGCGCAGTTTCAGGTTCTGGCCTCCGCCGGTAAAATAAGGGAAGTTGCGCCAGTCAAAATTCTTCTGTTCAATTTCCACAAAACCCACCAGCTTATCCACGCTGCTGTAGCCGCCGCCAAAACTAAAAGCCCCTGTCTTAGACTCCTTTACCTCTACCACCAGGTCCTTCTTGTTAGGCGCTGTTGTATCCTCTGTGTCGTAATTTACTTCCTCAAAAAATCCCAGGTTCTGCAGCCTTTCCTTACTGCGCCTGAGCTTATCTCCGTCAAACTTATCCCCCGGTTTTATCCTGAGCTCCCTGCGGATAACCATATCCCTGGTCTTTACATTCCCCCGGATCTTGATCTTGTCAACATAAGCAACGTCGTTTTCCACGATATTATATATAATATCGATACACCCGGTATAGGGATTTAAAGAAGTGGCGTCCTGTATCTGAGCGAATATATACCCACGGTCAAAATACAAACTCTGGATATTGGAAATATCCTGCTTCAAGGACTCCTGACTGAAAACCTTTCCCGGCACACACGCCTTTAATCTCCCCAGTATATCCTTGCGGTCTATCTTCTCATTGCCTTGGACAGTTATATTGCCCACGAGGTATTTCTTGCCTTCTTTCACCCTTACCATGATATAAAGAAATGGCTTTTTCGGGTCAGTCTTTACCTCATAATTGACCTCTATATCGGCAAAGCCCTCTTTGCGGTAAAAAGACTTGATACGTTCAATGTCTTCTTTTAAAACGTCATCCTTTAATACGCCGGCATTGAAAAACCAGGCACGCTTTGTTTTCATTAACTTAAGTATGCGCCCCTGGGGAAAGGCCTTATTGCCTTCAATCTCTATATCTTTGACCCTAACCCTTAAACCCTCATTGATATTAAATTGCACTTTAGCCTTACCGGTTTCCTTATTGATGTCTACCTTATAATCTACCTTCGCCTGGCTGTAACCGATCTTCTCGTACATCTTCTGCAGGGTACGGGCATCTTCAGAAATATTGGGATAATCCAGATACTGCGTCTCTTTTGATTTAAGCGATTCTTTCAGTTTCTCTTCTTTCATTGTCAACCGGTGTATACCATCAAAAGTAATCTTTTCTATTATCGGCCTCTCTACCACGGTAAGGATTATCTTAATGCCGTCTTTATAATCTTCAGTATCCGCCTTTATATCGCTGAAGAAACCCAAAAGGTAGAGCCGTTTTAAATCATCACTGACGATATTTTCCTGGTAAGGACTGCCTATACGGGTTTTCATCTTCGAGATAATGTTATTAGCGCTTATAGACTTATTTCCTTTTATCTCGATAGCGGTAACTTTTTTAAAAGAAGCGGTCTCGGCAGACAAAACCTGCGCTGTGCCTTTAGCCTCAAACCCTTCTAATTCATCCGCCGGATTAACAGACTGCTTCTCCGCGGTTAAATTACCGGTATCCCCTGACTCGGGTGCTGATGAGGCCTGAGCAGGAACAACGCCTTCTTTAGACTGGGGGTCTGCTGTAGAAGATGTTGCTAACCCCTGATTGTCCGAAAAAGCGGCATTTAAAGAATAGGGGGATTCCTCAGGTTTAAGCTTATCCGTATCTTCTTTCCCTTGGGCAAAAACTGAAATATAACCGCCTAATATTAAAATAGATACGATAATTATTGTTTTGCGCATTTTCACCTTTTTATTTATTCGAAATTTATGATTTTTATTAGTATAACACAAACTAAAAGGAATGCAAATTATTTTTGCTGCAAAGGGGACCCCTCAGATATGATTTTTACGAATATATCCACCAGGTCAGGGTTAAACTGTGTAGAGCGGTTATTCAACATCTCCCGCACTGCCTCATCCTTGGATAAAGCAGGCATATAGTCCCTGGCGGTAGTCATGGCATCATAGGAGTCAGCCAGGGCAATAATCTGGCTAGCCAAAGGGATATCATCCCCTTTTAATCCATCAGGGTATCCCTTGCCGTCCCATCTTTCATGATGATGCAAAATCCAAGGAAGGATACCGGCTATGTCCTTAAGCGGCTTTAATATCTTTACGGAAATTAACCCGTGCTTTTTAATAGAAGCGTATTCTTCCTCGGTAAGACGGCCTTTCTTATGAAGAATGATATCCGGTATACCGATTTTACCCAGGTCATGGAAAAGCGCTGCCTTCTTTATCCGCTCCTTCTCCTCTTTATCCCATCCCAGCCTGTCGGCAATCATAAGTGAATAATCAGAAACTCTCTGCGAGTGGCCTTCGGTATATGGGTCGCGCGCCTCCAGCGCAGCAGCGAGCGAGGCAATTACGTCGAAGAATGCCTCTTTGGCCTTAGCCTGCTCTTCCTTAAGGCTTTCAATAAGAGAAAGGAGTTGTTTATTTTTCTCTTCAATATCCTCATCCAACGCCTCCAAGAATATCTTTTTTCTTGCCTGCGGGTTAACCGCTACAGTATCCTTAAATAAACTAGTAATTTCATTATCCCCCAAGAAAAAAACGCCGCCTTTCTCTTTTTCTAACCTGGAGGATAGATGAAAAAATAATTCTTGCAAAGGGTATCCTGTCTTAAATCTAAGATAACCCAAGCCCAACTCAGGATGAAATCCTTCCCTGGCGAACAACGCCCCTAATTCGTCCCTTAGCTTATCGACAAATGCGGATATTTTGTCCGGGGGATAAAGCAGGTAACCGATGACTTCTTGCGGAGAATAAACAGACCAGAAGCTGCCTTTATGCCGCAGGAGTAAAGAAATCTTATCCCAGAGTTTATATATTTTATCTGCGGTCATCTCTTCTGTTTCTGCCTTCAAGGCACCCATCCGGATGAATACCAGGAAGACCCCCCTGCTCAGGTAGATCTTTTTCAATTCCAGCCCCAGGCGATAGTAAAAATACCTTAAGGTAAAAAGCCCGCGCAGGGGGTCAATGGTGGCCTTGTTTTTTATCTTTAAAAGCTGAGCCAAAAAGCTGGTATATTTATAAATACTGCCGGCAGTAAAAAATAATGCCGCTGCAAAGAAGGTGCGGGGATAATCAAAACGCATGCCGCTTGAGCCTAATAAAACTGCCGCCCAAAAATTAAACAAAAGCAGCCCGGATGCGAATACCCCCCCTAAGGCAAAACTAAAATGCGTAAGCAGGTAAAAAACACAGGCTAAAGAAAATAAAAGAAAAACGATTGTCAATATATGGTTGTCTTTCAAAAAGCGCCCTGAGATTATATCGGCTATCCCGTTAAGGTGAATGATCCCTCCGGACATCCTTCCTAAAGGGGTAGGATATACATCATGAAAAATATTCGCCTCAGGATATACAACCACAAGCGCCCCGCGCAGAAAATCCTGGCCGTAGCGTTTCTTTAAGCCCGTAAGGCCTTCCAAGACATCATAGAAACTTACCCTTAAGATATCTTTAGAGTTAAGCAGGTAATTTATATAGAAGGTTTTGTCTTTGAAAAGCGGTAAAGATTCAGCTAAGTCTTGCGGGTGCCTGTTTAAAAAAACGGCGGAAACAGCCAGAGGAAATGAATAGTAGGATTTATTTTCTACTTCAATAAACCCCCTTAACCGCCGCACCTTACCGTCTTTATCCATAGGGGTATTAATCATGCCTAAAGAATAACACGGGGTATTTTCCTGCATAAGCGGAAAGACAGGAAGGGCCTTTTTGTAATCAAAGAAATACGCCAGCACTGCACGGCAGGAAACAGAGCATAAGGTATCCCTTAACGCCGCATCGTCTTCCTTGTCCTCTGACTTGCCTATAAGGGCGAGGTCTATACCTACGGTATTTACACCTTCTCCATCCAGTATTCTTATCAGGCGGCCGTAGACAGACCTTTGCCATGGCCAGCGCCGGGATATCTTATCCAAAGAAGACTCATCGATGGCTATCCCGATTAGTTTAAATTTTTCTGTGGGTTTTTTAGAGAATGAGTAGGTATAACTGGAAATAAGGTCATTGATGCCGGATAAGACACCGGTGGGCGCAAGAAAAGTAAAGGCTAAGACAGCCGACAAGATCCCTATGCACAGGAATCTGATTTTTTCATTATTTATTTTCAATTATAGTATCTTTACTGAAAATAATGCTGATGCTCACCCCTAAAAGACTGAAATCTGTTTATTGATGACCATAGGTGTGCGTCCCAGGCTTGGTTTTCTTAAACGGGCTGTATACGCCTTCTATAATCGGATCCTTACCCTTACTTATTGCCTGTGCGTAAGGCTGAGCGATAAAGAAAACGAAGTGGTTGTGCCTTTGCGTTAAATCGGAGTTGCTAGAGAAGGCCGGCTGTGCGCAGTCTCCGATTAACACCATATCCGCAGATAGGGCACGGTATCTGCCTGAACTCATATTTGCCAGTAAAGAATTCATACCATAGGAATTCCCTCCGGCAGCAGGAGGGGTGCTATCTTTGGGGCAGGTAATAAGCTGAATATTGCCCTTTGCCAGCGCCCTTAAGAAGGAATCGGCATAGGCAAGGCCTGATTCATCCCAATCCGCAACTAACCTGGCTAATTTAATGCCCCAGCCCTGCTTACGCATAACCTGCGCATATGCCTTATCTATATACTGCTGAGGAAGCTGGCTGAGGCTTGCCGGCATGATGTCATGCTCTAAGGCATATACGTCCAAAGCAGTAACCAGTGTCTCCATATTCGCCCGGCAGATCTTGGCCTTGGAATCTTCTACAAAATTCCGGTAGCTAGAAATACTTACGGTCGCAAGGATACCTACAACTATCAACACGACCATTATTTCCATCAGAGTAAAGGATGTCTTTCTCATAACCTGTCTCCTTTGTCCAGTCTATGCCGGGGTTAAACATATTATTCTATGCGCGCGATGTTTTCAAACCGCGTGTATTCCTTGATAAAGGCCAGATTCATAGAACCCACAGGGCCGTTACGCTGCTTGGCGATAATAACTTCGGCTATCCCCTGGTTATTCGGGGAAGGGCTATAATATTCCTCCCGCAATATCAGCATAACCACGTCGGCATCCTGTTCTATGGCCCCGGACTCCCTTAGGTCAGAAAGCTGCGGGCGATGGTCAGTGCGTGATTCAACGGCCCGGGATAGCTGGCTTATAGCGATAATCGGGACATTCAGCTCGCGTGCCAGGGCCTTTAAAGAACGCGAGATATCGGAAATCTCCTGCTGCCTGTTTTCGCTATTGCCTGAGCCGCGCATCAACTGTAAATAATCCAGGATGATCAACTGGATATCATGCTGCGTTTTGAGTCTGCGCGCCTTGGCACGCAGTTCCATCACGGAAATAGCGGGGGAATCGTCTATAAAAATAGGGGCCTCAGAGAGCTTGCCTGCGGCTGCGGTCAGATGCGGCCAGTCCGAAGGAGAAAGATACCCGGTCCTTACCTTGTGGGCATCAACCTTGGCATGCGCGCAGAGCATCCTCTGCACCAATTGTTCTTTGGACATTTCTATGCTAAAGAAAGCTATGGGGATCTTTTCAATTACCCCTGCGTATTCGGCGATCCCTAAGGCTAGAGCGCTTTTACCCATGGAAGGCCTGCCGGCAATTACAATCAGATCAGAAGGCTGCAGGCCTGCCGTTTTTACATCCAAATCAATAAACCCGGTAGGCACACCCGTAACATGGGCCTTCTTTTGGTAAAGCCGGTCTATAGTCTCTATGCTGTCTTTAATAACCTCCTTAAGGGATATATAGGAACCCTGGACCTTTTTATTGCTGACTTCAAAGATGAGTTTCTCCGCATTATCCACCACATCATCAATATCGCCTTCGCTGCCGTAACAGAGGGATGCTATCCGGGTAGCGCTATTAATAAGAGACCGCAGGATGCTTTTTTCCTTTACGATATTTACGTAATGATTGATATTAGCTGCGGTAGGAACGGTATTGACCAGGGCGGTCAAAAAGCTCACCCCTCCCACTTCCTCCAGCATAGCGCTTCTTTTTAGTTCATCGGAAAGCGTAATCAGGTCAATCGCCTTATTGGCATTATAAAGAGAAAGGATCGCCTCGAAGATCTTACGGTGGGAATCGCTGTAAAAAGAAACAGGGTCTAATAATTCTATGGCTACGGCAATGGCGTTTTCATCTAAAAGCATTGAGCCTAAGACCGCCATCTCCGCCTCTAAGTTCTGAGGCGGCATTTTTTCCAGGATTTGTTCCGCCATTTTTTATCAAAAACTAAAAACCTGTTGCTGAGTTATTTCTTTACAATCCAAACCTTGATTTTTGCCAGGACCTCTGGATGCAGCTTTATCGGGACTTCATAAATCCCCAGGCTTTTTATAGGTTCATCCAAAAGGATACAATCTTTAGCGATATCAAAACCTTCTTCTTTAAGGGCACCTGACAAATCCGCCACGTTGATGCTGCCGTAAGGTTTGTCTTGTTCCTGGGTCAAAACGGGCATGGTTACGGATAAAACGTCAAGCCTCTGTTTTAACGCCTCAGCTGCCTTTTTGACCTTTTCTACTTCATGCGCCTTTCTTGCCTTTTCTTGCTCTAATTTCTTAAGATTGCCTTCGGTCAATGGTACAGCCAACCCCCGGGGGATAAGAAAATTACGGGCAAACCCGTCTTTGACCTTCAAGGCCTCACCTGCCCTGCCTATCTTCTGTACATCTTTATTTAAAATAACCTCCATTATAGCCTCCTGGAAAAAATACGGGTGAATCTTAAGAGAATCCTACAAGCGCGAATAAGGAAGGAGCGAGAGATACCTGGCTTTTTTAATCGCCTCCACAACCCTCCTTTGATGTTTTGCGCAATTCCCCGAAATACGGCTGGAGATAATCTTCCCTCTGTCCTTAATAAACGCCTCCAGCCTCCTGACATCCTTATAATCTAAGGCCTTTACCTTGTCCACGCACAAACGGCAGAATCTTTTCCTCGCAGGAGACAATACGTCTCTTTTCTTTCGTATGGGCTTTTTTATTTTAATTCTCATTTGGGTTATCCTCGCTTTCTTCAAGCCATGCTGTTTCCGTAGAAGCCCCCGCAGACGGCGGCTCCGCAGGCGCTGCCTCTACCGTCTCAATTATGCTCTTTGCAGGCGCTGTGCCCAAAAACTGCACCCGCTCTGCCCTTACCTCTATAACGCTGCGCTTCTGGCCGCTGTTATCCTCCCAGGAACGGGACTGAAGCCTGCCTTCGACAAAAACAGGGCTGCCTTTATGCAGATACTGATTGCAGGTCTCAGCCTGCTTATCCCAGACTACCGCCGTAATAAAACAAACCTCTTCCTTCATTTCCTGGTTCCTGTCTTTATACTTCCTATTGACGGCAAGCCTTAAATTAGCCACTGCTGTCCCTTGCGGGGTATAACGAAGCTCCGGGTCCTTGGTAAGGTTGCCTATTAACAACACCTTGTTAAAATTAGCCATAAATACCCCCTATGCTAAGAAAACCTGAACAGAAACGCTATTCCAAGACCGTGAATAATACCCTGAGTATATCCTCGTTTAAATTATAGGCGTGGTTTATCTTGGTTACGGCTGCCGCAGGAGAGGTAAAACTAATAAGGTAATAAATCCCTTCCCGGTATTTTTTCATGGGAAAAAACAACTTGCGTTTTTCCGCCCATAGCGCAGACTGAGACACATTCCCGCCATTTTTAGTTACGGCGTCGCTCAACTGCCCTAATAAGACATTTTTCCCATCTTCCGATAAATCCGGCCGTATAATCACCATTGCCTCGTATCTTTTCATCCTCAAACTCCCTTCCTTACATTTAAAATCAGGCTGATCATAAACTAACCTTTCTCACTTCTTAACTGTCTCTACGGTTATAGAGGTTCATGCTTCTGTCTATCCCGTCTTTAACCCAGGACTCTGAACATGCGCAGGCATCTTCAACCACTTGCTTCATGCATTTATTTTCTTCTTTATTAAAAGGCGAGAGGACAAAACTTGCAGCGTCCTGTTTCTCTCCTGCGCCTATGCCTACACGCAAGCGGCAGAAATCCTGCGAACCTAAAGAACCGATAATGGATTTTAGCCCGCGGTGGCCTGCGGATGAGCCGCATGGCTTTATCCTGAGCTGTCCAAACCCCAAGTCCATATCGTCGCAAATAACCAGCAAATCCGCTAAGTCTATTTTATATTTTGCCACCAGCGCCTTAACGGTTATACCGGATAAATTCATAAAGGTAAGCGGTAAGGCGATAGTAATATTTCTACGGCCGATACTGCCGCTGCCGTTCAAGGAATGGGTAGCTGAGCAGTTTTTCAAGGGTATCTTGTAAGCCTTCGCTAACGCCCGGGCTACGGAAAAACCTATATTATGCCTGGTCCCTCTATAGTAATCACCGGGATTGCCCAGCCCTACAATGATACGCACTATTTATCTTTCTCCCCCTCTGACTTCTCCTCTGCCGGGGCTTCTTTCTTTTCCTTAATTACCTCCGGCTCCGGTTTCTCAGCGCCCTCTACCGCCTCTGCCGGCACCTCTTCTTTAATCGGCGCGGCTATAGCCAAAACCGCTGCATCCGGATTATTCAATACCTTGACTCCCGCAGGGGGCACTATATCTTTTACCAGTATAGAATCCCCTATTTTCAACTGGCTTATATCCACAACAATCTCCTGAGGTATCTGTGTAGGCAGACATTCCACTTCCACCTCCCAGAGGATGTGTTCAAGAGAGCCGCCTTCTTGTTTTACGCCCGGGGAGTCACCCTTAGCCGATACCGGCACATTGACCTTAATGGCCTCAGTCAGCGAAACCTCGTTAAAATCAACATGCAGGATATCGCTGTCCACCGGGTCGTATTGTATTTCCTTCACCAGGCAAGACTTGGATTTCTGCTTCTTATCTTCCTTAACATTGAGGTTAATAACCGTGCTTTCCAGCCTATGCTGATGCACCAGGCGCAGTAATTGCCGATGGGATACCTTTATGTGCAGGGATTTCTTTCCTGCGGCATAAACTACCGCAGGGACAAACCCTTTGTCCCTTAATCCTTTTATCTTGCCCCTGCCGATCTCTTCCCTTAATTCCGCATCTAAAATTATCTCTTCCATTTCTTTACGCTCCGTATATATTTATTTTAGTCAAATAGGCTGCTTACCGATTCTTCGCAATGAATCCTCTTTATTGCCTCTCCCAAGAGGCCGGCAACGGATAAAACCTTAACCCGCGAATGCCTTTTATGTTCTTCTAAAGGTATGCTATCCGTAATCAAAAGCTCTTTTAGGTCAGTGCATTTATCAATGCGCTCTATGGCCGGTCCCGATAATACCCCATGGGTAATCGCCGCCAGTATGTTTCTTGCCTTGGCCTTCTTCAAAGTCTCGGCCGCCTCCACAAGTGAACTGCCGGTAGCAACCAAATCATCGACAATCAGGACATCCTGGCCTTCTACCTCCCCTAAAATATGCAAGACCTCTGCCTTATCAGGAGAAATCCGCCTCTTATCTATAATAGCCAGATGCGCAGAAAGCCTTTTGGCATATGCCCTGGCCATCTTTATGCTGCCTACGTCAGGAGAAACCACCACTAAATCTTTGAATTTCGTCTTTGCGACATAATCAATAAATACCCCGACGGCAAACAGGTGATCTACCGGTATATCAAAAAAACCCTGGATCTGGCCGGCATGCAAATCCATGGTCAATATCCTGTCTGCCCCGGAGATAGTCAGGAGATTAGCCACCAGCTTTGCGGTAATAGGCACACGGGGTTGATCCTTTCTGTCCTGCCGGGCGTAACCGAAATAAGGGATTACGGCGGTAATACGCTTGCTGGATGCCCTTTTGAGGGCGTCGATCATAATAAGTAATTCCATCAGATTATCATTAGCAGGAGGACAGGTGGGCTGGACTATGAATACATCCTTGCCCCTTACATTCTCATTGATTTTTACGCGTATCTCGCCTTCGCTAAACCTGCCTACAAACGCATCCGATAATTTAATCTTTAGATACTTGCAGATATCTTCGGCTAACTGCGGGTTTGCATTGCCGCTAAATACCGATACCTTATCCATTTGGCCTCTTCTCCTTAAAAAATAAAAACAATATTTATTATTTGCCTTTACGGCTAGTTTTCCTAACCACCCGTGCAGGGATGCCTGCCACCACAGAACCGGCAGGGACACTGCCCCTTACCAAAACCGACCCTGCCCCGGTCTTGACGGATTCCCCGACCCTTACCGGAGCAACCAGCACAGTATCCGAACCGATAAATGCCTTGTCCCCGATTACCGTTTTATTTTTATCCTTGCCGTTGAAATTTGCCGTAACTGTGCCTGCCCCTATATTAACAAAGCGGCCTATACGGCTGTCACCAATATAGCAGAAATGTTTGGCTAGGGTATGCCGAGAAACCTCCGAGCGCACCACCTCAAGGAAATTGCCCAATCTTACATCATCCTTAATGCGGCTTCCTTCCCGTAAATGCAGAAAAGGGCCCAGAGAACAGCGTTTTCCAATTTTAACATCTCTTTCGATAACTGTAAAGGGATAAATAGCGGTATCTTGGCCTATTTTCGTGCCGTAGGCGATATAAGTCGCCTGCGGGCTGATTATAGTTACTCCGCCCTTCATAAATTCTTCGTTAATCCTGGCCTGCATAATGCTATTGGCACGGGCAAGGTCCTGGCGGGAATTTATCCCTAAGGCCTCATTGACATCGGCGATCTTTACACCGTCCACTAAAAGGCCTTTTAGATAAAGTATGCCTATGGCATCCGTTAGATAAAACTCTCTCTTCTGGTTATTGGGCCGGATATGCTTAAGGGCAAAGATAAGCGGCTCTTTCTTAAAACACATGATGCCTGTATTGATCTCTTTAATATCCTTTTGAAAATCATCCGCGTCTTTTTCTTCAATGATACCGCTTATGCTGGAATATTTATCCCTTAATATCCTGCCATATCCTTGCGGCTTCTCAACCAGGGCAGTCAAAAGAGTAACATCAAGGTTATTTTCCAGGTGATATTTAAGCAGTCTTTCTATTGTCTCTTTCTTCAAGAGGGGATTATCCGCATAGAGTATCAATACCGTGCCGCGAAAACCTGCCAGCGCAGGCAAGGCCTGTTTTATGGCATCGGCAGTGCCTAAAAGCCTCTTTTGCATGACAACCTTTGTACCGAAGGGCAAAATCTGCCTCACCTGCTCAAGTTTATGCCCCAATACAATCACGGTCTTTTTGACCTTCAGGCCACGGGCCAGGTCTAAAACGTACCCTATCATCTGCCTGCCGCATATCGGATGCAGGGCTTTAGGCATATCTGATTTCATCCTGCTGCCCTTGCCGGCAGCTAAGATTATTACGGCTATGTCCTTCTGCATTTTAATCCTCTTTTCCTGTCAATTTTCCATTGCCCGGTGAGGAGTCGAACCTCAACGCTCAGACCCAAATTCTGATGTGCTACCATTACACTACCGGGCAGTACCCCTGACCTTCCTTCTTCTTCCATCTATGCCCAGAGCAGCGCCTGCCGAAGTGAAACCGCAAAAGAAAAAAACAACGCCCCACGAAGAAATTATTCTTATATCATTTTTATTTAACAACCAGCGGAAAGATTTCTGCTTAGGGTCTCAAACCACATCCGGCTGCCCGGAAGAAACAGGGCCTCTGGTTTTTTCCTGTTCATATGCCTCTAAAATCCTCTTCTGCAGGTATTCCCTGAAAGACTGTGTTATGGGATGGGCGATATCTTTATGCTCCAGCTGAGCAGTTCCTGCGCTTCCGTCCTGAGAAACAGGCTGGGGGGCCATTGGTAATTGCCCTGCACACTGATTGCAGTATTTGCTGCGCACCTCGTTTTTAAAATTACATTTAGGGCAGGGCTGTTTTATCTTGCGGGAGGGCATGGCAATAAATAAACCGCTAGTCCCTTCTATCACCTTTATATTCCTTACCACAAAGGCATTGTCAAAAGTCACCGTTACATATGCCTTGAGTTTTTTATCCGGCGAGTCCTTTAAGAACACCCTGACTTCAGTTATCTCCATCGGTTTACCTCCTTGCTGTAACGGCTTAACGCGTGCACACCGTAAAAACCTGCCAGGCCCTATTCTTCTTTCTGAGCCTGCCGGATAAAGATAAGGCCTCTTTCTTGAAGGCGCACAGGCCGAATACCGCCGGCCCGCTGCCTGACATTAAAACAGATTCAAGGCCTGAATTCCTGATCTCCTCTTTTGCCCTTCTTACCTGCGGGTAGAGCCCGCAGGTTACCTCTTCCAATCCGTTAAAAAGATACCTGTTTATAAAAGATTTATCCCTTTTAGCTAATGCTAAAGTCAATATTTTAACATTATATTTAGGCCTTGTCAACTTCCGCTTTAGCCTTAATCTATCCCATTGCCGGTATATCAAAGGCGTAGATACCCTTATTGCAGGCATGAGCAGGACATGCCAAAGCCTTATCCTTTTTAATGACTTAAGCGGGATAATCTTATCCCCTCTACCCCCGCCATAAGCAAAAGGGCTGTCATAGAGAAAAAAAGGCACGTCGCTGCCTAATTGAGCGGCAAATCTAACAAGCCTATCTTGAGTAAGATGCAAACCCCAGAGCCTGTTTAGGCCCGAAAGGACAGATGCGGCATTACTTGAGCCCCCGCCAAGCCCTGCCCCTACCGGGATACGCTTGATTATATTGATATCCACTCCGGAATCCAGACCCAGACTATCCTGCAATAATTTTGCGCTTTTCCAGGCGAGGTTATCTTTATCTTGGGGCAATGCGTAACGGCCGGAACAACTGAGGCGGATTATTTTATCCCTGCGGCAGGTAAGGATTATTTTATCACAAAGACTTATTCTCTCAAAAACGGTTCTTATATTATGGTAGCCATCCGAGCGCCTTTGGGAAACCTGAAGGTAAAGATTCAACTTGGCGTAAGAATCAATGGTTAACTTATTCACGGCAGGAATACCGGATGCCCGAAAAATATGTTTCCTAAGTCAAGCTGTTTAAGGCCGCCTTTTCTATATCGTCACTGGTAAGCCCATATTCCCTGAGAAGCTCATCTGGTTCGCCCGACTGGCCAAACCTGTTTTTTATCCCTACGCGCATAACTTTAACGGGAAAGTTCTCCGCTACTATCTCATCGACGCCGGAGGCCAGGCCCCCGATAACCGTGTGTTCTTCACAAACCACTATGCCTCTGCTTAAGCGTGCTGCCTCCAATACCGCCTGGACATCTAAAGGTTTTATGGTGTGTATATTAATTACACCTGCCTCTATGCCTCTTGCGCAGAGGCTGTCTGAAGCCCTAAGCGCTGCCTCTACCATTACCCCGCAGGCGATAATAGAGACGTCCTTGCCTTTACGAAGGACCTGGGCCTTGCCGAATTTAAATTCACCCTTATTCTCTATAGTCTCAACCTTAGGCCTGCCCAAACGGATGTAAAAAGGGCCCCCTGTCTCTGCGGCTGCGATAATCGCTTCGCGCGCCTGCGGCCCATCACAAGGGACAATTATATTCATATTCGGTATCACGCGCATCAAGGCTACGTCTTCCAGCGCCTGGTGGCTTGAGCCATCGGGGCCGACGGTAATCCCGGCGTGAGAAGCAACTATCTTTACATCCAGATTATTATAGCTGACAGTATTCCTCACCTGATCCCAGGCCCTGCCGGTAGCAAACATGGCAAAGGTAGAAACAAATACGGTCTTACCGCAACTGGCTATACCAGAGGCGGCTGCCATCATATTCTGTTCAGCTATCCCGAAATTAAAAAATCTCTCCGGGAATTCCCGCGCAAATAGCACGGTACGGGTTGAACCAGAGAGGTCGGCATCCAGTACCACTATATCTTTATTTTTCTTACCCAGTTCAGCCAGGGTCTTACCGTATACGTCGCGTTGATATAATTTCTCACTCATCTGCCACCAGAAATAAGGTTTTAACTCTCCAATTCCTTAAGCGCCTGCCTTGCTTCTTCCTGCGTAGGGGCCCTGCCATGAAAATCCACTACATTTTCCATAAAAGAAACCCCCTTGCCTTTTACGGTATGGGCAATAATTATGCTGGGGGAACCCTTTGTATTTTCTGCTTCGTTATAGGCGGATAAGATCTGCCTAATATTATGCCCGTCTATCTCAATAGTATGCCAGCCAAATGCCTGCCACTTGGCGACCAAAGGCTCCAGGTTCATAATATCCTGCGTCCTGCCGTCGATCTGAAAACCGTTATGATCAAGTATGCCGCAGAGATTATCGCATTTATAATGGCTGAGCGCCATAGCAGCTTCCCAGATATTACCTTCCTGTATTTCCCCGTCACCCATAAGCACATAGACGCGGTAACTTTTATGGTCTAATTTCGCAGCCAGGCTCATCCCCAGGCCTACGGATAACCCCTGCCCAAGGGAGCCTGAAGCAACCTCAACCCCGGGCACACGCCGGTCAGGATGCCCCTGTAATACAGACCCCATCTGGCGCAAGGTCTGAAGTTTATCCAGCGTAAAATAACCGGATTCTGCCAAAACAGCATACCATAAAGGACAACAATGCCCTTTTGACATATGAAACCGGTCCCGCCCAGGCCATAACGGCTCTTTAGGGTTATGCCGCAATACAGCAAAATAAAGCGCCGCAATCAAATCCGCAGAAGATAAACTGCCGCCGGGATGCCCTGAGCCGGCCTTGGCCAGCATCTGAACAATCAGCCGGCGTATCTTCCTGGCCTTCTCCTGTAACTCTTTAACCTGGGTATCGGTGTATTCCATTAGTTTACGGCTGAGCCGCTATTTAATTCCAGCCCCTCAATCTTGTCTTTGACCCCGCCCTGGCTGGCATCTAATCTTAAAGAATTCTGCCAGTTCAACCTGGCATTTTCTGTATCGTTCATCTTATAATAGACATCACCGAGATGCTCATATATCAAAGGATTCTCAAGCAGCCGACTTGCCCTTTTTAACTCCTGCGCTGCCTCTTTAAGCCTGCCCTGTTTAAAATACAACCACCCCAGGCTATCCAGATAAGCCCCGTTAAACGGCTCCTTTTCAAGCGCCCTTCTTATCATTAGACCTGCCTCATCCAGGTTTATGCCCTTCTGCACGTAAAGATAACCCAGGTAATTGAGGGCCTGATGATAATCAGGGTCTATGCCCAATACTTTCTTTAATTCTTTTATGGCCTCTTCCTCATTCTGTGATTCATCCGCCAGTAAGGCAAGATAGAAATGCGCTTCTGGGTCAGTGGCCGACAAATCCGCTATCACCCGGAATACCCTTTCTGCCTCCCGGTATTTCTTTTGCGCCAGATACACCACCCCCAGCCTCTTATATATACCGATATTATCAGGATGAAGCTTAGAGGCGTTTTCCAAGGCAAGCTCATATTCAACGGATGCGGATTCGGTATTGCCTTGCAGGGAATACAACAACGCCAGTATCGCATGCGGCTCCACCTGAGCCTGAGAGAGGCCTGCGGCGAGCTTTGCTTCTTCGATCGCCTTTTTGATTTCGTTGTTTTTTACATAACTTACGGCGAGGGAAAGATGGATAGCGGCGTTATTACGTTCTATTGCCAGGGCCTTCTTGTATTCCCTGATTGCGTCTTCTATCTGGCCGAGGTGTTCGTATACGCCGGCTACTATATAATGGCTTAACGCCAATGAAGCCTTTTTATCATAAGCTAATGCCTCTGCCTGCCAGAAAATATTTGCTGCCAGGCACAAGAAAACCCCCTGCTTTACCCGCTCACCCAAAGAGGCCATAGCTATTGAGAATTATAGACTTATCCCTAACCCCAGGCTCTCTTCTTCAGATGACGAAGACGACGACGCATCTTCTTCCTCTTATGGGTCCTGATTTTCCTAAGCTTCCTCTTTCTGCCACAAGGCATTTTATCCTTTCCTCCAATAAAAAATAGGGGATACCCCTAGTATATTAATTTATTCAAAGGATATTCAATAATACCGCAGGCGCCCGCCCTTTTTAATTCGGGTATCAAGGTACGTACCACCTTTTCATCAATTATGGTCTCTACCGCAAACCATCCCTCTTTAGAAAGACCGGATATCGTAGGATTCTTTAAGGCCGGCAGCAAAGAAATAACCTTCTTCAGGTCTTGCCTGCGCACATTCATCTTCAGGCCTGCCTTTTCTTCCGCGGCAATAGCCCCCTTTAAAAGAAGGGCTATCTGCTCCATCTTGCCCCTTTTCCATTTATTTCTATAAGCGATATTATTGGCGATAAACTGGGTGGTGGACTCGCAAAGAGTGGCTATCTCTGTCAATTTATTCGCCTTCAGGCTCCGGCCTGTTTCCGTCAATTCTACAATCGCATCTACTAATCCGGAATTTACCTTTACCTCTGTCGCCCCCCAGCTAAATTCTAGAGTCGCCTCCACCTTGTTCCTGCGGAAATAATCCCTGGTTACGCTCAAAAGTTCGGTGGCAATACGCTTACCCTTAAGCTGCCTTACGGATTTGATGCCTGAACCTTGCGGCACAGCCAAAACCCATCTCACCTTACCCAGGCCCTGTTTGGCATACACTAAATCAGTAATCCTGGCAACCTTGGAATTATTCTCCAGTATCCAATCATTCCCGGTGATGCCGCAATCCAGGGCCCCGTCCTCAACATACCTGGACATCTCCTGGGCGCGCAGAAGGACCGGCTCTATTTCCGGATCGTCTACGGAAGGAAAATAAGAACGCTCGGAAATAGACAGATTAAAACCTGCCTTGCGAAACATCTTAAAGGTAGATTCCTGAAGGCTTCCTTTAGGGATACCTAATTTCAAAACATTCTTTACGGATATCTTAGACATTTTTCTGGCTTTGCCTCCTTGATCTTAGCAGTAAATTAGGCTGGTTTTTTATTATACAGAGCATACTTTACTTTGTAAAGTAAAAAATAAGGCTGTCCTCAAATAAATAATTGCAATGCCCATATTTTTCATTATAATTGACCTACGCAGGCAACCTTGCCAGCACCATGGATTATAAATTTTATAATAAGGAGGCAAAAGATGCTCAGCAAACTACGCAATAAGAAGACCGCAAAAAAGATATGGATTTTTCTGGCCATTTTAATATTGCCTGCCTTTATCCTCTGGGGTGCCGGAAGCATAACGGGTGAAAAAGGCACATCCGGATATGTAGGGAAGGTGGCCGGAAGGAAAATAACCTGGCTTGAATATAAGGACTCGCTGGATGCCGCCCGTAATGAGGCCATTATCCAGTTTCAAGACAGGCTGCCTGAAGCAGAAAAATACCTTGATTTAGAATCCCAGGCCTGGATGAGAATAATACTGCTTGCGGAAGCCAAAAAAAGAAAAATAAAAGCCACTAATCAGGAAGTGATAACATTGATCCAGGCATACCCTTTTTTTAAGGGCAAAAATGGGCAGTTCGACCAAAATATGTATTCCCAGACCTTGCAATATGTTTTCCATACTCAAGCGCGCATATTCGAAGAACAGTTACGCCAGGGCCTGATGCTGGCAAAGCTTTACCAGGCAGTCACCGATGAAGTAAAACTTACAGATGAAGAAATAAAAACAGAGTACCGCAAGGCCAACGAACAAATCAGCATTGAATACATTGCCGGGCTTTATTCTGAATTCGCAAAAGGCATTGACCCTTCCGGGGATGAAATAAAAGATTACTTCGCATCCAACTCCTTCCGTTTTAAACAGCCCCTCTCCTTTAACCTGGAATATATTGCAATCATCCAGGAAGCCAAAAATAACCAGGAGGAAAATCAGCAGGCAAAGATAAAAGGCATATTCCTGCGCCTGAAGAAAGAAAAAGACCTGCAAAAAATAGCCAAGGAACTTAACCTGGAGGTAAAAGAAACCGGCTTATTCGCGCAAAACGATGCCATACCTCAACTGGGGTGGTCACCGCAAATAATCAGCCTGCTGTCCCGCATGGAACCCGGAAGATTCCTGCCCCCTGTCTCTGTTGATAAAGGTTACTATATAATGCGCCTTAAAGAAAAGAGGGAGCCTTATATCCCTCCTTTGGAGACAATAAAAGAAAAAGTAAAATCAGCGCTCATCCAAGATAAGGCAAAGGGTATGGCTAAAGAAAAGATAGAGGCATGCCTGAAAGACCTAAAGAATAAATACCTGGCAAAAAACAGGCCTGTAGATTTTACCTCTAGTGCCAGGGCCTTAGGACTAAAGGTAGACTACACTGATTTATTCGGCTGTGGCACTTATATTGAAGGGATTGGCGCTTCAGACAGCTTCTGGACGGCGACAGAAGGCCTAAAAGAAGGCGGGGTGAGCGGCATTATTGAGATGCCGTCGGGATTTTACATTATTAAACTAAAAAACAGGGTCTCCGTGGATGAAAATAAATTCGCTAAGGAGAAGGAAGCCTTCTCCCATAAATTATTACTCCAGAAAAAGGAAAGGTATTTTGCTGAATTTGTATCGGACTTGAAACAAAAAACGCAACAAAACTTATAAACTATCCTACCTTAATGGAATTTACCGGGCAGGAATCCGCTACCTCCTTCAGGTTATGCACAGTGCAGAGCTGAGCCTTCACATGGGCTATACCGTCCCCCCCCACCTCAAATACCTCAGGGCAGGACTGTTCGCATAAACCGCACCCTACACAGGTTGAAGTATCTACGCTTACCTTAGCCATAATATATTCCTCCTTTAACAAAAACCCTGCCAAAAGAAATTACTATTTATCTTATCTTTCCAGCAGATTCTCAAAGATCTCTTCGTGTTCAACCTCTTCGGACAAGATATGGGTGACAAGCTGGTAGGTTACGTTATCTTTACCCAATGTCTTCTTGGCGATTTTATTATAGACATCAATGGCGCCTGCCTCTGCTTCGGCAACAATACGGATTATCCTGTTGATGTCCGCGGTATTCTTAGGAGGCATCATATAAGGAGAATTAGCATTCTTCTCTAATTCCATGGGATTGGCTATAGGCAGCCCCCCTAGTTTAATGATCAAATCCGCCAATTCCTGGGCATGCTCCAATTCATCCTTGGCGATCTTATTAAGAAACTCCTGGATATCCTCATATGCCCTTCCGGATACGGTATTGGCCATATACCAATAAAGATAAAAGGCCAGCCATTCGTCAGCATACGCCTTGGTCAAATCCTTGACCAGTTCTTTAAGGCTTAAATCCACTATTGCCCTTGCTTGTTTTCCCATTTTACCAACACCTCCTTTAATTAGTCGGGGCGCTTTCCGCCCTAAGGCTGTATTTCTGTATATTGTTATCCGCTATTTCCTGTATCTTCTTTAACGCCCCGGGGTCATTCAAAAGATGTTTAAACCTGCCCTGGATTTTCAGGTATTCCTCCACCGGCTTAGGTTGTATTTTTCTGACCGCCGCAAGACTGCCATTTTCATATTCAATCATAGGATAGAGCCCTGTTTCTACGGCCATTTTAGCCACCTGTAAGGCAAGTTTAGATTCATGCCTCCAGCCCAAAGGACAGGGCACGTGTATCTGTATGTACTTGGGGCCTTTAATGGATAAGGCCTTCTTGACTTTACGCTGTATATCCTGCGGAAAACCCGCAGAAGATGTGGCTACATAAGCTATCCCGTGGGCATTAGCGATTTCCGGCATGGGTTTTTTCGGGCGTATATTCCCTGCGGATTGCTTGCCTACAGGGCTGGTGGTCGTATTGGTATCAAAAGGAGTCAGGCCACTGCGCTGAACGCCCGTATTCATATAAGCCTCATTGTCATAACAAACATATAAAATATCATGGCCCCTCTCCCACATCCCTGAGATAGCCTGCAGGCCGATATCCGCCGTTCCTCCGTCTCCCCCCTGGGCAATAACATTAGTACTGTCCTTCTTTCCTAAATAAATAAGGGCAGCCTCTATGCCAGAGGCAACCGCGGCAGAATTCTCGAATAAAGAATGTATCCAGGGCACCATCCAGGCGGATTCCGGATATTTTGTGCTAAAGACCTCCAGGCACCCGGTACTATTTGCCACAATAGTATTGGGTCCTGCGGTATCAATGACTATACGCGCAGCCAATGCCTGGCCGCAACCGGCACAGGCGGTATGCCCGGGACGAAACAAGTGCTCACTCATAGCTGCTCCTTAAGAAGCTCCGGCTTTAAATCAATGAACTCGCATGCCTTTTCTTTAGTATTAAGCATACGAAAGATCTCTTTTATTGAATCCTTGGTAATATCCCTGCCGCCTAAACCGGCGACAAAACTGCTGATGACCTCAGTTGTCTTCTTTTTCCCGGAGAAAATCGCCTTAACCTCAGCGGCTAAGGGGGCATAGGAGCCTAAAGACAGCGCCTTATCCAAAACCGCAACCTTAGGGACACCTTTTAAGGCGGTATAAATCTCCTGGCAAGGCAGGGGCCGATAGGTAACAATCTTTAAAAGCCCGACCTTCTTACCTTTGGCCCTGAGTTCATCCACCACCTCTTTTACTGTCCCGCACACAGAACCCATGGCCACAATCACGCGCTCAGCGCCCTTGACCTGGTACTCCTCAATTAAACCCTGATATTGACGACCGAACACCTTGGCGAATTCCGCGGTTATTTTCGGTATCAATTTCAGCACATCTTTATGCGTCTGGTGTATCGCATAACGGGCTTCCATATAATAATCCGGGTCGGCTAAAGGACCCATGGTCAGGGGGTTTTCAGTATCCAATTTATAAAGCGGCTTGTAGGAAGGCAGGAATTTATTTACCTCATCCTGCTGGGGCATATTTACCGTCTCTATGCCGTGGGTAAGTATAAAACCGTCCATGCAGACCATCACCGGAAGCATTATAGATTTATCTTCGGCCAGGCGGTAGGCGAGCAAATGCAGGTCTACGGTTTCCTGTATATCCTCGGCATAAACCTGTATCCAGCCGCTGTCGCGCAAAGATACGGAGTCCTGCTGGTCATTCCATATATTTATAGGCGCTGATATCGCCCGGTTTGCGCAAGTCATTATAACCGGCAGGCGCATACCGGCAATATTAAACACTACCTCTGCCATATAAAAAAGCCCCTGGGAACTGGTGGCCGTATAAGACCTCACCCCCGTAGCAGAGGCGCCCAGGACCACAGAAGCAGCTGAATGCTCTGACTCCACATTGACGAATTGCGCGTCCAGTTCTGCGTCCGCCACCAATTTCGCCAGCTCTTCCACTATATGCGTCTGGGGAGTGATAGGATAGGCCGAAACAACTCCGGGGCGGCACAACTTTATTATCTCGGCAACCGCCAAAGAACCTTCCAGAAATTCTTTCATCTCTTAATCCTTCGCTTCTTCTTTAACCATCACTACATCCTGTTTAGGGCAGATTACCGCGCAACCGCCGCACCCCTTACAGTAGAGATAATCACAATGGTATGTATTCTTTTCCGTGCCCTCAATACAACCTTCCGGGCATACCAAAAGGCACATCTTACATCCGATACAATCCTTCTGCAGGAACTGCGGCCTTAACTCAACGCGCCAAGAACCTGTTTTGTTATTCTTGCTGGTGCCTGGTTTTACTATAAGCGGGCCGAACATCCTTTACACCTTCAATCTTTCCTTTACAAATTCATACCCTTCTTTGACCGTGGCGACATTCGCCTCCTGCGCTTTGCCTGTAAACCTTTTTCTTACCGCCTCAAGAATGGTCTCTAAAGCGACTTCTCCTGTTGCCGCGCCAAATGCCCCTAATAAGGCGGTATTGCCCAGGGGGCGGCCTATATTCTTCATGGCAATCTCATTTGCCGGCAGGATAAAAACCTTCTGTCTGGGCTTAAGTTTTGGGATCTCTGTTCCTTCCTTGCCGCTGACTATAGCTACGCCGTCTTCCTTGAGCCCGGAAAAACAATTAAAACCCCTCATCAAGGTAGAATCTACTATTATGACATAGTCCGGCTCATAAATCTGGCTGCGCAGCCTTACTGGTTTTGCGTCAACCCGCACAAAGGCATTCATGGGCGCCCCCATCCTCGCCGCACCGAAATGCGGAAAGGCATAGGGATACATCCCTTTTAGAAAATAGGCGTAACCCAACAAGGCTGCCGTAGTGATCGCTCCTTGCCCTGCGCGCGCGTGTATGCGTATTTCCTTCATCCTAAAAACTCTCCTTAGCTTAAAATAGACAAAAGCAGATATCTATCTTATGATTTCCTGCCATATTTGTCAAATGTTTTATTTCTTGAAGTGTTTTGCGGATAAGTTATTCCTTACACAATGTTTCTCTTAATAAACCGGAGGTCTGGCTAAGGAGCGCAAATATTTTCTCTGCCTTTTCATCATCCAATGCCCCTAAACCGCAGGCAGGGCTGATAAGTAATCCCTTTGCCAATAAATCCGCATCCAGGCCTTTTTTTACCAGTTTAGATATACCGCCCTGGATCATCTCCAGTAACGACTGCGGGGTTTCTCTCCCGGTAAAATCCTGGGTAGGGACTATACCCCAGCAGATAATCCCTTTCCTGGCAAGAAACGCCTTAATGCTGTCCGCATAAAGGATAAATTTATCCAGAAAGCCAAAGGCATCAAAATTAATGATATCTATCGGGGACTCTATAAGCATTGGCCAGTCGGTATTGCCGCAACAGTGTATACCTATCAGGGCTTTTGGATAAGCAGATTTTATCTCAGCGATAAACTCTGCCAGCCCGTTGACCACGTCTTGCCTGTTTATAGGCGTATATGCCGAGCCAAAACATCCTAAATAAGGTTCATCCACAAAGATTATAATATCTTTACCGAATTTCCGGAAGAAATCTATCTGCCAGCACGCCTTCTTCGCCAGGCCTTTAATCACTGCCTGAAGGAAAACCTCATTATGCAAAATAGCCTTGCCCCCGGCGTCCTTTACGCTAGCAGCGAAGGTAAACGGGCCGGTAATATGGCATTTGATAAAGTTTGCCCTTTTTAATAAGTGCGGCTCAACGGATAGCCTTTGCGAAAAGGCGTACAAGCCTCGGGCAAATTCTTTGCTGATTTGAAAATAATCCAGGTCAGCGCTTATAATCTTGCCATAGAAGGTCTCAAGCTCTTCTTCTTGGCGGGATAAATCCAGTATTATGTCCTTACCCTGTTGTCTTAAGCAAGGCAGGTTCTCGCTAAACTGCGCAACCATGCCCTCCTGCGGCCTTTGGCTTTTGGGGAGCTGCGGCCAGAAGGGGATTTGCGGGACATACTTAAAGATCAGGCCCAGGGCATCTTCTTCCCCTTGCGTATACGGAAGGCTGCCTATGCCAGTGGCTAACCCGCTTAAAGGGCGCATACGCCCTCTCTTCTTATCTCTCCGCAGGGCCCTATCTCTACAACCTCATTAATATTTATCTTTAAGATAACGATTTTATCCGTTATCGCCACCTCAAAATTCTGATGCCTCTTTTCCCTGGTCACGCCCTCAATAACCCGTTTGGCAGATAGGTCTATCTGTTTATTTAGGATTTCCCGCTGTATTTTATTATAGAGGGCGCCTGCGCTTATAACCTCTGCTGCGCCGTTTACCTGATAACCCATCAGAGAATCGGTATCCATAAAAGAAAGGGAAACCCGGGGGTTAATCTTCAGATTATCCCAGGTCCTGCCCCGGGTATAATCAACAAGATAGATAGATTTCCCCTCTATTTTTAGAAGAAATTTGGGGACGGCATTAGGCCTGCCCTCCAGGTCACAGGTAGCCACGCTGATGAATTCCCTGTTTTTTAAAAGCCTGTTTAAATCTCTAAACATACCAGGTTATGGTTTATATGATTACGGCCCTGATTTACCTTTAGGATGAAACTAACCGTTATCCTTCGTCAGGCTGTTTTGCAGTATATTAGAGAAGGCCTCATCAAAGTTATAAAGATCCTTGAAATCGCTCAGGGAATCGGTATCTGTCTTAGAGAGTATCTTTTTGCCTATAAGATTAAAGACAATATTGCCGAAATCATCTGTTTTAAAAATACCCCAGTGGTTAAGGACAGCCTTAGCCAGCGGGCCGTACTGCTCGATGATAAATTCCCTTATACCCTCCAGGAGCTCCCTGCCGCCTATATGCCCTTTTTTATCTAATTTTCTCTGGGTATAGTAAAGCGCATGCATCAGGAATTCATAGCTATCCGAGCGATAGCGCTTATCCATTACGCAAATCTCTTCAACCACTCTATAAAAATCCCTCTCTTCTTCCATCTTAACCTAAAAAATTCCTATCCTGCTGGTTAAGCTTTGTTTTCTTATCCCCCAGCGGCCTGCCGCAGGCTGAACAGAGGTATTCAAACAAATAGCCGTCCGGCAGGATTAAAAGTAATTTCTCCCTGACCGGCATAGACCCCTGACAATGGTTGCAATAAAGATATGTGGCCTGTAAGTCGTCGTATTGTTTCATAAGCCTTCGCTAAAGCCTTTGGTTATGCGCAGAAACTAGTATCTCTATGTCAGGCCCGGTATATCAAAACCGGTAATACCACGCATCTTACTGGAAGCTATTTCATGAGAGTGTTTGATTGCCTTATTATAGGCGTCTTTAGCGGCATTTTCAAGTTGAGTTTTATCCATACGCTGGATATCGCCCTGAACGGACACCGCCTCTACCTCCTGAGCGCCGTTCATGGTAATCTTGATTATACCATCAGGGCTGGTAACCTCAAAATGGGTATTATCCAACTCTTTCTTCATTTCCTGCATCTTTTTCTGCATATCCATCAACGCCTTCATCTTATCGAACATCTCTTTATCCTTTCCTGTCCTAAAAATAAAGCTGCCCAAGTCAAAATCCCAGATTTTCTCCTACCAGGATCACCTCTAACCTATCCAAAGAAACTTCTGCCTCCAAAATCAGTATCTGGCAGCACATCCTTTTATACTCCGGAAAAAGGCATATTTCTTTTTGGCATATCCCGTCTTTAAAACAAGGGGTATCATAATTAAGGCGCCGGCAATTCATGGGGGTGGCGTATTCCCTGGCACGCCTCAAGGCGCTATCTACGTCTGGGACAATTTTATTTATGCCTGCTACTACTATCACCTTTCTGGCATTAGCAATGCCGCAAGTGCGGTTTCCGTAGGCGCTGAAGAAAACTAATTCCCCTTTTTGGGATATGGCATTAACCCCGGTAAGATAGAAATCTGCAGATGCGCCTTTTTGCCTTAACGCCATGCTTTCCTGCCTGTCTATGCCGCTTCGGTATTGGTTAAACACCTGATTACCGCGGCCTTCAAGGCGCCTGACTATCTCTATCTGATCTAATGTTACAGAGCCGGAAATACCGACGCTGGCAGATAACGGGATTGCCCTAAGGATTCCCCCGGCTGCTTCTTCTTTATCCTGGCAATAAGATCCGCGGATGTTTCTTTTCTGCCAATTTTCAATCAAACCGCTTATTTTTTCTTCCATGTCTTAAGCGCTACTGATTCTTTTTGATATCCCGGCGAAACCCCTGCGCGAGCCTTTTTAACCCCGGGCTTATCTCAACAGGATATTTGTCCTTGGTATGAATATTTTTATAGCGTAACGCAAGGAGGGCAATTTCTCTTTTTGCATACCCCCTTGTTCTTTCTAACGCAGGTATTTTACAAACCAGCCTGCCTTCCTTTATTACCCGCCTTAAAAGTGGACGGCCTTTTATCTTTTCATTCTCCAGGCCTATAATATCCCTGCTAAACATCCCCTTGTTGTCAAAGATGCGGTAAACCTGTTTCCTGCCCGGATAGGTGATTTTACCGCGGCTGAGTTTCATAGCGGGCAGGAAATTCCCTTCCTCGTCGGTTACTTCGCTCAATTTATATACAACATCCAAGTAGGGCGCATCAACACTGACGCCCATATTGGTCCCCACCCCGAAGCTATCTATTTTAGCGCCCCTATCTAAGAGGTATTCTATCTTGAATTCATCGAGGTTGCCGCTGGCGAATATCTTCACATCAGAAAGCCCTCCTTCATCCAGCATCTTCCTGGCCTTTCTGGATAAAACGACTAAATCTCCGCTATCAAGCCTTATGCCTAAAAGAGGATGCCCCTTCTCTTTAAGGTAACGCCCTATTTTTATGGCATTGGCTACCCCCTTAATTGTATCATAGGTATCCACTAATAAAACGCTCCTGCGGGGAAAAATGCTTGTATAAGCAAGAAAACTATCCAACTCCTTTTTAAAAGACATCACATAAGAATGGGCCATTGTGCCTGAAACAGGTATGCCGTAGATTTTCCCTGCCAGAACGTTTGCCGTGCCTGCAAATCCGGCAATATAAGCTGCGCGCGCAACCTTTACACCCGCCTCTGCCCCGTGGGTCCTGCGCAGGGAGAAATCATAAACCCGCCTGCCTGAAGCCGCCAGGACCACGCGTAGGGCCTTAGAGGCAATCATCGTCTGCAAGTTTACGGTGCTCAACAGGAAGCTTTCAATTATCTGCGCCTCAATAAGAGAGGCGCTCACGCGGATAACAGGCTCTCCGGGAAAAAATACCTCCCCCTCCGGCATCGCCCAGATATCTCCATGGAAACGCAAGCCTTTCAGATAACGCAGAAAATCCGCAGAAAATATACCCTGCCTTTTCAGATAGCCTAAATCATCATTACTGAAACGGACGGAGCGGATATAGCTTAATATATCCTTTAAACCGCAGAAAACTAAATAAGCGCGGTTTAAAGGCATATCCCGCACAAATAAGTCAAATGTGGCTAAAGCCTCCCTCCTATAATTAAAGTAGGCCTCTGCCATCGTAAACTCATAGAAGTCTGCCAATAAGGCAAGGCTGTTTCCCATATATTTATCAGGGGGTTAGTTTTTTGTAAGTATCTTTAGAAAAAAAATGGGTAGTATATATAATATACCCTTCTTTATTAATGAAGATATAGGTGGGCACTCCAAAGACGTTATAGGAATCGGAGACAGAGTTATCTTCATCCAAGAGCGCCTTTAAGGACAATCCGCTGCTTTTTAAGAAACTCCTTGCTTTATATCCAGACTCTCCGGCATTCACCGGAAAAAACTCCCAGCCGTCCTGTCTTAGCTCATCCGTCATATTATTGATGGCCTTCAGTTCCTTACGGCAGAAAGAACACCAGCTGGTCCAAAATAACAATATAACCCCATTTTTCCCCCGATAATCTTTCAGGCTGATGTAGTTGCCATCCAAATCAGCCAGGTTAAATTCCGGGGCAGGCCGGGGATAATCCTGGGCCGTCGCAATACCCGAAGAAAAAAAGAGAATGAAGATTAAACTGAACAATAAAGCCCTGGCGTTGTTTCTCATATTATATTCTCCTAAAAAGCGCTGACAATAAAATATATACCCGTGGCTATTAGGATCACGGCGCAGCCTTTCTTTATATAATTCATCCAGCGGCCCGATTTAGGTAAACCGGCCAATGCAGCACTGAATGTCCCTGTGATCAACAAAAGCAGCCCCATCCCATAAGCAAAACTCAAAAGAAGGCTCGCCCCGTAGAATATATTCTTCCTGGTAACCAGATAAGACAATATCGCCCCCAATACCGGCGTCACGCAAGGGCTCAAAACCAAACCGGAGGCAAACCCCAGGAAGAAAACAGAAAAATAGCCCTTGCCCTTTCCAGGAAAAGGCCTTCTCATACCAGGCAATGGCATTTTGAATACATCCAGCATGGACAGGCCAAAGGCTATGATTACCAACCCCACGGCCAAATGCATCTCTGGCCTTGAGCTTAATGCGCCGAATATGCCTCCGGTAAGAGATACAAATATACCAAGCAGTGAATAGACAAGCGCCATCCCACTGACATAGATAAAACTAAAGACAAAACCTTTCCATTTAGAGCCAGCTGCTTTTATACCTATGTAGCCGGCTACCACCGGTAACACAGGGTATACGCACGGGGTAAGGCTTAACAGGATACCGCCTAAAAAAGCTACCAGGTAATCAAAGGGGGTCCCGGACAGATGCATTCAACCACTCCATATATCTTTTTTCGCCGGCCTGAATAGGCAGGGCGATAATCTCCGGTACTTCGTAACTATGCAAAGACTTTACCATCCGGAAGATCCGCGGCAGTTTATCCGCCCTGGATTTTATCAATAAGAGCGCTTCTTTAGATTTCTCTACTTTACCTTCCCACCTGAATACAGATTCAATCTGCGGGATTATATTAACACAGGCGGCTATTTTTTTTTCAACCAGGAATGCGGCTATCTTGCCAGCTTCTTTTTTATCCTTACAGGTAACAAAGATGATTATTTCTTTCATTTTGATTTTACCTGCGGATGAATCTTCTTTATCAGCTGAACCGTCCTTTCACCTAACCTCAGACACTGTTTACTGGCTCTCCCGTCGGGGCTGCCGATAGCAACCGGGCCGTAATGGTCGCCTTGAAAATCCCCCTGGATAATCATCCCGTGTATCAGAAAGGCGTTTAATATATCTAAAATCGTAGTCTCATTTCCCCCTGCGATATTGGCGCTGGAGGAAAATGCCGCCCCTACCTTTCCCTCAAGCTTCCCATGATACTCTACCGATGCATCCAATAAGGCCTTGACCTCAGCGGCCATTGTCCCGTAATAGGTAGGCGAACCGATAATAATGCCGTCGTATTCCAGAAGTTCTTCTACCTGGACCTCTTTAATATCTTTTACTACCGCCTCAGCCCCTCCTTTTTTTATGCCCTCAGAAACATAATCCGCCATCTTGCGGGTATTACCGCTGCGGGAATAATAAGCGACTAATATCTTGTGCATACTGCCTCCTTTTTTAGGTCATCCTTCGGTTACCTTTACTGACCTAAGCCTGCCAAACTGCAGGCAGCTGTCAAAAACAAGGATGGGATCCTGGGTATTTATGCGCACGCGCAGGTCTTCGCTCTTTGGATCATTATTCTCAGCAAGCAAAAGGACCTCTACCTCATCGCCGAATTCTATGATTGAATTTCTGATTACTTCAAGCGCAGGCGGGGCATCCTTATGTATATTCAAAATAAAATCCATCCGGTACCTGGGCATAATCCTCCTTTTGAGTAAGGCCTATCTTAACATAGCTACTGATATCGTCCTGCCGGCGTCTTGGCCCTGCCTGCGGTAAGAAAAGAATTCCTCGCTGCGGCATGAGGTACACAACATCGAATCCACGATCCGCGCTTCTCTCACCCCCGCCTCTTTAAGCTGGGCGGCATTTATCTTAACTAAATCCAGGTAGTAACGCTTATCCCTTTCTAAAATCCCTGTCTTGAAATAATCATTCATCCTGCCGCCTACTTCGTAGCAACAGCTCCTTATAGACGGGCCAAAACCAGCGCATAAATCTTGCGGCCGGCAATTGAATTCCTTTTTCATCGCCTCCACTGCCTTTGAGGCGATTCCTTTTTGGCTACCCTGCCACCCTGCATGCACCAGCCCTATTGCGGGGATTTGCGGGTCATAAAGGAAAATAGAAAGGCAATCCGCGGTAAAAATACCTAAGGCGAGCCCTTTTTCAGAAGTGACCAAGGCGTCTATATCGGCTATCGCACCCGCTCCAGAGAATGCCCCCCTGCCTTTGTCCTTGAAGGTAACGCAGGCTATGCCGTCACCATGTGCCTGCCTTGCGCAGACTAACTCCTGCCAACTCAATCCTAACGCCCCCAAGAAATCCTTACGGTTAGCCAGGGTATCCCGGATATCGCCGTAATCAAAAGACATGTTCTTTAGCGTGCGGCTAAAAGTGCACAGGGCGCCCTTTTCAAATAAGGGGCCGAATTTGTAGTATGACGCAGGCTCAAGGAGGGGCTTTTTAGACACCAGATACCTCAATTATTTTCTCCCGCGCAGAATGCCCCTTTACAATAGCGATGCGGTATTTCTTTACCTTGAAATAATCCGCAAGGACCTCGATCAATTGTTTATTAGCCAGGCCGCCTTCGGCAGGCTTAGTCAGATGCACCTTCAGGCACTTGCCTTCTCTTTTGACTAAATTACGGCTTGCACGCGGCAGTACCCGGACGTTGAGGATCATCTGTTATGCGCCACTTTAAAGGCATCCACTATGCTATATATACCTAAGAAGCAAATAAAGAACAGCCCTATGCTGGATAAAACCACCCCTATGATTAATTCTCCCCCAAAAATAACCCTGCCCAACAACCAAAAGGCAATCAGGATACTTCCCAAAAGGAAGACAAGCATGCTTAGGGAAGAAAAGAAAATCAACAAAAGGCCCTTAGCGATCTGGCCGTTATAGAGCTGCCCCAAACCATTAAAAATAAAAGAAAGGACCGCGGCTACCCCCGGGTGACAGGTAATATTACCTGTTGGCATCTTTTAAGCCTCCTTTTCTTCTATCTGCGGCGCGTGCGTGGTAGAGATAAGCCTATCGCTGAATTTTTCCATCTTCATACGGGCATCCTGATACTTAGAGGAGGCATCCGTAAGATGCCTGCCCACCAGTTCAAAATCACCCTGGAATTTCCTAAAATCTATTTCCATCCTGCCTAGATCAGCAAAGATCTTCTGGATATTTTTCTGGATATTCACCCCCCGCAGGCCATATAATAACGCCTGAAGATAGGCATAAAAGGTATTAGGGGAAACAAGGATCACCTTCCTTGACTTGGCATAAGAACATAACTCTTCATCCCTGCTTATCTGGTAATAAACCGCCTCAGAAGGGATATACATCATGGCAAAATCAAAGGTGCCCTCATCAGGCAGTATGTATTTAGAAGAAACTTCATCCACCCGTTTCTTGACATCCCGTATAAATGCCTTATACAATACCTGTTTTTCCTCATCGCTTGAGGACTCGGCCATCTTTTTAAAATTCTCCAGGCTGAACTTGGCATCTACCGGGATCAGGTGCCCCCCGATAACTACTGCCGCATCCACTATATCCCCGCTCTTAAAGCGGTGCTGGATTCGTATATTCTCCTTAGGCAATATCTCTTCCAGCAATTTACCCAATAGGCTCTCCCCTAACTCTCCGCGGAATTTCGGCGCGCGCAAAAGCTCCTGAAGGCTGGATATATCTTTACTTATATCCAGGATGTGCTTGTGTGTTTCCTCGAGCCTGCCCAGGCTTTTCTGTATATCCCCGAAGACCCGGCTTGCCGAATCCAGCCGCTCTCCCACTGTCCGGTGGGTATCCTGCAGGACGCAAGAAGTCTCTTTAAGCCGCTCGTTAACCTGCTGGCTGACGGCATTTAACTGCTGGTTTAACTGGGCAGATATCCTTAATACCGCCAGTATCACCCCTGCCATTGCCGCCACGAACATTACCACTACCAGCCAGATCATTTTTCTTTCTCCTGCCTTTTAAATATGCCGCTATTTACTTTTAGTATACCACTCTAAGGGATATAATTAAAGCAGATACTCTTTTTTTATCCTCGTTACGCTGCGGAATATGTTGGTCTTGACATCCGGGCATACCCTTTTTAAATCCGCAATAATACCGGCGATCTTGGTGCGGTTAGAAATCATGGAATTAGGGCAGCGGCAATCAAAAGAAGGAAATTTCTCTTCTCTGACGAACCGGCTGATCATATCCTCCTCCACATAAGCAAGGGGGCGGATAAGGGTAATCTTACCCCTGAACAATTCCTGTTTAGGGGCCATAGCGGAGATTTCACCTTGAAAAAAAAGATTTAACAGGATGGTCTCTATAATATCGTCTTTATGATGCCCCAGGGCGACTTTAGGAAACCCCAGGCGGAAAGCAGCCTCAAAAAGCGATTTTCTTCTGTTCCAGGAACACCAGAAACAGTTAATATCCTTTTTTCTGGTGCGCCTGAGGACATCGGATTTTTCTATATGATAGCCTATCTTCAATTTCTTAAAATACCTGCTTAATTCAGCGCAACAGGAACGGGGATAACCTAAGTCCACGTGGATTGCCAACAGCTCGTATTTTATTGGGACAAAGGCCCTGCGGTCATTTAAAACCTTAAGGAGCGTAAGGCTGTCCTTGCCTCCGGAAACAGCTACTGCTACCCGGTCGCCGTCTTTAAGCATTTTATAGTCCATTATGGCCCGTCCTACCCTCTTAGAAATATAAAACTCCTTACCCTCTAACACGCTCATTTATTGACTGCTCCAATATTAAAAACAGAGGATGCCTCTTTTAAGTTTATCAGGGAATAACCAGGGCCTTTCTTTCACAGAGAGGGAATAAAAAAACAGACTATCTTATTCCCCCACAATAACGAAAGGATTGCGGCTAAGGCAAGGAAAGGGCCGTAAGGAATGACGTGGCTTTTTTTAAACAGGAGGTTTAAGAAGGCTATGCCTATGGCCAGGAAAGGGGCAATAAAGAAAGTAATCAGGGCCTTCTGCCAGCCCAGGAATGCCCCAATCATCGCTAATAATTCAACGTCTCCCATGCCCATAGAAGAAGTCTCTCCTTCCACGGGCGGCCGTTTTAGTATCTTAAAATACACCAGATCAAAGAAAAAACCCACCAGATAGATTGCGCCCCCCCCGATGATGATCCCGCCAAGGGAATTAAGAAGAGGGGCAGAATCAAAAGAAAGGGGATGCCAGTTAAAACCCCTGATAGAGCTTAAGATGAAACCGGCAATGATGCCTCCGATTGAGATCTCTTCGGGGATAATGCGGTGTTTAATGTCTATGAATGCGGCCACGATTAACTCAGAAATAAAAAGGGTATAGAAAAAGAACTCGTAACTGAGCCTGTAGATGCCAAAAAACATCACAAAAAATAGCGCTGTCAACAACTCGACCAAAGGATAACGCAGCGAAATCCTCTGCCGGCAAAAACGGCATTTGCCCCTTAAGATTATATAGCTTAGAAAAGGGATGTTATCGTATCCGGGGATCTTCCTTTTACATTTGGGGCAATGCGAACGCGGCCAGACCACGGATTGCCCTTGCGGCATGCGGTGGATACAGACATTCAGGAAACTACCGACAATAGAACCGAAAATAAATACGATTATCCTGGAAAACATTATCTCTTGACCTCTTTTTTTAACGCCAGGGCCTTGCGCATCTCTTCCATAGGCGCAGGGCATCCCATCCAGCGCCCAAAGGCATACGCCCCCTGCTGCAAAAGCATCCCCAATCCGTCTGCGGCAGGAAGCCTGAGGCTTAAGGCGTCTCTGATTAAGGCTGTTGTATGTTGACGGTTATAAACTACATCATACACGGACAGGCCTTTATGTAAGAGCCCCTTATCTATGACGGAAACGTCGTCTCCTTTCATCCCCATAGGCGAGGCATTGACCAATAAGGCACACCCTTCAATCACAGCAGGTATATCTTTGCCCCTGACAAAGGTTAATTTTCCTATCACCTCTGGATAGCCTGCATCTAAAAAATGCCTCCTTGCCTCATCCATGGCCTCTTGCCTGATATCATGGACATAAATCTTCTCTACGCCTGCGCCCTGCCAGCTTAAAGCAGATATTACTGCCCTGCCTGCGCCCCCTGAACCTATCACCAGCACCTTCTTTGAGCGGGGAGAAAATTTTAAGTCCTCCTGCAGGGATTTCAGGAAACCGGGGGCATCGGTATTAAAATACCCGCATTTACCCTCCTGCCTTTTTACCGTATTTACCGCCCCGGATAATTTCACATAATAGGCGTCCTCTTCACTCAGGGCATTTTCTATATCAGGATACTGCGCCTTCAATATCTGCCTTGCCCTTACCTTATGCGGGATGGTTATATTGAAACCGTAAATATCCGATTTTAAGACGGCCTCACCTTCTGTATCCTCAACCGGGGCATCACCGAGGAGGAAATCTTCTAATTCTTCCGGCCTTACTTCAAAAAGGAGGTATCGGGAATTTAATTTTAGCGCACGGAAAGCGGCATTGTGCATTAAAGGAGAAAGGCTATGCCTGGCAGGATAACCGATTAATCCGTATATTCTCGCGGGCTCTTGTCTCTCCATCGGGGTTCTCAAAAAAAGGGGCCTAAAGGCTTTCTATCTTATTAAATGCATTGATATAAGCTCTGATCGATGCCTCGACTATGTCGGTGCTTGAGGCGCGGGCAGTCACTATCTTGCCCCTGGCTTTAATCTTCAGCCCTACCTCACCCAGTGCATCCTTACCTTTGGTAACCGCCCCGATATGATAATCCTGCAATTCAGCCTTTGTGCCGGTGATCTTATCGATAGCCTTAAAACAGGCGTCCACCGGGCCGTCTCCGGAAGAATTGGCGTTATAAACTTTGTTCTTGTGTTTCAGGCTTATCACAGCAGAAGGGCTGATATGCGTCCCGGAATTTATAGAAAAGCTCTTCAGTGTCCAGGTGGGCTTGACCTTACGCACCTCATCATCCACGATAGAGGCCAGATCATCGTCAAAGATATCTTTCTTTTTGTCCGCAAGCGCCTTAAAACGCTCATTAACCTTATCCATCTGGCTGGCGGAAAGAACAAAACCCAATTCTTTTAGCCTCTCTGCCAAGGCATGCCTGCCGGAATGCCTGCCTAAGACAATACCCCTGCCCAGAAAACCGACATCTTCCGGACGGATGATCTCATAGGTAGAGCGCTCCTTAAGCACACCGTCCTGGTGAATGCCTGATTCATGCCTGAAGGCGTTGCCTCCGACAATAGCCTTATTAGGGGCGACGGCAAACCCGGTCAATCTGCTGACCAGCCGCGATATCTTGCATATCTGGTTGGTTTTAATCCGCGTCTGTAGGCCTGAGAATATATCCTTACGCGTCTTCAGGGCCATGACTATCTCTTCCATAGAGGCATTGCCCGCGCGCTCGCCTATCCCGTTAATGGTGCATTCCACCTGCCGGGCTCCGTTTTTTACCGCCTCCAAAGAATTAGCCACCGCCAGGCCTAAATCATTGTGGCAGTGCACGGAAATAACCGCCTTTTTTATATTGACAACGTTCTCCCGAATCGCCCTGATCAGGCCCCCGTATTCACTGGGCTCGGCATAACCTACGGTATCGGGTATATTCACGGTAGCGGCGCCGGCGTCAATAACCGCTTCCAGCACTCTGAAAAGAAATTCCCCTTCCGTACGCGAGGCATCTTCCGGAGAAAACTCTATATCATCGCAAAGCCTCCTGCCATACCTGACCCATTCCACAGCCAGCCTCAATATCTCATCTTCGGCCTTCTTCAACTTATATTGCATATGGACCTTGGAAGTGGCCAGAAAGATATGTATGCGCGGCCTCTTGGAATATTTTACCGCTTCGTAGGCGGCATCTATATCCGCCTTGATGGCGCGCGCCAGCCCGCAGATAACCGGCCCCTTAATAGAGCGAGCAACCTGCTTAACCGAATCAAGTTCGCCTTTGCTGGAAATAGGGAACCCCGCCTCGATCACATCCACTCCCAGGCTGTTTAAGGAATGGGCGATCTCTATCTTTTCCCGCGGGTTCAGGCTTGCGCCCGGCGCCTGTTCTCCGTCGCGCAGCGTGGTATCAAATATAATTATCTTTTCGGACATTATACCTTCTTCATCCAAGGCATCATCTCTCTTAACTGCCTGCCGACCTGCTCAATGGCATGTTCATCCCCTGACTTTAATAATTTATTAAAGTTAGGCCTTGCGTTTTCATTCTCCCTGATCCATTCGCGGGCAAACTTTCCGGATTTAATATCCTTTAAGATTTTCTTCATCACCTTGCGCGTCTTCTGGGTAATGATCATCGGCCCGCGGCTCAAGTCTCCGTAAGTAGCGGTATTGGACACCCTGCGGCGCATCCCGCTTATGCCTACTTCCTGGATCAAATCCGTAATAAGTTTCAACTCATGCAAGACCTCAAAATAGGCGATCTCAGGCTGATAACCGGCCTCAACCAGCGTATCAAACCCTGCGCGGATTAATTCCGTTACCCCGCCGCAGAGGACTGCCTGCTCGCCAAAAAGGTCGGTCTCTGTTTCTTCGGCGAAGGTAGTCTCAATCACCCCTGCCCTGGTTGCGCCTATCGCCTTTGCATAAGCCAGCCCCAGCTGTTTTGCCTGGCCGGTGGCGTCCTGGAATACCGCAAGCAGGCAAGGGACACCCTTACCTTCCTCATACATGCGCCGCACCAAGGCCCCCGGGCCTTTAGGGGCTACCATAAAAACATCCACATTCTTCGGAGGCTTGATTTGTTTAAACCTGATATTAAAACCATGAGAAAAACAAAGCGCTTTTCCTTTTTTCAGGTTAGGCTTAATGTGCTCCTTATAAACTTTAGCCTGCACATGGTCCTGGGTAAGGATCTGAATAATATCCGCTCTTTTTGCTGCCTCGTCCACGGAAAGGGGCAGAAAGCCGTCATTTTTTGCCTGTTCGTAATTGGCTGTCCCTTCCAATTCAGAAACCACCACCTGGCATCCGGAATCCTTAAGGCATAATGATTGACCGCGGCCCTGTATACCGTAACCGACGATCGCGATAACCCTGCCTTTTAATAGATCTAAATCCGCGTCCTTATCATAATAAATCTTAGCCATTGTAAAACCCCTCCTTTTTAAAAGGTGCACGGCTTATCCAGGCCCACTCTTTAAAACCCTTTAAGCCGCATATCAAAAACAATTGTTATGTTGCAGCAAGAAAAAATCAACAGGCCATGGCTATCTTACCGGTGCGTAATAGTTCCTTGATACCGCAGAGATTATTCAGGTTTTCCAACAGCTGTTTTATCTGCTGCTGTTCTCCTATTGCCTCGATAATGGCAGTATCGCCTTTATGCTGTATGATCTTGGCCACGTATTTACTCAAAACAGAGCCGACCTTCTCTTTGTCCCTGGTTGAATAATTGATCTTGATTAAGACCAGTTCCTTTTCTACATGCTCGCGCTTGGTGAAATCCGTAACCGTGATCACGTCAATAAGCTTATTCAGTTGTTTCTTAATCTGCTCCAGTATCTTCTCGTCTTTTGCCTCTACCACTATGGTCATATAAGAAATCGAAGGGTCCATGGTCTCACTTACTGCAAGGGATGAGATATTATAACCCCGCGCGCTGAATAATCCGGCTACCCGGGCCAGTACCCCGAATTTGTTTTCTACCAAAACAGATATGGTATGCCTCATTGTATCCTGTCCTTGCTTAAAAAACCTAAACCTTACGCCAGGCCGTCCAGCATCTGGTTAATCGCCTCTCCTGCCGGGACCATGGGGTAAACATTCTCTTGCGGTTCAATACGAAAATCTATCAGGACCGTATTGTCCAGCGCAAGTGATTTATCGATTGCCGGACGCACCTCTTCCTTTTTGGTGACCCGTATGCCGCAGGCGCCGTAACTCTCCGCCAGCTTTACAAAATCAGGTGAGGTTATGGAGGTATAAGAATAACGTTTCTTATAAAACAACTCCTGCCACTGCCTGACCATCCCGAGGCAGCCGTTATTCAATATGGCCACCTTCACATTGATCTTATTTGCAACACAGGTAGCCAGCTCCTGTATGTTCATCTGTATAGAGCCGTCTCCTGCGATATCAAAGACTACCTTATCGGGGCAGCCAACCTTAGCGCCCATGGCTGCCGGAAAACCGAATCCCATGGTGCCCAAGCCCCCTGATGAAATAAATGTGCGCGGGCAGGTATATTTATACCACTGGCAGGCCCACATCTGGTTCTGCCCCACCTCAGTGGTAATGATCGCCTCACCCCTGGTCGCCTCATAAATCTGCTCAATAACATACTGCGGCTTAATCTTCTGGCCGTCTTTATATTTCAAAGGGTATTTTTTCTTTAACGCCTCTATCTCCTTAAGCCACGCTGTCACATCAGGGGTTTTCTTTAACTGCTCCAACAGCTCCCCTAATATATTCTTGGCATCGCCTACTATAGGCACATCCACCCGGATATTCTTACTGATAGTAGCCGGGTCTATGTCAATGTGGATCACCTTGGCATACGGGGCAAAGGCGTCTATCCTTCCGGTAACCCGGTCATCAAAACGAGCGCCCACGGCAATGATCAAATCCGCCTGCATGATCGCATGATTAGCATAGGCGGTACCATGCATCCCCAGCATCCCCAAAGAAAGCCGGTGGGTATCAGGGAAGCTGCCCATACCCATAAGGGTCGTTGTCACCGGTGACTGGATCTTTTCTGCCAGGCTCCTTAATACCTGATGCGCTCCGGAGGTAATCACCCCGCCGCCTGAGTAGATAAGAGGCTTCTTGGACCCTGCTATAAGTTTAGCCGACTTTTTAATCTGCCCGGGATGCCCGAAATAAGTAGGTTTGTAACTGCGTATATCCGCTTCCTGCGGCCAGACGAAATCTGTTTCCTGATTTTGTATATCGAGGGGTATATCGACTAAAACCGACCCGGGCCTGCCGGTTGAGGCTATATAAAAGGCCTCAAATATGATCCGGGATAAATCTTTTATGTCCTTGACCAGGTAATTATGCTTGGTTATGGGCCGGGTGATACCGGTTACATCCGCCTCCTGGAAGGCATCATTGCCTATCAAATGCGTCTTTACCTGCCCGGTTATAGCGACCATCGGGACGGAATCCATATATGCGTTGGCAATACCAGTGACCAGATTAGTCGCACCCGGGCCGCTGGTTGCCAGACACACACCCACCTTGCCGGTTGCCCGGGCATAGCCGTCAGCGGCATGGGCAGCGCCCTGTTCATGACGCACGAGGATGAATTTTATATCCGCATCATAGAGGCTGTCAAAAATAGGCAAAACCTGGCCGCCGGGGTATCCGAACATCACCTCTGTGCCCGCGCGTTTTAAACTCTCAATTAATATCTGTGCACCGGTCATGATTAAAATTAACCTTTAGCTTTAACTTAAGATTGCCCCTTTATCCGCGGAACTGACCAATTTTGTATACCGGCTGAGATAGCCGGTTTTAATCTTCGGCTCAACAGGCTTATACCCCTTAAATCTCTGCTTGATCTCACTAGAAGTAAGACAAACCTCCAGTTTCCTCGCGGGTATATCTATGGTAATTATATCCCCGTTTCTTAAAATAGCAATGGGACCTTTACTGGCTGCCTCAGGAGAAACATGCCCTATGCAGGGGCCTTTGGTCCCGCCGGAAAATCTCCCGTCGGTAATCAGGGCTACGGAATCGGAAAGCCCCATCCCTACAATCGCAGATGTCGGGGCAAGCATCTCGCGCATCCCCGGCCCGCCGGCAGGGCCTTCATAACGGATGACTATACAATCGCCTTTCTTTATCCTGCCTGCTAAAATCGCAGCCATAGCTTCTTCTTCGCGGTTAAAAACCCTGGCCTTACCCTTAAAACGCATCATGGCCGAGTTGACCGCAGACTGCTTGACCACGGCACCCTGGGGGGCAAGATTGCCGTAAAGAACAGCTATGCCTCCCTGTTTGTGATAAGCCCGCGCGAACGGGCGGATAACCTCTGCATCATAAATCTCAGCGCAGTTTGCAATATCAAATATCTTCTTGCCGCTTAGCGTATTCACATTATTCAACTTATCCTTTAGCCGTTTAAGGACCGCCGGGATACCTCCGGCATATTCCAGGTCTTCCATAAAATAATCTCCTGACGGCTCAAGGTTGGTAATATGGGGTGTGGCCTTGCTTATTTTATCAAAAGTACCCAGGTCTAATTTTATCCCGGCCTCATTAGCTATGGCCATCAGGTGCAGGACCGTATTGCTTGAGCCGCCTAAGGCCATATCCACAACAATGGCATTTTCCAGGGAACGGCCGTTAATAACGTCCAGCGGCCTGATATTTTTCCTGGCCAACTCCACTATCCGTTCCCCGCTAGCCTGGGCAATCCTGCGTTTTTTGGCGGATACTGCCAGGGCAGTGGCGCAACCCGGCAAGGACATCCCCATTGCCTCAGTCAGGCAGGCCATAGTATTTGCGGTGTATAACCCCTGGCAGGAACCTGCGCCAGGGCATGCCTCCATCTCAAGGCAAGCCAATTCATCATCTGAGATATCGCCTTTTTTTGCCCGGGCCAAACCTTCATATGTATCATGCACAAAAGCAAGCTTTCTCTGGCGCAGGCGCCCGGAAAGCATGGGGCCTGCGGTCACAATTATCGCCGGGATATTCAGGCGCGCCGCTGCCATGAGCATACCGGGGGTGATCTTATCGCAATTGGTAAGGCAGACTACTGCGTCTAACTGATGGGCGTTACATACCGTCTCTACCGCATCCGCTACCAGTTCTCTTAAGGCTAAGGGATAACACATCCCGAGGTGCCCCATAGCCAGGCCGTCGCATATACCGGGTATCCCAAAGAAAAACGGCACCCCCCCTGCGTAACATACGCCTCTTTCAATATAGCGTTCCAGGTCACGCATGCCGATGTGCCCGGGGATAAGGTCGGTAAAAGAAGTGGCTACGCCTATAAAAGGCTTATCCAGGTCCTTACGGCTTAATCCTGTTGCGTGCAGGAGCGCGCGGTGCGGGACCCGCTCCAGGCCCCTTTTAATCTTATCAGAACGCATGATTTTTCTCCTTTTAGCTGGAAAAATCCTTTTCTAATCCGCCCCTTCCGTATCATGCACAACCTGAGCCTCTTCTTCTTTTCTTTTGCGGCTGATCACGCGTTTTAGGGCCACATACTTATCAACGAGGTCCTTGTTGTTTACCGCATTCAGCTGTTTAAAAAGAAAATCAAATTTGTTCTCAACCTCAAGCGCAATCGCGTCCCTTACTTCAGGCTCAAGGCCCATAATATCCTTCTTGAACGGGCCTAAGGCCTTTTTGCGCGTCTTGTAGAAAAACTGCTCTTCCGTTTCTCCTTCCTTCTTCTCCGAAGCGGCATTATCCTTTAACCAGGCATATATCTTATCCTTCAGGCCCTTAGGGAAATGTTTGCTTTCATAAATCATGTTCTGGAATTCCGTGGCCAGATGCACCTCGCAAGCCTGGCATTCGGGAAATTTATGAAAGGCCTCTGCAGGCAGGGTAGATGCGCCATGCTGCACCGCGCCGCCCAGCCCGAATTCACTCCTTGAAATCTCAGAGAGGTTCTTTAAGGTATCAAAATCAAGTTTTACCTGGGCTACTGAGCCGTCCGGCAAGACTACCCCGCCATGGGAAGTGCCGGTCTGGACGGATATCTTGCTTATGCCTATCAATCCTTTACGCAGCCTATTTTGATATCCTGACATAAACGCCCTCAGGTCTTCTACGGTAGAATTCTTATGGCCTACCTCGCCTATCTCTCCTCCTACCGACACTGTAATACCCTTAGGCTCTATACGGCGGATAAATTGCGTAAGCTTAGCGCATACTTCATAATTAAGGTACTGCTGTTTTTTTATATCCGTCTTGGTAAGGTCAACCAGGGTTGAAGAATCTATATCGATATTATAGAAACCGGCGCCCACAGCCTCGCTGATCAATGCCTTGAGTCCTTCTATTTCTTTGTCCGGATTTTCCTGAAATTTCTTGGCGTTGGCCTGAAAATGGTCCCCCTGGATGAATACTGCCCCGGAAAACCCCTCCCTTATGGCCGCTGCCAGCACTACCGCAGAATACTCAACCGGGGCTTGTGCGGTATAGCCCATTTCAGACTTGGCGATCTCAAAGATAAAGGCCCCGGAGCTGTTCCTTTTGGCCACCCGGAATATCGCCCGTGCCAGGTCATAAGTCATACTTCTTAAGTTTATCGCAGGGACCGTAAACCCGGAGAATTCATTCTTACCGCGGGCAATATAGAATTCGTGTATACTTGCAGAATAGATCCCTTTCTTATATGCCATATCCGCTATCTTTTTAGCCAGCTTCTTTTTTAAAGAAACATCCTCCGTCATCACCAGCTCCATCACAATCTTATCTACATCCAGTGGCTTTCTTCCCATGTAAATATCTCCTTTTTAGTCTTTTGTTTATACTTGCGCGGCCTAAATCCGCAACCCTTTAGGGTTGCGAATAAGTTGTGGCCGCTTTAAGTATTCCGCCCTTAGAACCCGCAGGCTAAAGCCGCGGGCGGACTCCATACAAAACCCCATTAAGTTAATACCTTGATCAGATTAAGCCAGACATCTATTTTCATTTCCTTTTTGGTTATCGCCTTCTCTAAAGGCACCTTGACCAGTTGGCCGCAGCAGAACCCCACGGCCTTATCTCTTTCACCCATCGACAGGCATTCCACTGTCTCATAACCCAGCCGCAAAGCCAGGTCCCGGCTAAAAGCAGTAGGCCGGCCCCCTCTTTGGACATGGCCTAAAACCACCGCCCTGGTCTCAAGCCCGGTTATCTCATTTATGTTCCGGGCGATATCTTCTGCGTGGCCGGCACCTTCAGCCACCACTATAATCCAGCTAATCTTACCCTTAAGGTTACCGTTTACTATATCATGGCAGATAACCTCTAGATCATATTTTCTTTCCGGGATAATCACGCCTTCACAGCCGCCGCCTAAGGCCACGGAAAGGGCGATAAAGCCGGAATCGCGGCCCATCACCTCTACCACAAAAACCCTCTCCATAGAAGTAGCTGTATCGCGTATGTTATCTATGGCATCCAGGGCAGTATTTACTGCCGTATCCGAACCAATGGTAAGGTCTATACCGTTTATATCGTTATCAATGGAGGCGGGAATCCCTATACAGGCAACGCCGTATTTCTCCCCGAAGATATGCGCAGCAGCGAAGCTCCCGTTCCCCCCGATAACCGCAAGCCCTTCAATGGAATATTTTTTTATAGTATTAAAAGCCCTGTCCTGGCCCTCAGGCTCAATAAACTGCGGGCAGCGCCCGGTCTTTAATATTGTCCCCCCCTGATTTATGATACCTGAAACAGAACGGTGGTCCAGCATTTTTAACTCTTCGTTAATCAGGCCCCACCACCCGCGGAATACGCCCATCACCTCTATCTTCTTATTTATGGCCGTGCGCACCACCGCGCGTATTGCCGCGTTCATCCCCGGCGCATCTCCCCCGGTAGTCAGAACGGCAATACGTTTTATCATGTACCCATCTCCCAGCTGGCAAGGTATTTTTTCTGCTCAGGGCTAAGGGTGTCTATCTTAACACCCATAGATTTCAATTTTAAATCCGCGATCATCTTATCTATCGAATCAGGGACCCTGTACACGTCATTTTTCAATTTCTTATGGTTTTTTACAATATACTCTGCGCTCAAGGCCTGATTGGCAAAAGACATATCCATAACCTGCGCAGGATGGCCTTCTGCGGCAGCCAGGTTTATCAGCCTGCCTTCCCCTAAAAGGTAAATCTTACGGCCGTCCTTTATAGTATACTCCTGAACAAATTCACGGATAAGCCTTTTTTTACTGCTCATCTTCTCAAGGCCTTTGATATCTATCTCTACGTTAAAGTGCCCGGAGTTAGAAACAATGGCGCCGTCTTTCATGATCTTAAAATGCTCGCTGCGGATAACGTTAATGTCCCCGGTTACAGTCACGAATATATCCCCGATCCTGGCTGCCTCTCTTATCGGCAGCACCTCAAAACCATCCATAGTCGCCTCAAGGCCGCGCAAGGGATTTACTTCGGTAACAATCACCCTGCCCCCCATACCCCTGGCGCGCATGGCTACGCCCTTACCGCACCAGCCATACCCGCAAACTACAAAATTAGACCCGGCAATGAGCTCGTTGGTCGAGCGGATTATCCCGTCTATGGTAGACTGGCCTGTGCCATAACGGTTATCAAAGAGGTGTTTAGTCTGGGCGTCATTAACGGCAACGATGGGATAACGCAATTTCCCTTCCATGGCCAAGGCCCTTAACCGGATCACGCCGGTAGTAGTCTCTTCCGTCCCGCCGATAATATTATCGTGCAGAGAAAATTCCCGCTGGTGTATACTGCTGACTAAATCAGCTCCGTCATCCATGGTTATATGAGGCTTTTCCGCTAAGGCCGCCTTGATATGCCGGTAATAAACCGGCGTTTCTTCCCCTTTAATGGCGAAACAAGAAACCCGCAGGTTAGCGACTAAAGAAGCAGCCACATCATCCTGAGTAGAGAGAGGATTAGAGGCGCACAGGAATATCTTCGCCCCCCCTGCCTTCAAGGCCTCCATTAAAACCCCTGTTTCCGTGGTGACATGCAGGCAACAAGCCACCTTAAGGCCCTCTAACGGTCTTTCCCGGTTAAATCTTTTAGCGATCATCCCCAGGACCGGCATGTTCTTGGCTGCCCATTCAATCCTCAACTGCCCTTTCCTGGCTAATCTTATATCTTTTATATCATAATCCATACGGTCTCCCTTGGAATTTAGACTGCGTTATAAAAGTAATTACAGCCTCGCTGCCTGTTTCTTCAAATATGCCGCCTTATCCGTGCTTTCCCAGCTGAACTCAGGTTCTGTCCTGCCAAAATGCCCGTAACTGGCTGTTTTGGTATATATAGGACGCAGTAAATCTAATACACGGATCATGCCCGAAGGAGTAAGGTCAAAATTCTCCCGGATGAGTTTCACAAAGGCCTGTTCCGTAAGTTTTCCGGTACCGAAGGTATCCACCATGATAGCCAAAGGATCGGCTCTGCCGATAACATAAGCCAGATGCACCAGGCATTTATCCGCAAGGCCTGCAGCGACTATATTTTTGGCGATATACCTGGCCATATAAGCTGCGGAACGGTCTACTTTAGTCGGGTCTTTTCCTGAAAATGCACCGCCCCCCGGAGCAGCCACCCCGCCGTATGTATCGACAACGATCTTACGGCCGGTCATGCCGGTATCGGACTGCGGGCCTCCGATGACGAACTTACCGGTCTCATTGATGTAATATTTTGTCTCCTTATCTATATATGCCTTAAGGATGGGCTTGGCAATCACATCCGCCATCTCCTGGCGCGCCTTCCTGGTAATCTTCTCTTTGGTAGAATCCAGTATTTCTTCCGTATGCTGGCAGGCAAGGACCACGGAATCTACCCGTTTGGGGTGGCCGTCATGGTATTCCACGGTAACCTGGGATTTGCAGTCCGGGCCAAGATACTTCAGTGTCCCATTTCTCCTGACATCTGCCATACGCTTGACTAATTTATGCGCCAACATTATCGGCAAAGGCATAAGCTCTTCTGTTTCACGACAGGCAAAACCTACCATAAAACCCTGGTCGCCCGCCCCTCCTTTATTGACCCCCTGGGCTATGTCGGGAGACTGCGTGTGTATGGTGTTAATAACCGCGCAGGTATGATAATCAAAACCGTATTTGGGATGGCAATAGCCTATTCTCTTTAAAATGTCGCGGGTTACATTATTTACATCTACAAAGCCGGTGGTGGTAATTTCACCGCCGACAATCAAAAGCCCCATGGTAACATACGTCTCGCAGGCTACCCTCCCGTAAGGGTCCTGGCGCAAGACATCATCCAACACAGCATCGGAAATCTGATCGCATACCTTATCCGGATGCCCCTCTCCTACCGACTCGGACGTAAAAAAATGTTTACGTAACGCCATCACTCCTCCTTTTTTATTTTTTATGACAAGAAAACACCCTCTGTGCCTCGTTATAGAACTTATGGTCGCCTATATCATACCACTGCTTAGTAAATCGAAAACCGTATACCGCCACATTCTTACGCAGCCAATCTATATAAAGGCCGGTAGCATCCTGTGCATGATAGTTAAGACTTATATATTCCCTGATAAGCCCCAGTATCTCCTTAGGGAAATAATAAAGGCACATGGCAACCAGGGTAGAATCAGGCCTGTCTGGCTTCTCTTTAAAATCAATGATCCTTGCCTTTTTGTCTATTTTAGCTACGCCATATTTACCGGCGAGGGACAATTTCTTTATATCGTATAGGCCTATCACAGGGCTCGCTCTATGCCTGCGGGTAAAATCAATAAACCCCTTCAGGTCTGCGTCAAATAAATTATCTCCGCCTATCACCAGGAGGCCGGTTTTAATCTTCTCTTTAGCTAAGACAAAATTTATATCGCCTATCGCCCCCCGCCTGTCAGAGAGGGTAGAGGTAAGATCATCTACTACCCTGATCGGTTTTCTGCCTATTTTTCCCTTGGCCCACCCGCGGAAATACGAGACAAATTTGCTGTTAGTTACGACAATAATCTCTTCTATGCCTTTTAGGCCGTCTAATTTAGCGATAATATAATCAATTATCGGCTTGCCCCCCACTTCTAACAGTGGTTTAGGATATCTCTTTGTTAAGGGGTAAAGCCGAGTAGCATAACCCGCAGCCAAAATCAGTGCCTTCATCTTTATTATATTATTTGCGCTTCGCCAGCTCGTTCTTCAGGTACGTTACCCTTTCTACCGGTGTAGGGTCTATACCGTATAATACCGCCAGATAAAACGATATGAAATCACCTATATATATCAAAGAAAATATCCTGCTCAAAAGGTCTTCTGCGCAGGACCAGATCTCTACTACCTTCACCTTTTGTTTTTTCAGTATATCGCGGGTAATATCCATCCTGGCAGATACGCGCGGATGCATCATTTTATCCCTGAGAAAAATAACCAGGAAGTCCTTGAACAACTTCCCGGGATGGTCCCAGCCCATAATCTCATTGTGGTTCATCTCCGGAAAGGTATGGCTGGAAGCCAGGGATTTTGAATTCTCATTAAGCTGGCCTTTGAACCTGGTGGCTACCATATCAAAATGCACGGAACCTGCGTAGATAACCGCGAACTTACCGGTAAGTTTTATGGCTATGCGCTTGGCAATATTCTCTTTCTGCCCGGCATTGGGATTAAGGATATTCCCCTTCAGGCCCTCAAGCGTATCCGCCATACGGGTAACGGCAACCCCAGGATCCTTAATCAGGCCCAGCCGCCCCAGGGCACATAACGGTATAATACTCATATACCCCAGCGCGCAACGGGGCGGAAGGCCGCGCGGTATCTCAATAAAAGTAACCTTATCCCTCTGGGCATACTCTTTTAACGCCCCCCCAGAAGACAGCGCGATGATAGTTGAGCCTTTAGCCCTGGCATCATTATAGGCGCTTAACGTCTCCTCCGTATTGCCGGAATAACTGGATATGAAGACAAGGGTCGAACTATCCACGTAAGCGGGCAATTCGTATTCCCGCAAAACGGAAATAGGCAATTTACTTTCAAAATACAGGTATGACCTTACCAGGTCAGCTCCGATGGCCGAACCGCCTAATCCGGCAAAGGCTATTTTGGTGAAATCCCTCCTGGCAAATAGTATCCTTATAGATAAGGCGATACCCAGGGCATCCCTGCACTGTGCCGGAAAATCCAATAAAAGGCTAAGCATATCACTTCTATCGGTTTTTTTTATGTTCGCCAGGCTAAGGCTTGTTTTCATTTTATAATCTCCTTGAACTTCTTCAGGCTGAATTCCTCAACCTCTGTTCCGGTAGATAACCTTAACGCCTCCAGGGCAATATCCTGCATACTGCGCATATCTACCGAACGGATTATATATTTTAATTCCGGGATAAAAGATGGCGGGACACTCAGTTCATCTAAGCCTAAGCCCAACAGTATCAAAATCAGGCTCGGCTCACTGGCCATTTCCCCGCACATCCCTACCCAAATACCTGCGTTATGGGCGGTATCGATTATATTTTTAATCATCCTCAATACCGCCGGATGGGCAGGCTCATACAGGTAAGCCACCTTTTCATTGGTGCGGTCAACCGCTATGGAATACTGGATTAAATCATTAGTGCCTATGCTGAAAAAATCCGCTTCCTTGCTTAAGAGGTCGGCGGTGATGGCCGCAGAAGGGACTTCGATCATCACCCCTACCTTTATGCCTTCGTCAAAAGCAATGCCTCCTTTGCGTAATTCTTCTTTTACTTCGTTCAGTATCTTATTTGCCTGTCTTAATTCCTCTACCCCGGAAATCATCGGGTACATCAGGCGCAGCTTCCCGTGGACAGAAGCCCGCAAGATACCCCTGAGCTGCACCTTGAATATGTCGGGCCTGGCCAGGCAAAATCTGATAGCGCGCCAACCCATAAAGGGCTGTATTTCCCGCGGCACCGCGAACTGAGAAAGAAACTTATCCCCTCCTAAATCCAGAGTACGAATAACCACCGAATACGGGCTCATCTCTTCCGCCACATACCGGTATGCCTGGTAATGTTCCTCTTCCGTAGGAAAATCCCTGCGGTTCATATAAAAGAATTCCGTACGATAGAGGCCTATGCCGGCAGCGCCGTGAAGTTTAACCGAAGGCACTTCTTCCGGAAGTTCTATATTCGCATTTACCTCAACAGCCCTTCCGTCAATCATAACCGCCGGAAGTTCTTTTGATACCAGAAACTTCTCGGCTATACCTTTAAGTTTTTCTTCCTCCTGCCGGTATATACTTAAAGTTTCCTCGTCAGGGTCGATAATAACGGTGCCGCTTGCCCCGTCCACTATAAGGGTATCCCCGGTTTTAATACTGATGGTCGCTTCTTCTATGCCGACTACCGCCGGTATCTCCAGGGACTTAGCCATGATTGCCGTATGCGAGGTCTTGCCTCCGATATCCGTTACAAAGGCACAGACATTGCGCTTATGCATGGCCGCCGTATCCGAAGGAGATAAATCATGCGCCACAACTACCACGCTTTCCTTAAATTCTTCAAAACTGCGGCGCTCTTTCCCCAGGATATTACGCAGGATCCTCCTGCCCACATCGTTGACATCGGCCATGCGCTCTTTCAGATATTCATCTTCTATATGAGAAAATACGGCGATATATTTCTTTAAGACTTCCGAGAAGATATAGGCGACGCATAATTTTTCCTGTTTAAGCCTGAGAATTACCTCCTCGATAAGCATCCTGTCTTCCAGGACCAGAAGGTGGGCATCAAATATTTCCGCCTGGTCCTGCCCCATTTCCCCGGCAATCCTCTTTTGCAGCTCTACGATCTCCTTGCGGGTCTTAATAAGGGCTTCTTCGAATAATTGTATCTGAAAAGGTATATCCTCGGTTGCGATAGCCTGCCGGGGGACAATAAACTCCTCCTTGCCTATTTTATAGGCCTGGCCTATGCTTATACCGGATGCCGCAGCTATTCCTTTAAGTTTTATCATCGCTATTCTTCCTTACTGATGACAGTCTCAAGCTCTATTATGGCAGCGCCGGCATCCTCGCCCTCAGCTTCAATAATTATCTCGCTGCCTTTTTCTGCTCCCAGCATCAATACCCCCATGATAGACTTACCGTTGACCTTCTCCTTATCGCGCCTAAGCGTAATACGCGCATCGAACTTATTGGCCACCTGCACAAATAACGCAGCCGGCCTGGCATGCAATCCCTGTTTATTCTTTATGATTACCTTCTTCTTTACTAATCCCATATAAACCTTCTTAAGAGGCGGGTTAGACTTCTTCGATCAGCCCAAGGATAATCCTGGACAACTTTAAATGGTCGTGGCGGATAACCGTATCGCATACCACCATATTGTCTTCAATTACGCGATAACCCATACCCTCTATCGTCTTTTTATCGTTTATCACAGGGTAAGAATTCTGCTTTTCATAATTCCTGAGTATTTCCCGCGGCATCTCGCCTGTGTTTACTATGCAATAATCAAATACGCGCGGATGGCTGTGCGCTACAAGCGTCTTTATGTGCTCGGATACGGTATAGCCTTCGGTTTCACCCGGCTGGGTCATGACATTACATACGTAAACCTTAATGGCGTTGGAAGAAACAATGCTGTCCGTGATTTCTTTTATCAAAAGATTAGGTATAATACTTGTGTAAAGCGAACCCGGGCCCAAGACAATAATCTCAGCCTCCTCTATCGCCCGGATAGCCTCCGGCGTTGCCAGGGGCGAAGCAGGCTTTATATACAAACTGCTTATGGGAAGATGGGCCTTGCCGATATTGTTCTCCCCTTGCGTACTTGAGCCGTCATTATGTATGGCTACCAACACTACATTATCCAAAGTGGAAGGAATAACCTGCCCCTTAAGGGCAAGCACCTTGCCTGTCTCTTTAATCGCCTTCTCAAAATCTCCTGTCAACTTGGTCATTACGGTAATAAAGAGGTTCCCGAAATTATGCCCGGCCAACTCCGTTGCGGAACTGGCGTCAAAACGAAACTGGAATAAATCGCGCATCAACGTCGGGGCATCTGCCAATGCCACCAGGCAGTTACGTATGTCTCCGGGGGGCAGGATATCGAATTGCTGCCTCAGCCTGCCGGATGAGCCGCCGTCGTCAGCCACCGTCACAATAGCGGTGTTATTGGAGGTGTATTCCTTAAGCCCGCTTAAAAGAACGGATAATCCTGTCCCGCCGCCTATAGTAACCACCTTTGGCCCGCGGCCAAGGTATTTACGCTGATACAAAATATCAACCAGGCCCTTATCTTTAACGGAGGGCATAAATACCGCTATAAAAGCACGGATCATGTGCCTTATGCCTAAGATCAAAATAATTATACCGGACAATACCACTATGGCATCTAAAATCTGGACTATCAGATATTCTTCGGTCCTCAGGCGCACCGAGCCGATAATAACCAGGATAACCCCGAATGCGCTGACAACGATCCAGCGCTTTATGCCAATACCGGGATATAACCATTTAAGTATGGAAAGGATCTTATTTTTCATTATCGGGTTACCGCCTTTAAGCCCTCTTTTCATCTTCCTGTTCAATTATGGAGATAATGGATTTTGCATCAGTAGCCGAACGCAGTGCATCACGGAAATACTTATCTTTGAGCAGGCGCGAGATGCGTGCCAGGGCCTTCAGGTGCGGCCCGGCAGAATCCTGGGGCGCGACTAAAAGAAAAAATATGTAGGCCGGGTCTCCATCCAAAGAATCAAAATCAACCCCCTTACGGGAAATACCGAAAGCGGCGGTTAATTTAGTTATGCATTCTGATTTTGCATGCGGTATAGCTACCCCCTGGCCTATGGCGGTTGAACCCAGAGATTCCCTGGCCATCAACGCCTCAAAAAGCTTCGCGCGGTAGCCCTTTTCAATTTCTCCGGATTCAATAAGGACATCCACTAATTCCCGGATAGCTTCCTCCTTCTTGGTAGATTTAACATCCATGAGCATTGCCTTTTTTGACAAAAAATCCATTATTTTCATTAATTACTCCTTTCACTTTCTCTTGAGCCGATTACTTAATCTAAGCCTTGAATCCCGGTGGTGGCAATTTATTTTATAAAGGGCTGGATTTACTTCTTGTAAAATGGTTAGTTAATCTAGCGCTACCCCGTGTCCAGGGATTTATTATACTCTTAAGTTATCCAGGGCGCAGAGAGTATAAATAATAAGCGGGAGACGGGATTCGAACCCGCGACATCAACCTTGGCAAGGTTGCGCTCTACCAACTGAGCCACTCCCGCATAATTGCACTGTCAAATTGCTTCTTATCCCCTGCTTATGCGTTTTTGTACTTGTCTGCCTAAACCGCTTGCCGCGGTTTTTTATGTTCCTCAAGTACACTTTAAATTTCTCTTGTCGAGAAATTTAAAGTGGGCGGAAGAGGATTTGAACCTCCAAGGGTCGCCCCAATAGCTCCTAAGGCTATCGCGTATGCCAATTCCGCCATCCGCCCGCGTCACTCATTATAGGCAAACCCAATGGTTTCCCCTCCGGCGCCGCCTCAGTATCAAGGTCTTAGCCCTAAACGTCTTATACTGATATTTTAATGAGCCACCAGAGACTCGAACTCTGCACACGCGGCTTAAAAAGCCGCTGCTCTACCAGATGAGCTAGTGGCCCAAATCTAAAGACAAAAACGAAACCCTAAAAAGTACGCCTTTAGAATTCGCTTATCTCTTTGTCTTTGGTTTTTAATATTTCGTCTATCCTGGCGATATATTTATCGACAATCCTCTGCAGGTCGTCAATACCACGGAATTTATCGTCTTCGGATATGGCCTTGTCCTTCTCCATTTTCTCCAGGGATTCCTTGGCATCCCGTCTTATAGTACGTAAAGAAACCCTGCCTTCTTCGGCCATTTTATTGACAATCTTGGCCAATTCCTGCCGCCTCTCCTTAGATAAAGACGGAATGGAAAGCCTGATCTGTTTGCCGTCATTGGAAGGATTAACCCCCAAATTTGATTTTATGATGGACCTTTCAATCTCGACTATGGCATTTACATCCCAGGGCTGTATGGTAATCATATGCGGGTCAGGGACAGATATAGAGGCCAGCTGTTTGATCAGCATCGGTGTACCGTAATAATCCACATGCAAGCCCTCTACGAGGCTGGGGCTTGCCCTGCCTGTCCTTATTTCGGAAAATTCCCTGGTCATGGCTTCAAGCGCCTTCTTCATCTTCTCTTCCATCCCATGGATAACCTCTTTTGTGGTCATATCTCTACCTCTTTCTTAATAAGGATTAGCCGTTCGCTTGCCTTTCAAAAGGAATGGGCAAAGAAACGGCTTTATTTTACGATAGTCCCTATCTTCTCTCCTAAAACTACCCGCCGGATATTCCCTTCCCGATTAAGATTAAACACCACAATGGGCAATTTGTTGTCCATACAAAGACTTACGGCGGTGGCATCCATGACCTTAAGCCCTTTCTTCAAAACGTCTATATATTTAAGGATAGAAAATTTCTTTGCCTTCTTATATTTCAGGGGGTCGGCGGAATAAACGCCGTCCACGCGGGTTGCCTTCAAGATCGCATCCGCATTTACCTCCATTGCCCTTAATGCTGCGGCGGTATCGGTAGTAAAATAAGGGTTGCCAGTGCCGGCAACAAATATCACCACCCTGCCTTTCTCCATATGCCGTATCGCCCTCCTGCGTATATATGGCTCGGCGACCCTCTGCATTTCTATGGCAGTCATTACCCTGGTCGGTAGACCCGTGTTCTCCAGGGCATTCTGCAGGGCCAACCCGTTTATTACGGTGGCCAGCATCCCCATATAGTCGGCCACGGACCTGTCCATATCCAGGCCCCGCGAACCGCTATTCTCCTGTCCGCGGAATATATTCCCGCCGCCTAAGACTATGGCCACGTCCACCTTCAATTCTTTCAGTTCTTTTATCTGACGGGCAATAGAAAGCAGGACCGCCTGCTCAATCCCATGGCTCTGCTTGCCCTGGAGGGCCTCTCCGCTCAGTTTTAAGACTATCCTTTTATAAACAATATGAGGCATTTCTGAAGTCGCTTATTCTCCGATTTTATAACGCGTGAACCTGCGGATAGAGATATTTTCTCCTATCTTGGCGATAATACTTACTAAATAGTCTTTTATGGCCACAGAGGTATCCTTAATAAATAACTGCTCCAGCAGACAATGTTCCTTATAGAACTGCTCTTTATCTTTTATATGGGCTAATGCATCTTTGGGGACATCTTCCCTGGATAAATAAAGGGGGTTACTGGCGGCTACCTGCATAGCCACATCTTTAGTAAACTGGCAGAATTCGCTGTTGCGTGCCACAAAATCGGTCTCGCAGTCTACCTCAATCAATACCCCGATTTTATTGCCCATATGCACGTAAGCCTCAACCCTGCCTTCTTTAGCCGCGCGGCCCTGTTTTTTAGCGGCAATCTCAAGGCCCCTTTTACGCAGTATTTCTACCGCTTTCTCCATACTACCGTCTGCCTCCTGGATTGCCTTTTTGCATTCCATTACGCTGGCAGAGGTCATCTCCCTTAATTTCTTAACTGAATCCAAAGATATCTTCATCTATCATGCCTTCTTTCTGAATTTTTCTTTTATTTCAGAGGACAATTTTGACCGCCCCTTCTTCAGCGTCTTGCCGCCTTCATCGGTAGCATCGCCGATCTTGACGTTTTCCTCGATTTCTTTGATCTTTATCTCCTCCTCGGGTAAAATAACATCTTCCTCCCCTTCTTTATGCTCGGGGGATACTGCTACCCCTTCCTTAGAAAGATAAGACAGGAACCGCTTGCGGCCCTCAATGATACTGTCGGCAATGAGACTGGTAATCGTGCGTATGGACCTGGTGGCGTCATCGTTACCGGGTATAGGATACGCTACCTGCCGGGGGTCGGAATTGGTATCTATAAGAGCGACCACGGGGATGGAAAGCCTCTTTGCCTCTTTGGCCGCCGTGTCTTCCTTCTTGGTGTCCACGATAAAGACCGCCTTGGGCAGCTTTTCCATATTGACAATGCCGGAGAAATTCTTCTTAAGCTTAGTTAATTCCTTCTCCAGAAGAGCTATCTCCTTTTTGGTGAAATTCGCAAATGTGCCGTCCACCTTCATCTGCTCTATTTCTTTGAGGCGGTTTATGCTCTTTTTTACCGTAGCGAAGTTAGTCAGGATGCCCCCCGGCCAGCGTTCAGTGACGTAATACATGCCGCAGCGCAGTGCCTCTTGTAAGACAACCTCCTGCGCCTGTTTTTTGGTGCCGACAAGAAGCACAAATTCACCCTTCGCAGTTATATCCAAGAGGAAATCCCTGGCCTTATTCAGGCACTCCTCTGTTTTTTCCAGGTCAATAATATATATCCCGCTCCTCTGCCCGAATATGAATTTCTTCATCTTAGGGTTCCAGCGGGAAGTCTTATGCCCGAAATGCACACCTGCTTCTAAAAGCTGTTTAATTAATTCTGTAGACAAAATCTTACCCCCTTCCGGTTACAAAAAGCGATTATTTAAGAAAAAATGCTTCACCCAAAATAATTGGTTAGTATATCACAAAAGCCCTATTATATGCAACTTATTTTTGGAAAATATTATTGCGGCTGGCTTACGTCAAGGGGCATAAACAGGCCTATTTCTGTACCTCCTGCATATGGTAAAGGCGGTTGTAAAGGCCGTCACGGCTAATAAGTTCCTGATGAGTCCCTTCCTCCACAATACAGCCGCCGTCCAGCACGAGGATATAGCTGGCGTTTTTAACGGTTGAGAGGCGGTGGGCTACCACAAACACGGTCCGGCCCTCAACAAGGCGGTTTAAGGCATCCTGCACCAGGCGTTCAGACTCTACATCCAGCTGCGAGGTTGCCTCATCCAATATTAATATGGGGGGGTTTTTCAGCAGGGCCCGGGCTATGGCGATACGCTGCCTTTCGCCTCCGGACAGCTTGATACCCCTGTCTCCTATAATAGTAGCGTAACCTGCGCTTAGATGCTGTATAAAATCATGGGCATGGGCCTGGATTGCCGCATTTTCTATCTCCTTGGCAGAAGCGGAAGGTTTGCCATAAGCGATATTAGCCTTAACTGTATCATTGAAGAGTATGGTTTCCTGGGTTACGATGCCAATTTGTTGCCGCAGCGACAAAAGGGAAACCTCTTTTATGTCCCTGCCGTCAATCAAAATCCTGCCCTTATTAGAATCATAGAAACGGGGGATTAAGTCTACCAGCGTAGTCTTGCCTACGCCGCTGGGGCCGACTACCGCAACCATGCTGCCCTTCTTAACTGATAAATTTATCCCTTTTAATATATGTTTTTCACCGTAATTGAACCAGACATCCTCATATACAATGCCCTCTTTAAAGCCCGGTAACGCTGTTGCGCCTTTAAGCTCTTTGACAGTAGAGACAGTATTCAGGATTTCGTATATGCGGCTGCTGGCTGCCATCGCCTGCTGCATAATAGAGTTTACCTGGCTTAATTTCTTAAAAGGCCGGATAAGCGAAAGCAGGGCCGCCATAAATAAAGCGAACATGCCAAAAGAAATCCCCCCCTGGATAACCTGCCTGCCCCCGTAGAATATTATAAAAAGCGCAACCCCTACCCCGATCAGCTCGGTGACTATCCCTAAAATCAACATGCGCTTAATCGACTTCATCGCCAGTTTATAATAACGCTGGTTCTGGCCGCCGAACTTGGCTATCTCGGCATTCTCCATACAGAACGCCCGGACAATCCTTACGCCGATAAATGTCTCCACGAGCAGGGAATTGATATCCGCCATCTTCTCCTGCGAACTACGGCTTAATTTACGCAGGACCCGGCCCACCGACACCATAGGGATCGCTACCATAGGCAAGACCACTATGGAAATAATAGCCAGCCTCCAATTTATAAAAAAGGTAAGGAAGGCAAAACAAATGACCTGGAAGGACTGGTATATTAAGTCCGTAAGGGCGTAAGATACCGCGTTTTCTATAAGCTTGACGTCGTTAGTAATGCGCGAAATCAGCTCCCCGCTTCTTTTCTGGGTAAAGTAATCCAGGGAAAGGGCCTGGATCTTTGCGTATACCATATTGCGGACATCCCGGATTACCTTCTGGCCCACGTCTGCCATAATATAGGACTGCAGGAAATCGAATACCGCCCTGACCACCAGGGCCACAGGCACCACGATGAGCAAAAGGAGGAGGACGTCCATGGGGCCCAGGGTATTAAGTTTATTCAGCGCGCCCTCCACAAAGGCCGGCATTTTCCCGCTGGTAAATACTATCGACTTATTGCTGAATACCCGGTCCACAAAAGGCACGATGGCGCTGAGGCGAAAAACATCCAGCAAAGTCACCGCACCCATAAAGAGACCGGATATGACAAGTAAACCGTAATACGGCCGGGCAAACTTGAATAATCCCTGGTAATCGCGCATATGTATATCCTATTTTAATTTTTCCTAATATAACACATAAGACAGGCTTTGTCGAGTATTAGTATAGAATGCATTGACTTTTAACGGCCTTTGTGTTATTTTATGTGAAACCATCAACAATCAAAAAGGGGGAAATAAAAATATGGATTTCAAAAAATCGCGCGTCTATATAAAACTGCACTGGATGGGGATTCTGCTTACGCTCTTCCTGCTTACCATCGGGATATTTACCGCCATCGTAATCATTGCCGGGATTAACGCAATGATCCACATGGAATCATTCTACAAACAGCTGCAGTTTTCCAGTATCCCGCTGCAATTCTTCTTTTCTATCGTCACCGCCATAATCTTCGCCTCTATATACACCATATTCAACTACTGGTTCTTCTTTAGCGGCGGCATGACCAAGTTAGGGCAGAAAAAGGTCAAAAGCCAGGAAGTAAACATAAAATGGAATGAAGTCATCGGGATGGATGAAATCAAGCGCGAGGCCTGGGAGGTAGTACAGCTGCTCAAGGACAGGACAAGCCTGCAGCGGGTAGGCGGGCAGGTAATCAAGGGGCTGCTCCTCTTCGGCCCCCCCGGCTGCGGAAAGACGTACCTGGCCAAGGCTATCGCTACTGAAGTCAAGGTCCCCTTCTTATCCGTGGTGGGAAGCGAAATCGAAGGCATAATCGTCGGCTTGGGGGCAGCCAAAATCCGCTCCCTGTTTAAAGAAGCAAGGGCAACGGCAGAGCTGCAGGGCGGATGCATAATCTTTATTGACGAAATAGATTCCGTGGCCAGGCCAAGAAGAGAGGATATGGGCTTCGGCGGCCAGATGAGCGCCAACGCAGCAGTCAATCAGCTGCTTACGGAATTAGACGGCTTAAGAAAAAGAGAGAATAATATAGTAGTAATAGGGGCTACCAATGTGGAGGAGCGTGAACTTGATGCAGCACTGATGCGCGCAGGAAGGTTTGACAGAAAGATTTATATCGGCCTGCCCGGGCTAAAAGACAGGGAGCATATCTTCAAGTTTTACCTGCAAAAGATAAAATACGACCCGGGGATAGACCTGGCTGTGCTGGCACGTAAAAGCGTATATAAGAGCCCCGCGGATATATCAAATATAGTCAGGGAGGCCAGTATTATTGCCGTGCGCAATAAAAAAGAAAAGGTCGGCATGCCGGAAATAAGCGAGGCGATGGACAGGATCGATTTAGGTTTGAAAAAACCTATCGAGCTGAGTGAAAAAGAAAAGGAACAGACCGCCTACCATGAAGCGGGGCACGCTATTGTGGCCTATCTCCTGCATCCTACCGACGACGTATTTAAGGCAAGTATCATCCCCAGGACCGTAGGTTTTCTGGGGTATGTCTATCATCGCTCCCGCGAAGAACTGCATATACACAACCGGGAATATTACCTGGCAAATATAAAAGTATCCCTGGGCTCCTATGTGGCCGAGAAGTTAAAATTCAACACCACCACCTCCGGCGTAGATGAGGATTTTCACCAGGCGATGTGGTGGTCATATAATATGGCCTGGCGCTGGGGCATGGGCCCTTCCGGGCTAAAAGGCAACTTCAAGGCCCTTGAGAAATCTTTCGGCTCCAGCGGAGGATGGGCGCCGTCCACTTACCTCTCAGAAAAGACTAAAGAAAAACTGGACGATGATGTGCAAAAAATCCTGCAGTCATGCCTGGAAGAGACAGAAAACCTCCTGGCCAAGGAATCCGCACTTTTGGATAAATTTGCCCAGGAGCTGATAAAAAAGCAGGAACTCGACTACGATGAGATAGAAGCAATCTTCAAAGAATGCGGAAAAGCCCGGCCTGCCTCTTCTTAACCTTAACCCCCTGCCTGCTTGCCTTTTTTCTCTGCGGCTGCCAGCCTATAAAACCTACCTATACCAAAGAAGACATAACCGCCTCCGTCATCTCGCTATGCAAAAAGGAATACCAGGTTGAACCGAAGGTATGGCTTAGGGGTGAGACTGTCTGGATATATTTATCGCTGCCCAACCTTATCACCAAAGAACTGCAGGTAGAAAAGACAACCGCGGAAAAAATCAACAAGGTGATTATGGGCGCAAGCCGGGTTATCCTGAGCATGAACCCCCGGCCGCAGTTTATCGCCATAGTCGCTTCCGATACGCAGGAATACGGCATAGACTATACCATCATCAACTGGATCCCCGATATCGTAAAATACCAGCTGCAATTTATATCCCGGGATGAATTCTTCCACCGCACGCTGATCAAGACAAAGCAGAATTTTTATGCCCTCTACGATGATGAAGGCGAACACATTGAGAAAACAGACATCGCCTTAAAGGATTTCCTGGCCGAACAGATTATGCAACGCACACAATTGATGTTCCTTCTTGAACCTGAATATAAAGGGGATTTTAAAGTGAAAAAAATACAGGCGGGCTGGAAAGAGACTACCTTAAGTATTAACGCCGATATCACCCAGGTAAAAGGCAGCCTCCCGAAACAATTTAACATCCGCAGGGAAATAGCCAAGATCGCCGCTTATACCTTCAAGGCTTATGACTTTAAGGATTTTTTGGCGGTGGAAATAACAAATACGGACGGAGAAAAAGAATCTGTTTTTACCAGGATAGACTTAAAGAGGCTGCTTTAATCTACTTGCCAATCTTTACCTTCCTGCCCTCTAATTTCAACTTCCCCTGCGCATACAACCTGATAGCCTCAGGGTAGAGCCTGTGTTCAAGGCGGTGGATTTTCTGTTCAAGAGAGGCCTTTGTATCCGTTTCTTCTATGATTACGGGCGCCTGCAGGATTATGGGGCCGTGGTCCATCTCTTCATCCACAAAATGCACGGTCACCCCCGTAACTTTGACCCCGTAAACAAAGGCGTCTTTTATGCCTTCTGCGCCCTTAAAGGAAGGAAGAAGGCTGGGATGGATATTTAGGACTTTATTCCGGTAATGCCGCAGGAAATCAACGCTTAACAGGCGCATATAACCGGCCAATACCACTAAATCAATATTGTGCCCCTTAAGGCATTGGATAATAGCCCCTTCAAATGCTTCCCTGGAAAGATAGTCTTTCCTGAGGAATAAAGCCGTTTTAATACCTGCCTTGGCGGCGCGTAAAATCACCCCTGCCTCAGGGTCATCGCAGACTAAAAGCGCGATCTTAGCCTTGATCTTCCTTTTTTCTACTGCCCTGAGAATAGCAGAGAAATTTGTCCCCCGGCCAGAAGCAAAAACCGCTATATTCACTCCTCACCCTGCCTTTCCTTAAAAGTTATAATCTCTTTCTGCTTAAGCCTGTATCCTGATAGTCTTCATCGGGCAGACCTTTACGCATTCCCCGCATGAAGTACACTTATTATAATCTATAACCGCCAGGTTGTCTATAATCTGGATGGCTGATACAGGGCAGACTTGTTCGCACTTGCGGCAGGCAATACAACCTACCGGACAGGCCTTTATGGTATCCTTGCCTGTATCATGAGAACTGCAGGCAATATAAACATTACTAGCCCAGGGGATCAAACTGAATAATTTTTTAGGGCAGGCCTGAACGCATTTATTGCAGGCCTTGCATCTTGCCTTATCCACGGCCGGCAGGCCTTCACCTGTCATATGGATAGCCCCAAAAGGGCAAATCGCCGCACAACTGCCATATCCCAGGCAGCCAAAGACGCATTCCTTCTCTCCTGCCAAAGCAAGGTTTGCCGAAATACAATCTTCTATCCCGTCATAAAGAAACCTGTCTTTTACTTTTTTCCCTCCGCCGCAATGTAGGATCGCGCTTAACTTAGTATCTTTCTCCAGCTTCTTTCCCAAAATCCTGGCTATCTCTTCTTTTACCCTCTCCTCACTCACCCGGCAGGCAGAAACACTAGCCTCCCCCTTAAGCAATTTATCCGCAAAACCAAAACAACCCGCCCCTCCGCAGGCGCCGCAGTTAGAGCCGGGCAATAACCCGTGGATCTTCTCAAGCCTGGGGTCTGTTTTAACCGCCAGCCTGCGGGAAGCAATCGCCAGGCCCACCCCGAACAAAAACCCGAGGCCCCCTAAAATCAACACCGGAATCAATATATCCATCTTTGTCAAAAAGGCTAAAACTTAAAACCGTTGAAACCCATAAATGCCAGGCTCATCACCGAGGCGATAATAAAGGATAAGGGAAAATCCTTCAGCGCCTTAGGTATATTGCAGAATTCAAGCCTCTCTCTTATGCCGGACATAAGAAGCATGGCCAGGGCATAACCTAAGCCTACGCATAGCCCTTGAAAAACCGAATAATAAAAACTGCCGGGTGAGGCCTTGCCATTCACAAAGAACATATCCGAATTTAAAACCGCTACCCCTAAAACAGCGCAATTAACGGTAATCAAAGGAAGGTATATCCCGAAAAACCGGTAAAGGGCAGGGCTGATCTTGCGTATAGCCATCTCCACAAACTGCACAAAGGTAGCAATAACGAGTATAAAAGATATGGTGCGCAGGTAAGTAAGGCCGAAGGGAACAAGCAGGAGCCTGTAGATAAACCAGGTAATAATTGATGACATGGTAATTACAAATATCACCGCCAGGCTCATAGCCATGGCAGGCCTGGTCTCTTTGGAAATCGCCACAAAAGAACAAAGCCCGAGAAAGCGAGAAAGTATGACGTTGTAAATAAATACCGAAGAAATAAATATAGTCAAGAAGTAGCCCAGGTTCATTTCTCCGTCCTCCTGTCCTTTAACAGGTTAAAAAATCCCAGGAGCAGCCCGATGACCAGGAGCGCTCCCGGAGGCATACTCAACACCAATACAGGGTCAAAACCTTTGACCAGGCTATAACCAAATAACCTGCCTGCGCCCAGCAATTCCCTTATCCCGGAAATAAGCAAGAGCGCCAGGGTAAAACCCGCCCCCATCCCTATACCGTCAAGGAAAGAATTAAACGCTGTTTCCTTGGAGGCATAGGCCTCGGCACGGCCCAGCACTATGCAATTTACTACGATCAAAGGCACGTATATCCCCAGGGCGCGGTTTAACGCCGGGCTGTATGCCTTCATTAAAAGTTCGGTAATAGTAACAAAGGTGGCAATAACCACTATATAACAGGGTATCCTGATGCGCGCGGGGATATAATTCCTGATAAGCGAGATTATGATGTTGGAGCCCACCAGCACAAAGGTCGCGGCCATACCCATGCCTAAGCCGTTAATCAAAGAAACAGAGACCGCCAGGGTGGGGCATAAACCTAAGACAAGGACAAAAGTAGGATTTTCCTTTATAATACCCCGGGATAATTCCTGAAGCGCCCTTTTCATATATTACCTTGTCCCGTAAATACGGCTTTTAGTATAGCGGTCAATCAAAGGCACTGCCGCGTTCATCATTAATATGGCATAAGATACCCCTTCAGGATATCCGCCCCAAAGCCGGATAACCGCGGTCAGCAAACCGCAGCCTATGCCGAAAATAACCTGTCCCTTGCGGGTAAGCGGAGAGGTCACGTAGTCCGTGGCCATAAAGAAAGCGCCCAATACCAGGCCTCCGGATAAAATATGGAATATCCCATCTCCTCTAAATAGGCCTTGAGGGCCTAATATATAAGTAAATAAGCCTACGGTGGCTATATAACTGAAAGGTATATGCCAGGATATGTATCCTTTCCATAAAAGGAATGCCGCGCCCAGAAGCAACGCTATTATGCAAACCTCGCCAATACAGCCCCCTCTTTTACCAAACAATAAGTCCATATATGAAGCCGCAGAAGCAATATCCAGGCTCTTTCCTTCTTTCAACAAGGCCAGCGGCGTAGCGCAGGTAACAGCGTCATAGGAAAAAGGGCGGCTGAAGACAGTCATGTATTTTGGCCAGGAGGCCATCAAGAAAACCCTGCCTACCAGGGCGGGGTTGAAAATATTCTGGCCCAGGCCGCCAAAGACCTGCTTACCTACGGCAATGGCAAAAAACGACCCCGCAATAGGAAGCCAAAAAGGCACCCCTGCCGGCAGGTTATAGGAAAGCAGCAGCCCGGTCAAAAAAGCGCTGCCGTCTAATAAAGTAACTTTACGGGCGGTAGATAACTGGATAATCCACTCCGCTAATAAAGCAGAGGCAATGCTCAAGGCAATGGTCTTAAGGGCTGCCTGGCCAAAAATAAATACCCCGGCCAGTCCCGCAGGCAAAAGGCTTAAAGATACTGCCCACATGATCTTAGATACGGAATCCCCCTTATGGATATGCGGAGAAATAGAAACGGTAAATTTATCGCTCATTCTAAAATAACCCTCTGCATCTGTTGTGCCTTTTGCCTGACGGAATTTATCACAGCCTGAGAAGAAATAGTAGCTCCGGTAATGGCCTGGACCTTATCTAATCCCGCAACATCCTTACGGCTGAACTGCCCGGAAAATTCCGGCTCAGAAACCCTGCTGCCTAAGCCGGGGGTCTCATTCTGGCTTAAAACTTTTATGGCGGTAATACTGCCGTCTCTGTCCATACCCACCATAGTCTCAATAACGCTGGAATATCCTTTTGCCGAAGCCTTAAAAACTACCCCTATAAATTTATCTTTCTGATCATATACCTTGTAATAAGCAATTTCATCGCCAATCCTTTGGGCTTGAAAACGCTCTCCTTCCGGCATGACCTCTTTGACCGCGCCTTCCTCTTCAGCCTGCGCCTGGGCCATAATCCTGGCCTTAGTCAAAGAATTCATACCCGCCAGGAGGCCGCTGGCAATAATACATATGACAGCTAATATAACTCCGTAACGCACCATTTCTTTCACCTGGCTGCCTCCAGTTTCACCCTTTTGATTAATTGCACAATCCTGCGCCTTGCCGGACAGACATAATTGCATAAACCGCACTCAATACAATCCATGGCCCCGTAGAACTTTGCCTCCTGCCAGGCCTCCTTTATAGCGGCCAGATTAATCAAACAAGGCATGAGCCCCGCGGGACATTCTCTTATGCAGGCGCCGCAACGGATACAACTTAATTCCTCAAGCCGTATTTTCATCTGCCGGGTATCGAGCAGCAGGACTGCTGTCGTAGATTTAATCACCGGGGCCTGAATATCAAATTGCGCTATCCCCATCATCGGACCGCCGATAATAATTTTCTGAGGCGCTTCTTTTAACGGGCCGCAAGAATCAATAAGCTCTTTTATTGGCGTGCCTATGCGCACCAGCAAGTTTTTTGGATTTGTAATACAGCCGCCTTTCACAGTTACTACCCGCTCATAAAGCGGCTTACCCAGAAAGACCGCCTCATAAACGGAAAATGCCGTAGCTACGTTCTGCACCACAACTCCCACGGCAAAAGGAAGCCTGCCGCAGGGGACCTCCCTGCCTAATATATTCTTTATAAGCTGTTTTTCTCCCCCTTGGGGGTATTGCGATTTTAGAACAGACACCTTAAAAGACGCCGGGCATCGGGCATGTCCCCCTTTAGCGCAGACCGAATTAAAGACCTTAATGGCTTCAGGTTTATTGTCCTCAATAGCGATAAAAACCCGCTTTACCCCCAGGCACCTGGCAGATATTTCAATCCCCTGGCAAATCCGTCCTGCCTCTTCTACCATCAAGCGGTAATCGCCGGTAAGATAAGGCTCACATTCGGCGCCATTGATAATCAAGGTATCCACAGGTTCAAGAGGGTTAAGTTTTATATGGGTAGGAAATGCCGCCCCTCCCATTCCAACAATCCCTGCCTGAAAGACAATCTGCCTTATTTGAGCGGGGGTAAGTTTATCCGCCTCCCCCTCTTTTAAAAGGTTCCGGCGGCTTGGGGTATCTAGGCCGTCTCCATCAATCACTATAGCCGAGGCCCTTCCCAAAAGCGGATGCGGCCATTGTTCTATCGCGGATATTTTACCTGAGATAGAGGCATGCACAGGCGCATAAACTGCGGCCTCCACGTTGCCAATCTCTTCTCCTGTTAAAACTTTATCTCCTATTTTTACTTTAGGAAGGCAGGCCTTGCCTAAATGCTGGGCTAGCGGTATATAAACGCGGGAAGGTAAAGGCAATTTCTCTATGGGCTTACCCGCGGTATCATCTTTGTGTTCTGTTAATTTCATCATACCCTTGCCTAAAGGATACTAACCGCTCCAGTGTATCTTGCGGTTATAGAAGAGGTTTAAAACTCCCAATAAACTCATCAAGCAGCCCACCGTTACCAGGACGATTATATGCGAAAATTTCTCTGCCAGGAAACTACTGATAAACATAAACAGTAAAAAGCCAAAATGCATAACTATTTCCAAGGAACTGAAGATCTTACCCATCATCTGGTTATCGCTGGCATTATGTATAATGGTATTGGAGGCGATCATAATCGGTGAGACCATGACCCCTAAGAGCGCTGAAAGCAGCGCTGCAATCAAGAAATAAGGGTACCGGCTTATGATAACGGCAAAAGATACCAATGCTATCCCGCTTAAGGTCAGAGAAACAAAGATGGTCTTATAATGCGAAAACCTTTGCCCGAATTTACCGTAAATAAGAGACCCCAGAAAAAGCCCCAGGCCTAAAAACATAGCCAGAAACCCCAGGTCCTTGGTAGCCGAATGCAGGGTCCTCTGCACGAAGACTATCATCACTACATAAACCGCCCCCAGGGCCGACCACAAGATAAAGATAATACCGGCGGTAAACCTGATGCTTTTATTACGGATGAAATACAAAACCCCTTCCTTGATTTCCTGCAGGACAGACTTCCTGATCACCTCCACTATTTCCTGGCTTACCCTCTTTATGCTTATAGAAGCCGCTGCCTTCTTGGCGATAAGAAGTATCAATATTGCGGAGGTAAAAAAACTCAAGGAATCCAGGTAAAAACCGCTTTTTGCACCCAGCCATTCCACCAGAATACCGCTTGCCCCGAACCCTAATACCGCCGCGATCATACCGGTTATATTAACCAGGGAATTTGCCATTAAAAGGTCTTTGTTATCCACCAGTTCCGGCAGGATGGATAATTTAGCGGGGATAAAGAAACGGCCGATAGAAAACACTATGAATATTATCAGGTATATGGGAAACAGGCTGCGGGAATAAAAAAGGAATAAGGGTATGCTTAATACCAAGGCGGCGCGCAGAAGATCGCAGGTATACATGGTCCTGCGCCTGTCCCACCTATCCACATAAACCCCGGCAAGCGGCCCTATCAGGAATACCGGGATAATAGTGAAGGAAAGCATCTTTGCGACTTCTATGGTAGAACCCGGGGCCCTAAGATAAATAAAGGCAATCAGGGCCATCTGGTCCAGCCTATCCCCCAATTGCGAGATTATCTGGCCAAGCCAAAGCAAGAAAAAATTACGGTTCTTCAGGACCTTGCGGAATTTGGGCAAATTCTCTCCCCTTCCCTCACTTGCTAATTTGAAGATATACGGCTTTAACATATAAGCCGGCGAAAGGAGTTGAACCTTCGGCCCGCGCTTTACGAAAGCGCTGCTCTACCAACTGAGCTACGCCGGCAATAGCAAAAACTCTTCTTTAAAATATGGTTATAAGGCTAAACAGGCTCTCGGGGTGAAAATACCCCTTTTTTCTTGCAAGACGGGTTATATTATATCCATTTACCCTGATATAGTCAACGCAAATAGATTAAGCTTAATTTTAAAAAATACATTGACAAACCGGGAAAAAATGCTATACTTGTTTAAGTTGCAGGATATTAAGGAGAACAAGATATTGTCAAGGCTAACCAACCGTAAAGCGAAGAGAAGGAAGAGTGGGCTTTACGGTTTTTTTTATCGTGAGGGAGGTGAACAGTAACAGATGGCAAGAGGTAAAGTGAAATGGTTTAGTAACCAGAAGGGTTATGGTTTCATTACCGCTGATACCGGCAAAGATGTATTCGTACATCATACCGCTATTAAAGGTGACGGCTATAAAACCCTGGAAGAAGGTCAGGAAGTCGAATTTGACATTACTCAAGGTCCAAAAGGAGATCAAGCGACGAACGTCGTTAAATTATAAATCTTTTTGTGATTTAGAGACACCTTCAAATAAAAACCCCGCAGGATAAAACTTGCGGGGTTTTTTTATAACCTGATTAAACAAACCTAGATACATCCGCCCCGGGGCATTGAGGCGTCTTTATTTTCTTAAGATAAATATCAGGGAAAAACCGAAAATAGAAATATATTTATAGCAGTTAATAAACGTATCCGGATTAAAACGCATAGGCAGGAAAATAATGGCATAAAGGATCACCGTGGAAATAGATACTATCATCCCCCATCCGACTATCAGCTGTTTCTTATTTAATCTCATCTTTATTAATCTATCCTGTCATTGTAAACCCGGTAAGCTTCTTCCAGACTCTGAATGGCATATTCAGGTTTCATAAGGGGCTTATTGTATGAAGGAATAATAAAGGTCGCCGTATCGTATACGCCTACAATGCCGCGCAATAAACCTGTAAATAAGCCCTGAAACATACCCAGGGAGCAGCCTAAAATCTCCCCCCTTTCTTCGGCGACACGGAACATGCTTGCGGGGACTTCAAGATAAAAGGTAAGGATGTTTGCTACGCCACGGCATAACTTATTTAGCGGGGTTTTCCCGTACCTCATGTCCGCAGTATCAATAACCGCCCCTGATTCATCCACCTGAGAGCTATTCTCCTTGCTATCTAAAGCATATACCCTTGAAGAACTGAATAATAAAATGGCGCCTAAACAAATAATCAGAGAGGTTATCTTCATTTTCTCTTCCTATTCCTGAAATTACCCTAAATATCCAAGATTATACACTACCCGAACAAAATGGTAAAGGGTTTTAATGGCATACCTTCTAACGGTAGTTGCAGAAGCTAAGCGGTATAGAAAAATCCAGCCCCTTCAAATGCGCAATAACTGCCTGTAGGTCATCTTTTTTTAGCGAGCTGACCTTTATTTTCTCCCCCTCAATCTGGGTTTGCACCTTTAAACCAAGCCCTTTTATAATGCCTGTCAGTTCTTTTGCCTTTTCCTTATCAATACCCATGCATATGTCTACTGCCTGGCGAAGATAGCCCTCAAAGGCCTTCTCTGGTTCATCAAATTTAAGGGATTTAAGGGTAATGTTTCTTTTGGCCATGCGGGTAGTCAGGATATCGGTAAGGGCGCGCAGCTTAAAATCGTCATCCGCGATCAAGGTGATCTTCTTCTCTTTGCGGTCATAGGCGATAGAGGCCTTGCTGTTCTTGAAATCATAGCGCTGGGCCAGCTCTTTGTTCGCCTGATTTACCGCATTATCCACTTCCTGCAGGTCAACTTCAGAAACAATGTCAAAGGAAAAACTTGCCATATTTAACTCCTCCCTAAGCAGACTTATCCGCAACTATAACCGCTGATTAATGTTTTCTATAATGACAGGGCTATCCCCTATCAACCCACAGCGCAGGTACCGCCGCCTAATTTAGTTTTGTATAGTTTTTTGTTATAAGGCAGTTTCATAAGGAGCAGGCCCATAAGGCAATTATCAGTCAGGCCGGCATAAATCAGGCCGCAGCAGATAAATACTGAAATAAATATAAACCCCCAATGGATGAGCCAGGATAATATTATCCCAAGCAATACCAGGCTTCCGGCAATCATCCTTACCTGGCGCTCAAGCGATATCCCGCCCTCACCCTTTATCACAGGAAGCCCCTCTTTCTCCCAGCGGCTGATGCCGCCGTCCATTATCTTTACGCCCTGGACCCCCGAATGGATCATCATATCAGCTGCCATAGGAGAACGATTCCCGGCGCGGCATAACACAATATATCTCTGCCCTACCTTGCTTAAATCATTCATTCTCGCATAAAGCATATCAATTGGGACATTGATTGACTCCTTGATATGTTTATCGCTATACTCTAAGACGGAACGTACGTCTAGAAACTTTACACCAGGGTCTTTTGTCGATAGTGTAAGGGCATCATGCGGTGAAATCATTTCCAGGGAAACCGCCTCTCCTGTTTGATTCACGCGGATGATATTATCAATATTAAACGGCTTCGCTATGACCTTAGAGCGCATATTGCTGACAAAGGCATCCCTGTTGGTTTCTTTCAAGAACGGGTTGTTCTGCTTTTCCTTTGCGATAGTGGAAGAGCGTTTTCCGTGGTAGTCATGCCCCGGGAAAACAATTGTAACATCAGGCATGGCCTTTAATTTCTGCAGGGTATCGAACATGGATTCCGGCGAACCGTTCTGAAAATCCGTCCTGCCTACACTGCCGATTAAAAGCACATCTGCGGTAAACAATCTTCCTTCTGCGTATATACTTATCGCATCATCCGTATGCCCGGGAGTATATATTGCTTTCAAAGTAACAAGGCCGATCTTTATTTCATCATTATCCTTAAGACGCCTGCCTGCCACAGACGATATTGCCTTCTCATGCATCAGGACAGGCGCGCCAAATTGCTTTTTGAGGACCGCAGCAAGAGAAAAATGGTCCGCATGCGTGTGCGTATCGATTATTAATTTAAGCGTAAGCCCGCCCTTCTTCAGGTAATCAACATATTCCCTAAGCAGGCTTATATGCGGGTCAATAATCAAGGCCTCATTCTGAGAACTTAAGATATACGAATAACAGCTTCCTGCAGCGAACTGTTTTACCATGAAATTTCCTGACATAGGCCCTCCTGTTTCTTACGCTATTTTTATCTCTATTTCAGGATTATTCTTTACGGTATTGTGCACAGGGCAGTTCTTCACAAATTCAAGCATGGCTTTGAGCCTGCGCTCATCAAGTTGCGCCCCTTTTAAATCCACATACACGTTTATTTGCTTAAAACACACCGGGGGTTCTTTACTAAAGTCCGCCTCTACCTTTATACTGAATTCCGGCAGGGCAAGCCTGGCGCTATCCGTATATTTACGCAGATACACGCCAATACATGTGCCAATACTGGCAAGCAGGGTATCAGGAGGCGTTATACCTTTGCCTCTTGTATCAACAACAAACTCACAGTCTTCTGATTTGACCTTAAAAACATAATCACCCGCATTGGTTATATCCACATGATACATAACTATCCCCCTCCCCCTATATATATGCCCATAAGCAAGATGATATGAATTACAGTTGTTTCTCTAATTATACTACTTTCATTGAAAAATGATAAGAGTTTTAGGGAAAGTAACGGGTGCAAGGGACAACTGGCCTTTTTCAATAAGAAGGGCTGGACTTAACTGTCCAGCCCCCTGGGAAACGCCCGATTTCTAAATGTTAATAAATCCTATCTTTTCTCTCTGTAAACCTCAAGCACTTCACCGGTATCCTTATCAATAAACACCCAGATATCCGGAAGCGGCTCTTTAAAATCAAAGAAGACTATCTTGTAATTCTTAAGGAACCCTTTTCTCATGATACCGTGATTGGGCGATTTGTCTTCTGCCGCAAGATAACCTATCTTTTCATTCCAGAGTCTTCCGCCTTCGTCATAAATAATACTCACATCTTTCAATTGAAAGTTCTTCCCCTTTACCGCTTCAGTAGCTATATCAATAACCTCACTCTTTGTTTTCTCTTTGGCATACAGTAAAGGTACAGCCGAGAACAAAAATGCCGCCGCTAACGTCATTACTATAAACTTCTTCATCTCACCCCCCTTTCTTAATAGTTTATCATAGTAGATTATCCCTCAAACAACAACCTCCTGCAATATATTTTATCATGCTGCCTACTGATATACCAAGATAGCGCATCGGGTTTTAAAATCCCTCATAAAACCCTGGCCATTTCTTTAACTCTTCCGGCAATAGAAAAAGCGCTGCTCAGCCCGGGGGATTCAATACCAATAAGGTTTATAAACCCGCAAAGGCCATCCTCACTCTCGTTTTTAATAATAAAATCCCTGAAGCCATCTTGCGGGCCTTGAAGTTTTGGCCTTATGCCTGAGGTATCCGGGCTAAGGTCTTCTAACCTGATAAAAGGTAGAAAACCCCTGGTGTTTTCATAAAAAACTCTTACCTTGGCTGCATCCACATTGTAATCTATTTTCTCTACATACTCATCGTCCGGGCCTAAACGCAAACCGCCGGCTAAATCCAGCGTCGCATGTATCCCTAATCCTGCGCCCGCTCTTTTGGGGACAGGGTATATCAACCTACTGATTAATCCTGCCTTGCTCCGATTAACCCGCAAGTAATCACCTTTACAGTATTTCAATTTATATTCATCTTTTGATAAACCGGCCATAGCAGCTATTTTATCTGAATTTAAACCTGCCGAATTAATGAAAATACGGGTAAAGAATTTAAACACCTCGTTTCTTTTATCCTGCACCGTAACTTCAAAGCCTCCCTGGGCCTTATCAACTCCTACCACTTGCGTATTATAGGCTATGGTCCCCTTATTAATCTCAAAATGTGAAGCCAGGCTTTCCATTAAGCCGTGAGAATCTACGATCCCCGTAGAGGGAGAATATACCGCCGCTTCAGCTTCCACGCAAGGCTCCAATGCCCTTGTTTCATCCTTATCAAGCAATCTCAAATCTTCTACGCCGTTTTCTAAACCGCGCTCAAAAAGAGCTTTCAAGTCTCTGGCCTCATTATCATTGTTGGCTACAATGAGTTTCCCTGTCATTTTATGGGGGATACGGTTTTTTGCGCAAAAATCATAGAGCATCCTGCGCCCTTCAATGCACGTCTGCGTCTTAAAGGAATCTTTGGGATAATATATCCCGGCGTGGATTACTTCGCTATTTCTTGAGCTTATGCCCTGCCCGAATGAATATTCCTGTTCTATTACAAAGACATCTTTATAATTTTTAGAAAGTTCCAAGGCAACGGCCAAACCGACAACTCCGGCCCCTACAATAGTAATTTCTATTTTTTCCACAGGTTACTTAGTTCTCCGTATTTTTATAGTATATTCTTAATTATATCACCGTGGTTTGAATATGGTAGGAATTTAATAGGCGTGTGGGTACTTCTATTTCTTAATCATCATGAACCGAAACCCAATTATCTTTTTCCCTTTTGCCGGTGGCGGCTCAAGAAGCTGTTTGATGACTTCAAATATTGCCTTTATGGCCTGATCGTGCTCAGCATACTTCCTTTCAAGTGCTTCAATCTTTACGGCTAACTCCTTATGGGTTAAAAGAATTTCTTTTAACTTAGTAAAGGCGCGCATAATTTGTATATTGACCATGATTGCGCGCTCGCTATTTAATACGCTTGAGAGCATAGCAACACCCTCTTGAGTAAACACGCGAGGAAGCTTTCTTACGCCGCCCCAACTTGAAGTCGCAAAATGCGATTTCAAGTTTAGAACCTCTTCTTTGGTAAGCTGAAACATAAAATCCTCTGGGAACCTTTTAATATTCCTGCTTACCTGTTCATTTAATCTACCTGTTTTTACACCATAAAGCACGGCTAAGTCACTATCTAACATAACCCTTTTAGCTCTTATGATTAGAATCCTTGCAGCAATTACTTCTACGGCGATGGCGTTAGACATTTCTATTCCCCCCTTCTATCTATAATAGACGTAGAAAGTGGCAAAATCTAACAAGGATTTTTAAGTCAAAAGGTGGATTAATAAAGGAGTGGGGAAGAAGAAAAGAAATTACTTGTTTTTGATGTTTCTACATTGGATGGGCACATTTTGGGCACAGGAATAAACTAATGATCAGAAAAAAGGCTGGACATGAAGTCCAGCCCGGGAAACGTAACTTTAAAACGAAAGGATGTATTAGGAGTGCTTTTTTCTCTTTAAAAAAGGGATGCCTAATAAGCCTAAACCTAAAAGCAGCATTGAGGACGGTTCAGGAACAGGAGATAGGTTTACGACGTCATTCCCGCACTCCATCGTCCAATGTATCCAAACATTGTTTGCGTTTTGTGCATTAAGGCCTAAAGCTGAAAGGGGGATTTTTACTTCCATAACATAGTGAGAATTTTGCGCAGTGCCGTTTGAAAAGAAACTTACATCAGGGTTATCAATTAAAGTACCATCTTCCGCCATTATCCAGGGGTCTGCGGACTCATGCGAAAACTGCGGGTCTGAATTAATTGTGGTCCCCACACTATATAATTTACCATCCTCTACGTTGATAGCGTATTCGTATTTACTTTCATCAAATGTGGGAGAACTTGAAGACTGGTATGTGCCAGTATCAATAAATATATCTCCGTAAGCAGTGTGATCGCCGTATGGCGAGTATGCCGACCAGTCTTTCGGCGTGCCGGTGATTATTGCTATGTAGGCGTATGTATAAGTATCATCAATATCAAAATAAATTGCCTCTGCATCGCTAGTATTTTCATGGCTGTAGCCGGGATCAACAAATTTATAAACAGGGTTCCCGGACCAGTCATCATCATCTGTAACATATCTCAGGTTAACTCCGCCTGATGGCAGGTTTGTGTTTAAGAACCCTAACTGGTTGGCATTTGGGTCTGAAAGATACACGCCCCAATCCGACACATCGCCATTAACGGTATAGGCATATAATGCCGGGCAATTAAGAATACAGGTTACCAATGCTACTAAAATTGTCGCAATTATCTTCTTCATTTTCAAAGTTCCCCCTTATTTTCTATAGTTTTATCCACTTTCTCTATACAGAAGCATTTTTCGTGCCAATCTCGTAACCCAACCTGACCTTTAGTTAATACTCTAACTGTATTTAATCCAATGGGTTAGGAGACTCAAGACAATAGGCAGATACGGGTTAGCACGTTGGCTGCTTGGATTTGTTGATATTAGTAAACAGAGGTTTAAGTTTTGTTGCGGAATGGCGCAATAGGCTTACCAGGGCAATATTTGACCCTTGAGGTATAGATGCCTTAGGGGGGAATCTCTGGCGGGCACAAAATATTACTGTCTACCCCAGTTCTTCAGGATGATGTTTCACAACCTTGCCTTCTACCATATAGACCACATCTTCTGCGATATTGGTAGTGTGGTCGCATATCCTTTCCAAAAACCGGGCTATCAATAATAACTGGACAGCTCTTGGCGCGGTAGCGCCGTCTTTGACCATGTAATCTTCAATAAGTTCTCTCTGTATTTCATTTCTAAGCTGATCGGCTTCGGAATCGGATAACAAAACCTTCCTAGCTAAGGCGACATCCCCTTTCACAAATGAATCTATGGACATCTTTATCATATTCTGCGCAACAGCCGTCAGTTTAGGTATATCAATCAACGGTTTCAAGAGAGGCTTGTCCATTATCTCAAGCGTGCGTTGGGCAATATCTACCGCAATATCAGCTATCCTTTCCAGGTCTGTATTTATCTTCATGCCGGTAGTGATAAAACGAAGGTCTTTAGCCATCGGCTGAAAGCGGGCTATCAAATCAATGCACTTTTCATCTACGGCTAACTCCAATTTATCAATATTGGAATCATTTTCTACGACACCCTTAGCCATATTCCTATCCCGGTTCTTCAGCGCTTCAACAGATTTGTAGATAGCTTCCTCTACCAAGGCGCCCATCTTTAGAATATCCTTATTCAGTTCTTTTAGCTCTTGGTCAACGTGTCTTTCCATTTTATGCCCCCTTATTTTCGCTATATGTATCTTTAATTAATTGTTCTATTCTATATTTCAGTGTATCCCTCGCCTTTCTGAAAGAATCTATATCTTTGCCCTTAGGATCATCAATATGCCATTCAATGTGTTTTTCTGCCGGAAAAAAAGGGCAGATATCCTTACAACCTAAAGTTATTACATAATCAAAATCCCGTATTGGGATTTCATTAAAGCCTTTAGGCTTATACGATGAAATATCAATACCTATCTCTTGCATGACTTTTACGGCACTGGGGTCAACCCCGCCTTTAGGTTTTGAGCCGGAGCTGTAAACTTCAAGAATTCCTTTTCCTAAATGTTTGGCGATACCCTCTGCCATTTGGCTACGGCATGAGTTCTCCACACACACGAACAGTATTTTTTTCAGCATATTATCCATATCGGCCCGTAATATAATCTTCGGTGCGTTTGTCCTTTGGTTTTGTGAATATATCTTCTGTTTTTCCGGATTCTATTAGCTCACCCAAAAGCATAAAACCCGTATCATCCGAAACGCGCGCCGCCTGCTGCATGTTATGAGTAACTATTATTATAGTATACCTGTTTTTCAGTTCACGCATTAATTCTTCTATCCTTGCGGTTGCTTGCGGGTCTAAGGCAGAACAGGGCTCATCCATTAATAATACATCCGGCTTAACAGCAATAAGCCTGGCAATGCAAAGCCTCTGTTTCTGCTCCAATGAAAGCCTTAAGGCTGATTCATTAAGCCTGTCCTTCAATTCATCCCATAAAAGAACATCCCTCAGACTTCTCTCTACAATTTCATCCAATTTATCCCTTGTGTTATCATCCGCGTGGATCCTTTCTCCAAAAACGATATTTTCATAAATTGACAGCGGGAATGGATTGGGCCTCTGGAATACCATCCCTACCTTTTTACGCAAGGCTACTAAATCTGTGTGAGAATTTAAAATATCAGTACCGGCAATGAGGACCTCTCCATTCGTACGCACGCCTTCAATCAGGTCATTCATACGATTAAAGACCCTAAGCAAGGTGGATTTACCACACCCTGACGGCCCGATTATGGCAGTGATCCTATTGGCCTCAAAAGATGAGCTTATGTCCTTTAAGGCATGGAAGGTATCATACCAAAGGTTTAGATTTTTAGTTGTGATTTTTGCCAGTGGAGCCCCCTTTTTCTGTCGTGCTCACTCCCTATCCGAATTTTCCTCTAATATATCCGTCCGTGCGCTTATCTTGCGGCGCGGTAAAGATTTTATCTGTCTTATCCAATTCAACGAGTTCGCCGTTTAAAAAGAATGCTGTTTTATCTGAAACCCTTGCAGCCTGCTTTACATTGTTGGTTACTAAGACTATGGTAAATTTCTCTTTAAGCTTGACCATTGCATCTTCTACTTTAGCGGTAGAGATAGGGTCAAGCCCTGAACAGGGCTCGTCAAACAAGATAACCTCTGGCCCTACCGCTAACGTCCTGGCAATACAAAGGCGCTGCTGCTGGCCTCCTGATAATTTAAAAGCCGATTCGCTTAACCTGTCTTTAACTTCCTCCCAAAGATATGCCTGCTTCAAGGTCTCTTCTACTTTCCCCTCCAATCTTCTCTTCCCTCTTTCCCCGTGCATTCTTACTCCATAGGCTACATTATCAAATATAGACAACGGAAGAGGCAAAGGCAGCGCAAAAACCATGCCTATCTTACGGCGCAATTCTTCTATCTCAATCCCGCGGACATCTTCTCTTTGAAGCTCTACCGCTCCGCTCATCCTGTAATTAGCATTAAGCTCATTAAGGCGATTAAGCGTGCGCAGGAAAGTTGTCTTGCCGCTATTCGCCGGCCCTATGACGCCTAAGATTTCATTAGATTGGACCTCCATATTAACATGCTTTATGGCGTGCACTGGGCCAAACCATATATTTAAATCGTGTATTTCAAATTCTACCATTTCTTTCTTTTTCTGAACTTATAGCGTATTATTATAGCCACTAAGTTCATAATTAAAACGAGCGCCAGCAAAACAAACGCGGTCCCATACCTTATTTTCTCATCAACGTTTGGTACCTGCGTGGAAATGACATAAAGGTGATACGGCAATGCCATTGCCTGATCAAAAATGGAATTAGGCAGCTGCGGCAGATAAAAAGCTGCAACGGTAAAAAGAATCGGCGCTGTTTCTCCCGCCGCCCTTCCCAGGCCTAAGATGGTCCCGGTCAATATGCCCGGTATGGCATTAGGAAGGACAATGTGCCTTATTGTCTGCCATTTGCTGGCGCCTAAAGACAGGCTTACCTCGCGGAAAGAATAGGGCACGCTTTCCAGGGCCTCGCGTGAAGTAGTAATGATTACGGGCAGGATCATGATCCCAAGGGTAAGTGAACCGGAAAGAATTGATGCGCCGAATTTAAAAAATACTACAAAAAGGGCTAAACCAAAAAGCCCATAAACTACCGAAGGCACGCCCGCCAGATTCACGATCGCTAATTTTATAAGCCTGGTAAATAGATTATCTTTTGAGTATTCGCTTAAATATATGGCTGCAAGAAGCCCTATGGGCAAAGCGAATATAATGGCGCCCGTAACTAAATATACCGTTCCTACAATTGCCGGGAATATGCCGCCTGCGCGCATTCCTTGCCGCGGTATGTCCGAAATAAATTGCCAATTAATAGCAGGCAGCCCTTTCTGGACAATAATGACAACAATCAGTCCTACGGGGATTACTATTAAGAGTGTGGCTAAAAACAAAAAGGCGAAAGCAATACTTTGTGTTCTATAAGGATTCTTCATTGCTGCCTTTTATGCAGGAATAAATCCGCAGTTACATTAATAGCAAAACTAATAACAAATAAGACTATGCCAATGGCAAATAAAGCAAAATAGTGTTCACTGCCTACGACCGCTTCACCCATCTCAGCCGCAATTGTAGCGGTCAAAGTCCTGACCGGCACTAGAATACTCTGCGGTATGACCGCGGCATTGCCTGTGATCATCATTACCGCCATTGTCTCGCCAATGACCCTGCCGATCCCAAGCATGACCGCGGCAAGTATCCCGCTGGATGCTGCCGGAAGCATTACGCGCCATATTGCCTGCCAGTGTGTCGCCCCTAACGCAAGGGCGCCTTCTTTATAATGCCTTGGGACTGAATAAAGCGCGTCTTCAGCGATAGATACAATGGTAGGCATTGCCATAAACGCAAGCATTATTGACCCCGATAGGGCAGTCAGGCCTGTGGGCAGATGGAATACGCTCTTTACCCAGGGGACGAGTGTAACCATGCCGATAAAACCCAAGACTACGCTTGGTATTGCCGCTAGTAACTCTATGCCGCTCTTTAAGATTTCTTTTATCTTCGGATGGGCGACTTCGGAGATATAAACCGCGCAGGCAACGCCTATGGGTATTGAAATAAGGGCAGCTCCCAGCGTAACCAGCAAAGAACCTACTATTAGAGGCAATATCCCCAGTTTCGCCGGCTCTGAAATGGGGTACCAGTTTCTACCGAAAAGGAATTTGAACGGGGTGACGGTCTTAAAAACAGCCAGCCCCTCCTTAAGGAGAAAAATAAATATCAAGGCTACAAAGAGTATTAAGGCAAACCCGCAGATAAAAATAAGCTTTTCAATGATAAATTCTTTGGTCTTGCGCATGCAGTCTTTATTTATTCAGGGGGACAAAATCAGTCTTTAATACTATATCCTGCCCTTCTTTGGAGAAACAGAAATCAATAAACTTTTTTACTGGTCCTTGCGGCTGGCCGTTTGTATAAAGAAACAAAGGCCTTGATATGGGGTATTTCCCGTTTATTACATTTTCTATGGTAGGGGCCTCATATTCCGACTTATCATCCCTTGCCACCATTATGGCTTTCTGCCTGCTTGAAATATAACCCATACCGTAATAGCCTATCGCGCTTGCGTTTTGCGCAACCTCATCCGCAATCGCCTGGGAAGAAGAAAGCATCAATGCATTCGCAACAAATTCTTCCTGGGAATCGGGGTTATTTTTCCTCAGTATATGCTCCTTAAAATAAACGTGCGTGCCTGAGTTCACTTCGCGGGAAAGAAGAACGATCCTGGAATCCATGCCGCCTAATTCTTTCCAATTCTTGACTTTACCGGTAAAAACCTGCGCAAGCTGCTCAATCGTCAGTTTACTTACGGGGTTATTGGGATTGACCACGACCGCAAGCCCATCCAAAGCGATTTTAATCTCATATGGGTTAATCCCCTTTTGTTCTGCCAAAGAAACCTCTTTATCTTTTATATTTCTTGAGCTCATGGCTATATCGCAGGTCCCGCTGATAAGGCTGGATATCCCCGTCCCGGAACCGCCGCCTGTAACTGCTACGAAATTAGCAGGATTTTTCTCCATATATTTCTCAGCCCATGCCTGGCCTAGATTTACCATCGTATCCGAGCCTTTAACCTGTATTGAATTCTTATCTTTTGCCGCAAATGCAGAAGTTGCAAACATGACTGCTATCAAAACTAATAACCATTTTCTAAACATCTTCTCCTCCCAGTGTAGAGACACACCAATTTATCCTTTAATTATCTACAGTATATTTTACCTATATTATGCCCATGTGAAGCTAATGTAAAATCTATGTAAAATCTTAAACCTCCCCTTATAGACATGTAGGAGGTTTATCCTTTAGGATTAAAATAATAATTTTAGCTTAGTACCTAATACATTGGCATCTACCCAATTATTTCCGCTTCTAGAACTCTGCAGTAGATAATAAATTTCTCCCTTTAGGTTCTTGGTAAAATTCATGCCAAAACCTGAATAAAACCTATTTCGGCTAAATGCCTTATTTTGAAAATCCAAAAATATCTCATCGGCTAAATATGGCTGGATTTCTAATTTAGTAAACTTCCACGGAAATTTAATGGTAAATTTATTGCGATACCGCCAAGAATCGGCCTGATAGTCAAAATGCCGGTATTCAATGCGGCTGCGGTCGTCAAGCCTGAATCCATAAAAGTCATATTTCAGGATAGCATTCAGGTGTGGGCGATTTTCCTCTTTAAATTTTCCATTCTTCTTTTCATAGACCTGCCTGTAGTTTACTCCGAGGTCAAGGTGCTTATTTAAGCTATAGACAAATCCTGCATCATAATGTTGATAATAAAATTCGCTGGCGTCATCGCCCCATCTAAATTCCTCCTCTAAGGTTACCTTTGATTCTTTGTTAACTTTAAACTCCTGATTTTCTGTATGCCATACTTGAAAATCTCCATCATCGTAAGCATAAACTCTGCCTGCTAACATCAGCATAAACCCAATCAGCATAAAACTTATCCTCTTCATTTTCTTTCCTTCCGTAGTAGACGGAACACCAATCCATCCTATAGGATTGGGTGTAGCAGTAGACGAAACACCAACCCATCCGATAGGGTTGGGTGTAAATTCCTATTTTCTCTTAATTCAACTAACAGCCTAAATACATACAACAAACCAAACTCAATCAATATACCACCTCCTTTCGTAAGATGCGAAATACCGGACAATCCGATATGGCCGGGTATTTCTTTCAATCATCAAAAGGAGTATATAATGAAGATATTAAATCTGCTTCAAGGGTAAGTAAAATGCGGGTAAATCTTTTTGCGGTATTTTTTACTACTTAGGGAGGATAAACCAGAACTTTGAACCGAGGCCTTCAGTGCTTTCTACGCCGACACTGCCGCTATGCAGCTCAACAATATGCTTTACAATAGAGAGCCCAAGGCCGGTCCCGCCGAGTTCGCGGGAGCGCGCCTTGTCTACGCGGTAGAAACGTTCAAAAATACGGGAGATGTCTTTTTCGGGGATACCGATTCCTGAGTCTTCTACAAAAACCTTGACCTTCCCGTCTGCTTCCCGGGCATATATGCGTATGGCCCCTTTTTCTTTGTTAAATTTTATCGCGTTATCAATCAGATTGGTAAGTACCTGTTCTATCCTGTCTTTATCGGCTGTTACAGAAATACCTTCAGGTAACTCATTCTTAATCTCTATGCGGCCCTTCTTAAGTTGAGCCTTAAATGCTGAGATGACTTTTTCAAACTGCTGCCTTAGATTAAGGCTTCTCTTGTTAAGCACTATTTCCTTTGATTCAAGATGCGACAAAGAAAGCAGGTCCTCAACCAGGTTATTAAGGCGCTCGGCATGGTCTTGGATAATCTTCAGGAAATTACGGTTATTCCCTTTATCATCCAACGCGCCTTCAAGAAGCGTCTCAATGAAGCCTTTTATAGATGTCAGGGGTGTTTTTAGTTCATGGGAGACATTGGCCACAAAATCGCTGCGTATGGTCTCCAGCTTGCGGATTTCCGTTATATCGTGTATAACTACCAGGCACCCATTTATAACATTATTATCAAATATCGGAGCGGCATTGACCTCGAATATCTTACGTACCGGTAAAACAAGGCTTATCTCTACAGACAAAGGTTTCCCATTTTTTAAGACACTATTTATGACTTCATAAATGTCATTGTTGCGTATAGCCTCTATAAATATTTTTCCTTCCACTTCTTTTTTGGAGACGTCAAATATCTTTTCAATCGTAGGATTTACGGAAATTATGCCGCAGGACTTATCAATAACAATTATGCCTTCAATCATACTGTTAAAGATGGCGTCAATTTTCTGATTTTGATCCTTTATCTCCCTGACTTTATCTTCCAGCCCTTGCGCCATCTTGTTTAAAGTCACGGCAAGTTCCCCGATTTCATCGTTAGAGGATTGTAAAACCCTGCGGCTAAAGTCTCCTTCGGAGAATTTGCGCGAAACCTGGATCATCCTCTTAATCGGCCTTATGGCTTGAGATGCTATTATTGAGCCTAAAACAATGGCAAGGGCCAAGGCAAAGATTAGGCCGAGCAAGACTGCCCTGCGGATCTCACTCAATGTTCTTTCTACGCCCTCAAGGGGAAGCGCTAACCTCACCACTCCTATAATTTCCTTATTTTCTTTTATAGGTAGAGCAACGTAGAGCATATCTATTTTTAGTGTGGAAGAATATCGTGTGTCAATGCCGGGTGCATCAGCCAAAGCTGTCCTTACCTCCGGACGATAAAGATGGTTCTCCATCTCTGGAATTTCTTTTTGGGGCTTTTCTGAATCAGCAATAACTTTGCCAAGATTATCAATAACGGTAATACGGCATTTTATTTTCTCGCTTAAACCAGTAACCAGCGGATCTAAACGCGCAGTATCGTTTTTCTTAATATTCTCGGCAGTAATCTTATTTTCAACCAGGTAGGCCTGATTGGTTAGAGAGGTCTCAATATTACGCAGGGAGTTTTCTTCTAAGTTCTTATCCAAAAAGAAGGCGACAAACCCAAAGGAGAATAAAACTACGAAGATATACGAAAAGATCAGTTTTAGCTTAAAGCTCCTAATCTTCATACTCAAATCTATACCCGTAATTTTTCACGGTAACAATATGCCTTGATTCACTCTTCAGCTTTTTACGCAATGTCCTGATATGCACGTCCACGGTACGGGTCTGTATCTCAAGGGCATGGTCAAAACCCCAGATATTATCAAGAAGGTAGTCCCGCGAAAGGACCCTGCCCTTAGCCCTTATCAGCGTCTTTAGAAGCTCAAACTCCTTTGCCGTAAGCTCAACCGCCTTATTTTTAACAGTTACCGCGATCTTAGAAAAGTCTATTGTCATTTCGCCGATTTTCAGCACCTCGGGTAATCTATCTTTTTCCTTCACGCGGCGCAATACCGACTTTATCCTGGCTATCAGTTCCCGTAAACTAAACGGCTTAGTCACATAATCGTCAGCTCCTAATTCAAGGCCTATCACCTTGTCCGATTCCTGGCTCTTGGCAGTAAGCATGATTATCGGGATAGAGGCGGTCTTCCTCTCTTTTTTGAGCGCCTTACAAACCTCTAAACCATCCATGCCGGGCAACATCAAATCCAGGATAATAAGGTCAGGGCATTCCCTGTTTGCTGAATCCAGGGCGTCTTCCCCGTCATGAACAGACAGGGTCCTAAACCCCTCTTTCTTCAGATTATATTCCAACATTTTGACTATATCTTTTTCGTCCTCTACGATTAATATCTTCTCTTTCATTCTATCTCCTGATAAATAATAACGGCCCTCTTACTATTATGCATTTTAACAAACAATTCACCCCAAGGCAACGATATTAAATAGGCATACATTCCTAAATATTGTGCCATTAGCGTGCCATTTGGCGCAAGGCGACGCCTTCTCTCTAAACAGCTAATGTGAAATTTGAGCGGTATTCCTACCTAGGACGCCCATACCTTGCCATAAAGGAATGGCAAGTATGCGGCTTTCTGCCGCAGAAATATGGCGCGATAGAAAGATTCTCTGTATACAGGTAGGATATAAATTGGAAGAGGGAGGAGTTCGACTACGCCCCTCTTCAAGAAGGAGTTAACCCGAAGCAACCTTCGGAGGTACCGTCATCGTAATAACAATGCCAAATAATCCGGTCAGTGCCTGGATAATATGTTATGTAATAGACATACGGTCTTGAGGCATTTGGTGTCTTCCCACCACTCGTGCACCTAACCCCACCCATATTCACCGATGTTGATGTTTGAGTTCCTGTCCTGTATTTATAGTAATTGGAAGTATTACAAGTAATGGGACCGGGGAAACAGGAACCTACACCAACGGAAGCATTTGTCATACCATCCAGCGAACCATACTTGAAGTAATACTCATAGGCAAGCTTACGCATCAAGGCTATATTGGCCTTGGCTTCGGCAAGACGGCTCCTTTCAATGGTGGTGCTGTATTGGGTAAAGCCTAAGGTAGCAAGGGCACCTATAATAACAATCGTTATTATCAGCTCAAGCAGGGTAAAGGCTTGTTTCATCTCTCCTTTATTGAGGGAGTTGGGGTAGGGTTAGATTATTTACTAGTTTACCCCCCCCCCCCCCCTTTTTTTTCAGGTTTTTTTAATAATAAAAAG
>Ga0265297_10000734_pt1 | contig 90995 bp, 176 predicted proteins | sample Munlanlwell13791_FD_192502 | JGI IMG/M metagenome (GOLD analysis project Ga0265297, IMG submission 192502) | Leachate microbial communities from a municipal landfill in Southern Ontario, Canada - Leachate well 137-91 | ecosystem: Engineered > Solid waste > Landfill > Unclassified | place... | reverse complement strand
TATGACAGCATCTGCAGGAGAAAAAGATAAGAAAAGATGCCTAAAAGCAGGAGCAGATTTCTATATAACAAAACCAGTTATAAGAGAAGATTTATACCAAACATTAGATAAAATGATAGGAAAATTTTATACCACATAAATGTTTTTAATTTTAAATACAGAATAATGCAATGACAAGATGGAAGTTAATGGCAGGAGAGTCTTCTGTAAAGCTAATAAGGATATATGAACAATTGGTACAAAATAGCAAAAGAAGTTAAAAAGTTAGACACATTAAATAGAAATGATTTATTGTATAACGGCATAAAAAATCTATGTGAAAAAGAAGAAATTTCTTTTACAGGAGATAAGGCGTGGTTAACTCCCAACGGTTATTGGATTAATGTTAAAAATCATACAGATATATTTCCTAAAAGAGCTTCGGTTTCAGAATGTTTTTCTGAAATGGAAAAAAGAAATTGGTTTAGAGTTGTAAGAGAACACTATTGTGGAGGAAAATACATATATGTTGATACTAATAATGGTCGTCAAAAAATTACTCCAATACAAAATTCTGCAATAAAAGAAGCCAGCCGACAATCAAACTGTATGGTTATAAAAAATCCAGACAAATGGTTTTAATGCAACGGCAACATTTTGAAAACAGAATTGATATTATTTGCAATTAACATTAGGAATAAGTGGCAATAAAATTGTTTTTATTTTTTTAATATATTCCATTGAAGTTCTTTTTTCATTTCTAAAAAAAACATCTGGCAAATCTTTTTGAGGAACAAATTGTTGTAAAACATACTTCTTGCAATCTTTAATTGTTTTTGCAATTTCTGTCATTTCTTTTTCAGTATGTATCTTTTCTATTACAGTGGTTCTAAATTCATAATCAATTGCTTTATTTTTTATTAATTCTATACTTTTTAATATATTTTCAATATATTTGTATCCAACTAATTTATCATAATTGTCTAAACTGCATTTAATATCCATGGCAATATAATCAATTTTATCAATTATATCAAACAAAACTCCAGGTAAAGATCCATTAGTATCAAGCTTAATAGCAAACTTGTATTTTTTTAATAAATCAATTAGTTTTGGCAATGACTCATGAATAGTTGGTTCTCCACCAGTTAAAACAATACCATCTACCCAATTATCACTAAAATTATCACAGGCAAGTTTTATCTTATCCCATTCTATTCCACCTTTGGTGTTTTGAAGAAGAGTATAATTATGACAAAACCCACACTTAAAATTACATCCTGAAGTAAAAAAAACAGCAGCAATTTTGCCAGGATAATCAATAAATGTAGGATTTTTTAAATAAGAATAAACTGGAGACAAATCATGCATTATTTTCTTGCTAAATTAAAAACATGTTCAATCATTTTAGATGTTATTTTTCCATCATTATTGGAATAATCAGTTTGCAAACCTAAATATTGATAAGTCATATATCCTTTACAAATTTCGTCTGTCTCATAATAATCATTTTTTATAGTAACATGTTGCTTTTCGTCTTTTTTTAAAATCAAGAAGGAAGGGATTCTTTGAGCATTTAAACAATCAAAATCGCAAAACATTATTAAACCATCTTCACTCATAACGTCTATAAGCTGTTTTTCAAAATCCTTATATTCATCTAGTTTTAATAATTCATCAATCTTATGATTCAAAGCCTTGCACTTTTCACAATCTTTTTTACCAAAAACAATTACTTTATATTTTTTCATATTTTTATCTTTCAAAGCACCAAAATATTAACAAGTTATCTTACTTTTTTATAATTGTACAATTATTTAATTTAAACTACAAACATTATTTTTACATTTAATATGTTCTTTTTCAAATTTTGTTTCTATTTTGCCATTTTCGTCAGCCCTTTCAACAGAATAATAACCTTTATGTCTAGCTACTAATTCTCCATATCTTTTAGATTTGTTCCAGTTTCTAATTTTACTAAAATAACCCACTATTCTTGTTTCTTGGATTAAATTAGTAGAACCACATTTATCACATTTTTCTTTTAATCCTCTCATATTGTGATAGCAATTGTCACAATAAGTAAATTCTGGAGAAATAGCTATCTGTGCAGCTTGAGTAGTAAACAATATATTTTTAATTAACTTAGCTATTGATTCAACAGATGGTTTCTCTTCTCCAATAAATGCGTGAATTATTGCACCAGACTCCACCATACTATGAAACTTACTTTGTTTTTTAATTCTTTCAATAATAGAAATAGGAGCATCAGCGGCAAGATGAACGCTATTAGTATAATAAATAGCATCATCATCTCCTTTAATAATCCCTTTTGATTCTTCTTTAAAAGAAATAGAATCTATTTTTGCCAGTTTTCTAGCACAACTTTCTGCAGGAGATTCTTCAAGAGTTATTTTTAGTTTGTTTTTTTCAGCATATTGTTTTACTTTTAAAAACATATAATTAATAATTTTTAGACCCAAAGACATTGCCTCATCACTTTCATGTAGTTCTTTTCCTATTATAAACTTAACAGCATCATTGACCCCAATTAGCCCTATTATATAAGTAGATGAATCTAAATCTACATAAGGCTTTCCATCACAAGCCATTTTGCCAATCTGCCATAAAGGTTTTCCAGGGGCAGACATTAAATCTTTTATTAATTCTTTTTTCTGTAAATGAGCTTTAACAGCTAAATCCATTGCGTAGTCTAGTTCTTTCTTTAATCCATCTAATGTTTTTTGCCCTTTTCTAAAAGACCTATATGCAGCTTGAGGAATATTAATAGTTACATTTTGAAAACCACAAAATCTCATAGATTCAGGATGTCTTAAAACATATTTATCATCAATTGTTGTTCTTAAACGGCAACAAGCAGAAAGAGTAACGGCATCTCTATCAAAAACAAAATAAGTAGAGCCGTTTTTACTTGCTAATTCACAAGCTTTTATAAAGACATCATACTGTTCCTTGTCCTTGAATGTTTCTTCGCTAACATGAAAATCGCATTTGGGGAATTCAAAAACCCTACCATATCTATCACCTTCACCCCAAACTTCTAACAATGCTACAGCAAAATCTCTAGCTATTTTACCATAATCACCATAAGTAATAACATGTTCTCCTCCTTGTACTACTTCATTTCTAACTTTTTCATCATAAACTATTTCTTCTTTCTTAACATCATAAATTTCTTTTAAAACAAGACGCTTATTTTCTCCGTTAACTTCATAAAGTTCCATTAAAGGATTTTTGGAATATTTATCTTTTTTAATTTCTTCAACTAGATTAACTTTTGTACCATCCCTTTTCCTTAACATATAAAAACCGCCAGGACCAATACTAGGAACATCTTTTAAATAAGAAGGTACACCAGAATGAATATTAAAATCCTGAAAAAGAACTTGTCCCCCTCTACTAAAAGCATTCTGACTACCATTAAAAATCAATTCTTGTGCAATCTGTTTTAATTGTTTGGCATCCATTCCCTCTAATAATGGAGCATACATAATATTAACATATGCTATTCCCAAAGCTCCTGCATAATTGCTTTGCATGGATGCTAAACGAGTATTTAAATGACCAGTTAGAACAGAAGCACTTTTAGCTGGTTTTGACGCTGTGTTTAAATTTAGCAAATCAGTTAAACCATATTTTTTTAAATATTCCAAAGAATGGGAAGAACAATAAACTCTATCAGGATAACCTAAATCATGTAAATAAATAACTCCGTTTTCATGAGCACGCTTTACATCTGTTGTAAAAACAGTGTCTAAAGCCCATTGTTTTAAAACCAGTTCTGCTATCCCAAGGTTAACCATTTCAGTATTATTGTTAACTATATTACTGTTTTCAACAGATTTGGCACTCATTAAATTTTCAATGAAATCTTTTGGAATAGAATATGAAGACAAGTCTTTTAGTTCTTCTTTGAACCCTTTTTCAGCCAATTCGTTATTAACCATTTCTCTAATTAATTTAGTACTTATGCTCTTTAATCCGCTAGATATAATTTGATTTTCAACTGTTTTAGCAACAGATACAGCAATGTCTTCAGGAAGGTTAACTGTTTCTATTAAATGTTGAACTATTTTGTTGTGATCCCAAGATGAACTTTCTTTACTTGTCATTGATTCCACAATAAGCATACTAGCATCAGTTAAATCTTTAATAGATTTTTTGCTGCGTTTTACTTTTATACTGTTTCTTATCAACTCCTTTTGCTTTCTAAATTTTTTATATGCAGGAAGTATAACAGAAAGATTTGATTCTGATAAAACAATTTCAACCAACTCCTTTATGTTTTCGGCATCAACAATCCTTTTACCCTTGTCATCAGCTGCAACATAAAATTCATCCTTTTTATCATTTAAATGATCAATAACAGAATCAACTATTTTTAAAACATCTCCATCTTTAAAATCAATTTTTTTACTAGCAGAAGTGTCCCTTGCTGCTTTCTTAATTGCATTTTCTATCTTTTCCCTTTTAAAGGCAACCAATACCCCATGCTTGTTCCTAAAACCATTAATTTTATTTTCAGATTGAACAACAGAATTATCACTCATTTATTTCTCCTGATTTTGTATATTAAAAAATTAAAACACTTATTAGCATCATATTAACTTCATATAAAAAAAAGATTAACCTACAAAAAAATTTAAAAAAATTATACTATTTTATTTCCATTATTATACTTCATTTTTTTCATTTTTTTTAAAAAAATATACACTTCAAAATATAGTTTAAATCAATAGTAACAACTAATGATATATTATATGAATTCCGGATAATAATGAACAAACAAATCCATAGGAGGTTTTCTACCAACATTTTTCCATGCATCTAAAATTTTATGCTCTTGTTCAATTATAGATTGAAAAAACTTTTCTTTTGAATATCCTCCATCAATAAAATCTTTTTCATATATTTTTTTAAAACACTTAGGACACAACCCATGACTTTTTAATTGCTCTCTTTCTTGATTGTCAGAAATACTCTTTGGAGGAAATAGAATTTTTTGACAAACAGAACAAGTTGTAAAGAACCATCCAGCTGTTTGATTGATTTTGTTCCATTCATTTCTATTCATTTTTATAATTTTTTTCCCACATACTGTTTTCATTATTTTCATGATAATTTATTCCAAGAATTATATCATTAAATTTTAAATTTTTCTTTTAATAAAGGATAGCCTTCCATCCAATTACCTATCAATGCATCTGATTTTCCATGCTTTGCCCAATATTTTGTAATCATTTCAGTAGGCAAATTAACACCAAAATAGTCCCATCCATCAGGAATTATTCCTAATATTGGTTTTCCACCATTGGCATGATACATTGTGAAATCTAATACCTTGCTATTCAAAGTATTCCAAGCATGTTCTATTGGTATAATTCCGGAATATAAATATCCCTCAACATATTTAATTTTATCACCAGAAAATTGAGATAAAGATTGAGCATTATAAAAACATTGTTTCATTTTATACCTTTTGGTCTCATAATATATTTTTTTTAAATAATCCAATTCTTCTTTTGTTAAAGACTGAGAAATGTAATGCTTGCCATGTTGTATAAGAAAGTCTTCCGGACTACTATAATAATATTGGTCTTTATTTAAAAATCCGCTTTTTCCTCTAACTTTTTGAACGGCTTTTAAAAACTCATCATTTGGATTTGCAGAAATAGTATTTTCCTTGATTTCATCAGTATAATTTGATGGAATAGCGTCTTCTTTACTCTGAATTTTTATAATTCTCATGTTAAATTGTTATGAAAAATAATCACAAAATCCTACTAAGATATATTTATAATTTTTATTCTTGACATTTTTATGTAAAAATGTATTCTGCTTCTAAAAACAAAACAAATAAGGAGGTAAAAAAACATTTAATTTTTTTAGTTGACTTTTTCAGTAAAATATATATATTCTGCCACATTAAACAAAACAATAGAAGGAAAAAATAATGAACTATAAACTATCAGTGTCCATCTTCTCTTTAATTACAGCAATTGCATTATGTTCTTGTTCTCCAATTGAGGGACCACAAAGGAAAATCTTAACAGAAATGACCACTATCCAATTGCCGCCAGTATCAAACCAAGACATAAATATAGAGTTTGTTTATGATGCTTCTGGAAGTATGGGGGAAACTGTTAAAGATTCTAAAGGTAAGAGTCAAAAGAAATACATTGTAGCTAATAATGCTCTTTTGTCTGCAGCCACAATTATACAGGGATTCTCTATGGCTACAAATAGGAATATTAATTGCGGCATGTGGATGCTTAGGGGAGGAAGTCCTGCCAAAGTTTTTGATCTAGATAAATTTAATATTAATAGATTTAATAGTTTCTGCAAAAACTTTGATGAGCCTAGTGGAAATACGCCCTTGGGACTAACAATAGACGGAGCAGCTTGTGATGTTCTTCGTAAAAGAGTATTTAAAAACTATATAGTTGTTATAAGCGACGGAGAAAGTAATTCTGGAAGAGATCCTTATGAATCTATTGTGGAAAAAACAAACTTTGCCAATAATGAAGCAAATTTGAAATTTTTCTTCATAGCTTTTGATGTCAATTCAAGTGTATTTAAATCAATTAAAAAGCTATCCAATGTTGATGTGTTTGAAGCTGCAGATGAAAAACAACTAACAGAAAGGCTTGGTTTTATTGTAGAAAAGAAAATACTTCTGGAAAATGAATAATTTGGCTTGACAAAATATCTAATTATGTTATAAACATTACAAATAGAAACAAAAGTAAAGAAAAACAAAAAAGGAGAACAAAAAATGTGGAAAGCACTAAAAAGACTCTTGATCGCTATTGGTATTATGGCAGAAGATCTAACAAACACAGATGGTATTAACCAAGCAGTAGTTGAACGTGGCATCAGAGACTCTAAGGAAAGAGCAAGTAAAGCGTCTGAAGACAACGGTAAATTGGCTGGTTCAATTTCTTTGTTGAAAGAACAGTTGAAGAAAGAAGGAAGACAAAAAGAAGAACTGCAAGGCTTGCTGTCCTATGCTGCATCAGTTAACGATGAAGCTAATGGAGCAAATTATGCAGAACAACTGGCCAATCTTGAAGAAACTATTAAAGATAACCAAGAACAGTATGATAATTTGGAACTTATGTATAAACAAAACACCCAAATCATCGCTGAAAGCATTAGACAAATACAAAAGTTCCAAGCAGAATTTAGTCAACTCAAAATTAAAGTCTCTATGAGCAGGTCCATGGAAGGACTTGCCACTATGATGAAGAGTTCCATAACTGAATTGCAAGGTATGGTGGGCGGAGAAATGAGTGAATCCATGGAGAAATTGAGACAATCTGCTGCCAATGGAGAAGGGCAAATTAGAGCAACTATGGATCTTGCCAAAGAAATGGGATCTAATATTAGAAATCAACAAGAAGCCAGGAAAGCAAAAGGAGCTATGCTGTTTAAAGAATACCAAAACAAAATTGGTATTTCTAAAAAACAACCAGAAGTTGCTCAAACAACCCTTCCTGAAAAAGAAAAGATTAAGGTGGCTTAATTATGAGAAATAAAAAAATTGCAATTACAATAGTATCTTTTTTGGTGGCCGGACTAATATGCCTTGCAGGTTGCTATGACGGCTATTTGCTGACACAAAAAGATTCTCTTTCTTCTAATATATTTGTTGTCCCATGTGCAAATGGAGTATATATAGTCAAAACAAAAGACGGCAACATTTGGTATTATCAAGTCAATACAGATAATGGAGACGTGTTAAAATATGTTATTTTCGGAGATGTTACCACTAACTCTTTGACAAGACAATGTATCCAAACAAATGTTATTGAATTAGAAAAATCAAAATAAGGAGGAAAAAATAGACATTTAATTCCAAATATATTAATAAATTAGACCAAAAATTAGAAAAATTAGAAAAAAAAACAAAAAGATAGTAAACAAGGAAAGAAGGAGAAAAAATGATTACGCTAAAAGGTAAAATTCTGTTGACTGTAGTAGTGCTTGCAATTGCTGGATTTGGAACTTGGAAATGGAGCGACAAACTGTTTCCAAAAGCTAAACAAGAAGCAACTTCTAATATTAAAGATGTCGTAAATAAGTTGCTTGCTGGAACTAACGCTGTTTTTTTGAAGGAATCTTCGTCTATTCCTCCTGTAGTCGGAACCAGCGATTACGACAAAACCAGCAAAAATGGTAAAATTGTAGTTAATTTTCCCATTAATGTCTGGCCTGGTTGGGCTCCAATTATTGTTGCCAATCAAGGAATGGATGCCAATGATAATAGCGTATTTTTTAAGAAATACGGATTTTATGTTCAACTAAGTATTGTTGATGATCCTGTTAAAGCAAGAGATTTGTTTGCAAGCGGACATACACATGTTCTTTGGGGAACGCTAGATATGATGGCCTTGTTTGCCCCTGCTCTTGTTAGAGATTCAAGAACCATTCCAGTTATAGCTCAACAAATTGACTGGTCTTCTGGTGGAGACGGCATCGTAGCAAGAAATGGAATTAAAAACATAAATGATCTATCTATGAAAAACGGCATTAAGAAAAAGGTGGTGCTTTCTCAAAATTCTCCTAGCCATGCCTTTATTATGTCATTGCTGTTGGATGCAGGTATTGATCCTTCACAGATAGACTTTAAATGGACTGCAGACGCCCCTTCAGCCGCAAAAATATTTGTACAAGACAATACCATGGATGCATTTGTTGGATGGTCTCCGGACATATATACGGTTTCAGAAGGAGTTCCTAATACAAAACTTATAGTTAGTACGGCTAGTGCTAATCATCTGTTGGCTGACGTTTGGGCTGTCAGAAACGACTTTTATAGAGACCACCCTGATGTGGTTGCCAACCTTGTTAGAGGAATATTTGAAGGCATGGAAATGGTAAGGAAAGATCCCACCAATGCAGCTAGTTTAATGTCAAAGGCATATAGTCTTCCGGAAGGAGATTGTTTGGCCATGATTGGAAAAGATGGTGGTATTACAAGCGGAGATGCACACCTTACTAATTATCGCGAAAACTTTAAATTCTTTCTTGAACCCAATAATCCTTCAAGTTTTGATGTTGTATGGAATAGATCTTCTGCTATTTATAGTGGGCTTGGAGCAATTGATACTATAGTAGTAGCATCTAAAGTTAAAGCTTCTAAGATTATATCTGAAATGTCAGAAGAATACAAAGATTCTACAGATTTGTCTCAAGCAACATTTAAGCCAAATGCTGTTTTCGGCAAAGCTGAATCAGACGCCAATCAGATTCTAACTAAAGCTGTTATTATTAATTTTGAACCTAACAAATCTGAAATTAATACTAACTATGATACTAATATTCCTGTTACTATAGAAGAAATTGGCAAACTGGCAGGATCTTTTGGTAATGCCTACATAGTTATTGAAGGAAATACAGACGCAAGCAGAAAAGGTCTTATCCCAGCAGATTTGGTTAGACAACTTTCCTATGATAGAGCAGATTCAGTTAAAAAGTATATCATTAGTAAATATAAATTTGATAATGATAAATTCAAGGTTATAGGCAATGGATGGGAAAATCCTCTTGCAGGTATGACTGACCCAAGCAATACGGAAGCTAATAAGAAAAACCGTAGGGTTGAAGTAAAGGTTTTCTCTCTAGAACAATAACTAAGTTCAAATAAACAGGTTGGGTAGCCAATAATTAAAATGGCTACCCAACCTCTGCATAATGGTAATATTCATGATTAACTTTGTTTTATTTTCAATATTTTTTTCTATAGCTGTTGTTATAGCTGCAACAATTATAAATCCAACAATAAGAAAGAAAATATCATATAAAAAATCAGTCTCTCTAACCGCGTCTTTTATTATTTTAACTTTGCTTGGATGGTGGTTAGTTACAGCAGGAAGCGTAATAGAAGAAAGAATTCTTTCGCCAATTATTCTTCCAAATCCAGTTGAAGTTATTCAAGCATTTCCAGATCTTCACTTTAATCAGAACTTAGTGAGAAGTGCCTTTACATCATTTACAAGAGTTGGCATTGGGTTTTTATTGGCAACTTTAGTAGCCATAACATTGGGAACATATATGGCTTCTTTTAGTTGCATATCAGATTTTTTTAAGCCACTGGCATTAGTTAGTGCATATGTCCCAATTATAGTTTTCGTTCCATTAACATTGGCATGGTGGGGAACTAGCGAAACACAAAAAATCGGCTTCCTGTTTATAGCTTGTTTTGTTGCCCTACTTCCTTTGGTAATTAAAGCGATAAATAATGTTAACTCATCTCTAGTAGATGTTGCATTAACAAAAGGAGCATCTAGTCGGCAAATATTAAGGCATGTTCTATTGCCAGTATCTATGCCAGAAATATGGGAACATCTAAGGGGAGTATACGGGGTTGGCTGGGGTTGGATTATATTGGCAGAAGTTGTTAATGCCCAAAACGGACTTGGCTATCTTATATCTGTTTCAGAAAGAAGGGGACATACCAATTCAACATTTGCAGTTATTATAGTAATTGTTTTAATAGCTATTCTTTGTGATAAAATATGGGTTTGTATTGGTAAAAAACTTTTCCCTTATAAAAATAGATAATAAGAAATTTTAAAAAATATGAAAATTAAAAATATAGTTAATTGTTTCTGGACAACACCTGATAAAAATGTTAATAAAGAAAATACCCCTGTAATTATAAAAGAGGAAACTTCTCCTGAAAAACAAATAGTAGAGATAAAACAAAAATTACTCTCTCCTATTCAAAATAGTAAAATAAATAATCTTTTGCCTAAACAAACAAAAACATCTGAACTGGTTGTTTTTGAAAATGTTACTAAAAAATTCGGCAATAAAGTTGCTATTCAAGACGTGTCTTTTATAGTCCATGATATTCCAAATAAAGGAGAATTAATTACAATAGTTGGACAATCAGGATGTGGTAAATCAACAGTTCTAAAAATACTGGCAGGACTGGAACCTCACTTCCCACCAACTTCAGGAAAGGTTATAGTTTTCGGAAAGAACTTGGAAAAACCATCAGCAGAAAGAGGACTTGTTGATCAAAAATATTCTCTTTTACCCAATCTAACAGTTATAGATAATATAGCCTTTGGACTTATGCTTAGAAATATTAATAAAAAAGATCGTAGAGAACAAGCAATGGAATGGGTCAAAAAAGTAGATTTGGAAGGTTCAGAACAAAAATATCCTCACGAACTTTCTGGCGGTATGCAGCAAAGAGTCTCTATAGCATCAACCCTTATACTTAAACCAAGAATATTGCTAATGGATGAACCTTTTGGAGCCCTAGATCCTAAAATTAGACTTCAAATGCAAGAACTTCTTATTAAATTGTGGGAAGAACAAGAAACAACTGTTTTTTTTGTCACCCATTCCGTAGAAGAAGCCGTCTACCTTGGAGATAGAATTTATAGAATGTCCCCAAATCCTGGCAGACTTGTTGAAATTATAGAAACTCCAAGACCAGATAAAATGGCATGGCAAGTTAGAAATGAAAAATGGTTCGTAGAAGCAACCAGAAACTTATTACATAAATTGGAAGAAAACACAAATGGAAATTAATTTTACTAGAGAATTTATAAAAAGCAAAACCAACATCGTCATGGCTCTGTCTACACTTGGTTTGGGATTTATGTGCGGAGAATGGTACACTCTTGTACTAGGTATAATAATATACGGACTGTCAATTTTGTTTGTCCCAGAAATGCCATGGTTCAAAAATAAAATTATAAATGAATATCAAGAAATAGAAAAACAAAATAATGAAAAAGAAAAACAGAAACTTATAGAAAAAAGAGACTCACAACTATCAACACTTCAACCCACAAGAAAAGAGAAATATTATTCTCTTGCAGAAACTTGTTTAAAAATAGAAGAAAACACAGAAAATAGTTCACAAGAATATGAATCTGTTTTTAGAAAACTAGAAGAACTGTTGTCAACTTACCTTAAATTATTAATTATAGAACAATCACTTCAATTGTTTGTTGAATCAGAAAAAAAAGAAGATATAGAATCTTGCCTAAAAGATTCTCAAAAAGAACTATCTGATATAGAAAAAGAAAAATTAAATATACAAAAAGATCCACTGTCATCTAACATACAGTTGGAATCTAAACAAAAATTGCTTGATTCAAAACAAGACAAAATAGCTATACTTAATCAAAGAAAAAATAAACTGGAACAAGCAAAAACTAATATAGAAATCGTCTTGTCAGAACTAGATAGACTAGAACAACAAATTAAATTAATTAGATCTGATTCTATAGCAACAAGAAATACAGATGCTTTAACTAATAAAATTGATGTTAGTATAGAACAAATTAATCAAACAAATAAATGGTTGGTGGAAATGCAAGATTTTAAAGATGTGGTAGGCGATGATTGTCAAACCCAATCAAAAAGAATAGGATTTTTAAAATCGCCTTTAGATAATACCACATTCAATAACTTAAAAAATAATAAGATTAAAAGGGATAAAATAATATATGAATACAAATCTGCCTAAATGGGCTAAAGAATTCGGGCAAAAATGGAATAGCAACTCATATTCTACCTTTGTAATACACGGAAATGTGTTTGATCTTTTTCCATATGACGAAAAATCAACATCATTCTTGTCTCTAAAACAATTTATATCTAAAAGACTCTTCTTAGATAAAAAATATGTTATGCATTACGATATTGGAGATGGTTTGGTTTTTAGAGATAATGAAGTAAAAAAAGATTTTTTTAGCTGGCTAGAAGTATATGACCAAGTTGAAAAAACTAACTTCCATATAGACGGAATGCCTAGAGAGTTTTATAAAATAATCCCCATACTTAAAAGATTCATAAGCCATGTTGAAGATGACAAAGATCCTAAACATAATAAAAACGGAATTATATTTTTTATAGATTTCCCAGAAAAAATATTTCCTAATTCTGAAAACGGCTCTTCACTAGAAGATAAAATGTCAATCACATCTATGCTAAAATTGTCCCTTTCTAAAGAAATAAGAGAATCTAAAATTACATTTATAATGCTTTCAGAATCTATCCCAGAATTAAACCAAGAAATAGTCAGAAATCCAGCAGTATGTAAAGTTGAAATAGACTTCCCTATAGAAAACGAAAGAAATAATTTTATAGAAACTTACCCTGATGAAAACTTTAATAGTATTTGTTCTTTGTCTAAAAAATCTTTGTCCCAAAAAACTTCTGGACTAAATATAACACAAATAAAAAACATACTTTTAGAAGCAGAAAATAACCAATTCATAATAGACCATAATTATTTGTCAAATATTAAAAAGAAACTAATAGAAGAATATTGCCAAGGTCTTATAGTATTTAAAGAACCAAAAGAAAATCTTAACCTAGATTGTATAGCCACACATTCAGCAGCTAAAAAGAAATTAAAAGAAATTGTTTGGTTAATTAAAAACGATAAAAAAGATGTCATAGAAAAAGGAATCCTAATACCAGGAAGAGTGGGAGTCGGAAAATCATTCCTTATAGATTGCTTCTCATCAGAATGCTGCCTGCCAGTCGTTGTACTAGGCGACTTTAGATCTAAATGGGTAGGAGATACAGAAAAACAATTGTCTAAAATATTAGCAACTATTAAAGCACTAGGCCCAGTAATAGTAGTGGTTGACGAAGCAGACGCTGTGTTCGGAAATAGAAGTAGCTCAGGAGATAGCGGAGTCTCTACAAGAGTGTTTGCATCACTAGCAGCTCATATAGGAGATTCTTCAATTAGAGGTACAGAATTGTGGATAGCTATGACATCTAGACCAGATCTCTTGTCAATAGATATGAAAAGACAAGGTAGATTCGGATTATGTATACCACTTTTCCCTACCCAATCTATAAAAGAAACTATGGATATGTTCAAAATAGTAGCAAAAAATAACAAAATAGTTATCAATGAACAAGTTGAACAATATGTAACAAAAACATTCTGTAATAGTGAAATAACAGGTAGCGAAATAGAATCTATAGTTATTAGGGCAAAAGAAATGGCAGTATTGGAAAAACACGATGATAATATAACAGTAGAAAATTTTCAACAAACTATAGAATCTTTTATTAATCCCCTAGACCAAAATGTTCTAATGTTACAAGACCTTGCAGCATATCTTTCATGCACAGATTCTAGATACCTTCCCCAAAAATATTCTGATCAAAAACTTAGAACAGATTTTATTAGAATATTTAATCAATTAATAAATAATATTTAAAAATATTATTGCTCATTGTCTTTGCTATCGCTACTGAATTTCCCTACTATCCAAGACATCATCTTTCCGTCCCCAATGTCCCCAATGCCCCTATTTTGTCCCATTAAATGCACCCAAAATACGTAGCACAAATATTTTAAAATTTAAATAATTAAGGCAAAAAAATACAGGACTAATATTATCGGTTTAAGAATAATATCCTAAAAAATGCAGTAATACGGAGATTAATATATATGAAAATGAAAATGAAAATATCTAAATCACAATGGGAATTTCTTAAATGCTCACAATCAAATCCGGAAATAGATTTGTCTAAAAATCTTCCACAAGACATATATCAAGAAATACAATCACTGCCCAACCAAACTAAAGAAAAAGTTATAAAAGCAATAATACGGTTTTTAAAAGACATAAAAGACAAAAAAATACAACCAAAAGAAGTGGAAGATATTATTAGAGAAGAAATTAAATATATAAAAACGATAGATAAAATGATGAATAAAATAATAGACAAAACCCCAGCCCCAACCATTGATAAAATAAAAGAAATAATAGAACTAGTAAAAACAAATAACCCATCAGATCCAATCTTGAAATACCTAGACGATTTACAGCAATATACTACCGAAATAGACCAATTAACATCCCAAGAAGATAAAATAGGTATCCAAAATGCAATAAATTCAATACTAGATAGATTTAAACAAGGTAAAATAACCAAAGATCAAATGGAACAGTCACTTAAAGAATTCTCTAAAAATAATATAAATAAAATAGTCCTGTCATCAAAAAAATAAAGGAATAATATAAATGATAAATAGTTTAATAAAATCAAACGATTTTCCCCTAAAACAATCACTGTTTTGGATGGACGGAAAAGAAGTTAGCTCCACATGGGGATTCCTAGCACGTAATATCAGCGATAACTGGAGATGGCGTTGCATTAATTGGTTAACAAAAAATAATATCAACACTATGATATTCCTTACCTATGCTAGATTTACACCAGATTACGGAGATATAGATGTAAACCCATTTAAAGGAGATTTTGCATCAGATATTGATTATACAGAAATGACTAAATGGGATTATTGGCTTAAACTTGGTAAAAACGCAGGTAGTAATTTGATACCTTGCCTATATTGCGACGGAGAAACAATAACATCAAATAGAGAAGACTCAGCCCACCAATATTATCTAGACCTGGCCATACCATACCTAGCACAATATTGTAGAGCCTTAATACTAGGACTGGAAATGCCAGAAGTTTTTAAAATTAATAAAATAGAACAAATGATAGCTTACGCTAAAGAAGTTCGTAAACGTAATAATATACCACCAGAAAAATTTCCAATATCAGTACATGTACAATGGAAAAAAGGAGATTATGTTATCAAAGGTCAAGAATGGGGATGCCTAGAACATCCATGGGACCCCAATAAAGGAAACGAACATAGCCCAGAAGAAGTCTCACAAGGAATAACAGATTACGCAAAAGCATCAGGATTGCTAATAGGAGCAGCTGAATATAACCTTAGCCTAGACGAACACCAAAAACAACAAACTATAGCAGCATCTAAAAACCCCTACTGTGTTATGGTGTCAGGAACTATGTAAATTAAAATCAATGTAAAATCAATGAAAATTATCATAAATAGAAAACAATGGGATTCTATGTCTAAGTTTTCTCTATCTTCCCAATCTCATCAATCTTCTCAATCAGAATCTGCAGAATCTATCTTAGTTAAAAAAAAATTACTGGAACTATATAAGGAAAATGAAATAAAACAAAAACCAACCATTAATGCATATTTGTTGTATGCAGTAAAACCATTCAAAGATACAGATATAATAATGAGTGTCCTATATAAAGACCTATATGCCAAAATAACTAAATATAACCAAAAACTTGAGAAAATGTTGCAAAAAATTAAACTAGAACAAGATAAATCAAAAAAAATAAAAGATCTATTGGATTTTTACCCCCAAGCTTACTCAAATGTAGGTAAAGATGAATTGAATGATATAAAAATGGATGTAAGAAAAATGTCAGTTGAAGAAATTAATAAATATATAGATAAATATGTCTCAGGTTGGAGAAATATATAGTAAAAATATATAAATAAAGGAACAAAATGAAAATTACACTATCTAAATCCCAATGGCAACTAATAGGACAAACAACAGGATGGCTTAAAAATGCACAATCAGATATAATACAAAATAAAAAATGTAAAGAATGTCACGGTAAAGGATTCATAACAACAAAATTAAAAAACCTGGGAACATTAGATTATAATGAACATATAATATCTTGCCCATCCTGTAGCGGTAAAGGATATATTACTAAAGAAGACGAAATTTCCTACATGCATAGCATCTGTAATACCCCATGCCCCCATTGTAATTGCAAAACAGCCCAAAAAGCACCAGAAGAAAAAGAAGAAAAAAAAGATAATATAGCCCTAACTATACTAAAACAACTCGGCGGAAATAAATTCCTTGCAATGACAGGAGCTAAAAATTTAATAAACATTGGAAACGGATTGTCTTTTAAACTTCCAGGAGCAGGATTTACTAAAAATGGAATAAATTATGTTAAAATAATATTGAGCCCAAATGATACATATAATATTGAGTTTGGTAAAATACGAGGAACAACCTATAAAATAATAAATACAATCAATGAAGTCTATTTCGATCAATTGCAAGAAATATTCACATCAGAAACAGGACTTGATACACACCTGTAATATGTCTTGACACCTGTAATATGTCTTGACTTTTTTTCATTAATATATTAAATATCCAATGCATCCAGAATAATTATAATAAGGAAATAATATGCCTAAAGAAAAAAAATCAATAGAAATATTAATACAAAATAAATACGGTATCCATGCTAGACCATCAGCCATGTTTGTTAAAACAGCTAGTAAATATCAGTCCAATATAACTGTGGAAAAAGATGATATCAAAATTACAGCCAAAGATATACTGGCACTTATGACTTTGGAAGCTAGATGTGGCACTAAAATAAAAATAACAGCAGAAGGAGAAGACGCACAAGAAGCCTTAAACGATTTGCAACAATTAATTAATAATAAATTCGGTTTTGAAGAATAATATGGAAATAACATTATCTCTTATATAATTAAAACCTATCTAAAAAAAGAATTCCTAATTTTTTAAAAATTTTGTCCCCCCGAAAATTTTTTTTAACATTATTTTTGACATTTTTGATTTTTGATTAAAAGAATCTATAATTTTTTATTTTTTAGTACCCCCCAAAAAAATAAAAAGGGACTCTTTTAAAAAAATATCCCAAACTAGCCCTGAACCTTCCCCCCCTACCCCTATTTCCAAAATCCTTACAAGGGGGTATCTGCCTACCCTATTTCCCTTTACCTGCCCCTTTACCTACCCATTTTCACTACCGATTACTATCGTACGAGTGCCTTTAACCTTACTACAACACCTTTCATTTGTAGCTGCAGGTGGAGGAGATGTTATGGGACTAGCTCTACCATCAGAAGATCTCACTAGGATGGGGGTGCAGGATATCCTATAAAACAACACTCATGGTATATTCACTTATATTAAATATAAACTTTAATGGTATTATACATTATAGTTTATATATCTTATGGTCTGTTAATGGGTCTATATTCATCCACAATGCGTTATCTTATTCAAATAATAAGGTAGGGACTTCTTTTAATTTAGGTTAGATATTGGGCAACCTAAATATTTTATAATAGTAGTTAGTATGGGGAATGTATGAGTATGAGTAATGTCTGGGAGGAAGGGCACGTGGATCCCGTTCCTCCTTTTGTGGCAAAAAATAGTAAAAACGGCACTCATCATATAATGCACTCGCAAAAAATGAGAAGCCCTGTCTCCTTTCTGAAGGCAGGGCTTCTCGTATAATCTAATTTAATCCTATAATTTTTATTCTATATTTTTTATTTTAGCTACGTCATGGTAATCCTCCTTTCATTTTATTTCTAGTTATATTCGCCGGTTTGTCCGGCGTATCAAACGGCTTGACATAAGCCAATTTATTTGGGTATATCAATCGGTTTGATAGTTGAAACATCTATTTTAACGGGGTGCTGAATATTTGTTGGGTAGCCGTCTTTATGATAAGTCACTCCAGTAATTCTTTTAAATGTATCTTGACAGTCCCAAAGGTAGGTTTCTTTTTTAAAATCATTTGGGATTGTTTTATTATCTGACTTTTCGTTTTTGACCATTACTGCCTTAAAATTAGCAAGTGGTTGAATGGACTCAATAACTATTTTAAACATAGGCCAGTCTCCCATGCCCCTTCCAGATTCCTTACGGTATTTTGAGCCCTTTTCAGTAACCCAGAAGTTTTTAGTTTCCCTGATAAAAACAGTTCTGCTATATTTTTCTGGAGTTCTGGAATCACAGCCTTTTTCAATAGCCATATGTGTTATTGGTTTCATTTGTTAATAGGCTATCATATTTATTTAGGAAGTCAAGTATTATCTGGAAATTATTTTAAAGAGATTTTCAACCTTGTTTGATGTTGGAGCATCTTATCCCGCTTACTATAACTCTATCTACAAGAACAAGGCGAGTTACTCTTGTATTTTTAGAGAGTGGATCTTTATCAATTCCTTGTTTGCATTTATTAGCAGTTCTGCGGAACTTATGCATATGGCCACAATAGCCCATGCCTTCTTCGAAAACAGAATAGAAACTTTTCATTTTGATTTCTTTCATTTTAATTGGCTGATATGTTCTACCTATGTTTAAACTTCTATTCTCTGTAAGGTTTCTTTGGCGGTTTGAGTTACGCCTTCTATATAGGATGTTTCGTCAAAATAATCGCAACCTTCGTATCTGTTGGCAGGATCGTAAGGGTCTTTTGCTATTTCCTTCAAAGTATTAAGGGCTATTTCCAATTTTTCTTCTATTGTCATAATTTTTGCTTTCTGAAAATAATCCTACCAGATTATATATTAAAGTCAAGGATTATTTTACTATTTTTTACAGAAGTGGCAAATTATTTGAATATCTTTGCCATCCCATTCTCTTTCTCCATGACAAACTGGACAATTTTCTGGAGGCATATTGGCTGTTTTTCTCAGGTAATTGATAACATCTGGATGCAAATTAATTAATTGGAACTTATGTTTGATTTTCTTTTCTTCAATAATCTTGCACAGCTTTTTGAATACATTGTCAGGTTCTGTTATACTCAGTTCGGCTGCAACGGTTTCATATTGCTTTTTGAAGTCGTGATGTTCTGCACTCCAATTATTGGCAATGTTTTTTGGTCTTATAGTAAAGCATTTTGGGTTATTGCCATAGCGTTTAATTTGGGGGTTATCTGGAAGAGAGATGATGTGAGATCTGAGTTGGGACATTAATTCACTCATTACTTGTGCGTGGTGTTCAATTTCTGTTTGTAGTTTTTGGGTATTCATTTTGCTTCTTAATTTTATTTTCCACTATTTTTTCAAGGCGTTGGGGAGAAAGAGTGATTATAATCCGTCTTGCTTCTGCCATACTGGTGCAGATATTGAGGTTACACAGTTCTTTTGCTTTAGCATTGAGATCAGTTGGTGTATTTGTTGATGAATTCATTGACAAATTTTTCTTCGTGTTTATCTATTTCTACAATTACAAATTTAAATTTCTTTCCACAACCGCAGGGACATGGGGAGTAGGGGTCATCTGGTATTAGAGAAATCCACTTATCTATTGCCAAGCCTTGCAGGTTATGGGTTTCCTGATTCATGTGCAACAAATTATTTTTCGAGAAGTTGTTTGCGGAGACTTCTTACTTCTTTTTGAAGGCTGGAGATATTGATGGCGAATCTTATTTTTATGACCTTCTTTCTTATCTCTGGGAACGGTCAAGCCAGCGACCATCAATGTTATTTATCCCTTTTTTCCTTTAAGATATGCATAAAGAATAACAGATTGTATGTATATGTCAAGTATTAAATATTAATTTCCATAAAGCCATGAGAAAGAAGATGTTTTGCGTTCTTTTAAAACAATTGCTTCATATTGCCGTAGAACTTCCAATGTTTCGGAAATGGTAAGATATTCCATAGAGCCAGACAATTCAATTCTTGGTTCTCTTTGGGGATGCCACATGACGTAGCCTATTGGTTTACCGTCTCTGGTAATTTCCCTTGAATGTTGATCCATTGTAAGGTTTAAATTAATCATTTTATTGAATTCCATACTGGGTCATAATTGTTCTTGTTTTCTTTTTCCTTGTTCTTAAGTTCATAGGCAGCGCACATAAACAGGACACGAAGAACATAGAACACTCCTGTTACAATAGCTCCATGCCATACAAGGAAACCCATTACTAATAGATCAAAGAACAAATAGAAACTTTGACAAAATGAACTTTTGGTCATTAGCTTTTGTGTTGCTGGGTGTAAAAGGAATGGTGAAAATACAATTTGAATCCATACTATGCACAGGGCTATGTTTTTTGCCCCCTTTATTTCACCGACATAACCTAACCACAACATGATTGCAAGCAAGATATTCCAGAAAATAAATTGAAACCATTTTTTTATTTTATTATTCATTGAATTTCCTTATTATTTGTGATTTGTTTTAAAGAGTAGCAAATTATTTTATAAAGTCAAGTATTATTAAAAAAAATTATGGAGCTAATACAACATCTTCAAAGGGTTTCTTTTGTTCACTTATATCTTTGTATTCTTCAAATGGGATTATTCCAGCTATACAGGCTTCAAAATTAAGGACATTGAGAAAATACCAAGATGCCCATTCAGCATTATTTTTCATATGGAGGTGTTTGATTTGCTGAATGTCTTTGGGGAGAGTGAATTTCTTAAAGTAGTAGCCGTTGAAATTGCTCTTTATGCAAAGGGCAACATAGGTTTCGGAAGGGGAAACTACTTTGCTTGAATCATTAACTAATGACATTGTTTATTTCCTATTAGTTGATTAATTTGATAATAAATCTAACAAATTATGTGAAAAAGTCAAGTGTTATTTTAAGAATTATATATAATAAGGCTCAATTTGATCCTTAAATTCTTGGCTCCATATTCTTGGAGTAGTAAATATCATCATTGACTTCATACAAAAGGTATAATATGCAATCTCATTACCTTCTTTGTTGAAGAAATAGACATGAACAGAGCCATTTTTTTCTTGTTGTTTTGTATACCAATTATGAGTATATATTGGCAAAACTCCTATACTTTCTACTTTAAATCCCATTTGTTCTAGGATGTCTTTTGCTTCTCCGACAGTTTCGATTTCTGTTAAAAGGGGCTGTCCGTCTGATGTTTTGTTATATTTCAAGGTATAATCCCTTATATTTTGTTTATTCTTTTCTGAAAATAAGTATGGAACAAAGTTATGAAAAAGTCAAGGATTAATTTGCTATTTTTTAAAGGATTGATGGGGGATTTGCTTTGGCATTAAGATTAGATATTCATTGTAATCTTCTTGAGTTCTTTTTTTACAGTATTTAGGGTTTCAATATTAGTAAACAACTCATGTTCAAATGTTCTATTACGGGCTTGTAGCTTTTCAATTTTGGCCTTGGCTCCAAAAGATCCACAAGTTTTTATTTGGTATAATTTGTCATTGTTATGCCTTATCATATTGTGGAAATGTTGTATGTCATCAACCAGAGCTTTTGCTTCTTTTTTCAGTTCATGGATTATTTTTAAGATATTTTGGTTTGGGCTCATTTTAATTATTCTTTTTTGATGAAGATATTACAATAAAATTAATAGTATTTATGGATTAAATGTAAATTCTCTTACAATTCCCTTTATACATTTAATGAACATTTTTGGTTTTTTGGTAATGCAGATTAGATGGAGGGCAATGCGTCCAGAATGACTTGAAGACAATTTTATTTGGGTTTCATTACTCATTGAATTTCTCCATTAAATTGTTTCATATCTCTTCCTTCTGAAATTAATATAACAGATTTTATAAATATGTCAAGAAAAAAATAAAAATGATGACATTAAGTTTGTTTTATAATTGGAAGTTTTTGAGTTCTTGACAAAATATGGGAGTGGTTAAGTAGGTGGACTGTTCTGAAAAGGCAATGGAAGACTGGAAGATCATTTCTATATGATCTTGATTTGTCATCTCATTGTACTAAGTTATTGTAAATAAACTACTTATAAAAATATTGATGCCATCCGTTCCAAACGTTACCTAGCTTCTTGGATCCACGTGATCTTTTTTAGAACTTTTGCTTAAAAATGGCACTCCTGATTTTATTCATTTTATTAAGGAATTCATTACTTTTTATGAAAAATACATTCTTAAGTGGCTTCTAATGCTTTATCTCAGTTCCAGCAGCTCATCTCTGATCCTTGGAGTCACGTGTAGAAAAACAGTCTTCATCTCTTTTGCTATTCATTACCATGGCATAAACATTCCAAGCTATGTTTCTTTTACAGATAGTTATGCGTCTGTAAAAGGCTATTAGGGTATTACTGCCAATTAGAGATAGCAAATGGTTGATGAAGTTGATTGGACGGATTGGATGATGACTTTTAAAGAAAAATAAATATCAGTGCTATTATTACAAAGTTGTAGATCCCCATCGTGAAAAAAAGCACTAGGACACACAAAAGATCACCAGGAACACATCAAAACGTTTTTATGGAACTTTTTTGCACTGATAATGTTTTGTAGATATAAACGAAAAAAAGAGCTGCCAGCTTTTGGCCAGCAGCTCTTTTTTTATTTAATTTTTGGGTAGGCCAGATTAATTTTGGGCAACAATCTTGACCTTGCCAGGAACGCTTTCGGTATCAATCATGGCCCTGCCGCCGTTGCTTTTATGGGTCTTATTGGACATGACATAGTAATCGAACTTGACCAGCTTTTCGGGGCGATTGGTCAGTTTGGCAACCTTGGCAATAAGTTCTGCCATGGTTGTATAGCCCTTGTTACCTTCGGCGAACAAGATGGCATAATGACTGCCTTCCCTGAAACCACCAGCCCCCTTAGCCTTCGGGGTTTTGGCGGTCTTGACGGTTTTAACCATCTTGACCGTTGTGGCAAGGGGTTGAGCCGTCTTGCTGGCTGCGATCGTGATGCCCTTCTTGTTGGCTTCGAAAAGTTCGAGATGGTTCGGAACCAATTCCCGAATCTTCTTGCCCTGACTACCGCTAATGGCCGATTTATGACCGAGATGCTTCCAGACGCCGCTGATGGATGTCGCCTTGCTCTTCTGAATGGCATCAATCAGAATTTCCTTCGTGAGAACTGTTGACATAATACTATCTCCTTACTGTTGGTTTGCGGGGTTTTTCCCCAATTGATTTATGAGAACATGCTATCAGATTTTATTTAAATGTCAATCATTATTTGTGACTATTTTTTCACCTCCTTCTTTTGGTTTTTTCTTTCTGATAAGAAGGCTACTATAATTACTGTGGAAAGTCAAGAATAAAATTGTGATTAATTTTACTTGGTTGATTCGGCTTGTTTAAGGTTTGTATTAGTGGGATTGTATTTCTTGATGATTTCAGAAAGCAATCTTTCTTTAGCATCTGCGTTTAAATAATTCAAATTATTAATAGATTCAATTTGTTGGGCTAACTGATCAGATCTTGGTTCTGTAGATTTTCCAAAAATACCGTAACAAGCTCCTGCAATAGCTAAAAATATGAGAAGAATGCATAACCAAGCAAAATCACTTAAATTTTTCATTTTAATTTTCCTTTATTTTTTTCTTGTTTTGTCCCAAATTGCTCCAGGAATTTCACCATCTTTAAAATCTGTTTCAACTCCGCATTCAGGGCATTTGAAAGTACGGCAATGGTCAGTTTCCCCTTGGTAACTTGCCCTTGTTTCATATATGTCGTCTTGTTCCACTAAAAGAAGAGCACCACATCCACCAAGTCCGTTTCCATAGCCAGTACAATTCTTTTCAATAGACCATCCCTTTTGTTTTCTTCCTTTTGCAATGACTCTCATTTTATTTGCCTTTGTCAGTGGGGAACAAAAGATTATAAATTTCTTCTGCCCTATTTGTAAAATTTACCTTTGGAAAAAGATGCTTAATAAGTTTTTGCTTAAATTTAGCAAATCCAGGAGACCATTCATACTCTTTTCTGTTTAAAGCAATGCCAAGCCCGTATAGGACATCATTAATAATAGTTTCGTCACTATAGTAGAGATAGCCTTGCTGATTAGAGTAAGTCTCCATATACTTAGTTAAAGAATCAATAATTCTTTTAGCTCTTTGCTGTTCTTTTGTCAATTTTTTAATTTTATTATCCATATGTACTCATCATTCAGTGGCATTACATTGGAATTTTATCTCCCCTGGGTTTCAAGAAAGGAATTGCGTCTATTTTTCTACCAAGTCCCCTTTGAACCATACTTGCTGGGAGTCCGTAAGTCTTGCCGTTAGTCAATCTAATTGCAAGAATGGGAAACTTGCCACTTCTCGTTTTCATTCCTGTTATTTTATATACCCTTTGATCACTTGCTGTAAAAATAGCTCCCAAGTCTGCAGGTTCAAGGTTATACTGATGGCAGTACGTTTTGAAGTTTTCTGCTTCCCTTGTAAGAGAGTTGCCGTCTTTACCAATTACAGAGGCTTCAATCTTCATAGTGAAATTTGTAGAAGAAAAACTTCCTCCAGAACGTCTGATGTTGACTCCAAAGTTTTTACCTACTTGCTGCAAAGCTTCTTCCACTGCTGATCCAAGCCATTCGCAATATTTTCTATTAAACTGTTCAATCTTCATTTTGTTTCCTTATGTTTATTTAAAATGTTGTTATCTTTCAACCCTTACAGAGCCGGTCAGCCAACCAACCGTGATTGTTTGATAAACAGCCGTAGAATGGTGGACATCAACTACTCTTATTTCAATATTTTGCTGAACTGAGCCATTTAGTCCACCTTGAGAATTGAATTCAAGAGGATGGGCAATTTGGCTAACACCATGCAGGTCATCCCATGTGTTGCCACTCTTACCAAGCAAAACAATTCCATCTGGCAAACGGTTGCTGGCTATAATGTTGTTTTCTGCCGTGCTATTATCAACGATCAGATAGTAAGAATAGGGCAAGGCAGTGTTTGTGGTTATTGTGGCATAGAGAAAACCAACTGGAATCCTCTTCGAGATCGCCCATTGACGAGCCAGCGATAAATTGGCATGAACGCTTGATGTTCCAGATCTTAATGCCATGCCCTTGCCCATGCTATGGAAAGAAGGGACAGCAATAACAGTAATAACGCAAACAATGACTATAACAACCAGCAGTTCAATCAATGTAAATGCTTTTTTCATATTATTATCCAAATATTTGGAAGGCTACTCTGATTATAATAGCTGTGAAGATAAACATTACCATACTGGACAGAACAAAGGCTGTAGTAATACCAAGGAGTCGTATTCCTATCTCCTTGGTCTTTACATAATAAATGAACAGTTTTACCCAGCATGTTGCAAAAACAGCATAGGCAATCAGAAAGATAACTGCTAATGACATTGTGTTATCCATTTTTTTCTCCTTTTGATTTGTTGCGGTTTTCTCTCTTTCTGATAAGCAATATAGCAAATTATAAAAATAAGTCAAGAAGAAATGTGAAATTATTTATAGCCAAATTTTTTAGACCAAGATTTATTCTTTTTAGGCAAGAATATTTCTGGTTCTTTTTTTAAACAAGTCAAGAAAAATTTTGTTTGTGGTTTGTCTGGTAGGGGTATAACCTTTTTGCGTTCATCAAATGTTAGTTCTTTTTTCATTTGATTATGTAATTAATGGAACTGTGAATATAACTTTATTTCCACAAGCAGGGCAAGTATATTCATATTTGCCAGGTTCCAAAACAATGTGCATGGGTGGGTTATGTTCTGGATGGAGGCAGATCTTTTTCATGTTTTCAGGGGTATCAATTTTTTTCAAGGGCATTTGCATCTCCTTTATTTATTCTTGTTATCTTTATTTTTTTGATATCCTTATCTATTATGGAATCAATAAGCAAAAGCAAAAAAACTAATGGTATAATTAACCACCATGACCAATTAATTTCATCCATTATTTTTAGAAAAAAAATAATAAAAGCCACATTGTGAAAAATTCCTGAAAGAAACCATTTGCTGAACATCAAGGTTTTTTTAAAAATGGGGTTCATTTTTATTCTAAAATTCTTTTTTATTTTGCCTTCTTCATTCCGAATTCTCCTTACTATTTCAAATAAAACAGATAAGTCAACAATAAAATGTTAATGCACCGTAAATTGTTTTTGTTATAAACCATTCTTTATTAACAGGAGATTCTTTTCTAATAACAGCTTGACTTAGAAACTTATCAATTCTTTTTTGGGCGGCTTTGCTAAGGGCAAATTCGCTTAGAATTTTTTTGGGGGATCTTTTGTTTTTTTCTTTGGGCATAGGTTCTCTTGTATATTTCACTTATTTTTTCTGAATGGGAAGAAGGGGTTTTTATTTGCCCCAATCATTTTCTTTGGTTCTTCAGCCTTAATCATTTTCTTTATTCTTTGTTTAAATTTCTGAAAACCGTCATGGAAACAGTATTCTTCTATATTCAAGGAAATTCCAAGACCATACAAAACGTCTTTGATAACAGAGTCTTCACTGCAATAAAGGTATTCTTTTTGTTTAGTATATTTTCTCATATACTTATTAAAGGACAAAACAATTTTTTTGATTCTTGCTTTTTCCGCTTTTTCCGCTTTATCTGAGCATTTAAGATTATTGTCCATAAAATTACCCCTTATTTAATTAGTTATTTTTATTTATAACCACTATTTTCAAAATCATTATTGTTGCGTAGAGTTTTCCTTATTGTTTTTTAACAAACATATCATATTTTAAAAATAAGTCAAGAAAAAAATGTATAATTTATGAAATTGAAACTGCTACGATTCAATTTCAGAAATTCTTTTTCTTATCCCACTTTTAGTTAGTTTAACGGTTCTCCTCATGATTTCAACCAAAAGGTCAATATCCTTTTCTTCAATAGCTTGGTTAAGGATAGATTTAATTTTAGGATGTATTTTTCCAGGATATTCTGGTTCTTTATCAATGGCATCAAGGACTTTCTGGCGTTGTATTAGTGAAGTTTTCATGAGGTTCCTTTTTTAAGCCCCTTCAAATTTAAAGGCATGTTCAATTATGTCCGCATCCTCTGGACGGCTTTCCAATTTCAAACCAACACTTCTGCCATAAGTATGTACAACCAATTTATCTTTCCCATCATATCTAATCGTAAACTTTCCGGCCGAAATAGGGTTCATAGCTGTAAACGTCTCGTGTTGCACCATATCAGGGAACATATAGGGAATTTCACAACCGGTATGATGTACAATTACATATTTCATTAATTTGATTCCTTATTAAGACCCAATATTAAAGGGGGCGTCTGACATGCCATGATCATAGCCAATTTTATAAGCTTCTTTCCAGATTTCCCAGGCACCATCCATATTAATATTAACTATTACTGTTACCTTATGATACCAATGAGTGAAGGCATCCCATTCATAATTGTCACCATCTTGGGGTTTATTTTCCATTTTTATTTCCTTTTAATAAAAAAATACAATGAGATTAATGTTCCTACAATTACTGGGGACAGGATAAACCACCATGACCAGCTAATTTGATGTGAAATTTTTAAAACAATAAGAGAGAATATTAAAAGACCGAATATTCCAGGGGGAAAAGTAATTTCAAAAGTTTTTTTATTTTTAACAGTAAAGTTATATTTAAAAATGTTTTTCATTGTTATAATGCTATCAAAATAATTGTGATATGTCAAGAATATTAGGCAAAATCTTTAGCCATCGTTTTTGATTCTAGTCTATATATAGGCATGTCAGCAAAACTGTCATATTCTGTACCTATACGTTTATGATTAGCTCCTACTTTAAAACATGGCTCTTCAAAATCACTAAAGACGATATCTCCTTCTTTAATGATGTCCAGATGCCCAAGAGGAACTAAAGAACTTTTATCAATGTTTTTCATAAGTATTTTACCAAAATTTCCTAATAAAATGAATTGCCACCCATAGAACGCCACCTATAAATATCAATTTAATTAAGATTAACAGGGCAATCCCAGCAAAGACAAATTCATTTTCCATACGGTTTTATATTCCTATTTAATGTTCATTTATTCTTTTTCTGATAGGAACAATAGCATATTAATTTTATAAGTCAAGAAAAAAATTAATCGTTAGTTAATCAAATTAAAAGCGACAAAATCATTCTGTAACAGTTGGAAATTCTAAATTAATGTAATCTTGTTGGTAGTAAGTTGTTTTAAGACCGTGAGCTATAAGATTTGGAGTTTCCTGAACCCACTCACCTCTACAGTATTCATGTCCATGTGCTCCAATTGCATAGAACTTCTTGTCAGTATTCCTATCAGCAACTTCTTTTATCATTATACCAGCCTCGTGACAATAGAAATATGCACTAATATCTTCATTAGGATTTAAATTGTATTGTGAAAGAAAGCAGGGATAATGCGTGATTATAATAACATTCTTGCACTTGCTTTTGTTTACTAACTGTAACTTATCCTTGAAGGCATTCAGTAGTGGTATAGTGTACTGAAGCCACCCCCCCGTTAAGTTCATATATGTGCCGTCTACCGTACAACACTTATCATCATAATATTTTTTACCCATTATCAGTCGTGGTTCAGCAAAATCGCAAAGCAAAATAGAGCCTAAAAATAAAACGCCATCTTTCTCATAAACTGTCGTAGTATCTGTCCAACTTTTCTGCAGTGGAATACCATAAGGCATATTTCTTAAAAATATTTCCATGCCTTCTGGAGGAGTGTGTTTCTGCCGGGAATAGAGATCATGATTGCCTGGTATCCACAAAGTTGGAACTATGGAGAACAGCTCCTGTACCAGACTCATATCTTTACTGATTAATACTTCGCCAATATCTCCACAGTTACAGACAACATTGGGGTGCTCATTACGAATAGCAGTTATCATATCTCTAACTGCTTTTTGCTGATTTCCGTAATAGATATGCGAGTCCGAAGTAAAAATTATTTTCACTTATTAAACATCCTGTAAAATGTTGGCAACCAGTCCACATTTTTTACATTTCCAAAGACGAGCAGCCAGTATGTTCCCATTATTATTAAACCCATAGAATTCCCATTTATGACGACAAAAAGGGCGAATAAATACTTTTAGATTATTTAAAGCTGTAGTAATAATTTTATTCATTACTTCCATGCTTCAATCTATTAAGAATGAAATTAACTAAGCCATATTGAGTAGCTTCTTCTATAGTTAAAGCAACCTCATCTGAACTGTTGGCCGTCCCTTCATTCATGCACCATTCACTTATACCAGTAGCATTGCAATATTTATACCAATTACCGGAATCAGAGATTTCTCCTAATGTAAGAATTATTTTCATTAGTTTTTATTGGTTAAATTTGTGAATTGAGTTTGTGCAATTTCCCTTGTGGCAAATGGTATAAATATAAAATAGGTAAGTTTCGTTTCTTATTTTTATATATTGGCAACCGTCTATGTTTACTACTTGATATGGGAATTGGTCTGATTGATTTACGCAATTGTTTTCCCCACAACCAGTAAGCATAAGCATCAGTACAGCAATAATTAAAATAAATTTACATTTCATTTTTCATTTCCTTTTTTTTATTTTTCCTGAAAAACATCTTTGAAATAGGCTTCATTCCATCCGTTTTTGCCACTCCAAACAATACAGGGGTGTTGGACTTTACCGTAATAATATCCTTCAAAAACATGATGAACAACAACATTATAGTTCTTTTTAGCAATATTAGGAATGCCATCAGTTTTGATTGGACAACCTTTAGGAATCATAACCGTATGACCCTTGTAAGACTTAATCAATTCTTCATTAGACCTGCCATAACAATATTAGGAATGCCATCAGTTTTGATTGGACAACCTTTAGGAATCATAACCGTATGACCCTTGTAAGACTTAATCAATTCTTCATTAGACCTGCCATAAAAAGAATTGGGGTTTTTGGCCAACCTAATTTCACAATCAAGAATTTCTTGGTCCAATTTTTGTTCTTCATTATCATCCAGTTTGTAATAAATTGAATTTGAGACAAACCGGCAAAATAAGTTATAATAAAAGCAATAGTTTCCGCTATGTTGATAAAAAGGTTTTCTCATACGCCCATTAGCTGTTGCATATTCATCAAGTAGTTCGTGGAAGTAGTTTGCCTTTTCCTTTGAATAATTAGTTACTCCCATGCCAGCGAGTTCTTTCTTTATACTGGACAAAACTTCTTCAACCTTAATCCCAAATTGTTCAAAGTCTTTGGGTTTAGCCGATATAACTTCCATCATGTCAATGCTTCCGTTTTTGTCAAAGGCAGGTAGTTTCATTTTTCTCCTTATTGTTCATCAATTAACTGTTTTTTAAACTCTTGAAGCCTTTTACCAGTTAAGCACATGGACGTTTACATTCAACTAAGAATAACCCTTTTCTACCAGTTTTCACAAAATTAGTTACTTGCCCAATAAATTTTGTATCCGTCCATTTATAATCCCTTGCCCAGAGATACTTGCGTTTAGTAATACATGTTATTTCTACTTCTTTACCAGTAGGGGTAGAATAAATGAAGGTCCCAAATTTTTCAGCAGCTTTTTCTGAATATAAGCCATATTTTTTTTTGGAAGCCATTTTTATCTCCTTATTTATGTAAATAGAGTAACATAAACATGAAAGAAGTCAATCATAAAATACTTAAATAAGCATTAAACCAGGGGACATTATTAGATATCTTTTGAAAGGTTTCTTCTGATCTCCATCATATCTTCCCACCACTTTGGGCTTATTATTAGGTAGCCATCAGACGGAGTTTTCTTGTCTATCTCATCAATTCTTTTTACAACTTCAAGACGGAGTTTGTTCCATTCCTTGTGCATTTGGGCTTGGGTAGTAACATTTTTATTTTGTCTGTGAATATCTTTTATCATGGCACCATAATTTGTTGGCATAGTTTTTTCCTTTTTAAATAAGTCTTTTTACGGGGGAATCTCTTTCAGATTGAAACCAAACACCTATTTGAGGTTCTATTCCATTCATAGCATTACCCCAACAACCTTTGCTCCAATAAACATTTATTTCTGACATAGTTATGAATTGATAACCAGCTTGTTTTAGCAATTCTATAGCTTGTTTATAGGAATAACAACCAACGTAAGCGTGCCCAAGACAATTTTGCCATCTACCATTTAATATCTTGATTTTTTTCATTTAATTTTTATTTACGAGGGCAATTGTCAGGATCATTAGCACAACAAACACCTTGTTTGCTAACATGGCAACATCCACTACATTTGCCCATATTTATTTCACAAGGAAGTTTATTTTTGGGGGGACGTTTTGTCTTTATCTTCTTTTCTGGTTGATTTAACAGAATATTTTTATTAACAATTGAAAGTTTCATCAATTTTCCCCTTGCTTTTTTATTTCTAAACAAAGATATCATAATAAGAATTAAAGTCAATAACAAAATATATTACAAATTTATTATGGTATTATGGAAGAATCTTCTAATATATTTGATTTGTTCATCTGTTGCTGCCGTATCTTTGCTGCCATAGTGAATATATTTATTTCTCCAGTTTTCTACTGATTGCGAAAATTTTTCAAGAATGTTATCAAATTCAATTTTTGCATTTTCCAAGGCAATTTTAGATTTTGGGCTATTAAATTCATATAATCCCAGTTCGGCTTTTTTAATTATTTTCATATTACCCCTTTTTTATTTATTACAAAAACAATTAGGTCATCTCCTGCAAGCATAGTTCAGGAACTCCAAACTAGCACGTGTGCTCGTGTGGATCTTTCAGGGAAAAAGCAGCATAACGGCACTGCTTTAATAAAACAAAATATACTCAATAATATAAGGAATAATGGTTATTTGGAAAACTAATAATTGCAGCAGTGCCGTTTAGTTAAAAAATGATGACGATTGATGACGATGATAGTGTGGGAGGCACACTTCGGTGTGTTGAAGACGGTTATAAATAATTAGCCTGTGGGATATTGGGAATTTCATCCTCATCTATTTCTATGATCTTTTCTAAATTGTCTCCATTTTCTTGCCAATCTTGTACTGTATCCGTGTTAACAGTTTGAAGGTGTGTATCAATAGCTTCTTTTGCATAGCCGCAATTTACTCCAGTAATCATATCATCAGTTATAAAACATATTTTATCTTGGGCATCGAAATTATGTAGGTCAGTTTGGATCTGTAAAGTTCCATCTGGGGCTCTAACAACTGCAAAGTCGCTCCACACTGCTTTTCTACCTTTTTTATCTTTGAGATTTTCCTTGGATACTTTAAGTACAACAGGAAGGTTGCCTTTTACGCCGCCATATAAACTGACATTTAACTTTTTACCTTGCTTTTCTTCTTCAGGTGTAAGAGTTTCAATTTTATCCCATCCAAAAATATTCTGCAGGGCTTTTTTTAAAATATTAATGTCCTTACATTTTGTATCTTTTGCTACTGTTTGTCCCATTTTATTATCTCCTTATAAAGTCATTACATCTCTTTGTAGGTCGCCTTCTTCTGGAATGGCTGTAGAACGCGTAGGAAAGGCGTCAGGGTCATTAGGTGTAATAGACCCCTGAGTAGTAGGTAGTAGGTTTGTTATGCCCTCGTGTGCTTCATTATAGCCTTCTTGAGGTATTTCTTGGACTTCTCCAGTTTTTCTATTAATAGTAAATTTTACTCTTACCTTTTTACCGGCAATCCTAATAATTCTCATAATAATTTCTCCAGTTACAATTGCGTCTGGTTTTTGCCAGAAGTTGTACTCTCGTTTTTTATATATTATACAATATAAAATAATGAAAACCTTTTTGTTATATATTTATTTCTTAAGATCATTATGGATGGTTAATACAGTGTGGTCCACATAAACAAAGATGGTTTAAATTCAATATTAGGCACTGCATCTATCAAATATATAATAAATATTAACAGCAGTGGAAGTTTAGTAATTAAAAACGACCATGTGACCATTTCTTACAGTGTGCTGGAAGTGGTGGGGACGATTATCTCTGGGGGATGATGCTGTTGCTCAATGAAGGAAGCAAGATGGGAAGGAATCAGCTATTAACTGCGTACATTTAGTGGGGTAATCAGATGAGTTAAAAATTATCATGGAAAAAAGATAATACACAATAAAAAATAACAATAATCATAAAACCGCAAGCCCAATTAATGGTTTGTCCGCAAAATTTCACCATAATATAAGAAAATATTAGAGCACCCAATATCAAAGACTTGCGGGCTGTAGGCGTCAATGTCTCCATGAATTTCATTATGTTTTTGATTCAAATTTTCTTCGTGAGATTCTTTTGAAGGTAGCCGTAGGTTCTTCTTTCTTACATTCAGAAAGTCCTATTCCTGTACATTTGCCTATTGGTTCTTTTGTATATCCTCCAATAATTTGATAATATTGATGACTTAATATGAAATTTCTTAATATATTTATTAATTTATTCATCAATATCCCAAAATACCTTACCCCATAATACGCCATCTTCTATTTTGGTTTGACCGATGAAAGCGTCTTTAGTTTCAGTATCGTCGTGGAGATGAATCCAATGGCTACTTTCATATTTATCAGCAAAACAGGGGATAGAATTCATTTTGCCGTTCCAATCGCAACTATCGTAGCCTATTTTATCTCCTCTGGGATCATATACCATGCCACAAAAACCAGGGTCTTTATCGTAATCTTGTACTAATGCTAGTCCCATAATTACCTCCTTTGGTTCATGTTTTGTTTACACTTTTATGCAATTAGCCTTTATTCTTTATATCTGATAAAAAGGCTACTAAATTTACTATGGGAAGTCAATAAAAAATAATTATTTATAAAGGAAACTTATATAATATTAATGAATAATATATAGCAGTAATTAATGGTGTTTGTAGCACCATTAAAACGGTGGAGTTATCTACCGCTGTCCTGCTAAATAAGGAGTTATGTCTCATATGAATAATCAAGAAGCTACTAAAGTTTGTTCTAAATGTCAAAAAGAAAAACCTTTGAATGAGTTTTACAAAGATGTGGATAATAAAGATGGTCATAGGAGTGATTGTAAAATTTGTCGTAAAAAAATTGTAAAACAATATAGTTTAAATAATTATGAAAAAATTAAACAAAAAAACAAAATTTATAATTACAATCACAAAAAAGAAAGGCAATTATATGATAAGCAATATAATTCTAAAAATAAAAAAGAAATTGATTTATATAATAAACAATATTACATAATAAACAAAAGCAAACTTATTCTTAAAAATAAAGAATATAGATTAAAAAATAAAGACAAATTACGTATTGGCAGAAGAACTTATAAAAACAACAAACTTAAAACAAATATAAATTTTAAAATACTAGAAAGTTATCGCAGTAGAATTTATCACGCATTAAAAAACAATCAAAAATTAGGACATACCATAAAACTTATTATGTGTTCAATACCAGAATTAAAACTACATATAGAAAAGCTGTGGTTGCCAGGCATGAGTTGGAATAACTGGGGCTATGGTAAAAATAAATGGCATATTGACCACATAATCCCTTGTTCTTTCTTTAATATGTCAGATCCAGTAGAACAGTATATGTGCTTTAGATGGCAAAACCTTCAACCACTATGGCAAACTGTTAATTTTAAGAAAGGAGATAAATTACAAAATTTGTAATTTTAAATTATTTTTTTATTCTTTGTCATCTTCTTTATCTTCAAAATATTCAAGATCTTCATCTTTAATATATCCTGTGAGCTTGTTCCAATTTTGTTTTTTTTCTTCTTTAAACTTTTGTTTAATCTTATTGCTCGGTTCAATTTTTGTGGACGGGTCTAATAACCAACTCTTCCGGATCTTAATTTGCTCTTTCATTTTTCTTCTAACTTCTCCTTGTTTTTTTATTGACTCAATCTTCGTCTATCAATGCTTCTTTTAATTCTTGAAGTTTCTCTCCAGTTACATGAGTAGATGCTATCTCTTCTACTCTTTTAACCTGTTCGTTTTCTTTAAGTTGTTGTTCCCGTTTTTCTTTTTCCCGTTGTTCTTGGGCTTGTTTTTCTTTAAGTTTTCTTTCTTTTTCCTGTTGTTCTTTGAGTTGTTTTTCTTTAGCCTTTTCTGCCGCAATTTTCTCTTGTTGAATGGCTTTTTCAATATCTTCTTTTGTTGCTTCGGCTGGTTTGGCCAATATCTCTTGTTGCCATCCTTTCCAAGGAATGTCCCCTTCTAAGTCGCCGTCTACAATATATTTATTTTCATCTAAACAGTCCCATTTTTTATAAGGATTGTGAAATTCTTTTTGATCATAATCATCATATTTTTTATAATAATTATGTTTTATACCCTCATAATCACATTCTTTATAATAAGCATATTTTTTATAATGATTCTCTAGCTTTTTTGCTTTTTCATAATCATCATAATAATTATTTAAATCTGTAATTTTCACTTTTATTTACCTTTTTAGGCTTTTTCAACATAATAGCTAAAGGGATTTAAAAGGATAATTTCACGAATGCCGTATTCCAATATAGGACAAAAATTGTCTGATAATATTTCATTTGCTTTTTCTTGAGCAAATTTCAAGGCATCTGTGCTATTGGTAAAAACATTACATTTACCAAAATAATTGACGACTTCTTTTGGATTACCATTAGGGTTATAATTATCAGGAGCATTTTTATCCCAGTATATGTTATCTATAGCCTGAGCATGAGCAACCCTAAACTCAAATCCATCTTGAGAAGGAGTCTTTAAAATTGCTATACAATTATCTGCCGACATAGTTAACCCCTTCCATTAAATGTCGTTTGCCGTTAATTATATTAGATATGGCACTCCCATCCATTTTAAATTTTTTTCCTAATTGTTTATGAGTATATTGACCACTTTTGTACATTTTTATTATTTCTTTGGCTTGTTCGTCTGAAATTTTAGATCCAGGCCCTTTTTCGCCCCACATATATCGTCCGTTTTTTCTTTCATTTTCATAGATGTTGTTCCACCATTTATAAAAATCTTCATCATTTAAATTATTTACTTTTTGGTATTCTTGACTAGCTTTTTCTGGAGTATCATAGTAACCCACATGATAAGATTTATTGTATCTGGAAATACTGGCTTTCCATTTCTGTTTTCTTTTGTAAAAGCATACCCCTTTATATCCAGATTTGTTTGTGCAAATTATTAAATTATTATTTCTATGAGCTTGTTTAATTTTTTCTTTTGTTTCTGTTGGTAATGAACTTCTATCTACTTTATCTAATATATTATAACTCTTGTTTTTAATTCCTACTCCAACAGCATCTATCATTTTTTGTTCAGTTGTTTTAGATTCTATAGTATTACAAATGCAAATTATTTCAACTTTAAAAGCATTTTCTCCATATTTGTTCCAATCGTTTTGCAATATCCAAGAATGATGTTTTTTATTTTTTAAATTACAAATATGAGTTTGAAGCCTTTTAAATATCCCTTGTTCCCCAGCACTACCATAATAAACAAACCCATTAATTTTATTGATTATTCTATAAACACCAGGTTTTTTTGGCAAAGATGAAATATCCATACAAATTCCCTATTGAGTATTTGTATATATTTCCGTTATCAGTTCTCATATACCTTTATTTAATTAATCTTTCTTTAATTATTTTCCATTATCTGCTGACATGATTTGACTCCATTATTGCATTTTCTCTTGCAGTTTCTCTGGCCAATCCGTAATCAGCAATAACATATGATAAAAGAAAAGCAAGCAATAAAAAAATAAGGCATATAAACGGCATTAATTGATTATTTATATGGCACTTATTGATTAAGAAAATCTCAAATTTTGTTAGTTTCCTATTCAATTCTTATTCCCTTGAAAGCGTCTGTAATTAAAAGTAAAGATGAAGTAGACATAATTATCCCTTATTTAGAAAAAGAGTACCATAAGGTAGTATAAAAGTCAAGCATCATTTTATTCAATTATAAAATAAAAATACCTACAAAAGACAATACCCATACAATCCATTGATCGTATGGGCATTATAGGGGCGGTTAGGTTTAAAACCATACCATCAACTCCACCAGCAAGATGTTTTAAGTCCATCATGCACGACTGGGGATTAGTTTAGACGTCTCCCCACCAGCAAAACAGTTAATGTTCCTGTTTTATATTATACAACTTTCTCGGGATTGTCATCATAAAATATAATTTGTGCTCGTTGCAGAGCATCCCTGCCCATAAGTAAAAATCCGCCATCATCCAAATCACATTGTAACTTTTCCATACCAGCAAAGTTCTCGTACAACTTATTTTGAATTTCCTTAGCAGTTAGTTCGTTAGATTTTTTAGTTTGATAGGTTAGTCCGTCTATCTTAATTATCATGTGCATTATTTAAATCTCCTTTTAATATAAGTGAATATGGCCAACATTTTCCACTTTCTGGGAACTGTTTTTCGTGAGCCCTTGCACATTCATAACAGCCATATTGCCAAAATCCATTGTCGTCTAGTTCCCCATTACCAAAGGAAAGATCTTCAGAAATAGTAGAACTTACATTGCAATTATGACCATCAGGGCGTTGAAATTTTTTCATAATTCTATATTTAATTTGTATTACGAACATAAATGAAAAATGATTGCCCAGTTTTTTCGTTACAAATATATTTTGCACAACCAGCGTCAATAGCTTTTTTTTTCATTCTTTCTTCTTCTAATTTTGAACCAATTACTAATCCCCCACTAGTTCCTATAATCATAATTGCCAGTGATAGTAAAATAACATCTGCTATTTTCATGGTTTTTTACTTCCTTTTATTAAGAATAACTGTATTTTACACAAGGCTTTAACAATTTCTTTTTGCATTTCATTTTTTTTGTAAATACTGACCTGTTTCAGTTCTGATAAGCTTGCCTATTCCAGTTCCTACAAGCTTGCCCATTCCAATTCCGATAAGTATCCCAATCAGTACAGTTACAATTAATAAAAATACAATATCTAATTTCATGTTCTTTTCTTTTATAAGAATAACTGTATCATGAATAAATAGAAAGTCAAGTATTATTTTTGGTCAATCTCAGGTTTTGTTCTAGAATTTGTCCTGATTTCAACACAACTAACTCTCATTTGTTAATTGCGTCAAAGACGGTATTCAATTCTCTATTATATTATAAGGAGAAGACCAGCAAAGTTATAGAACATACCAACCGTCAAAGACTAACCAACCAATCTTTCCTTTTGAAGTAAGAAGAATAGCAAAAACAAATAGAAAGTCAAGCATTAATTAAAAAAATAATGTTCACAGCAGAGTGGGGTGCCATGAACTATTCAATATTTTCCCACCATCAGATAAGTTTTCGTTATCTCATCAACGCCTGTTATTTTTTGTGAATAACAAGAAACGCCAATTATAGCAAACCACTGCTTGCTAAGGTCGGTTTCCCCAGCCGACTCCTTGATAGTCCATAGTCTCTTTCGCATTGACCTATCTGCTTGTTCTCTCGCAGACGACTATCTCCTCCATACACCATAGCCTAATTGCCGTAATAAATAGGGCACATCAAGCCATAAACCAGATTAGCAACATTTTCCAGGGGTGGGTTGTTGCAATCTCAAAGCAAGCCCCTACCAACAGCCTCCATTACAGAGGCAATGTCATAAGAACCTCCATTTAATAAATATAGTTCATCCTTTGAAAGTAATATTTATACAATAAAAAAAATCAAATGTCAAGATTTTTTATTCACTTATTGAATTAGTAACAGAATTAGTAACAGATATAAAAGTGAAAATTGATTTTCCAGTTTTTTTATCACAAACATATTCGGCAGAACCAGCTTGAATTGCAAGTGCTCTCATTTTGTTTTGCTCAAAATTTGAACCCATTATAATTCCCAACAATATTCCAGCTATCAAGATTACAATATCATTCATATTTATTCTCCTTCAGCAAAAAATTCCACAATAAATTGAGCTGCTTCATCAATCTTATCATAACGGAAAAATCTCTTTTTCCTATAAACTTTTTCATTTGGAATATTGCCACCCATTTCAAATTCAAAACTTTCCCCAACATAAACAACAATATCGTCAGAATTGCGATTTTCAGAAAAACAAACCTTTTTTATAGGCTTACAATATTGAGTAATAGCATAGCCCTGTTCTCTACCATTGCAATAACATTCAACAGAACAAGTTTCTGCAACATGTTCTTCCATTGTTTTATTGACTTTAGCAAGAACTTTTCTGGCTATGGCAAGATTGTGCGTAAATTTGATCATTATTACTATTCTTCATTAAAAACATTTTTATATTTTCTGCGCACAATTGTTCCAACCTTACGATATTTAGTGATTTTATGTATTTTATTTGCCATTTCTTTGCAAATTTCCATTTCTCTTTCTCTATTAAATAAAAACGATTCAGTATTTATCCATCCTTCTTTAATTCTGGACATATAGATGACTTGAGATAGGGCTTCAAAATTAAATTTAGATTGAATAACCTTAGCTGTAGTAGTTGACTTAGAAGATTCTACTCCAACCCAACTCCTATCACATCCGCAATCTGGTTTGGAACATTCTACCAAAGGCAATCTAACTATTTCTCCTTCATTTGTCCAACAAAAATCGTCCCGTAACACTTGCTTCTCTTTTGTTGCAACAAGAATTTTCATTATTTTTTCCTTTCATAAGAACTATAGCATGATTGAAATTAAAGTCAATCATTATTTTTTTGTTGCAACATAGCCAGACCAATCATATTCACTAATTGTATCCAAAGTTCCGTATTCGTGCCCACGATGGATTACACCATAACCTTTGATACCAAATATTTTTTCAGTTGATCTTTCCACCATATATTTGCCACTGTCTCCAACATTTACCCTACTGTATTTATTTCCTGATACAAGCCAAACCTTTGCATTGTTACGGTTAGATTCACAATCAAGCTTGCGTTGGATTAAACCTTCCAGTTGATGCTTTTCCAATAGTTGTCTAAAGTCTTCCAGTTTTTCATTATATGTTTTCATTCTTGAACCATTCTCCATATTTCTTTTTTACTACTCCTATGGGTGGTTGGTAATCAATGTTGAATCTCCAAGCCCCACATTTGCAACGGTCTATGTGTTGCCTTTCTTCGCCGCCTTCGTTAACATCCCATCCAACGTCATATTCCGTTATAATTTCTGAACTTCCACAAATTCAACAGATTGCTTTTTCGTTTGGTTTCATTTTGTTTTTGCTTTTGAAAGGTAATTTGGAAGGTAATAGGCAATATAAACTCGTTTGCCGTTAACAATAGATACATAATTAGGAGAACTACTCTTTTCAGGTTTAGCATTAGTCTCGGAAAGAATTTTGTTCATTTTATTGACAATTATTTTAATAGTTCTATCACTGATTTCATCTTCATTAACTTTATAACCACGGTCTTCTGAAGCAATTTTACAATACTTGGAAGCATAAGTATGTTTGCCAGAACATCCACAGCAACAATATCCATCCTTACCTGAATAGACAGACATAACATTATTTATATTTATTTGGTAAGACATGAAATTTCCCCTTTTATGATAAGAACATTAATTTTCCAGATCAATATACATTTGACCAAGATTGCGAATTTTCTTGAGCCATTTCTGATAAGTACCTTCTGTTGTGCCAATTAAATGTCAAGTATTATTTTAAGTTACGAGCTTCACAAACTTTTGCAATGCTTTCGTGTTCCATTCCAAAATAAACAGCATTAATTCCATGTCTCATGGCAAAATTATATTCATAGATTTCTCTGAGCCAATTCCTTAGTTTCAGGCATTCATTATCTGTTAAAGAATCTACAGCACAAGTTTTATAACGATTGTGCAATTCCGCCATTTTCTTGCCATAATCTTTGTCCATGATAATTTCCTTCTTATTAATAACTATGCTATATTTAAAAATCAAACATTATTTTTATGAACCACCAATGTCATAGTTAATGAACCTACCCTTATCCTCATAATGTTCCTGAACCCAAGCAGTATGATCATCATTCCTAAACTTCAAATCAGCATGGCGGCGATGACGTTTATCAGGGCTCCACATCAATCTCATTCTCCAATTGTTACTAGCTATATCATATCTACATTCTTTGTCATTTGGCCATGCTTGAGCTGGGATGCCTTTCAAAAGCTTGTTCATCAAATCAACAGCTTTTTGAACATTTTCTTTATTTGTTCCCCAGCTATAATCATTGTCGGGGTTAAGGCACTTCAGGCATTCTTTCCTGTGGGCAACAAGGCGTTTCCGAATAATGTCATGCCATTTGGAATTTTTCATTGTGTTTTCCTTGGGGGATTGCTCATCTTTTCAAACAAGAAAAAATATTCAGAAGGTTTTTCTTAGTAGCAAACTTTAGCATTTTTTGTGCTTGTTCTAATGCTCTCTTTTTTGCCCGACCAGGTTTTTCCCAATTTTCATAATACCAACTACAATCTTCAATATGATCCCGTGAGCATGTTTTGAAGTGGATTATTTCTGCTATTTCTTGTTCATCTGTTAGTTTTTTTTTCATGTTTTCTCTTTTGATTAAGAACAATAACATAAATTAATTTTAAGTCAAGGATTAATCTTCATCTATCAATGCTTCTTTTAATTTTTGAAGTTTCTCTCCAGTTACATGGGTAGATGCTATTTCTTCTACTCTTTTTGTTTCTTGTTTTTCTGGTTGTTCTACTTCTTGTTCTACTTCTTGTTCAACAGAATTTTCTTTCCCCCCGCATTCTTTTAAAGTAAGTTTTTTAAAATTTTCATCCCATTCTCTAAAAAACCATTGCCCGTTTTCAAACAAATAAGTGTAATCATTATCACAAATTTTAAGGGCTTCTTCTTTGTTGTCAAATTTCCTATATGTTGTCTGTTCCCAAGATGTCCCCCTATCACGATGGTAGGCATTAACTTCATCTTTAGGGGGATTATTAAAGTCGTGTTTTTTGCCAATTTCAATTCCAAGAGAAGAAATATCTCCCAATTCAATTAATTTAAAAATTTTTTCTGGATCGGTATAATGTTCCAAAAGAATTTTGCCATTGTTTTCTGGGTAGCCATCCCAATGAGAATAAATCACATAATAATTTCCATTTTTTTCTAATATGATGTTGCTATGGGTTGACATTTTTATACTCTCTATTTATGAATTGATTTGAATTAATATAACAGATTTAATTTAAAAGTCAAGTTATTTTCCATAGCTATTATATTTTTATTACCATATTCTAAAACTGAACTCAAATTGTTTTAAAGACCAATAGCCGATAGTAAATGTAAATCCAAAAATACGAAACCATATCATCCATGGAGATTTGCCAAAATTAAACAACCATTTTCTTACGCCCAAATATAATAGCAGTCCTTCTTTTTTATAGAGGCGAGCTTTTAAAGGAATAGAAAATGTTATTGAAATATCCATTATTTTGCATCTCTTTCCATTTCATCTAAAACCTTTTTATCTTCTTCTGTAATATACCAAAGAGCTATTTCTTTACTATTGTGAAAAGCTATAGTATGAGGCTTGCCCAAGACGGATTCTATAAAAGCATAGCGTTCAGAATTTTTGGCAATATTAATATTAATCATAAATCACCACAAAAATATTTTTGTCTTTTTATATGTTCTTCAATATATTTTTTAGATGTTCTTGGTTTGGGACAAATTTCTATTGGGCGTGTATCACAAGTTACTAGTATTCTGTTTCTTCCATAAGATCCACTAACAAGTTCTATCTTTTCTGTCTTATACCCAAGATTGCAACTACCTTTCTGACATGACTGCATTCCATCTTCATAAGCATAACAACCCAAACAAGATTTAATGCGAATTTTCACTGAATCTTTTAAATTGGTGATCCGGGCGGGACTCGAACCCGCCACCACTTGATTAAAAGTCAAGTGCTCTACCAGATGAGCTACCGGATCTTTCTATTGTAAAACATTATGATTCCAACGCTTTTCTTATGTATTCCCCCAATTCTTTAAAACGGGGATCTTTTTCAAGTGCAAAAACTATTTTATAAACATTTTCTGTTTTGCGGTATAATTTGTGAATTAAATTAATAGCTTCTTGATTATGCGGTTCTGAAATTTCTGCTTTGGCTATTGCTAAAACAATATCACTTCTGGTCATTTTGTCTCCTCTTTTTTTAAGACGTGGTGTACAAGCTGCATGGTTTCTGATTGGCAAATGCCGTTGTTATTAGCCACAGCTTTCAGGGCTTCTTGCATTTCTTTAATCCTATGTCTTGCTCGCAAAAGATGATCTCCATACGATTCTTCATCAGGGTGGAGATTATCTTCATACCAACTCCATATGACAATCCCATTTCTGATAATTAAATGGTTCATTTGTAAATGCGTTGTTTCTTTTTCTATATCTGAATTAACAATAACCGTATAAGACTGTTCTTTAGGACGAAAATCAAGTTCCCTAACCTGGTACAGTTTATTTTTTGTAAGATATTTGCCGCCACTAAGAAAATAATGATCTTCATCTGAATCCACAAAATCACCAACTTGAACTATGTTACGCCACTGCTCTTCAATGGCCAATACTATTGCTAACGTTTCATTTGCAATTTCTTCTAATGTTTTCATATTACCTGTTCCAAACTGAACGCTTATCAAAGGGGTTGTTTTTAAGAGCTTCAAGAAATTTATTTTTATCAAGGCCATTTGAAATATCACGCTGCCTAACTAAAAGACGTAAATATTCAATTTCATCTTCTGTAAGCGTAATAACATCATACCAATCAAATAATTTTAAAAGAGACTGGAAACCATTTAAATTGTCTCTATGCGTAAAGATAAATTCTTGAATAGCATCACGCCAGCAAGAATCGTGATAGCATAAATGTTTCATGGGCTTGACATGGCGTTCTCCCTTTTCATCAATACGTTCTTCTTGAACAGCAACATGGACATAATTGCGAGGAGAAAAAATATACATATGACATATTAGATACTGGTCACAACATTTTTCTGGAGTCATATGAAATCCAATGTGCATGGCTTTGCCAGAATTTATTTGGTCTTTACCAACAACCTTCTCAAATTCACTTTGAATTATTGTACAAAGCATTGATTCAATCATTTTGTCTCCTTTTTAAGTAGTATTTTGAAACTACTTTTTTCAAAGCTTTTGTTAAAGAAGTCTAATGTAACATATTAATTTTAAAAGTCAAGATAGTTTTTCAAGAATATTTTCAGCATTAGTGATTAAAGCTATGCGTTCATTCAAATCAATGATAAAAGAATCTTGAGGATGACATTGAATCCAATCATTACCAAGAGATTCTTGATCCCCCAAAATTCCATTTTTAATAATGGGGATAATCCTTGAAAGTCCGTCTCTTCTTGCTTTGTCTTCTATAATGGTTCCATTAGGCATTTTACCAGCCACTAAACATTGGCAACATTCTAAAGTAGTCATTTGTCCAAAGGGGACATCTCTTGGTGTTTGCATTGTTATATTCTTGCCCTTTCTTTTAACACTAATGCTATCATAATTAAAGTAAAAGTCAATATAATATTGTATAATAAATAACAAAGGAGAAAACATGAAAATAAAACTACCTAAGGAAATACAAGATCAGTTATCTAATCTTCCTGAAAGCGGAATGGGCTATCAAAAGGCCAATCTGGTACTTGCTAACGGTAAAATTATTAAAAATGCCATTATCAACTCTGAAAGATCCTGAACAACAGCTCCTTCACGATCATGATTTCATTGTTTTTTGATAAGACAGTGTGGTCCACAGTGTGCCCTGGTGTGTAAAACAGCTCTTCAACAGCTCTTCATTTTTTAATTCGGCACTGAACCCATTAAATATATAGAAAATAACAAGACGAGTGCATTTTCTTATAAAAAAGATATCATGAGGATCCAGAAGACAGTGTGTGGTCCATAAGTTTTTTGTGGGGCACATGATTTCAATGTACTCTTTTAGGTCCATTAGATAGTTTAATGCTATTTAATGGACCTAAAAGAGTCTCTTTAAATAAAAAATTACGTTTTATTTTTTTTATGTATAATGAAAAGAAAGATATAAACCAAGGGAGAAAAAACTATGGGAAGAAAAAAATCAGTAGAACCAAAAGAAGAGAAGTCTTTTAGCGTGGTGGAAGAAGGCGAAGAAATTGTCAAAAAGTTATGTGAAAAATACCCCGAAGTTCTTTGGGCAGTAGAACCACAAAGCGTTGGAGTTTATGGGTGCGATAATCAAGAAACTCCTGCAAGTTGTAATACATTGGCTAAAATCAGAAAAGTAAATGGCGTATTAAAAGCAGTTCTAGAAAAAAATAATATCCCCTTAAAGTATATTATAGAACTCTATTGGAGCGATTGGAGAGAATGGAGTATGCCTACAAAACAATGGATCTTGTTCCATGAATTGTGCCATATTCTTGATCCTGATTCTAAAGGATTAAGAAAACACAATATAGAAGATTTTAGCCTAACATTAGATATTGTAGGTATTGAAGGTTATAGAAGATCTGATCTACCTAATCTGTTAGGAGATAAACCCGTTGAATTTGATAAGAAAATAGTTGCTGCAATGATGAAACCAGCAGAAGGAACTACAGAAGCTACAGAAAGCGGGGAAACTCCTCCGGAATAATATGATTGTAAGAATTAATTTACAACATGCATATTTTCAAGAATTATAAGTGAACCCATTATTACAATTAAAGCACCATATGTATTCATAATTATTTAATAACTATTAATTTTGGTGCTCGGGGAGGGAGTCGAACCCTCACGCCCGTTAAGAGCAACAGATTTTCTTCACTACATTACTTTCGTATTGTAGTCCGGACTTTCTCTTTACCATGCCTTTTTGGTTTAGGTATCCCCCGTTAAGTCTCTGCACCTTAAAAAATTCCACGCTTATTCTTTTTTTTCATGGCTTGGAAACAAACTTCTCTCTTTTCTTTGTCTTTGCTGTATTTGCAAAACTCCAAAAAAATCAATGCTTGCTCCCTTTTGACTTTTAAAAAAGGTAATATCTTTTCTATTAACTTCTGAGAATTACTCATAGACAACCTTATAGCATATGCCGTTTTTCGATTGCCTTTTGGTTTTTTCTCAAAAATTTTCGAAGTATTTTTAGTTATTATATTTAGCCACTCCATTATCGGTTTATAGGTGTTCCCAATATCTAAATAAGCAGAATATCCTATGTAAGAATTATAATTCTTAACTTGGTGCTTTCGCTTATTGATATGAATAGAACCTTCACCATCAATAAAACCGGCTATATATGCCAACTCTGTATCTGTTACTTTATTCACTTTAGTCTCCTTCCTAATAGAGACTATTTCATAGAGAAAATAACAGAAACCTTTTTTAATTTTCAAAGAACAATTGCAGAACTTTCCCTTGGCTCAGGATTAGCATACCTTTCGGTTTAGCTTTCCCTGAATTTGAGGGATTACATTATATAGGTTTCCCTACATACGCTCAATTTCTTTTAAGTCTGTTGTGTCTGCCATTCCACCACCCGAGCATTACATTTATTTTTATTTAGGGTTTGTTCTGTTCAGCTTGTTTCTTCTTGTATTCAGCAAATTCAGGGCTTGTAGTACTCAACAATAGCTCCAATAGGACTATTTTCTTGTCTTGAACAATAATAAGTTCCTTGCTTAAACAATTCAACCTATCAATTTTTCCAATGACGTTTGCCTGACCAATAATAATCAAGAACATCAAAAACATTACAATTGCACTAATCCAAGTATAAGCCTTGTTCATAATTTACTCCTAATTTTGTTTATCGAATTTATTCCAACATTTATCTTTACTTTTGAAGTTTTTACAATCTTTAAAAGAACCACCACAACAACATTCAGACCAATTAGGCTTTTTATTGCAATCTACATTTTGATACCACCAAGCAGGGCAACAAAAATCTCTCATTTCTGTTCCTTTTCCAAACTTTTTTCCTGCCTTCCAATCTTCATAGCTCAATCCCCCAAAGCTTTCACTACCTAAAAATTGGGGATTGTCTTTGCCGCTTGAAGAACCACTTTGTCCCATACCAACACTAATTCCTGGATTGGTTTGAAGAACTCTAATAACTCCTTTCTTTTCTTCCCTCCCTTCAAAATCATCATATTCAATCTTTACATGAGTTTTGCCGCTTCCTTCACAATCATGACAAACTACAGCAAAACCATTTTTCTCTGCAAACCCCCTGTACAAACCAGTTCCACCACAGGATTTGCATTTACAATCATAGTTTATAACATGATGGCTCATAAAGATTATTCTCCAACCGTTCTCTTTTCAGCAACGGTAAGATGGGCATTATAACGAGACTTGAAGCCATAGTCATCAATGAAAAAGCTGGGATAGAACTTGGAAAGTTTTTTTGAAACTCTTCTACCGTTACAAGCTATAACATTTGACAGATCGTTATCTTTCTTTGTCATAATAGCTTTAATAAGACGGCTTCTAGCCCACTTTTTGATTGTCTTCTTATCAGCATTAAACGGACCGTTATCTGACCATAGAGATATTCCCCTGCACCAGACTCCGTCAACCTTTTTAAGGCATACCCCCCCAAAGATTTGGCGTTTATCATCCCGCAGGTAATAAAAATAAGTATCCTTATTAATTTCTTTAGCAGCTTCCACTCGTTCCATACGCTTGGACATTTTTTTCTGGATGTTTACTTCTGTAACGTCAAGATCCATAATACTTCTCCTTTTATTGTTATTCGTCGCGATGGCGTTGATTTTCTTCTTCGTCTATAGTTTCACAATGGCGTTCAGCTTCATCTAAAAGCCTTTGCTCTTCTTCATATTGCAATTCTTCTTCCCTACGGAGATCTTCTTGAGCTTGACGATTATATTCCTCTTCCAAATCATCATATTCAAGATTTTTCTTTCTGCCCATTTTAAACTCCTTATTGTTTATTTTAATTATCTTCCGAACTCGAACTTGAAGAAACTTGGTCTCCCATTAAAGCTATATATTCAAAACGGGGTTCTTTACTTCCATCAGGCATGTTAACGGTTTCATCATCAAGAACATATGTCCTATAACCACCAACAGGCAACATTTCCCTTATGGCGTCACTGATAACATTAACTCTTTCTGAACAAGAAACAGGGTATTCCCCTTGCTTGACAACAAACTTATTGTGAATCAGAACATTGCGAAGATAGGTTTTGCCTGTTTCAGCATTGTCATATGTTGAATTAGCAACCTTTTCGAAGTTATCTGTAACCTTCTTGGGATCAATAATGCCCTTGCGGACTTTAGAAACAGCTTCAGCAAAGTCCTTATCTTTGATGGTAATGACTTCTTTAATGCTTTCCTTGAGCGTCCTACCCTTTGCCTTGCGGTTATATTCAAGCCCTTGAGCATCAACCCAAGCATTGCGAACTATTTCAAAAGAAAGCTTTTCATCTTTTTCAAGGGCGTCAAGCTTTTCAGCAGACCGTTGATGGGTGCGTTCATAAGAAGCATCAGCATGAACTGTAACATTCTGCTTTTCACCATATTTATTTACATAACCGTGAATATAAATAAACATGCCGGCCTTAAGTCCATTAGCCGCTTCAATCAAAGTGCATTTTTGTTCCAACATATAATTTCCTTATTTGTTTTTCGGAATATCAATTTTCCAGCCCTGAATATGATCTCCACCTTCAAAAGCAACCAATCCTTCAGATTCTATTTCCAGAACTTTCTTGGACTTGGTTTCGTCATCATAAGCACGAGAACAAATGACTTGGTTCATTTTCCCATCTTTACCTGCCAAAGCGATCAAATCTTCTTTATTAGTGATCAACATATTATTATCTCCTTTTTGGTTTTAAAAACAGAATTAATCTATCATTATTTAATTTTAATGTCAAGATTATTTTTTGCTTATGAAATATTATTTTTTAAGAAGAATGGATTATATAAACACCGTATTCATTATGAGAATGCGTATAACTTCCATCTTCAATATAAGAATCCATATCTTCATCAGTTGCACCATTATCTTTAGCCATTTTGGCAAATAGCTTTTCTGCTTCTTTGTTGCCCTTTTTATTATCCTCAAATGATATAATCTGATTTGGATTTGCTTCAACAACTTCTAAAACATTAACAGTATTTAGTTTTTTCACTTTTATCCTTTCGTTTTGTGTTTAATAAACAAGACTAATATAGTAAATTTTATAGAAAAGTCAACCATTAAAATAATATTAATTGAGTTCCTATTGGGATAAGTACCCATTGAGATTTACACAAGGCTTCTTTTGATAAAAAGAATTCTTCACCATTATGATAAGAGTGGCATCTGCGAAAACGAAATCCCTTTTCCTGTACTTCTACAACCTTGATAGACGAGGTAGTAGAACCACCATCAGGCATTAAATAAGATCCAACTTTTATTAAAGATATTTGTTCAGTATTCATCTAAAATTTTGTTTATTTTATGAAAAGTAAATTATTTATAAATCCTTGAAACATGTTGACAAATAATTTTAGGGAGAGCCCTGCCCTTCAAATTGTTGCATATGACCTTGTAACGATATTCAATGTCACCAGCATCTTGCAACATAATGCCAACCCCTAAAAAATTAAGATAGTGGTTTTCATTAGCATATTTTTTTGCTTGCCAAACAACAAACTTAGCAGCTAGATAGGATGGGTCAGTGAATCTATTATCTTCTACATTTTTTTGAACTTCCGTGAGAAATTCTTTCAAATCTTTCCCCAAAACATCGCCATCATAGTGCCTATAAACAATAGCTGCCGTCTTGTCTTTGTCATAGCAAAAGTGAACACATGATCTTGTACTCATTTGTTGTTTCCTTTTATTTTTTTTATGCTAAACTTTTTCAGGGAATGTTATACGCGAGTTTATCATTTCATTAGCACAAAGTTCAATTGCTTTTGCTATGAGATTTGCTTGTTCTGGAGGGAAAGACATACTTTCAGTAATTTTTCCATTTTTATCGCAATATTTTATCTCTACGCAACCCATATCGTCTTTATCGGCACCGATTTCAAAATGGGAGTTGTCTTCATAGTCACAATATATTTCTCTTTTTGTTACCATTTTAAATTTCATATTAATTTCCTTGCAATTCGCTTATTCCAACTACATTTTTACAAACTGGGCATTCATAGTGCTCACCTTTTTTGTTCATAACCACTATTTCTTTTTTAAGTTTGCAAGTGGGACAATAAATTTCTTCAAGCATACTTTGGACGGTCATTACATTTCTGGTAATATCCAAATAATCACTATAATTTCCATTATAATATTTTTGTTTATAAAAACGGTTAATAACATTCATTAAGGCCAATACTGAAAAAGGTTCTTTTGATGCCACGAACCAATCAGTGGAATTAGCCCAGCGGTCAAAGTTTCTGGTAACTGCAATATCTGCTGTATAACGAAGAGCATCTCCTTGTCTTTCAAAAACTCTGATGGTAAATGTTTTGTTTTTAGCGATAAGCATAGAAACACTGCCATCGCTCCTTTCTTTAATAGTAAATTTCAATTCAGAAAGATTTTGCTGAATGGTATCAATCCATTTTGTGGTTTTCATAATATTTCCTTTAATTAGCAACTATCGCAGATTTTTATTTTAAAATCAAGCTCATTTTGTCAAATTTATTAGGGCATTTTTTATGTTTGGAAGGCATGTAGAACAATTAGTCCCACCAGTATAATCCCTATTATCTTTTGCAGTTCTTACAAGGAGATTGTTAAACCATTCGTCCTGAAAATATCTAATGTCACTGGAAGAAAACCATGCCCATTTTTGAGTTTGTTTATTTTGAGCAAATCCACTAAAATAAAAATGCCCCCTATTAACATAAAAATAAAAGTCATTGTCCAGTTCTTTTTTTAGAAAACCCTTGACAGCTCTATGGAAGGATTGAAACTCAGCTGTCAATCCTGCAGAACTTACAAACTTTTTACCTACCCATTTATCTAATGTATTCTCCATTTTGTCTCCAAAACTACTATTGTTTTATGCCATAGCCTTGTTCATTTTTTCAAATAAACCAGGAACATGTTCTTTTTTTCCAAGACCACCATTTTTAATGGCTTCATCAATATCTTTTATTTCAAGGTTGAGATTTTCAGCCCTTTTTTCACTATCTACCCAGTTATCAAGATATTCCTTTGAAGATAGCAAAGCATGAGCAAAAGCCTTTCCTTTCAAAAGGTATTCTTTTTTAACTACAAGTCCCTGTCGTAAAATCCAAATAATGACACCAAGTTGTGCCGCCAAAACTTCTAAATCTTTATGCTCATTTTTTTGTGAAAAAGATTTTTTAAGGGAATTATCTGCTTCCTTTTGCGTCATGTGATGAATGTTCTTAGCCCACAAATTATCCCAACAAGAGTCACTACTGCATGATTCTTTTCCCCAAGCTCCCATAATACACCTCCTATTTTTTTATGTTTCCACGTTTTTTAAAGGAATAGCAACTAGATATTTGGTATTATCATTTGGATACGCAGGTTCGGAATTTCCTTCAAAATAGATAAGTAAGAATTTTTTAGGAACTTGAGGTACTTGCATAATCCAACTCCAAAAGGGGGACTTGCAAGAATCAGTTTTACGTGCAATAGTTTTTTCAACTTTTAAAATAGCTATATTGCCGCCGATAGGAGTATGGGCATAACCTATTCCATAGCTGAAACTAACTGTTAAAACTCTGTCTCCAACTTTCAAATCTTTAGCCAGCACTTCTTTTATGCAATAAGAATCAGATAGTTGATTATCCATCTTTATCTCCTTTTTCAGTAAAAAATAACATAAATCAAATTAAAGTCAAGCAATTTTTTAATGAACAGCAGCAATATTTAGCAAACAATTGTATGACATATTTTAATGCCATATTTTTTTGTAGGGCATTAATAAGCAGATATTTTCTAAATTGGAATTCAGACATTGTTTTCTTTTCTGAATTACACTTATCACAAGCTACCCTGAAGTTTTTGGGATCATTTCTTTTTTTGGTTATGCTTTTTGGAATGGCATGATCAATTGTAGCTTGAAGATGTTTTTTCTTGGTTTTTATTTTTAATCCAGTCTTACCGCAATAATCACAAATAAGAGTCCCACTTTTTGTAAGATGACTTTTAAGATATTTCTTCCTGGCTTTTATCCAAGCAGTTAAACATTCATCTGTTTGAAGATACAATTGTTTATTCAGCATCAACAAACTGGCATAGGAGTGCGGATCGGGATCTTCCACAAAGAAAAGATTAGCAGTTCTTTCTCTGATATTTGTTTTCATACTTTGTGGGCAAGGGAACCCGATATCTTTAACGGTTGGGTAATTTATCTAATTCGTCTAAATATTTTGTATATTGTTTATATTCTTTCCAGAAGCGTTCTAACTCTTCTTCCAAAAAATCAAGATTGATTTTGCCTTGGCGAGCTGCACCACAAGAATATGAAACCTTTAAAATATTATTTTCTTTTCCATCTGCAATATAATATTTATAATGTCCAATGTTAGCTTCTGAAATATATTCTTGGGTAGCCTTAATTTTAAAAGTAGGATTTCCAAGCTTTTTGTTTTTAAATTGCTTGTAATGATGAATAGTTATTAAGTCATATTTCATAGATACTCCTTTTTAAACAAAACAAGCCAGGATCTCTCCATCTTCAATCATCCAATTAAGATTTCTCAAATTATGGGCATCTTCTTCTGTAATGCCAGCTTCAATCAATTCATCAACTCCAACAGAATATATAACATCATGATCAGCACCCTGAATGCCTTTTGTGGGGCAATACTTTCTAATAATTTGTAAACCTAAAAAAGCGTTATCATCCATTGACATATCTTTAACACTTCCATTGCCACCCATAATTTCTTCAAATACTTTTCTTTCCATTGTTTCCTCCACTAATTGATTTGTAATATTAATGTATCAGATTTTTTTAAAAGGTCAAGAAAACTTTTTTACCCCCATTGCAATACCTTGCCGCATTCTGAACAACACCAACCGTGGTCACCATCAGGAGTTTTCCAATAAACCATCTTGTCAACCATTTCGTTTTTCTCATGATTTAGTGAGCAACCTACAACAATTTGTACGGGTTTTGAAAGAGGAATAACTTCATCAATATATTTTTTGCCAAGAAGAGATGCAAACTGTTGTAATTGTTTTCCTGTTACTTTAATACCTATCATCATATCTTCAGGAATATCTCCGATCTTGGTTCTGCATGTAATGGGAACTTCAATTGTTTTCATGGTTGTTTTAATTTTATTTTTGCTAACATGGTATTTATTTCCAACATCATGTTTTTGTCTCTTTCTGATAGCAAATCTAACATATTAAATTTAAATGTCAATTACTATTCTATATAATAAAGACAGGGAATCATTTTAATCTTCATTGCTACATAATCATAAAACCTACGCCAACCGTCTTGAATGATTGTAATGTCATTAGGATGATTTTTTTCATCCCACGCATTAAAGTCCAAGATAACTGGCCAAATTTCTTCACGATGTTGCCTGATTATTCTATTGTCATAAATATTTCTAAGACTACCGAATAAATCTAAGAATTCACTAGTAGGTATATTAACATAACCAAATTTTTCGTCTCCATAACGCCGGGTATAAAAACCAATATAATCTTTAATAGCCAAAGAAACTAATTCTAAACAGTTGTTCTTATTATAATTTTTATAAGAAACAGTCTCGACTTTATCAGATATATTCCAAGCTTCCCCATCAACAGACATATAATAAGCCATTGCATATTTTGCTTCTCTGGGTAACTGACGAAACTTTAATACCTTGCCATTATGTTTCTTAATTAAAGCAATCAATTGTTTGTTTTTCATGGTTGTTTTTTCCTTTCATAAGAATAATCTAACATATTAAATAACAAAGTCAAGTACTATTTTTATTACTTAAGTTTTATAAAGCTTAAGTTCTGGACCAACTTAAGTTTTGTTATTTATCCCAATATTTGCACTCGTCTTTAATTTTATTAATATTTTGATTGGCAATAAAGACGAGTGCTTTCTTTTTATTTTGCTTAAGTTTTCTAATTTTTTGACTACTTGGTTTAAAACAAAAAAAACCGATAAGGAAAAAATCCCTACCAGTTTTTAAAAACAGTACCGTGCTTGTTACGAATATTTATAAAATATTTTTGCTAAAATGTCAAGAATAAAATTATCTTACTTTTGTAACCCAATTAGATCCAACCAAGAAAACATATTCTTTATAGCTAATTATAGTAGCTTCTTTAACTATTACAATATTATAATCACCATGATGTTCTTCTTTTATCTCAAAAACATTAGAATTCATTTGAAGACAATCTTTGTTTTCCGAAATATTTCCTGTAGGATTTTCAGCAATTAAATTATTATTTTTATTGTAATTTATAGGATGATTAGATGAAGAAAGTTTATTTGAAAAAAATAATTCTATTAATAATGCTCCCACAAGGCCAATAATTCCAAGGGCAATCATACATTCAATTATTGTAAATCCCTTTTTCATAATTTTTCACTTTTATTGTATTTTAACTGCCCATCTATATCCGTCTACTATTATATTGGTTTTCCCAGATTGTAAATTTATTACTGTTATAATCTGATAGGTTCTAAAACTATTTTCATATTCCTCAAATTCTATTTTAAAATTTTTATTTTCTATTTTAAAATTATTATCAACGGGTTCTTGATTTTCAATAGGATTTTCAACCATCGCATTTTTTTGTTGTTCATTATATCTTTTGTGAGCTTTATTAAAAGAAGGTATAATTATGGCAGCTAACAAAATAATTATTATTAGAACAATTACAATTTCAACTACTGTAAATCCTTTATTCATATTTCTCCTATTTGATAAAGCTTTTTAAATGACATTCGTTTGTACAATCACCCTTGTGACAAAGGGTGTATATAAGATAACCATAAGCAGTTCTACTATTACTTTCAATATATTCACACCCATTTATAACTACAATTTGATAAGGAGATGTTGGTTTATTAGTTTTAATAGGAATTGGATTTTCTAAGCAAGTATTATCATTTTTAAGAGCTTTAATAAGTATTGGCCTTAATATTGCTGCTAAAGTAATAATCACAAAAACAACAACTAAAATCTCTACCAATGTAAAACCATTTTTTTTCATAATTTACTCCTATTTATATTGACAAACAATTATTAACTTTATTTACGAGAATAATAGCAAAATCATTGGTTGTTTTTCTATTATTAGGGAAACTAAAATAAATTAATGAAATTGCAGCAACAATTATGCCAATGACTGCTAGTGCAATTGTACACTTATCACTTTTTTTCATTACGTTTCTCTTTTTTAATTCTGTCATGTTCTCTGCAATGATCTCCGCAACAATAACCCCCATTATGTTTTGTTTTAATGTCACAACCTGGCAACAAACATTTTCTCAATGGTTTTTGAACTACATAAGGTGTCATTGCTTTTATCAAGTTAGGGTCAGAAAAAAGACTTCCCAAACCCATGATAGAAGCTGCCAACAGTAAGTCGTTATAATTTTTTTTCATAAATAAAATGGTGGGAGATGAGGGATTTGAACCCCCGACCTTGGATTTATAAGACCCCTGCTCGTCACCAGCTGAGCTAATCTCCCGTTTGGAAGGTCTGATTCAATGGGAACCCATAGGGGCATACTTAGCCCATTGCCAAGATCATAATTTTATCATTTATACATTACAACATAATTGCCAAATTCTTCTTCAAATACTTTTAAAACGTTATCATAATTACCACTAGTCATTCTTTTTTGAATGGTATTAAAATCTTTTCCGGTTTGTTTGGAAAGAGTACGAGCTACACCAATTAAATAAAAAGCATTACCTTGCAGCCCAGTAAGATCTATTTCTAAACGTTTTTCTTTCTTTTCAGATTTTGGCACGATCATTTGATGTTATCCTTTTTGATCCCACTTCTTTCCAAGGCAAATAAAAGTTTTTCTTCTACATCTTCATTGGCTGGGTGGTTAATGTCAATATTAAATTTTACACAAATCTTATCTTCAAGTTTGTCAAATCTTTTTTGATTTATAACCTTAATCTTTTTCTTTTTCAATTTCAAGATTTCTTTTGCAATTAAACAATCAAGTGCTAAAAAATCTATGGGGATAAAAGAGTATTGTTCCATTTCATTCATATGCCCCCATTAATTAGGGTATTAGAGTAACTGAAGCCCCATCATACCATTCAGCAAGACAACCCTTGATATATTCACAAAACTCATTAGGCTCTCCTCCCCATTGATCACTTTCACATGAGATTGAAACTTTATCAGAATAAGAGCGTAATCCTGCTCCAATTTCTCCTGGAAAATATATATCAAAAGATAGTTGATGTTTTTTTAATTGATCTATTTTAAATTTAAGACCAGCATTCTCAATCTGCAAACTTTCCATTGCTTTTCTCAAATCTTTTTTGGTTGCCCCATTAGCACTCATGATTACTCCAGAATATTAAATTCTTCTATAAAATCTGCGTTAGATCTATAAACAGACTCACGATTGGTTAAGATTTTCCAAACATAATCTTCTGGAAGATCATCCAAATATTTCTGTCGAAAAATTTCTCTTGCTTCTGGACTATCCTTGAGAATTTTAATTACTTTAAATTTGGTCAATTCACTACTTGATAGAGGAGGAAAATCAACTCCATACCATTTTGGGCGACAAAAAACTTCATTCATACTATTATTCCTTTTCTTTAAATTCAATGTAGCATAATTTAAAAATAAGTCAATAACAAAATTAATCCTTATGCTTTTTTCTTTTGGGAATCCATGCCGGTGGTTCTTTTTTAAATGTCAAACCAAGTTCAATATTCCTCAGTGCATTTACGATATTTAATTGAATATGGCTCTCTATTAAAATTTTAGGGTTGTTCGAGCCAGTCAATTCTCCAAATGTTGCTGAATTAAATTTACAACCCTTATATGCTGCAAAATAATCGGTGAGTATTCTTGCAACTTTTTCGGCTTGGGGAGTATGGTATTCTTTGCAGATTTCCTTGACAATAAATTCCAAATGTGCTTTACAAAATTTTTTCATTTAACATCTTTTAAGGGGCATTCACTAGGAATAGCAATATAATCATCATCATAACCGAGGTTCATGCCAAGTCTTGAACATTCATAATAACCCTGGCCAGTAACAGAATGACAAGCTGGACATTTTTGACAATTACCATCAATTATTTCTTCATATAATTTTTTCATACCTTCATAGCATCAATTCGTTTTTGAAGCTCATATTTGACAATTTGTTTTATTCCTTCAGAGAAATACATATCAGCATATTTTTTTAGATAAGGTTCGGCATACTTCAAAATTGCACTATCTATTGCAGCCCGAACCATTTCATGAAAAACTCTCTCAGTTTGGGCATTGACTTCCAATTTAATCTTTTCCAAGAATTTTTCATTGATTTTAATGGTTTTTTCAGTATCCCAATAACTATTTGACTTTGCCACTGCACCAATTTCCTTCTCAACTTCTTTCTTAATGGCCAATAGACATGCTTCTTTAGCTTCATTGTGGGCTTTTTGTATTAGATTAATTTCTGCCCTGATGTCCTCAAAATTAAGCATGGGACGAATACATTTCTTGGTAAAATTTTCAACAACCCCTTTTTTAATATCAATGACAAATTGCGGATCATCTCTCATTAGTTTTTCAATGGCATTGCTATCAAGTGATAATTTAATTGACATTTTATTTCTCCTTATTATTAATTTTATTAAGTATTACGCAAAAGTTCTTTGGGTAGTACCTGATTTTTGGGTAAGTCGTGCTCTTCATAAATAAACAAAGTTTGAACAATATGCTCATTATCTACAAATTCGTGGCATACATACTTAATATCAATGACCTTACCCCTTTGCTCAAAAGAGTCTAACCATTTTTGAATAATAGATTCACTATCCTGGGGTTTGTTACTAATAGTGTTGAATATTTTAATTTTCATAGTTTTTCCCTTTTCATAAGAAATATATCAAAAAAACAAACAATGTCAAGAATAATTTTTGTTCGCCATTATGTAATGAAAAAATTATAAGGTATTCCATCCCAATGAAACTTAATTTCCAATAACGAATCAACAATATCTGATGTTATATTTTTACCATTGAGTTTTCTATATAAAAATTGTTTAGCTGTTTTTTTTGCATCTTGAAGTAAAGTTACAAACGAATATGCTCTAATTGATCTTCTTCCAACTTTATGATGACAATGTAAAAACCAATCAACAAAAGATTCTAAGTCTTCTTTATAATATTCATCTTTAGATTCTTGAAAATTTAATGCAGCTTTTTCTCCGTATAAATACAAAGCAATTTTATCATAAGCTTTTGCAGCATTTTTTTCGTTTGAAAAAACTTTTCTGTATCTTTGATTACTCATTGTCTTAAAACTTATTTCTGTGCTATAAGAGTCAGCATGTTTGCTTTTAAAAACTCCTACATATTTCTTGTTTTTATTCCTTCGTTCCCCTTGCCTAGTTCTAGAAGATCTTTCATAAATAATTTGTTTACTTTCTTTTGTTAAGTTTTTCATTCTTTTTATTTGTGATTTTGAAATTTTTTCTTTTGTTTCTTCATTAAATATTTTCATATGGTCATCCTGGGCAATCATATTATATCCAATACAAGGATTCATGCTGTCATATTTTTGAATATACTTATACTCTTTAATAATTAAATCATTTAGACTATTAGCTGTATCTATAACATCAAAAGAAAAATTTTCAAAGCCATATTTAAGAAGAGCACGATGAAAAGCATAATTAGTGTATTTATAATTTCTTTTGTGACATTTTATTCGTTCTTGTAGTTCCTTAGTAGACATTCCTATGTATATCTTCCCGTTAGTATTATTAGTGGCCTTATAAATAATCATATCATTCTCCTTTTATACACCATATTTTACAAAGAATTAAGGAGAACAACCTTCATTTTTATTCATTATATTTGAGAGAAAAATTAGGATTAATAACTTTAAAACTTACATTGGGATCATCTTTTAAACGTACAACAATCCCTTCTCTCCAAACATCAGGATTCAAAACGCTTTTACCAATACTCATGTTTACCAATTCTTTTATAATATCAGGAGTACTGCAATTACAAAGATTAAATGTCCAATTTTTATTAATAACCGGCACCATTTTAAAACCATTTTGGATGCAAAATATTTCCATTTCTTCAAGGGCATATTTTCTACCGTTATCAATTACATTAAAAACAAGGAAGTCTTGTTCGCCTAATTGATATTTATTCTTTTGAATTTTTGGTCCAACGCACTCACCTTGTACAACAATGCCAGCTTCTTCTAAATCAAGCAATTTGGCAGCGATATTATATTTTTCAGCCATTGCCCAATAACTACTATTGTTAGGTTTACCCAAACGAACATTGCGAGAACAAACCCCAAATATTAGTCTATTAATCCCCCAATGCCTTTTAGTCCCAACAAAGTAAGTCCCGCTTTGACCATCTACCTTTTCAGTAACATACCATTCGCTTTCAGGACGACTTGTTAGTATTTTAGCACAAGTCTGAATACGTTCTTCATCTGTTTTTGCAATCCAACTTGGCCATCCTTTGTCTTTTCTGTTCAAATTAAAATAAATAAAACGATACAAAGAAAAATTCATAAGGAATTTATTGATTTTAGATTTAGAATGAGATTGTTCATCCAATTCCTTTTCTTCTTGCAATTGAGGATCATGCTTCTTAACCCCAAGGATTTCTGTAACATCAGTCCCTTCAACATTCTTGGGGTTTATAGGAAAATCAGAAGGCAAAATATCCAATGGAAAAACTATTCCCTGAGATATTTGCTTTTTCAATTTGATTGTGCGGATTCTGAACTTACGCTCTCTAAGAAATTCAAATTCTTGTTTTTCAGGCATAATACTGTCAACTTCACAGTAAACCACAAAATCACCAACCTTAAATTCCCCCTTTTTAGTAACACATTCCCATCCAAGAACTTGACAAACTTCAATTTTATCCCCCCCTTCAATGGGACGAATACCAATAACCTTTTGGATGCTTGCTAACTTCCTACTCATTTAGTGTCTCCTCATTTAAAATGTATATCCAACAGTTATCCCACCATATAACAAATTGTCCTTGAAATATATCTCATTAGCACTATCTCTAATTTGACTATCCCAAAGCCATGTATAACTTATCCGCAATGATGTATACCAATTGCTATTAATAATATATTTCAATACAGTATCAGCAGCACCGCTATTCAGTGCAGAGTTGTCAGATCCAAAATAGTATTTATTAAATCTACTATTCCCATAACCCGTAGAAACAGATGGCGTCAAAATAAGGCTATCCAATAGTTGAATATCCCTATAAAGACTTGCAACAACATATGCCCCATTTACTTCATCAATATCATAATAAACACCACAAACAGGCGTTATAAAAAAATTAGGATATTTAATTTGCGTAAATACTTCTCGTGTTTCTTTTAGGGTACAATTAGGATATACATATTCAATTAGTCCAGCATTTATTTCCAAAACTTTTACTGGCAAAGTATATTGCACAGTAAAATCAAGCTCATTAAAATCCCTATCTTCAGTTATCCTATCAGTAAGATTATAGTTTCCCCAGGCATTTACTGAAAACCCATTTTTGGATATGTTCAGAAACGGTTGTGCAACAGGTTCATCATTAATCACTTGTCCACGAATAACACAAGCAGACATGAAAGAGACTTCGGTATTTGCTTGGACTTCTGTTGCTTGTAAGCTAAAAATCCCCAAGAGAAAAATAAACATTAGAACTGTAAAACAAATTACTTTATTCATTTTTTTAATTTTCTTTTTTATTGTTAATATTACTTATCTTTTTCGAAAAAAGAAGGATCAACAGCTCTAGAAAAAGAATCAGCAACTTCTGGTACTTGTCCTTGAACTACTGGATTGGCCACTGCAGAGTTTTCTTCAATATTATCAGTTGATGGTTGTTCTGCAACAGGAGGAGTATACCATGTAATCCCTTCAAATTCTTTTTCAATTGCAGGATTATCAAAGACTGGTTTAACAACATCCTTTGAATCCACAGTTATTTGTGAATTTCTTTCCTTATAATTAGGAATGACCATGAAGTGAACAGTATTGGGACATCTAGCAATACATACAATGGCTATGGGCGTACCATTAGCAGTTTTAGTCAAAACCCATTCAGGATTAATAGGCAAAGAATCCTTGCGTTCTTTCTTTTGAATTGGCGTAACTCCAACCATGGGTTTGTCACCCACGTTTGTTGCAACAGTTGAAACAGGAACTACAGATGTCGCTACTTTAGGCTTATTTTTAGAACCTTTTGGACGTCCTCTGGGCATAATAATTCTCCTTATTGTTAAACATTTTGAATCTCAAAACTACCTGGAGCATTACCTTCATCGTCACTTAGAAACCAAATAACCTTCTTACTTTTGTCAGGAAGAGATATTTGCAAACCAAAAAATCCTTCTCCTTCTTTATCTTGTACTGTACTTTCAATCTTACCGCCAACAATTTTATTTAATACATAGAAATTGTTTTTCATTGTATTGCCTTAGTCATTTAGATAATGCTTCTGTTCCACATTTACCTTCATGTTCTGGCCATCCACATTCTGAACAAGACTTGGTTTTTAAACTATCTATTTTTATAGAACTACCCCCAAAACATTTGGCAACTATTTGTACAACATAAACAACATCATCAAATTGTTGAGGAATTACTTGAGCATCTTTAACTGCATCGTCATAACTTGCATAGGATGTAGGAAGAAGAACTCTATCTTGCCCTCTAAAGGAACCATCAATCTTTTCGTAATTATGCTCTTTAATTAAAAAAAATGAGTTCATAATAGATCTCTAATAAAATCAGGATGTATTTCTCTAACATGTCCATCCAAAAAATGTAGTAATCCTCTTTCCTTCCCGCATTTACATTTTTGAATTTCAGCAATAACATTACAACTTCTATCAAAACTAAATAATCCTCCAGAATATGATGCCGTTGCCGGTCTTTTTGATATACTTTTCCAAGTATGCCATAAGTGCATTTTATTCCCCCTTTGATAAATAAAACTCTACCATAAATGATGTTAATGTCAAGATAAATTATTGGCTACAGATACATTTACTAATTGGCGTTCATAATATTTTGTTTTTCTACGCCATTTTATGTATGCTTTACTAGCAGCTTTAATTTTAAAATTCCATTTATTCATCATTTTTAGACACTTATCTCTTTTCTGCTGAATAATTATATTTTTAGGAACTGCATTTATGGAATTCTTAGTTTCTATTTCAAGAGGAAGATCATTAGCCCATAGGTAATGTTGTTTCCAATCTATTTTGTGTTTATTTGCATAACGTCTATTATAAATTGCATTTTTCATTTGCTTATGCTTAAGACCTTGGGTGTGGCAAAGCTCATGAGCAATCACATAAGCTAATTCAACTTTATCAATAGGAACATTCTTTGGGACCTTAATGGTAACTCGTGCAGGCAAACCGTAATATGCGTAACCACCAATATATGTCCCCCTAGAGCTTATACGTCTATAAATGATTGTGAAAATTCCATCTTTTAAATCAACCATCTCTTTTTTTGCAACTTCTCTAATGAAATTATTTAATTGATCTGATCTTAAATTAGTTTTATTAATTAATTTCATTTTTAAGATTAATCCAAAGTGTTATAAAGTGTTTTTTTCTTTTTCGTCTTGTCTACCGTATTTGTATCCCAACCGATAAGCATCATAAATCGCGTCATGCAAAATTTTTCTTAATCCATTTGAATTATAAGGCAATGAAGATGTGTTTGTATGCCTATTTGCTTTATTCATATAAACTTCTTCAATTTCTTCAATTGTTTCAATTTTTTTAGAATTTTTCATTGTGTTTTTCTCAATTTTTGCAGTGCTTCCGATAGAAACCCTTCCAATTCCCTATTTGTAAGTGGTCTGGGAATTCCATCAGTCATTATTGCTGGAACTAAACGAGCAACCTGATTGTAATAATCATACTCATCTGGATATAGAACAACATCATCTAAAGTTATTTTAGGAGAAGAATTAATCTTTGCTTTTTTTGCTTTTTTATTCATTTGTGTTTCCTTATTGATTTAATGACAATATAGCATGTTCATATAAAAAGTCAACAAGAAAAATGGTGCTCCTGACAGGAATCGAACCTGCATTTTCATTTCCATTATGCACTATCTGTTTAGGAAACAGTGCCAATACAGGAGCATTATGTTGAAGAAATTTCTATTAATTGTCTAATGTCCACAACTGAATTATCTTCTTCAAATGTATATGCTGGCATTCCTGTATTTGGATTTGTAGTTGCACTCTTAACTGTGGCAATCCTTATTCCAGATTTAAATGGTTTGCCAGATTTCTTTTTAACTTTAACTATGGTCTTGTAGAAATCTCTATTATCTGTAGCTAAATTTGGTATTTCTTTTTGCATTTTAGTTTTATCTTTTTTATTAACAAGAAACTTTCTTTCGATATTTTTGAGGCTTTAATGACCATAAAGGAGGTTGCATACAAGTCAAAATATAAATAGTGTTATCATTTTTGTCGCAAACAAATAGTACAGAGTTTTTGTATATATAGAAGTATTTCCTTTTATAACCATAAGTATCATAAAAATATTGAATTAAATCAGATTTATTTAAAAAACTAGAAGTTTCCTCTGATTCCTTAAAAAGATCCAAAATATTATGTTCTTGATTTTCTGTTGAATTATTGGCAAATCTTTCAGCAAATCTTTTATTGGCATGTTTTGTGATTACAACAATATATTTGTTAGTACTATTGCAAATATTTATTTTATAGTAACCATTCATGTTTTTTACTCTTGTAAAACTGGCGTCCCCGGCAGGATTCGAACCTGCGACCCTGGGATTAGAAATCCCATGCTCTATCCAGCTGAGCTACGGGGACATTTATCTTGAAATATTTTTTCAATAAACACAACCGCTAGAGCTTGGAATATCGGTAGTGTTAGACGTTGATTCAAGTTTTCCGCTATGTTTGATTAAAGGGTCAATTAATTCTATCGCTGTTTCAACAGACATTGAGTTATTCTTTACTGATTTAATTATTTCCAATATTTTTTGTTTGTTATTTGTTTTATCCATTTTGGTCTCCTTAATGTTCATTTCTTGTTTTGTTTGCCACCCATTATAAATTTTACCATCATAATAAAGAACTTGTTTTTTATATTGTTTGGGATTTTCTGGTCTAGGTCTAAGTTTACTTTGCAATCCACACATTTGCCTAAAATTAACTGGCATACCCATTACAATAGCATCGTGATTACAACCATGTTTAAAGGGATCATCATTAAGTCCGTATTGATATTTTAGGATTTTTGCTAGATCAACAAATTTATCTTTGTCCATTTTTAATTCTGCAAATCTAACTTTATCTACCCCCAGATTTTTGGCAAAAAATATATAGTTATATATTTTAATTAAATTGTCAATTTCTCCATTAATACAATTACAATTTAAACGTGTTTTAACCCCCATTTCTTTTAAAAGTTTAATTGCTTTTGAAAGGGCAAAATAATCTATATTAATACCGGTTATTTCAGAGTTTCTATGCAGATTATAGTGGTGAATAGAGATATTCATTCCATATAGTGCACAATTTTCTTTAGTAATTTTGTTTTTTGAATTAGTTGCATTGATTGTGGGTGGTGATATTAAGAAAGTTTTTTTGATAAAATCTTCTGTTATAAGGCTTCCATTGGTTGTTATCCATACAAAACGGTTATGATGGGTCAAAAATAAACAAAGTTGACGTAGATCCTTATAAAGAGTTGGTTCACCTCCAAGCAAAATTATATTTTTTTTATTTGTTTCCAAAATAGCTACTGCTATATCTTTCCAGTCAGCATGTTGAGATGGGTGGAATCCATCTTTTTCTATACACCACATACATTTCCCATTACATGTATCAATAAGATTAACTTCCAACCAATCTTGAAAATTGCCTCCACAGAAGTTCAAAGGATTGGGAATATCTGCTGTTATATTTTTGCTAATCATTATTTTAGTCTCATTTGATTCTTATTGTTCCTAAAAACAAAACTAATCTATCATAATATTAATTAAAGTCAATAAGTTTGTTTGAAATCTTCTTCTTTTTCAATAATTTCACCACTAACTCTTTTTTTTATATCTTCAAACAGTTTAATTTCTTTATCCTTTAAATTATATTGGGACAAATTTATCTCCCCATTTTTTCTAATAATAGATTCAATGTCTCCAATGTCATAAGAACTTGCCCTACACAACTTTAAAGCCACTAATCCTTCTTTAGTTACTATGGGAACAATACTTCCACCAAAACCAAAGACATGAGCTGTTTCTATGGCTGCATGAACAATAGCAGGTTCAACCTTAACAAATTCTGGAGTAACAAGGTCTACTTCTACTCCTGTTTGTCTATGAGTTAAAGCATGGGCTCTGTTGCGCTTAAAAAAAACTTGAGTTAACTTAACAACAGTATCAATTGTATTATCGCTTTCCAAAATTATGTCTATGTCTTGAGTTCCCCTTGGATTGGAATAAGCTCCTACAGCAAGTCCCCCGCATAATGCCCATTTTATATTATTTTTAAGCAGGTTTGATAAATCTACAAGAGTTTTATTAAGAGGTTGATTAGATGCAAATTTACTAAAACCGTGCATTTTTTGTGACAACATATAAACTTCATCTGCAACAGCAATAGTTTTGTCTATTTTTAAAATTTTCATTTAAATTGGCTTTTTAACTCTGTTTTGTTTTTATTCACTATTTTATATAATAATCTCTCAGCAACATAACTTTCAGAAAGCCCCCTTGAACGGGTATCACCATTAATAAAAGAAGTTTCATCCAATAGTTCTTCATCTCCTATCTTAACCTTAACATTCAAAGGTTTATTTGTCCAGCTATAATCTCCTGAGCAAACATGAGTTCCTTTACCAGCAGTCTTTGATGATACTATCTGAACAACACCATAAAATAAAGCATTTTCTCCTACGCTAAAACATCCTTTTAATTGTTCAAGTTGATGTAATATGTCTGCAGGATCAGCAATAAATGCCATCATATTATTATTGCGTATAACGGCTGCTTTATTTAATACTTCTTTCTTGCGTTTTTCTTCTGCCAATAGATAATCTTTATTGACTTTTACTTTGTCTTCTTCTGTTTTAGCAGCTTCAAAGATCTTTCTATATTGTTGTCTTAATTCATTATATCCTTCATTATCAAAACAAGGCTTTTGTAAAATCATATTACTTTACTCCCAACCATTTTTTTGCGGCAGAATAAGCACCTTGTTCCGTATTCCATTTTTCTATGTCGTTAATCTTAATTGGTGTTCCATTAATAGTAATATAAAAATGTTTACCTCCTGGCCACCTTTCAACTTTAATCTCATCAAAACTGAATTGCGGGAACCTATCATTGTTCATGGATTCTAATTCTTCAAAGGTAGAACACCAGGTCATAAAACCACCGTTTATATTAACCAAAATCCTTCCATGTTCATTTAAATATTTAAGTTTACTTTGACTTACCATCCCTAATTTTTCAATAAAATAGTTTATCGGACTAAATTTCTGACCTTCAGGAAAAGACAAAACACATGCATATAAAAATGGATATAATTTATTCCATGGGCTACAATGCTTATTTTCATTTTGTTTTATATTTAAAGAAAATATTTCTTTTACAATATTTGCATAATCTTTTGATTGTAAAAAATCATTTATGCAATTTGCATTTCTGCTACATTGCATTTCTTCAATTTCCATAAAATCTTCAATAGATCTTATGTCAGCCATCCAAGGATATTCAATACCCGTCCTTTTGTCATGTATGCGTATGTATCTCATTCTATTCCTTATTTATCAAAACATTTTTTAAACTTCGGTTGAGAAAGATATTTTTCTTCATACCGAAGTTGACGTAGTATCTGAATATAAGAAGCATTTGAACCCAGAACTATACCCTCAAGATTTCGAGCATAAGAACGATCATTTGGATAAAGAATATTAGCTCTCTTAATAGCATCTTTAACTTCTGTAATACATTTCTCCATCTCCTCACAAACTGTTGTTATAGCAAGCTTTTTCATGATTTACCCCATAAAAGATTCAATCCTACTACTTCTTTGTTCCTTTACAAAATATAAAGCCCATTTTTTGAAGTCAGGATCTTTTAATTCTTCAGCCACACCATTAATAACCAACCAGAGTAAATCATCACTAACAAACTGAAGAGCCAAATGCTTTAATATCAATTGGACTTCTTTGCTATAAGTTTTTATTTTTACATAATTATCAGGAGGAGGAATGTTTTTTCTGTCAGTATTCAAACCACAGCAACATCCTTCACCTATATATAAATCTGCTTTATATTTAGCACCAAGTTCTCCAGCAATCTGGCAAACCTTACACCAATACCTATTTTTGCCTTCATCCCAAACCAATGCAGGACAAACATCCGCTTTGCCATAAATTTTTACTGATAATAGACACTGAGCTTTTTTACAGCAAAATCCGCAACCGACGCAAGGTTTGGGAGCAACATCTGAATTTATTACGCTTTTCATAAAACCAATGTAACACATATAAATTAAATGTCAAGTAGTAAATTTCTCAATAAAAACAGGAGATCCTTCTCCTCTCCAAGATCCAATTTGGTTGTAATCCCAAAATTCTTCTGCTTCATCTCTGCTCATATCTTTCATTAATATATCTATAACCTTTTCTCTATCATAGGCTACTACAGGATTACTTCCATATCTATAACACATACCAATAATTGCATCATCAAAACCATCCATTAATAATGCTTCATCATTGTATTCTGCCACTGCTTTTTTAAAGTTCTTCATAAAATGCCTTTGTGCCTCTGATTCATACCTTCCCTATTCCCCTTGTTATCTTCTTCTTCATCAATTTCATCAACATAATCAGAAACATCTGCAGCCCTATCAGTCTTTTCAATTACATTTTTATTGGCAACATTATCTATTCTAGTACAAAACTTTAACTGATGAAACTTTAAAGGATTCTTTATTTTGCCAATTTTAATAATTGCCTGATATTGTGGATTCCTTGGATGAATTTCTTCCACTAGACCAAACTTGCCCATTAAATGACTTTTAGGATCTATAACTTGTACCATGTCACCTATATATATTAAAAGCTTCCTATGTTCTTTTAAAGGTTCACTGGTTCCTTCAACAGGAGTGTAATTTATAGGACGACGTTCTATTTTTATAGGAGGACGAGACACATCTCTTGAATCATTCATAAGTTAATTTCCTTGTTGTTTAATAAATAATTTTTAAATACCCAATAATAACTATAATATACAATAACAATTTTAAATAAACCTTTTATGGATAAAATATATTACATACCCACTAATAAAAATATACTGAGCCTAACTTTTGATGATGGACCAAATAATCCAACAACATCTATTATATTAGATATTTTGAAGTTTTATAATATCAAAGCAACTTTTTTTGTCTTAATGGAAAATGTCATCAAAAATCCCGAAATATTAAAAAGAGTTATTAATGAAAAACACACAGTTGGATTACATGGCTACGGTCATAAATCATTTAGTAAACACCCTAAACTTACAATTTATCGTCATATTAAAAAAAGCATAGATATGTTAAAAGAATCTTTTGATGTAAACGTAGAATATTTTAGACCCCCTTATGGAACTCTTACTAAAGATACAGAAACTGTAATTAAAGAATTTAATTTAATCCCAGTAGGATGGTCTGTTTTTGAAAAAGATTACCAATCAGGAAGAGTAGAGAAAAGATCAGATAGTATCATGAGAAAGTGTTCCCCAGGTCAAATAATAGTTATGCATGATGGCTATAGACAACTTAAACATCAAGGAACTACTATAGAAAATCTAAAACAAATTCTGCCCAAATTAATAAACCAAGGTTATTCCTTTGTTTCTATCCCAGAATTAGTTTCTTCCAAATTAACCCAACAATATAAACCTTTTAATAATATACCTTTGATAGGAAATAGAATCGTTAATTTTATAAACCAAAATATTTTATTCTTATATTGGGAAATAAATTTTATTACCAATGAATCATATTTTGAAATAAAAATAAACAATAACATCTCTAAAATAAAATACCCTAACCCGAATGCAATGGAAGAATGGCCCCAGAAAATAATTGTTCCAGAATATAATAGTGAAATATTTATTAAAAATAATGGAATATTTTTAAAAATATAATTTTATGTTGTATAATGTAATCATCATTCAGTGTATGGAAATATAAAGGAGAAATAATATGGAAAATACTACAAACACAATTGCTCAAGAACAAACAACAGTAAATGCAGGAACTCCTTCTCTAGAAATTCTTACAACTGGGACAATAGAAACAATAGACCCTGCAGTTAAACCTGGTGTAGAAACATCTGAATTCTGGGTTACTTTAATTTCAGCAATAGTTCCTAATCTTGTAACAATATTAGCAATATTTAAAATTGTCCCTAATGAAGTAGCATCTACATTAAGCTCAGCAGCAGTTGCTCTTATAGGTGGTATTATAACTTTGTTTGTTACATTGAAATATATCAAATCAAGAACTGAAGTAAAAACAAAAGCCTTGGAAATTGAAGACTTAACTAAAGCTAGAAATATGAGTCAAAAAAATATTGATAGACAGTTTATGTTTAATCTTTTTGAAAAAGGGATGGTTAAAGAAGAACAGATTAAAAAAGAATTTAAACTAGAATAATTCTTTTTATTGTTTTTCCCAAGCTTCTTGATCAACATATTCATCACATTGATTGCATCTAAAAGATAATAAAATATCTCCACTAAAACATTCTATTTTTGTATCTGAAGATTCAATGTCTATTTCAATATTTTGATCACATACTGGACATATTGCAAATATCTTGTTTATTATCATAACGATATTTTCTTCGCTATGATAATTCATTCCTGCAACTAAATTAAATTATTTTGCATTAACCTAATAGTTGCACCTATATACTCTAACCTGGAGTCTTTCAGAGATTCCCAATCTTCAGTAGACTTGTGTTCCTTCATCTCTTGTATAGCTTCATTCCTTTTAAGATAATCTTCTGCACTGGGATAATAACGAAATATCTTAGTCCAAATCTTTTCCTCATCAATAGATTCTCTCCCCAATCTTTGAGCCACTTCTGATATTGATGCTGACTTTTTAATAGCCCAAAATAATGCTTTCTTGTTAATTTTCATATTTATTTGGTGTGCTCCTATTTTTTTCTATTTCAAATAGTAATTGATCTATTTCCCTTGTATCTACAGGAGTTTCCCCAAGACACATCTCCTCTGCTGGAATATTACTAAAATCATAATTCAGTGTGCCTTTGTTAATTGGGTTAATATTACTGTCTCCTTCTGAAATAGGATTATTTTTACCAAATAAGTTCTTTGGTTTAGGTTGCTCCCAATCACTAGGAAATATGCTAAACATAATTAATCCCCCTTAAACATGCAATTCAGTGTCAGTAATATATCACACATAAATGAAATGTCAAGAATATTGTTAACCATCATCCAGAGCCCTGTCCACCCTTCCATGTATATCACACTCAATTTTATAACATTCAGGTAAAACATTTCCATCAGGACGAACCCTTTTATGAATGTTTTCCCAGAGTTTGTCATATTGCTTCTTAAATAAATTAATTAACAAAGACATGTTTTCTTTATGATTTTTTTGGCACTCAATAGCAAATTCCTTAATTCCTATCCCCCCAGTATAATCATTGGAACAATTGTTTAATATTTGCTCATGTTCTATTTCAACCTGATCATATAAGATGTTATGCATACGGTTTATTACCCCACTCATCTTATCTGTAAATTTCCTGAACTCCTCCGGAACTTGTTGCAAATACATTGGTGGTATCTTTTTATCTTTAATGTCCCAAGCTTCCCAAAATGCCAAAGGAGTTAAATTAGAAATTATCTTGTGTATACGAAGATATTCATCTCCCTTGACCTTTACCTTTAAACCAGTAGCAGGAAAAGTAACAACAAATCCCTCCTTTTGAAAAGGTAATGTCTTGCAGTAAACAGACAACTCATCCAAAGATTGAAAAGAATTAGATGCCGCACATTGTACACCCAATTCTTTTGAACATTTATTTAAACCATCCGGACCAAGCTCGCTTCCATCTTTATTGTTAATTACCCCAGTTAAAACTAACTCTTTCATCTCCCCATAATCAACTACTATTTTGTTTTCAGGATAAATAATCTCAAATAAATAAGTTAAATTGTTGTCTATTTTAAGATCATTATTTTGTCCTTTAATGCGTTCTTGTATCCAATCAGTAGCCCAAAGAGCTTGTTCAGATGTAAAAGATCCCTTAGTAGATATACGATATTTACCACCATACTTAAATAAAATTCCCATAGAACCATCTAATTTATCTAATACATAAAATAAATTATCATTCAGTGTGGAAATAATATTGGTATATCCAGGTAAAGAATATAAGTCAATCAACTCATTTAAATTGAAAAACTTCTTCCAAGGACGAGCCACTAGTTCACCAGTAACTTTATTAAAAATAATACCGCGGGCATTCAGTGTAACATTATCCCAAGCTCTATCATATACACATTCTTGCTTATAATGAAATAATACAAGATCATTCCATTCCACAGCCTTAACATATCTATGAGAATAAAATTCAGATATGAAAGGAAGATTGGAAAAATTTTGGTTCATTCAGTGCTTTCAAATATAAATTAATATATTTAAAATAATTAATTTTTATAATCATGCCAATTCAGTGAAGCATTATTAATCTATCTGCTTTCATCTTGACTACATTCATAACATATATCTAAATTAGGTGGACATCCTTCCCCACAACAATCACATTTATTCCCAAAACCAGAGCATTCGCTACATTTACCATCACCAGTGATTAGACCATCTCCAGTTCCATGACAAGCTTCACATTTCATAGATTATTTCCTTTTATTATCCTACACCATTCTTGGATTGTTCTGCAATAAGTTGAGCTTCCCTTTCCTTCTCAGCCTTTTGACTATTCTTTATCCTTCTCTTTTCGGCCTTCTTCCCCTTGCGTGCCAATACTCTCTCATTCTTTGTCTTTAAAAGTTCCTCTTGCTGTTCTAAATGCTTCTTCATCCTAAGAGGCTTTTCTTCATCCTTATACTTTTGTAAAGCTTCTTTATAAGCCCTAAAAGCTTCTGCCTTTATTCCTCTTGATTTTGGATTCCTTAAAGGATTACCAATAATAGCTGCTGCATATGCCTTGCCAAACGATGTCCCCTTACTCATTTCTCTTCTCCTTTATTTTCTTTTTTTGTATTTTCCCCTAACTTTAAACACATAAGATATACTTCTTTAGGACATTCAACAAGTAGTTCGCTTAATCTATTGGCCTTCCATTTTAGCCCCCTACCATCTATCCCAAATACACTTCTCATTTCTTTTTCTAATTTATCTAAATTCATGATTTTGAACCTTATAAAACTTTTAAAAATACAATAGGTTGACAAAATAAACTAATAATAGGGCAACATTAAGGTGCTCTAGAAAGGAGCAATTTATGTCAATAGATCAATTTATATTAATTATAATGTTTATTTTAATTATAATATGTATTATAGTAGCATTATAATATAAAAAACGGAAACAAAAGAGTTAAAATAGTATTATACATTAACTCTTTTGTTCTCCCAACTACAAACATTCTTTTCTTTTACATACCTGGTAACTCTTTGCTTTACTATGCCCATCCTCTTGCGATGCTGAGTTACAGTAGCTTTATTAGGAACCCCAAGCATAAAAGCTACTTCCTTGTCAGTCTTTGTCCAATCAGCCTTGCCCCATTCATATTTACCACCTTTCCTGCCATCAATAAATATATAAGGTTTTTTATATTGATCAAGAATATTCCTAATATAAACCTTGGAACATCCCATTTTAACAGCAATTTCATCAAGATCCATACTCTCAGTATTTAATTCCAATATTTTACTTAAAGTCAAGAAATTTCTTTTATGAAAATAAGGACTAGGATCTTTACCCAATTCCTTCCTCTTTTGATTAACTCTTTGTTTGCTACATCCTAATTTCTTGGCAATAACTATATCCTGATCTAACCAATTAACTTCTTCCCAATTATGTCTTGCTTTCATAGTCTTTTCTCCTTTTTTTTGAAAGAAGAATAACATAAAAAAAATAAATGTCAATAATAATATTATCTATAAAATATAAAACGATATGTCAATGAATTAGTAGCATCCATATAAAAAACTTCACGAGAAAGAGTAATACCATCTGTATCCCAACTCTTTAGACTCATAGCCACCTCACCTGCAGATTCTCCTGTCATAAATTGCCAATTGTTTGTGCTCCAGGTATTGTCCAAAATATAAATTCCATCCTTGTATGCTAGGATCTGATTTTGAGAAGTATCTGGATCAGTTGCCCCTGGCGTAAAAATACGAACAGAATTAGGCGTAAAACCAACCCCAGTAACTACTAAATCATTAGTTTGATCAGAATCATTTGTTATAGTAATTAATTTTAAATAACTTCCTCCAAACCACGCATTGCTATTTACAGGGTTAAACCATAAGGAGTCCCCATTTGAAACCGGATCATTCGTAATTGTATATATTTTACCACTAAAAGCAATAACCTGATTCGTAGCTCCTCCACTTCCACTTGTATTATAATCATTAACTGTTCCACCAGGATTAATTGTTAATGTACTACGGTTATACCAACCCCCATAAGTATTAAATGTTCCATTGCTGTTTACCACTATATTCCCTCTAACTAAACCACCATAGTTGATAACTGTACCATCTATAGTAAGCGTATTGCCAGGAGCTACTACCCTTGAACCTGCCCTAAATTGAACTTCAGCATTAGTACCACAATAAATTGATGGTGTTTCAGTGGGAGATTCAAAAATTAAAGAAGGATATATACCAGCCATATAAGGTAAATTTGTATTATATGAACAAGAATAACTAGTTCCACCAGCTCCTAATGTAAACCCAATAGATACAACCCCACAATTAATAGCAGAAAAATCACCCCCAACTATAGCAGCTCTACCACTAAAATCTGCAGCAGCTACACAAGTTAAATAAATTCCAAGATAAAAATCACAATCTATAAAATAAGGTACAAAAGTCGTCATAGTAGAATTGCCTGTAATAACAACAGGTCCATAAACCATAAATCCCTTCATACTAAAAACATACAGATTGCTATTGTTGGTTGTACTTTGCAAAGCATTGCCAGAAGGAGGATATAATAAAGATAGACCTTCTGATTTAATTGCCAAATATACAAGATTTGTATTCTCTAAAATTAAATTTTCATAATAAAACCCCCCCATAACATCAATGACATACTCTCTTTGATTTTCCCACGAATTATCACCATTTGCTATAACTTTATTAATGGCACCCATAATAGTCTTATAGGGATATGTTATAGAACCATTTTCATTATAACTATTAGTCCTATTTGAATCTACATATATTATGGTTGTAGTATTGGTTAACTCAATAGGCCAATTAGTCCTCATCTCATTACCAATTGTAACATTCCCCCCTAAAGTAGTATTACTAGCAACAACTAAATCATTGGAAATAGTAATCTTTTCCTTCTCTACTCTTTCTGCCAATAAATTGCTAACTAATAATAACCCAAATAATAATAAGATGTATTTAAAACTTTTCATAATATCCCTTTCATTTTGTTTAATATATTTCTATTTTTATTGATATTTACCTTGTTTTAGTCTTGACGGTATTTAATCCATTCCCTCATCAAATCTCTTAATTCATTACTAATCCCAATAATCCCCATTTCTATACCAATTCTACGAATATCTGTTTTTTTTAATAAACCCGTGTTCCAATGCGTAGCATAACTTACAGCAAATGGCAAAATTTGAGCTTTGGTTGGGGCTACAGATTCACCAATGCCCCGAAGCATGTTCCAGTAGACTAATGCTAATTTTGACCCATCACCAGCCATTTTAACATTAATTATCCTAGTAGAAGAGTGAATAGGCATATACCCAAAGAATAATGCCCCATAAAAAGGACTAATAAATATTCTATTATTTTTCACTCTATATAATATTTTATAATTATCTAATACAGTGATTATTTTCTTCAGTGTCATTTCTTTTTTACAATAAACCATTAGCCACTGTTCTTTATTAGTATTTATTATACGACAACCAGCAAATAGTCCCCCCAAATATTCATTCCAATTATATGCCCCATTTTTGACCCCAAATTCCAAAAAAGGACACCCAGTTATATTAACAAATTGATTTCTATATATCTTTGACACCTTAATAGGAAATTTAATATTCTTAATATCTAATAAAAATTCATTGTGGGCATTTTTATTAAATTTAAAGCAGTGCATCCTAATTTCCTGAAATATACCAGAGTCCCTAATTCCACTGCAAAAACTTGGCGTCCATATTCCCAAATCATTATTTATCGACAAATCTCCATTTATTATTTTATTATTTATTTCCTTATATATCCGCCATTCCCTTAATTGCCTATTAGAAGGAACTATTCCCCCTTCCAAATAAGGCTTTAATAACCAACTCTTTTTATGTGCCTTTTTGTCATATAATAAATATTCCTTTGCACAACTTTCTATTATTTTGTTTTTTATTATTTGGTCTTTTTCATTCATTATTTATATATTCCTCAATATTCAAATGTAATCCTATTTTGATTTGGTACAAAATAAAATGTCACAAAATTATTGGGTCAAACCTTCTTGGGGCAAACTATTGTGTATAAGCTATTAGTGAATATTTATGAGTGTCTACTGGTGAATTTTGGAAATTAAAAAATTAGTGAAAATTTGAAATTGCACATGTTCTGGCTTGACAATTTAGTATAAAAATATATTAATTCAGCCACGTATTGTCAATAATAAATTAATGGGGGCTTCTATCAATTTTCTGTTAATAGGCATGGTTCGTTCTTATTTCATAATTATACAACTTATTTATTATTTTTATGTTTATTAATATGGTCTTTTTGCCAGAGAGGTTGAAGGTTTAAAAATCTGCAGCACATATATCTTTCTGATTCTTCCTGTAGGTTAAAGAATGATATTGGTATGATATGGTGAATATTCCAATTATTATTTTTATAACCGTAATTCTTCCAATTCATACCCCTTAGCCATTGTTTTTCTATGTGTAGTTTTAATTCTTTTTGGGAGCACATAAAGTATTTAATATATTGTTCTTTACATTGCCCTTTCAACATTCTGCCTACTGATTTGCTAAAAACTGTTGATAGTTTACAATTTATCATATGTTTTTTATGTTTGTCCATTTTATTTATATGTTTTTAAAAATTGTTTAATATTCCTATATTATAAAGTTTTCATTTTTTATTTATAATTTATTTATAATTTGTATAATCGTTTAACTAATTAGCAAGGTGATAGAAACAGACAATGGATTATAATGGATTCTAATCGCAAATTTAATAGAGCAGATATTCCTTATTATCAGGAATGGATAAGGAAAGTTTCTGGCAGGAAGAGAATTAGCGTTTTGCCAACTTCAATTGATGATATGGTTGCTCTATTTCCTTTTTGCAGGGTATATGGGGATGGGGAAACGGATGAAGAAGCTAAAAAGAGGCATCTGGATTATTTCAAATTTGGAATTGGCTGGGCAGACACAATAGGTAAAAACATATTGCTTAATGTTGAGCGTATTGAAAGACTACAACATGGAAAAGCTTGCTATGTTAAGGCAATTCTTTTACATGAAGCTGGTCATATAATAAATCCGAGGGATAAACACGGCAAATCTGGTTGTGAATTTATTGCCGAATTATATGCTCTAAAAAAAGCTTGTAGGCTTGGTTTGGAAGCTGAGCTTAAGGAAATTAGGTTAAATTCTAGTAGGTGGTATCTTGATTCAATTGGAGTTAATTCTAAAATGTATAAAATTGCTTTTAGAATGCTCAAGGGTGTTGGGGTTTATTAAGCAAATATTAAAACTCTACATCATCTATATCATCTACATCTTAATATTGGTTATTTAAACAATTCTATTATTTTTCAAGTATTTGTATAATAAAAGCAAATTATTATATTTAAGATACAAATAATCAAGGATTTAAGGGGTTAAAAATGAGTTTAATTAGGTTAAATGATTATAAAATAAGTGGTAGGCAAGACAAATATCAAGGGAAAGACTTTGTTGGAAAGCTTGAAGTTTCCAGAGAATTACCTGATATAACTAAGGATATTTTTAGAAAGGCTCATTTTGGAATATCAGAAAGATCTTATGATGATCAAGCCATAACCTGTTTAGATGGAGAGGACAGATTTTTAGATATAGATGGCATTAATTATTTTAGTGGAGAAAACTTTAAGATAGAATGCAAGGATTTTTCCAGGTTTGGTGCTCATGAAATGATAGGTGTTCCTAGGCGTTACATACAAGAGAAGGCCATATTTTTTAATTATATCATTTTTATATTTAGATACAATATAAAGGTACTTCAATCTTTTGTTAATTTTCATAAGTATAGGAATATAGATGATGCCATTCAAGACTCTTTAGATAAGGGTTTTTTGTCTATGAAAGATGGGAAGATATCTTACACTCTTTGGGGTAACAGGCTTGACATTTTATTAAGGCCGGAGAATAGAATGATAGACAAAGAGGATCAAAAGAATTATGTTTGTTCTGATTTGGGTAGATATAAGGGAGAAAAGCAATATCTTTTCAAGATTAATTCTATGCTTTTAATAGATGATTTAATAGAGCAAGAAAAGCATAAGGAACGTTGGCCTAATATTTGGGAAAAGTATTTAATTAATGATTATAAACTACCCAACCACTAAAGATGTCGTGGTTTTACGCTCCCGTAATAAAAAGGGATGTCATATTTATCCTTGTGCATCTTTTTTAGTCTTGTCCAACGGTGTAAGTGTAACAAGTTCCTTGCTAATAAATTTTGGCATCCAGCACCTACCCTTGAACCAGTGCGTCTCTGTTTCCTTGCAAAAGCTGGAAAACTCAAACCACCAATTCATATGGCTACGAGCTTGGTTTTCCGTCAACCCGGAGTCGATCAGACTTGCAATTGTGTCACTGACCGCCTTATCACAACAGTACCGTTTTGTTTTATTTTTTCTCATGTATATGCTTCCGTGCTTGTAAATTTTAGTTACATATTATTTGGAAGTGGCTTACTATTAGGTTATCCCATTAATTTGTGGTGCTTTCGGGCAAGAAGGTATTTCTTATGGAATTATCAGGCATATAATAGATATTATAATCACCTGCATCAAGATTAAAGATATTAGGATATTTTTTTCTTATTTTATTATACATACCGTTATCGCTATAATTAATGAGTTCTTTTATAGTGAATTGGCAGTTAATTTTATTTTGAAATTCAAGATATTTATCTATAAGGTCAAAAGTAGTATTTGCTGTAACCAAATGAGTTATCCTTATTTTTGTTAGGGCGGACAAATATTTCAGGTATTCCATATCTTCTTGGATTTTATCGCTTGAGAATACACATTTATTAATTTTATTCCAAAATGAATCTTTTTTCAATTTTTCTCTAGTGTGAACATCTACTATCATGTTTAAGAAATTAGTAATAGTAAGAAATTTTTCCCACCAAGTATTATAGGTATCGAATTTATATAAACTATCTCCTCCTCCGGAAACAGATACTTTACCCTTATTTTTATTATTAGACAGGAACTGTGTCAATTTAACCCAATCTGTGGGCTGATTGACATTTTCTAGTTCGTGACCTTTCCAAATGCAGTACCAGCAATTTGCCCTGCATCCGAAATTAGTAATTACTGAAATATTTGGGCTAGCTGTCCGCAGCATAATCCTGCCTCCTCACATTTAGCAATGGCGTCTACTACTACTGGAATTCCTTCTTTTTTGAATTCCCTTTCCATAACCAACAAATCTTCATAGTTATTATAATTAGCAAAAGTTTCTAGATTATTGTCTTTACTATTTAAGGTTTGATTAAGGGGTATCAATTTAACCGTGAATTTTTCTCCATTGAGCCCCATTTTTTTAAGTTTGTTAACGGAGACTTCTATGCCTTTCATAACTATAAAGTTAAGAGTAACAGTTCTGTTGGTTATTTTTGTTTTATTAATTTGTTTGATAATGTCTTCAATAAGCATAACTTCTGAATTTCCAAAAAGTCTTTGTCTTTCCATTTCGTCTGTTGAATTACAGCTTATTTGAAGGTGCAATCTGCCAGTATAAGTCTTTTCTTTTACTTCTATCACTTTATTCAGGACTTCTTCTGGAGTTATATTGCCCATAATTTTTTTAGGAAGAATGGTATTAAAGCAAGGAAGCCAATTAAAATGTTTACCAAGGTTGAAAGAAATCATAGGCAAATTGATCATAGCTCCAAGAACATTGTCTAAATTATGAGATGGTTCTCCCATTCTTGCAAAGCCTATTTTTACTTTATCAGATTGTAAGACATATGGAGTATTGATGATTAGAAGTTCTATTTGTTCTTCTATTTGTCTTTGGCTCAAATTTCCCTTAAATGGCAATTGAGCAACATCACAGAAAAGGCAATCATGAACACATCCTAATTGGGTAGAGACAGTTAGCAACCATTTCTTTTCATAAGGGACAAGGTGTTTCCATATTACATGAGGATCTTGGGATTGTCTAACTTCTGCGTGCAGTTTGCCATCCACAGCTACGTCTCTCATTTCTGTACATTCTATCATATATCCGTCTACTTCTACTAAAAAGATTCTTCCGCTTGGCAAATAGCAAACATTTTTAATTTTCATATAGTATCTCCTTTTTTGAAATGGACTATAACATCTTTGATTAAATTGTCAAGTATTATTTATTTTTCTTATATTATACAATTTTTACTTGCAAATACTGTATAATTTAGATATGTTTTCAGAAGAAAGGAATAATATGATAGACAAATTTGATTTAGATTACAGATTTTTGAGCAATTTTTGGTTGTCTCCTGTGGTATTTGAAGGAGAAGTTTATCCTTCTTCTGAACATGCATTCCAAGCTGCTAAAAGTTTAGATAAATCTGTAAGAGAACAAATCAAGGGATGTAGTACCCCAGGTAAAGCTAAAAGAATGGGGGCAAGGGTTGAGTTGCGTTCTGATTGGGAAACTATTAAAGATGATGTTATGCTTGACGTATTAAGAGATAAGTTTAAGGACAATGATTTAAGAGAAAGACTAATTGCAACTGGAACTAAAGAGCTAATTGAAGGCAATACTTGGGGAGACAAGTATTGGGGGATGGTTGCTGGCGAAGGAAAAAATATGTTAGGAAAGCTATTAATGCAAGTTAGAAGTGAAATTAACTCTTAATCATAGTTTTTTTATTTGCATTTCTTACAAAAGCAATCTCCGTCAACAGTTTTAGAACATTTTTTGCAAACTCTTGATCCACAAGCCGTACAGGTATAATCTTCATTATCTGTCATTTTTTTCTTACAAATTTTACAGGAACTAGATGTATCTTTGCTATCAGATGCTTGTTTTCTATCAGATTTAATCCAACCTGTTTTTTTACCTATTAATTCCCATTGTGATTTTGACATGGTAAATTTCATATTGTATCTCCTAATATTATTTTACTAATATTTCAATAATATATCAAAAATACCTTTAAAAAACTGTATAATGTAAAAAAGGGGTAAAATTATGAATACATTAGTGGTTAATTTATATGGTGGACCAGGTAGCGGTAAGAGTACAATTATGGCTGGTATATTTTCTGAGCTAAAGTGGATGGGAATTAATTGTGAAATGGGACCAGAATACGCTAAAGAAAAAGTTTGGGAAGAATCTCTTAAAATATTAAATAATCAAATATATGTTTTTGGTAAACAGCTTCACACTTTAATTAGAGTAGTTGATAAAGTTGATGTTGTTATAACAGATTCTCCTTTACTATTATCTTTAGTATATGGGGACAACGAATGTGAACATTTCAAGAAATTAGTATTAGATGTTTATGATCGTTTTAATAATCTTGACATATTTTTAACTAGAGTAAAAAAATATAATCCTTCTGGTAGATTGCAGACAAAAGAAGAGGCTATTGAAATTGATGTTAAATTAAAGTCTTTATTAGTTAAGAATGATATAAATTACACAGAATTTTGTGGATGTAAGGAATCAGTTAAGGATATATGTGATATTATAGTTAGAAAGATTGATAGTTATAAAAATATCACAGTAGGTGAGCATTGAGCAGCAGAAAATATTTTTAACTAGAAAACAAGATTGGCATTTATTCTATTCCGAACAATTAGTTAGGAGACTTCAGGAATAGTTAATCTTTTTATATTAATTTCTTCCATTTTATTGTCATATATTGTGTTAATGGCTGCTGTTTTATTATAAATATCAGAAAGATATTTTTTAATTATTTCATCTGTATATCCATTATCAAACACATCTTTAGAGTCTGCAGTTTCAAAAGAAGATTTGGTTGTTGTTAATGTTTTTTCAAAAAGTACTGGACCAACTCCTTCTTTCCATTGCCATAGAGATACTTGTCCTTCATCATCAATTTTTGTAAAAGTATCTATTTGTCTTGCCCAAGTACCTGAATTATAGTGATAGTTACCTATATTTCCTGGAGTGTGGGTATGACCGTAAATAACTACATCTATATTATTGTTTTGGCGGTATTTTTCTATAGCCTGTATATTATCACATAGTCTTGAATTAGATCCTATAGATTTAAGTTCGTCTTCTACTGACAAGTTACCTATAAAAGGTCCATTGGACAGATCTTCCAACATTCCTGCAATGATTGTGGCTATTTCTCCTATACCTGGATTGTTTTTATTACAATATGGATCAAACTCGTGACCGTGTAAGAAAGCAAATTTGCGTCCTCCTATTGTTTGCACAAATGGTTTGCTCATTCTTTTAAAAAATGGGTGAGGCATTTCTATAATATTGTTATCTATATAAACAAAGTTCATTAAGGTATTATCGTGATTTCCCAAAACATAAGTTGACTGCATAGCGTCGAGTTTATCTAATAGACCATGATACTGATTAATTGAAGAACTGAAATTAACTTGCCACCAATCAAAAAGGTCTCCTAGTATATATAATTTAGCTTGTTGTTGTTCTACCCATTTAAGGAAGTCATAGAAGCGTATTTCTCTACCTTTTACATTAAAATTATCACGTGTTCCGCGATCTGCAGCATGTACATCACTTATGCAATAAATCATAACATATCCTTTTTTAAATCTTATGTTTTATATTATTTATTATTTTTAATTATTCCTTTTGCCCATTTCTTTATTTTTGATGACAATAGCAATACTTTTTTCATTTGTTGTTTAGAAATTATTTCATCTGAGAAGTCTTTTAGGGCTGAGTTATCTAAAATTTTTGACATTTTTATTATTTCTTTACAATCTTCTATAAGTTTCTGTTCTTGTGTTTTTATGAGTTTTCTTTTCATTATAATACTATTCCTTCTAATTTTGGATATCTTTCAAGTTTGGATACAATTGGAGTTGCACATGGTTCTATTGATCCCATCAAGTGGTACATAATTTCGTGCAATGATTTTTTTTCAGGTGGTTCTTCGTTATATTCAGGAGTATCACAATCATGGTATGTATCTATGTGTTCCTGAATCATAGAAATGGCTTTCAGGATATCATTTACTAGTTCCATAGATGATGTTTGGTATATTTGATCTGAGGTTTTTGTTGAAGACATATTATTTCCTTTTACTATAAGTTAATTGTCCCAAACGATATTATATTTAATAATCAATTCATCTGCTTTTTTAATTAGTTCTTTTAGATTGCGAAATTGAAATATAGACTGTTCAAATCTTGGAACCCATACACATCCACTTCCATCGGATTGCAACTTTATGTATGGATGTCCTGCCATATTGTATTCTTCCATAATTACTTCATGGAAAACGTGAATAGAGCTTAATAATTTTTTTATTTTCACATCACTTCGTCCAGAATATAACTTGCTTAATTGTTTGCTCATTGTTTTTGTTATTTGATTTTTATTGGTTTTCATCCTTGTTCCTCAATATATTTTTTTGATTATTATTTTGAGTAATAGTAAATAATTTACTTAATTTTTTTATTTCTTTTTTTCTATATGTTATTTTTTTATTAGATATTTTCTTGATATTTTTTTTAAGGTTATTTTCAAATAATTTTGATACATTATATTTTTCTGGCAATGATTTACCACATTGTCTTTCTATTATTCTTCTTTCTCCAAGTATGGCATTAAGTTCTTCATCTGCAATATCTGAAAAAATGCTTTCTTCTTTAGCCTTTTCATTTTGGGCAGTATAATATGCTGCATTCTTTATTGATCCATTTAATGACCAAGATATTTTATCTTGAACATATCTGAGTATTTTTTTAACAGCCAGCATTTTTTGATTATTGGGATCTTCTAATGGAATTTCTCTGGACATATCATTTAATATATTTGTTATTTTTTTATTTTTATAGACATATTTTGGATTTTTTTCTATTGTTGGGTTATTACCGATAGAAACTTGTATTTTTTTTGAAACAAAATTGTCTAATATTGTTTTTTTATCAAGTTCTTTAATAATTAATTCTATGGCTTGGGTTATAATATCTTTAGAACCATTTAAATAATCATTTTTTATATTATTAATTTCTGTTAGTATTGGTCTTGGTTGTCTTTTTAGAAATTCTATATCTTTTAATCTTTGTTTTTGTAATTCATGGATGTTATATTGATGTGTTTTATTTTTATTTTTTTTATTTTTGCTGCATGGTTTTATTTCTTTTATTTTCATATTTCTCCTTTTATTATAAGAAATGGGTTTATCTAAATAAATTCTTGTTGGTCCATAACCTAATTTTTCTATTATCATAATTCTCCTTTTAGAGAACACCAAGGGTATCCAAATTCACCATCTTTTGAAAGTCTATTAGGAATATTTTTCATGGTATTATAAAACCAAGGCTCTATTATCCATATTGCCAATATCCTTTTAAGCAAGGGTAATGATTTAATATAATTTTTAAGTTTAAATAATTGTTCTACTGTTGTTCTTCTTTTAGAAAAAGAATCTCTTAGAGCTAATTTAGCCTGTAAATTATTTTCCATTTCTATATGCTTATTTTCATAATTTTCATTTATATATTTTATTTGCATAATTATTTTCCTTATTTTACTTTAATTATACATTTTTATTTTTTTTATCTATAATATATTTATAAATGAAAAAGTAGTGATGTGAAGATATATAACATGAAAGATAGATTTTTATTTAGATAGGTAGTTTTTTTAATTTTTTGAAATATAAAATTATGAGCATAGTAAACTTATTAATAGCAGAAATATTTGGAAACAAATCTGCAAAATTAAATGGAACAAATTTGTTTTCCAATGAATATTCCACTCTATCGCAGTACATGTCAATTATTAATCTTTTTGGAAAAGAAGGCAGACCTATTGTTAGAATTCCTGTTCAAGGGAATACAATACAACCATTTTTACAGGCTTCAAGAATGGCAAATCAGTCTGGCATTGATGTAATTGCTTGTTTAGATAGTTATGAAAGTGACAGTTCTATGTTAAACAGGCTTTCTGCCATAAGATCTTCTGCTAGTTTTATAAAGTATATAGAATTATTTAATGAGCTTCCTAAAATGGGAGATTCATATTTTGGTGAAAAAATAACTAGTATAAAACAATTATTGGATATTACTAATAAATATTCTGATTGGGTACATGCAAATATTAATGGTGGGAAAGTAATAACCATGGCTACCTATAATTTATTAGATGAGCGTAGTGACGGTTGGAATATTACAAATACAGAAATAACCAAGCAATTAATTCTTTATACTGTAGCAGATATTTGTGCTATTCATCTTTATGGTGATTCTTTTGGGAAGAAGCTGCAATTATCAGACTTAGCAGACAATATAAGTAAATGGAATAAGGAAGCAAAATATAAGAAGCCGATTTGGGTTACTGAGTTAGGAGATGAAAGATGGGGTAATCAAGTTGCTTATTATAATGGCATGGTTAAATTAATAATGAATTTAATTAATCCTGAAAAAATGATTGTTTATAGACAATGTGTAAGAAATCCTACTGATTTGGATAACGGATTTGCATTAGAGATTATAAATACTGGTCAAAAATCTCCATTGTATAGTGAATTGATTAGTTAATAAGAAAATAGTGTTGGTTCTTCTTTTTGGTATTCTTTGCTTTCAACTGTTACAATGGTATCATTTTTACTTCCCCCATGTGGAACAAGTAATATCTCTATCATTTTGAATCCTCTATTAATTCCTATCCCGTTACTTGACCATCCACAAACAATGGCAATTCCGTTTACTTTTAATATTCTTGCAACTTCGTTTTTACAATCTCCCCAGTATCCCATATTAGCTACAGATTTTTCTAGTTTATCTTCACCAAATTTATCGTAACACATTGCTGCTTGACTAATTGAATATGGAGGATCATAGAGAATAAGATCGGCTGAATTACTTGACATTAATTTTAAAAAAGACAAGCCGTCCAAATGGTAATTAGTGTCAAATTTGGGATTTAAATCGTTTGTTATTGTTCCGTATTTGCTTTGATTAGCAAAAGGATCTATAATTACTTGTGAATTTTTTGAATATTTTTCAATTATTCTTTTTATAGGCTTTATTTTAAAAGTAAATCTACTAGGCATTGCCCATGTTCTATTAATCTCCATAGTCTGCCTTTAGGTGTTCATTTTCTCCATAACTTTCTAACATTTTCCCATTCTTTAATATCACATGGTTTACCTAGTGGAGAGCAATGCCTAAGATTGGGTAAATTTTTACAACGGGAATAATCAGAAAAGGCATCATTAACATCATTTCTGATTTGTTTTTTTGTAATTTCATCAAACAGAAACCAATTATCAATAATATAACGGCATGTATCTGAAACAACAGATGCCGGTTTTTTAAAAGCATATCTAATAGCATTAATCAATATCCATTCTGGCATTAATTTTATTCTTGACTCTGAATATATTGGAGTTTTACTAGCACATGAATAAATTAATTTAGATGATTCTCTTAAAACGCATTCTATGTGATTTCTCCAATGAGTTTCTGGTTGTTGTCTAAGCCATTCAATATCTTCAGAGATTAATTCGTCATATTTTTCCCTATTTAATTGTATTTCTGACATTATTTTATCCTTATTTAAATCCAGGGAATAGATTTTTAAAAAAATCTGGCATACTAGTTGAGCTTTTTTGTTTCTGTTCTATTTTTGCCATTTTATCTAAAGTTTCATATCTTGATATACATTTATCACAAAGTATTTTTGAGTTTTTACGAATAGAACTCCCAGATTTTATTTCAGCAACGAATTTATTACAGCCATGACAATATAGTTTCATTTTATTTCCATAGTTGGCTTTGGAGGTATTGCTATTGAAGGTTTTTTTTGTGGAGGGGATATTTCATGTTCTTCTTTAAAAGCTTTATTTCTAAGATTCCAATCTGGGCTTGTTATAAAACCTAATTTTTTACCATTTTGGTCTGTAATTCTGATACCTATATTTTCCTCTTTACAAGGATATGCAAATGAATCTTCTGGAAATTTTTTTAATTCGTTTATAAGAGAGATAGATTTCATTTTAGTTCCCTGGATATTTATATATTTTTATAAACAAATCAACTAGTACCTAAATATTATATAAATAGGTACTAGTTGTTAGATTTAATTGCTGTCCTTAAGCTTGTGCAGAATGATCTACAACAGGGGCAGTTTGGGACACTACTTTAACTTTATTTTTAGACCCTTTAGGGCGACCTCTACCACGCTTAACTTCTTTGGGGGCTTCTGTTACTACTGTGTTTGTCTGTTCGTTCATTATTTTTTCTCCTTTGTTTTGTTGACTACTTTCCAACATTATACATTATTTTAATAAAATTTAATTATTTATTTTCTACCTTTGAAAATTACTATATTTAAAAAAACATCAGTTGTTTTTTTAATTTTATCTATATTTTTCTCAATAAAATTTAAAACAGAGAAATATAAAGTAATTGGCCATATCGTTAAAAATACTATATAAAGAAAAATTAATCCAATAGTGATGTCTTTTTTACATAAATGACGAATAATCAAAGACATTATTGAAATTATTATTCCTATTATAAAATATAACCAAATATAAAGTTGGAAGTTAATATCCATAGGTATTTTATATATTTTCTTATTTTTCTTTTGTTGTTTTCCAATCGCGTTGATTCCAAATTCTTATTCCTCTAGCTTTTCTTTCTGCATGGGCTAATTTCCAAGCTTCATCTGAAAGTTTGCACCAATGTGTGCTAACACTATATTTTGCATCAAGACCAGTTATATATTTACTTGCAATTCTTCCAAACTCTATAAATCCTTCTTTATTCCATTTTTCAGCTATTTTATTATCTTCTTCATTCATATGCTTGACATCAATTTTACCCCATTTATCTACAGAGCAATTTTCAAAAAATAGCAACAAACTTCTTTCGTTTTTTGTCATTGTTTCTAGTGTTTTCACAGTTTTATTCCTTATTTTAAGACTTGTTTAGCTTCTTTTTCTGTGCATATTTCATAATCAAATTTTTTCCAAAATTCTGGCTCTGAATTGCCTCCATTCCATTGTTTCCCGTTTTTAGAAAACCAAATAGGATAATGATTTTTTTCAAAACAAGCTACTATGCCTATTTCATTATCTTTCAACCATGGGTGTTCTTTTTTAACTTTTATCCATGTTTTCATAATTTAAAATTATAATCACCAAATTACAAATACATCAATAACTTTATTTGATTTCTTATTTTTATTTCCTTCACCATAATATTCCCACATTTCTTTTGTTCTGGGGTCAATTTCAGCAGGTTCTTTAGATACACTTTGGACTTTGTTATATGAATGATCTGAACCTGTAGTTACGATTGCTACATTATCTGGAACCCCTTCAAGTTCTTTTTTAAGTTGTCCGACAGTTATCATGTCTTTACTCCTTTATGAATTCTTTTCCTCTCTGCCTTCCATGATTTCCAAGCCCTCTTATTTGTATTTCCTGTGAATTTACTTTTACAACAACATGACTGCCAATCTCCCACTACTCCACATTCAATATTAGAACAAACAACTCTAGATTTATCTCCCATACATCCTATTTGTTGTTTTGATTCTATTGTCATAGGGGATTTACAACGGGGGCATAATAGCCTATCATTTATTTGTAAATGATTAGTAAAATTAATTATCTTTTCTTTTTTAGTTTCCATAAAATTAGCAAGCTTCCCGTAATATATTTAAGTATTCCAATACCTTTTCATAGCTCCAAGCATGAATGTAATTGTCGCCTTGCGTTACATTTTCTTTTGAAAAATCTGGATTTAAAATGGTTTTTAAATTGCTCCAATCAATATTTACAACTCTTTTTCTCCATCCGATTTTTATTGTTCCAAATTGAGTTATAAATTTATACCAAGGAGAACATTCTATACATTCACAATATTCGTTTTTTACAGGCAAAACACTTTTAATTATGAAATCTGCTTTGTGGAATATTTCGTTGAATTTCTCTAAAATTTCATGTTCGTTTTTTAATTTATAGCAATTCTTATGAAAATATTGACTTGTGTGAAACAATAGTTTATCTCCTTCTTCCATTGGATCAGCCAAAGAACATTTAACCCATCCATGTTCATTGGATGGCTGTTTTCTCATTATTTCATCTTTTTCCCAAGCAGGATCTGGCTTCAAATCAATATATTTTTTGTTTTGTAAACTATAATCTGCTAAAAGATAAAATGATTTAAAACTATAGGTTTTACCATCAACAACAATACCATCACAAATACTGTTTCTTTTTGCAGCATTAACAAATACTGATCTTGGTTTTCCTATAAAATCTTGAGATGGTGTAAGTTTTTCATAATCATTTTTGCATATAATATCGTGACAATTTTTAATATTCCATCCAGACTTGCAAAAAGGACATAAAAATTTTGATTTTGGTAGCCAACATGGAGAATAACTAATTGTAGTTTGCCCCACTATTTTTGCGGAAATATTGTTTTGTATTTCTTTGATTGTTAATGCATTTTGTTCCATTTTTTCATCATAATCTTTAATATATTCCCATAATTTTGACATAGAAATTACGGCAGGAAGATCTGGTATTTTTTCTATAGGTATAAATGGTTCATTAAATTTCATCAAATTACCGCAAGTGTCTAAAACAAATCTACCCAAAACGCAATACTCAGACAAGCTTTCTCTACGGTCATATCCAGCTTTGTGACGCTCATCCATCAACATAACGAAACTATCCAAATCTTTAAGATTTGCCAGTATTCTATCAATATCATCGTACCAAACAGGATTAATAATTTTCATATTTATACTCTGTAGTCAATAAAATCCTAACATTTTTAGTGGCTGGTTAATTTAGTAACTTTACCAATTGATTCAACTATAATTGTTTTTCCAAAAATTCTATGTAACAATCTTTGCAAATGGAGTCGCCAATGTTGTAACGATGCCCAAAATTATGAAAAAAATCAACAAAATTTTTGTCCATACCGTACGTAAGAGACTTTCTCCCCTTATTGTCTTCTACTTCGCTCTGCATAATGCTTGCTTTGCCTTTATAAACTTTGCAAACAACACATTTTTTCTTTGCTGAATTTTTCATAATCATCCTAGCATCTTTAGTAGCTGAATAGTTTATTTAAATAAAAACAGCATTTTTTTCTTTGTGAATAACTAAATCTTCTGTAAGCATATTGTGCCATTCTTTTGCTGTAACTTTAAAGGAAGCAAAAGTTGTTGCGTTATTTTCTGCCCAAGAACATAATCCTTCCAATGAAGAAAATACTGGAGATATTGGAGATCCTTCGCTGGTATTTTCCCAAAGCTGGAAACCCTTGCCTTTTGGAGGTTCTTCCCTTTGCCATTTTTCGTGAAGTTTTCTTATTTCTTCTGATTGCCAAATTTCTCCCTCACCTTTACAATACTTACATTTACCATAAACTCCCAGCCTTTTAGCCCTAGTTTCAATGCATATCCAGGAATTAATAGAATCGTGTCCCATTCCACCAGATATACTCCATTTATTAACTTCTTCTGCTGTGGGGTGATACGGGGGATTTTTTTCTTGCCAACCTTTTGTCTTATCCCAAATATGTGTAAAATCAATTAACCTATTATTTTTTACTAAAGCATCTACTTCGTCTTGGGTAAGATGATGACTCCAAGCCTTGTTATTATATCTATATTTTGGACTCACCTGTATCCATTCTACTTCATCATTAGAAAAACCGTACCAATTATCAGACAATTTTTTGGTAGCTGGGTTTAGACCAGTATTGCCACATGATTTGCATTCTTGGGAGTTATAAGGGTTTATATAACCCTTCCATACTTGATTTAAAGGCCAATCAAAATTC
>Ga0265297_10000733_pt1 | contig 91038 bp, 112 predicted proteins | sample Munlanlwell13791_FD_192502 | JGI IMG/M metagenome (GOLD analysis project Ga0265297, IMG submission 192502) | Leachate microbial communities from a municipal landfill in Southern Ontario, Canada - Leachate well 137-91 | ecosystem: Engineered > Solid waste > Landfill > Unclassified | place... | reverse complement strand
TCTGACGTGCAAATTATTAGTGGAGCAAAAGATGATTTTAATCCATGATATCTTATAAAAAGAATTATCGCAACAGAAAGTAAAGCAATAAGTCCTGCAATCAGAAGATATTTTGTAAAATTTTGTCCGAGGGTTGGAGAGATTGTGTCTAATTTAACAATTTGTAATTTAAATGGTAAACTTCCTGTCATCAAAACAGTTTGAAGATTTTTCATTTCTTCTGCAGCATTATTATAAGCATCTAATTTTGTTTCTCCTTTACCAGAGCCATGAATAGAAATTTGTGTTGTAGGATTTCCTTTCAAATCCGCGCTTATTGAAAGATTGCTATAAAATAAATTATCTAAATATAAATTAAGTGGTTCAGAGAGAGAATCTTGTCCATTTGCATTTTTTACAATGTCTAATTTTGAAGTTATTTCTGCCATTCTTTCTGCTGATTCTTGACTGATTAAAACAGGAAATCTAAAAGAACAAACATATCCCTGAGTAAATTGTTCACAAGAAAAAATTCCAACATCTTGTCCTGCCTGTTTTACATTTTTAATATCTTCTCCGCCGATAAAAACAGTTTCATTTCCTATTTTTGCTTCAAACTTTCCTTGTTGAGAAATTAAATTTTCTAAATCTTTTGGAGTTGCTCCAGCAATTTCTATTTGTACAAAATTTTTCCCTGCTAAATCAGAAACAGAAAGGACATTCATATCTGAAATACCATAAACATTAAACCGATTACTAATCAGATCGATTAAAGTACTTACTTCTTCAGAAGACAAAGAATAATTTTCTGCTTGAACTAATGCTCTTGCTCCTCCACTTAAATCAAGACCTGTTTTAACATTTGTTTTGGGAATTTCAGAAACAACCATTTTAATAGATTCATTAGAAAAGAATACAAATTCTGAATCAGTTGTTGTAACAATTGTTCTAACTTTTTCTCCAGAAATAAATTTATTTTGCATTACATCTAAATAATTTTCTACATTTTCTATTTTTTTTCCGTCGATAGAAATTATAATATCTCCTTGACGAAGCCCTTCTTCAAATGCTGGCGAATTTGTTTCAATACTAGATACTAAAACTCCTTTTTGTAAAAAATTAGGTGTAATAAAAATAGAAAGTAAAGCAAAAGATAAAACGATTAACCATAACCAAATTTTGAAAGTTAATTTTATTTTCATTTTCGTTTTTCTAATGCATACCATTTAATTATTGAAACGTTTGTAATCCATGTATTTAACAAATCAAAACTAAGTCCGATTGCCATAATTAAAAAAATCTGATGAAGAACAGAAGAGAATTGTCCTATGATTGAGTAAGCAATTATAACTGCAACGAGAGAAGTAATTGTCATTGTTGCTCCTGTTTTGAAAGAGTCAAATAGACATTTGTTTAATGAAGAGCCGCTTCTTTTAAGAACCTTGTTAGAAAGTAAAATATCTGTATCAACAGAATAACCTATTAACATAATTAATGCAACAATTCCTGCTGAAGAAAGTTTTACACCTAATAAATTTATTGTAACGAGAGTCATTAAACTATCTGCGAAAGCAGAAAAGATAACTGCTAAAGATGGGACAAAAACCCTAAATTGAAAAAATACAACAATTGCCATTAAAAAAAACGCAATCAAAAGTGCAATCAAAAGTTGTTGATAAAAATTTTCACTAAGAGTTGAACCTGTAAATTCAAAACTAACATTTTCTCCGTCGATTAAATCATATCCTAAATATTCTTCAAGAACTTTTTTAGATTCTTCTTTATTAGTTTTTGTTTCAATAATTATTGCTTTTTGTTCTTTAGTAATTAAATCAGAAATCTCTCTGACGTTAACATCTTCTAATTTTCCTGAAAGAAAATTTTTCAAAGTAGAAGCGTCTATTTTTTCCTCGAGAGTAATAGAAGTTCCTCCAGTTAGTGAAATGTCTTTATAGAAAAGGTTTCCGTCGTTGTTTTGATAAAAAGAGATGAGATAAAAAAAAGAAAATAAAATTAGAATTAAAGGAATTAATAATAATTTTTTATAATTCTTATCGTGAAGTTCTATGAATTTTTTTTTGAAGTTTTCTTTTTTCATCTGAATAAATGCGCCGATCGGGATTCGAACCCGAGTCATCTGCTTGGAAGGCAGATATTCTGCCACTGAACTATCAGCGCATGTAAATATTAGTCAAATATGATTTAATAAAGTTTATGATTGTGCTATGCCCGAGACAGGATTTGGGCTTCACGTTAGTTCAACCTCATTCGTCCAAGCGTGGCCAAATGAAACCAAAGTTCAAATCAAATTTACGCCCGAGACAGGATTTGAACCTGCGACCCTCACATTAGGAGTGTGATGCTCTAATCCAGACTGAGCTACCCGGGCATAAAAAAAAGAATATTATTTAGTTTAAAATATTTTAGAATGCGGAATAAAGGATTCGAACCTTTGGGAGTTCATCTCGCTTTGCTCATTCTCTCTCGCTCGCCACCTTGTGTCAAGTGAAGGCACTAAGCCGTCGCTTTCATTTATGCGGAATAAAGGATTCGAACCTTTGGAGGCACTAAGCCACGAGAGCCTAAATCTCGCCCATTTGACCACTCTGGCAATTCCGCATAAAAAAATTACCAGATAAGAGTATAAAAAGTTTTATAAATGAGATTTTTCTTGAAGTTTTGAAGACGGCCATAGTGAGTTGGAAACACCTGTTCCCTTTCCGAACACAGAAGTTAAGCTTCTCACGTTGACTGCGCTAGTGCCCCACAAGGTGCCAAACAATCAAGCTGTCTTCTTTGATTTTTAAAAAATTAAATTTGTTGAAGAGAAGTTTTCTTTCCCGTTGACAAATTGATTGTTCCTACTGAAGTAGCAATATTTGGTTTTGGTTTATCCAGTTCTCTTAAAGATTCATAAACTTGAACATATTCCACAGCTTCAAGGTATTCTCTATTTGCTAAAAGAGTTGGCGGAGTGTGTTTAGTATAATTTTTTGGATTTGCTTCATATCTTTTGATAAATTCCTTTTGTCCCCGATAGTGCAAGTATTGAAAAATATTTTCTAAACCCATTTAAAGAATAATATCGAGAATTATTTAAAGATTTATTTACTAATAAAATTATGAAAAAAGTTTCTAAGACGGAATTAGTTCAAGAAGTAAAAACTTTTTTTTCTGAAATAAAAAATAAATCCTCGAAGGAAATTAAGAGAATAAAAAAATCTGCGATGGGGCAAAATATTTCTTTGAAAGAAAATAGAAAATTATTTTGTAAATATTGTTTGAATCCATATTCTGGAAAAGAAAAAGTTAGGATAAAAAATAAAATAAAAAGCGTCGAATGTTTACACTGCAAAAAGATTTCTCGTCGGAAATTACTCTTAATATAGATAATTCCTAAACAAGCCTTAATAAAAGAAAAAATAAAAGATTAAGATGAGTGAAATTATTTGTTACGGCGGAACAACTTGTTCTACGAGAGACAAAGGACGCTACACTTTATTGCTGAGCAAAGCTCTTGAAGAATACGAAACTGGATGTGATAAATGTGAAGAACTGAAAAATGAAGCACAGCGACGGGGATTAGCAAAGGTAGTTATGTCTGATGAACACATTGTCGAAATTTGTTCTGCGTAGATTAATAAAATTTAAAAGAGAATTAAGATTTTTTGAATTTTCCGACGAGTTCGATTAAATCCGTTTGTCCTAAAAACATTGCTCTGCAACAAGCTCGCTCTAATCCAAGTTCATCCAAAACTTTTTTTGGGTTTTCTCCCTCGGAAATTCTTTTTTTGAAATCTTCCCAGAGGTGTCCGATAGGTTTTCCGCATGAAAAACATCTAACAGGAATTATCATATTATTATCTCTAATTTTGGATTTATAAAACTTTGTGAGAGATAAAAAATGGAATAGTTAATATCGAAGAATAAAAATCTTTAAAAACTAATTTCATCTTTCCAAATTACGAAGGTGGTAAAATGACAAAATGTGTTTATTGCAGTGCGGATATTTCTGACAACCGTTCTATGGAAATTTGCGACAGATGCGGTGTACAAGTTTGGGGGCAAAAGATGTGGGCGGCGATAAAGAAAACAACTGACAATGCTAGAGACAACGGAGACCTTGCTTTGTATAAAGAACAAGAAGCAGAAAAAGGAAATTCTCTGAAGTGGAAAGATGTTGTCGGAACAAGAGCAGCTTAATTTTTCAAATAAAAGATAGGTTTTTAAATGAAATAATTTTTGGTATTCTATGGCAAATAAAAAACCAGTAAGAACTCGAGGGAAAATTCAACTTAGTAGATTCTTCCAAAAGTTTAAGGAAGGAGATTTTGTTGCGTTTTCTCGAGAGAAATCTATTCCTGTAAATTTTAACAAGCGACTTCAGGGAAGTACTGGTGTCGTCGTCGGAAAAAAAGGAAGAGATTACATAATCAAAGTCAAGGAAGGACGAAAACCAAAAGATATTTTGGTTGCTCCAATACATTTAAAAAAAATAAAACAGGTTAAATAAAAATGATAAAAAATAGCGAACCACTAAGTATGGCAGAAGTTGTTGAACTTGTAGAAAAAGAAAATGAAGACGAATTAGAAATAATTGGATTCATAAAAAAATTTAACAAACTTAAACCAAAAGATGCAAAGAATTTAAAACAATCATTAAACGAATTGAAACTCATAAAAATAAAAGCAGATTACGTCGCGAAGATTATTGATGTTCTGCCTGAAACTGCAGAAGAATTAAATAAAATTTTTGTTGATGTAAGTTTAGACGAAGATGAAACAAAAAAAATACTTGATACAATTAAACAATTCAAATAATGAAAATGGAAAAAGAAGAAACTGCGATTATATTAGATTATCTACCGAATGGATATCCCTTGGAGAAAAAAATGATGCCAATAGCTCAAGCTATCGGTAAAAAAAGTTTAATATTGCTAGAACTTGTTCCAAGGCGCGGAGTTTCTCTTGAGACTGGCGAAGAAGTTTATATCGGCGAAGGAAAGCGAGACAAGATATATTATATTCTTGGTAGATTGCAGCGAGAGAAAATAACAGAATCTGCAAAGAATCAGCTGCAGGAACTCATTGAAAAAATAGTAAAGGAACGAGAAAAAGAATTCGTTGAGTTTTTCAATAAATCAGAAGCAATAAATAAACGACTTCATCAAGTGGAGTTACTTCCAGGATTTGGAAAAAGACATATGCAAGAAATATTAAAACAAAGAAAAGAAAAAGAATTCGAATCATTCGAAGACATGAAAAAACGAATTCAGAATCTTCCAGACCCTGAAAAAGCAGTACAGAAAAGAATATTAACTGAATTAGTAAATCTTGAGAGATACAACTTATTTGTAAAGTAAAATGGAACAAATACACAAAGGAAAACCAATAGAAAATAAAAATGAAGATAGACTAGTTAGAGTTCTAGCGAAAGATATCGAAGGAAAACTTAAAATTTTCGTCGGGTTAACTAAGATAAAAGGAATTTCTTGGGCGTTCGCAAATGCAATGTGTAAAAAATTAAAATTAGACAAGAATAGAAAAATTGGTTCTTTGAGTAAAGAAGAAATTGAAAAAATAAATGATTTTGCAAAACATCCTGACGTGCCTTCTTTTATATTAAATCGAAGAAATGATTTTGAAACTGGAAATGATAAACAATCAATTGGAAATGATTTGGAATTGCAAAAAGATTCTGATATTAGCAGATTGAAAAAAATTAAGAGTTACCGAGGACAAAGACATTCTCTTGGATTGCCGATGAGAGGACAAAGAACAAGAAGTCATTTCAGAAAGAATAAGAAGAAGAGCGTCGGAATTAAAAAGAAAGAAAAACCAGGTGAGAAAAAATGATGCGAAAACATAAAACATATTCAAGGCCGAAGAGACCTTTTGATAAACCAAGAATCGACGAGGAAGCGAAAATAAAAGAAGAATTTGGTTTGAAAAACAAAAGAGAAATTTGGAAAGCTGAAGCTAAAATAAAATTAATTAGAGAAAAAGCAAAGAAATTAATTTCTGCAAGTGAAGAAGATAAAAATGCTTTTTTCGGAAGATTGAAAAAAATCGGATTCAAAGTTTCAACAATTAGTGATGTGCTTTCTCTCGATAAAAGAGATTACATGAAAAGAAGACTTCAAACAATTTTAGTTGATAAAAAATTTGCTCACACACCAAAAGGTGCGAGACAATTAATCACGCACAAAAAAGTTTTCGTTGGAGAGAAAAATGTTAGTTCACCGTCGTATATTGTTCCAACCGAATTAGAAAGCAAGATTTCATTAAAAGAACAAAAAGTAAAAGTTAAAAAGAAAAATATCGAGGAAAGTGCAGAATGAAAAAAATAGAAGAATCAGAAAAAATTAAAATAGAAAATGACGGAGAAAAATTAGAATTATCTTCAGAGAAAGAAATAGACGAAAAAAGAACAGAAAAAAAAGGAAAAGAAGTTGAGGCAATTTTGAATGTTTACACTTCTTTCAATAACACAATCGCACACGTTACAGATATGTCTGGCGGAACAATTGCAAAAGTTACTGGCGGAATGGTTACTAAACATGGAAGATTGAAAGCAAATCCGACGATAGCAATTTTTATTTCAAAAAGAATTTCTGAAGTTTTGAAAGAATCTGGAATAAAAGCACTTTATGTTAGAATTAGAGCAAAGACAGGAAGTCCTTCACTTGGTCCTGGCGCACATGCAATAATCAAAAGTTTGACAAGAGACGGATTTAAAATTTTGAATATTTTAGATACAACAAGATTCCCAAGAGGCGGACCAAAGAAAAAAGGCGGAAGACGTGGAAGACGTCCATAAATTTAAAAATTAAAATAGCACACTAATAAAATGAAACTAATCGAAAAGAAAAAAAATCAGATAACCTTCACAGCAGAATTAGACGAGTCGCTTGCAAACGCAATCAGAAGATATATTGATCAGATTCCTATTTTAGCAATTGACGAAGTTGAAATTTCAAAAAACGATTCTGCATTATACGACGAAACAGTTGCGCACAGATTAGGGGTTGTTCCTTTGAAGATGACAAAAGGGATGAATGAAAAAACTGAAGAACAATTGGCTCTCGTCGTGAAAAAAGAAGGCTTTGTTTATTCTGAAGAAATTAAAGGAAAAGTTAATCCTGTTTACGGGAAAATTCCAATTACACTTTTGAAAAAAGGGCAGGAATTAGAAATTTTAGCGACGGCAAGATTGGGAAAAGGAAGCAAGCACGCAAAGTTTTCTCCTGGATTAATGTTTTACAGAAATGCAATGAAATTAAAAATTGACAAAGATTGTTTAAAAGAAGTTGCAAACATTTGTCCTGCAAATATTTTGAAAAATGAAAATGGAAAAGTAGTTATCGTCGACGAAAACAAATGCGATGCATGTGAAGCATGTGTTGAATTCTGCAAAAAGAAAGGGAAAAATTCTATTGAGTTAACTCCTACTGGCGAATTAATGATTACAGTTGAATCTTTCGGACAAATGGATGAAGATGAAATGTTCAAACAGTCTATTGAAGTTTTGAAAGAAGACTTGAAAGAAGTTGCAAAGAAAATTTCTAAATAATTCTAAAACTTTTTATATCCCTGTTTAATGATTTAATTATGCGGGATTGCCGGAAAGTAAAGTTTAACAACTTTACAATCGTTCGTCTCTAACGAGCCAAACGAGTGGTAAACCCCCCTCGTATGCGGGATTGCCGGAGTGGTCAAACGGGGCAGCCTTAGGAGCTGTCGGCTTAGTGCCTACAAAGGTTCGAATCCTTTATCCCGCATAAAAAATATTCAGCAAAATTTATAAACCAAGATTATCTCAAAAAAATATCTGCGAGCGAAAGCGATAGTAGAGAATAATAATTCTCTATTTATTACAAAATGAAACACAAAACAAAAATTGAAGAACAGTTGAGAAGAAAATCAAATACAGATTTAGTTCAAACTATAATTGCAGCGAAAAAGAAAAAAGCTTGGCTAGAAATTGCAGGAATTCTTTCTAGTCCGAGAGTTAAAAAAATAAATGTTAACTTGGATAAAATAAATGAAGAATCAAAAGAAGGAGAAATTATTCTTGTCCCTGGAAAAGTTCTTTCAGAAGGCGAGTTAAATAAAAAAATAAAAATTGTTGCTTTTAGTTTTTCTGAAAAAGCAAAAGAAAAGATATTAAACTCTCACGGAGAAATATTAAATATATTGGATGAAATTAAAAAAAATCCAGACGCCAAAAACGTGAAGGTAATAAAATGATAATCAACGGAAAAGACGCAACTTTAGGAAGACTCGCAGCTTACGCAGCTAAAGCAGCATTGAAAGGCGAAGAAGTTGTAATTGTAAATTGTGAACAAGCAGTTATCACAGGAAACAAAGCATTCATCAAATCAAATCTTGAAGAAAAAAGAACGCACGTCGGAAGCACGCAGAAAGGACCAAAAGTTTCTAGAACAAGTGAAAAAATTGTAAAGAGAACTATTAGAGGAATGTTACCTAATTATAGAACTGGAAGAGGAAGGGACGCGTTTAAGAGAATAAGATGTTATGAAGGACTTCCAAAAGAATTAGAGAAAACAAAACTTGAAATTTTTGAAAGCAGAACAAAAGGAAAGAAACACGCGGTTAAGGAGTTTGCAAAATGGTAAATAAAATAATTAATTCAGGAAAAAGAAAAAGAGCAGTTGCAAGAGCAGTAATTGAAGAAGGGAACGGGGACGTTTGGTTAAATGGAAAGAGTTATAAAAATTTAGGATTCTTTGACAAATTAAAAATTGAAGAACCATTGAGACTTGCAGAAAGCGTTCTGGGAAAATTAAACTTTGATGTAAGGATCACAGTAAAAGGCGGCGGAGAAAAAGGACAAATTGAAGCTGCACGAATTGCATTGACAAAATCAATTTTAGATTTCTCAAAATCAAAAGAATTAACAAAAGTGGTTTTAGATTATGATAGAAGTTTAATCGTTGCTGATGTAAGAAGAAAAGAAACAAGAAAACCCGGCGCAGGAAAAGCAAGAACACGACGTCAAAAGTCATATCGTTAATCTTCCATTACACTCATTTCATTCGCGTAAAGCAAGAACACGACGTCAGAAATCTTACAGATAATTTATAAATTTAAATTTATTATTTCTAATATGAATAAAAAAGAACTTTGGATGAGAATTCCTGTTTTTATTTTATCTGGTGTTATTTTGTATGTTTGGGGATTTTTTATTTTAATTTTTGCGTTAGCACAATTAGTTCTGCTTTTAGTTGAAGGCAAGAAAGAAAAAGAATTTGCACATATTTCTTTTATGTTCAGTAATCAGATTTATACTTTTTTCAAATACATAACTTTCTTATCTGACGAAAGACCTTTTCCATTCAGCAAGATGAAAAAATAATTATTTTATTCCTAATCTTTCCAGTTTATTCTGGACGTGATTAAATAAAGTTGATGAAACAATTGGCTGATGGGTTCCTTCGTGAATTTGATTGTTGAATTTTATTTTTCCAAGATAAGTGAAATTTTTTAAAATTTTTTTTAATCCGTTTACTGAAAGATTATGCTTTTCTGAAAGCTGATGCAAGCTAATTTTATTATTCAAGAATTCTTCAAATATTTCTTCGATTTCTCTGTAATTTTCTGCAAGAATTAATTTTCCTTTTTCAATTTTGTAACCGAATGGAACACGCGACATGAGATTTCCTTGCTTTGCCTTTTCTATCATAGAATTTTTCTGATTTATCTTGACAGATTTTAATCTTTCAATTTCTTTTTTCAATTCTTCATTCTCTTTTTTTAGTTGTTCAATTTCATTCATTTTAGTTTGTAAAAATATTTTTTTAAATCTAAACGGCCGTTTAAAACATAAACACCTTCTGATTTTAATAATTTTATTTTTGTGTCTTTTCCTGAAAAAAATTCTCCGACTTTTCCGTCTGAATTTACGACTCGATGACAAGGAACTATTGGGACGTAAGGATTTTTATTCATCGCTGTTCCGACAGCGCGATATGCTTTGGAATTTAATGCACGAGCAATTTCTTTGTAAGTTGTAACTTTTCCTTTTGGAACTTTTTTCAAAACAGCATAGCATTTTTCATAAAATTCTGGCATCATTTCAGCTTCTCCTGAACCTGTTCAAACAGCTGTTTATCAACAATTGGCTCGTGTTGTCCTTTAGATTCCTTATTTGCAAATTTAACTTTTCCAAGGTAAGTTGTATTCTTTAGCAATTTGATTATTCCGCTTGTGGTAAAACCATTTTTTTTTGCTAATTGAGTTAGAGAAATATTTGAATTGAGAAATTCTTCAAAAATATTTTTTATTTTTTCTGATTTGTCTAAATCAATAAGAAGTTGCTTATTTACTAACTTGTACCCTAGAGGGGCTTTTGTAACGTGTTTTCCATTTTTGAATGAATTATTCATTCCAGTTTTTGTTTTTTGGGAAATAGAATAATTCGATTTTCTAAATGTTTCGAGAATTTTGCTATCTATTTTTTCAGATAAATAATTTTTGAAATCTTTTTCATTATCGGGAGCATATTTGTGACAAATAGAACATAGTGTTGCTAAATTATTAATTTCATTTAGTCCGTTGAAAATTTTTGGATTTATATGATGAATTTCTAATCCTTCTTTTTTTAAATTTTTAAAACCACATTTTTGACAGGCAAAGTTATCTCTTTCTAAAACTTGGTTGATTAGTTCAAGTGGAAGATTAATTTTCATTTTGGTTAGTTGTATTTATTTTATTAAATAATTCTTCATCAATTAACGCAGGATGATTTGCTTTGAATAATTCGCCCTTGTATTTTATTTTTCCAGTGTAAATTGGATTTTTTATTATTTGATACAATGTAGAGGGGGGAAGGTCGAATTTTTGACAAATATCTTTGTAACTAATTCCTGTTGCCCACATTTCGAAAATTTCTTTTACTTTTTCTGCATTTTCGGGGTGTTTGACTAATTTTTTATTCTGATAGGTATAACCAAAAGGAGCACGATATAATGCTTCTCCCAGATTTATTTTTCTGTCAAAAGATAACTGAACTCTTTCTTTAACCATTCCTCTTTCTAATTGAGCAAAAACCCCAATTATTTGAAAAAATGCTTCTCCCATTGCAGAAGTTGTATCTATCTGTTCTGTTACAGAAGTAAAGTTTATGTTTTTGGTTTTGAGATCTTCCAGAATTGTAATTAAATCTTTGAGCTTTCTAGAAAATCGGTCAATTTTGTAAACCAAAATAATGTCAAATCTTTTTTCTTGAGCATCTCTCAGCAATAATTCTAAGGCGGGACGGTTTAATGTTCCTGCAGAAAAACCAGCATCTTTGTAAACCTTGAAAATTTCCCATTCCCTAGCATCACAGAAACTTTTACATTTGTCAATTTGGGCTTCAACACTCAATCCTTCTTTTGCCTGCTCTTCTGTCGAGACTCTAGAATAAATTGCAACTCTTGGTTTTGAAATTTTTATCATTTTCCTCTTTTTATTTGTAAACTTAGGGTATTCTCTTCTTGGAAGGGTTCCCTTACTGCTACGATTTTATAACCTTACTGGAAAGAAACTATATAAATTTTGTTATTTTATGAAGAGAAACAGGGAAAAAGAGATTAATAGACGTTTGATTGCTCTAAGGCATAACTAACTTCTTCACTTTTTGAAACTTCTGTGCACTTAGGTGAACTTTGTGAACTTATTTTATTTTTGTAAGAAACTAGCGTGTTATAAAAATTTTGAATTGATTCTTGTTTTAGGGTTTTTGGAAAATCTCGGCAGAAGATAGTTTTTACTTCATCTAGAGTCAAGCCAGAAAAATTATTTTTGGAATGATAAAGTATTGCTTCATCTGAAGAATTAAATCTTTTTACTGCAAAAGATTCCCAAGGATTCCAATCTCGATTATAGTCAGAATATTTTAGGTCTAATCCATTTTCATATTCTTTAACGACTTTTGCAATTCCAGAAGTGCCCAAACCCCAACTGTAAACTGCCCAAGGTTTTTCAATTTTTGAATTTAAATTTTCTACCATGTTTTAAGATCTTTCAATTGTGCACTTAGGTGAACTTTGCAAAACAGAAGACTCCAAACCCAAATTTTTATCTTTCAAATCGAGAACGGGATAAACCTTCAATGTGTCTATATCATTTTGGGACAGGACGCGTTCACATGGTTCTCCATTGGTTAATTGTTTTTGGGTGGAAAATAAAGCTTTATTTTCTGGAACATATTTTTGAAAAAAATAATCCGATTCTCCTTCTCCAATTTGATACGAATCCGTTTTAGAAAGTTCGTTTCCATTTGAATCTTTAAGCATTTCTTAAAAAAAGCTTAATAATTTTTAAAGATTTATATGATAAAACACAATTAAAAATTGCCCAAAAATTTTGCATTAATCTCTAGTGGCTTGCCGCGATTGTGCACTAAGGTTATCTTAATGAATATAAAAAGAAAGAAAAGCAGAGTAAAGAACGAGTGTTTGTTGCTGTTTATAGCTGTTTAAAACAGGTGTTTGCCTGTTTTTTTGTATTCAAACAGCTGTTTGTTAGAAAAAATTAAGAAAAAAATTACAAATTTTTTAACAGTTTATCGTCGGTTACACCGACGGAGAACCAAACATTTTTAAACAATATTTTCTAAGAATTACTATGTTTTGGTTTTTAGGACAAAAAAAAGAGATTGAAAAAATAAGAGAGGATACAAAAAAAGGTTTTGAATCAGTTAAACAGGATGTTTCTTCAGTAAGTGGATGGATTAAACACCTTGACTCTGAAAAAAATTTACAAAAAAAAGAGATTGAAGAAATGAAAGAGACTTTATCTTCGATAAAAAATGATCTTGAAGGACTAAAAAATATCCTTTCTTTTATGAACGAAGTAAAAACAAACAGGGTGTTTAAAACACCCAAACAGGCGTTGGGAAAACAGACGCCCGTTTATGCTGTTCAAACAGGCGTTCAAACAGGCGTTCAAACACCGAATTTATCTAGTTTTTCTGTAACTGAAAGAGCAATTATTTGGATTCTCTTAAATACAGACATGAAACTTAGTTATGATGACGTAGCAGCTATGACTGGAAAGGAGAAATCCACTATTAGAGGTCAAATTAATACCATAAAACAGAAAAGTGAGGGTTTAATTGAAGAAGAAATAGAGAAAAATGGTAAAAAAAGAGTGTTTATACCCGAAGAAATGAAAGAAAAGATGTTAAAAAAGACGAAAGTGAGAGTTAAATCAGATAAGAAAGAAGAAAAATAACTAAAAGCGATGAAAAGTGTGAGTCAAAAATAGGGAGAGAAAAAGGAGGAAAACCAATAAAGTACAAAACAGAAAAAAAGCAGAGGTAAAAGAAAGAATTTAATTAAAAGTGAGTATAACAGTTAATCGGTTAACCGAAAAAATAGAATTATAGTTCTCTTAATTGAAAAATGATAGGGAGAGGAGCAATTTTTTTGAGATTCTCCGAAATAGAGAGCTGGATAATTTTGTTGTTAATTTTAGTTTTCTCGACGGGAATTCCTTTTTTTATGAGTTTTCCAACGTAATCTCGGATAGAACTTTCTGTAAGGTTTAATTTTATGGAAAGATCTCGATAATCCACAAATTCTTTGCTTTCTGTTAATTGATAAATCGTAGAAAAGACAAGAAACTCCTGGTCTGTAATCCGCTTGAATTTATTTCGAACTTCTTTCTTAAGGGAATCAAGAGAGTTTAGAACTTCAAAAGCATCCTTTAAGGAGGGTTTTACTGTCTGTCTGTCTGTCTGTTGGTTTGTCTGTCTGTCTGTTGGAACCCCTTCATTTCCAGTGGAAAAGGGTAATTTTTGGGTGTTTTGAAGGTTAAAAGGAAGATTATCTGTTGGAATATCTGCTGGAACTGTCTGAATTTGAAGGTTATTTGTTGGAGCCAAAGGAGTTATTTTGGGGGTAATTTCTTGTATTTGAGATGAGATTAATAATGTCGTTTCTTTAAGGTTAATTAAATCTTTGTTTGTATTTTCCAACATTTCTTTTAATGAAAAAAATTGTTCTTTAAGAAAATCTATATCTTGTTTCACCTTCTGGAAAGCGTCTTTAACATAATCCATAAAATATCAATAAATAATTAGTATAAAAATTTAAGCGTGATTTAGTCAAACTTTTTTTGATGATTTTTGTAAACTTGATAAGCTTCATCTGTAAGTTTCCATCTCGACCGTTTTAAGTAAACTGTTCCTTGGGGGTTTTTTTTAATTTCAATAATAAGTTCTTTTTTCTTTAATTCTAATAATAAAGTTTTAATGAATTCCTCGTCGCGGGCAATCTCTTTTGCAATGTTTAATGTAAAAAGCGGTTTTGGTGAAACAGAATAAAGTAATGCAAGAATCTGCTCGTAAATTTTCTCTTTTTTTTCGTTAGAAATTCTCATAAGAAGATAATAGAATCTATTTTTTTAAACCTAGCGAAGTAGAATTATTCTTTCTTTTCTTTTAAGCTATCTTTGTTTAGAGAAATCAAAGGTAAATGGTTTGGAAGGTTTAATTCTTCCTCGAGCTGCAATGCTTTGATATTTACCTTTCTTAAAATAATATTTAATATGAAAACTCTGAACTCGTCAGAAGTTCCTTTGTCTTTGAAACCCTTAATAACTTCTTTTGCCATCTTAGAATCTAAAGCCAAAATCGCGTGTCCTGAAATTTCAATTTTTGCAAATTCTGGTTCGTAAGATAAAATGTAATTGAAGTTTACTTTTACTATGTCTTCTTTAGTTTTTAACATATTTGAGTCGATTGGCTCAATTGAAGAAATGTTGACTTTCGTGCCGAATTTGATTGATTCTGCTTTTTCTTTAAGTCTCTCTGCGTGTATTTTGGTAAAATTAAAACCGATTAATCTCATTTTAGTTAAATTAAATTTAGATTTTTAAATATTTGTATAAAAAATTATATCAAATCTTCTTCTGAAACAATTACAAAGTCTCCGATTGCGATAATTGAATTATAAGGAATAAGCAAATCGTTTGCATTTGTTCTTTCAAGGTTTAAGTTTTTAGTGTAAGGTGTCGCGTCTTTAACAATTAAGTTAATTAATTCTCCAGATTTAGTCTCGAATGTAATATCCTTGACAAAACCAAGTCTTTTACCTTCTTTTGTTACAATCATCTTTCCAATAAGAGAAGTATATGTGTTTTTGTTTCCTTGCATAGAAATCTTAGAGGAAAATTATTTATAAACTTTTCTGTAAAATTAAATAGATTTGACAGTATATAGTTAACAAATTATCTGATTGAATAAATGATATAATTAATCTTAAAAAAAGATTCTTTAATCAATATAATAATTATAATAAATAATTATTATTAATTAAAAAAGAAAAAACATACAATTTAACAAGGAAAAAGAGAAAATTAGGTTAGGACCCTCACTCCTTGATTTCGATTGGAAATATTTAAAAAGGAATTTTGAATTTTTTTGAGTTTTTCTTTTATTTAATAATTTTTATATGTTATAGTATATAATAATAATAATAATAATATAAGAAAGATAAGAGGAAGAAGAAAAATAAAAAACTAATTTACTTGTTTAGAATCTATTATTAATACAAATTTATAGATATCTACTTTTCAAATTATTTTTCTTTTAATCAAATAATTATTTTGAATTAATTCTTCTTTAGATTAATCTTCTTTCAATTTAATTTCTATATAACTTAAATCACAAATTATAACTTCAAATATAACTCATTCAAAAAGTAGTTTCCACAAGAAATCAAGGCGTAGCTCTCTTTTAGTAGTGATAAGTGTTTATATAACTAAATTAAATAATATCGTTGGAGAAAATAATATAATCTCAATCTCCATACGAAATCAACGTGTGGGAGTAACAAACATGGGTGTTGAATTAGACAAAATTTTTGAAGCGTTTGATAACAACGGGATTTTTAAAAATAAATCTTTGTTGCAGAATAGTTATCAGCCTGAAGACATTCCTCATAGAGGTAAACAGATAAAACAAATTGCGTCGATTCTTGCACCGATTTTGCGTGGAGATAGAACAAGTAATTTATTTCTTTACGGAAAAACTGGGACAGGAAAAACACTTTCAATTCAATATGTTCGAAATGAATTAATGAAACGAGTTAAGAAAGACGCAGATTTTAATTTAAGAATTGAATATCTTAATTGCAAGCTCAAAAAAGTTTCAGATACAGAATATCGAATCCTTGCTGAACTGATTAAAAAATTTGGTGGAGAAGTTCCTGCGACTGGACTTCCGACACAATCTGTTTATGATAAATTTATTGATACAATTGATTCTGAAAAACAAACGATTGTTTTAATTCTTGATGAAATTGACCAAACTGCGAAAAAGATTTCTGATGATTTTTTGTATAATCTTACTAGGTTAAATTCTGAATTAAGCAAGTCACAAATTTGTCTTGTTGGGATTAGCAATAATTTGACTTTTCTCGACGAGCTTGACCCTCGTGTAAAGAGTTCGCTTTCTGAAGAAGAAATTGTTTTTCCGCCGTATAATGCTTTACAACTTCAGGAAATTCTTACCAAGAGAGCAGAAGAAGTTTTCAAAGAGGGAGTTATGCAGGATGGAGTTATTGCTAAATGCGCTGCGCTTGCTGCCAGGGAGCACGGAGATGCACGAAGAGCTTTGGACTTGTTGAGAATTGCGGGGGAAATTGCCGAAAGAGATAATTCAAAAAAAATTATCCTTCGACATCTTGATGAAGCGAATGATAAAATTGAAAGAGATAAAATTTTGGATGTGGTTAAATCAGAACCCAAGCAATTTCAAGTTGTTCTTAGTGCGATTATTCAATTTTCTGAAAAAAATCCACAGGATCATCTTTTTACAGGGGAAGTATACAACTACTATAGAGAAATCTGTATAAAGAACAAATTAGAGATTTTAACACAGAGAAGAGTTTCAGATATTATTCAAGAGTTTGACATGCTTGGGATAATTACTGTTAATGTTATATCAAAAGGGCGCGGCGGGCGAATGAGAGAAATTAAACTTGCGATTACAAAAGATATTATGGAGAAAGTAAAACAGATTATCTCCGAGTCCTTAACTTATACTTAATTCAAGAATGAAATTAAGAATTGAAAATGAATACATCAGAAATATTACGATTTTGTTTAGAGAAAGGATTCTTGTTGGATAACGAAGTTCTCGGCTTGTTTAACGAAACCAGCGATGTGGAATCTGTAAAATTAATTATTGAAAGAATTAAGGAAACAACAAATCAGAGGATTATTACTAAAAATCTTTTTAATCAGAACAAGGAAAAAGTTTCACAGATTTTGATGACGTTGCCGAAAGAGAATCAGCAGAATCTTGAAAAGCTGAAAATTAAATTGGGCTTGAGCATTGAAATTTCAAAAGAAGTTTCTCATCAGATTCCAGAAGAAAATTTTTCTGGGCAAGTAAAAGTTTTATCTACAATTTTAAATAATACAAAAAAAATTGAAGTTCAAGATTTTGTAAAATATTTTAGAAGCAGAATTTCTGAATTCAAGAAAATTCTTTTGGGAAATGCGTCGCTGAAGAATCCTGTTTCAATCAACAAATTGTCGTCGGCAAGACAAAATGTTTCTATTATTGGAATTGTTTCAGATAAGTCTGTTACTAAAAATAAAAATATTATTTTTGAAGTTGAAGATATAACTGGGAAAATAAAAATTTTGGTGAATCAAAATAATAAAGAACTTTACGACAAGGCGAATGAGGTTTGTTTAGATTCTGTTTTGGGTTTTAACGGGATTGGAAATAATGAAATAATTTTTGCCAACGATATTATTTTTCCAGAAGCAAATCTTCCCGAGAGAAAAAAATCTCCTGTCGACGAGTCTGCAGTTTTCATAAGTGACTTGCACGTCGGAAGCAAATTATTTTTAGAAAAGAGTTTTGATAGATTTTTTGATTATCTTAACGGAAAATCTGCGAATTCTGAAGAAGCTAAGAAAATAAAATATTTATTTCTCGTCGGAGATGTTATTGCTGGTGTTGGAAATTATCCCAGTCAAGAGAAAGATTTAGCGATTAAAGATATTGAAGAACAATTTATTTTTCTTTCAGAGAAATTAAACAGCCTTAGAAAAGATATTAATATTATTATTTCTCCTGGAAATCACGACGGTGTTCGACTGATGGAACCGCAGCCCATTTATCCCGAAAGATATGCGTGGAGTTTGCACGATTTGAAAAATGTAATTCTTACAGGAAATCCAGCGACGGTAAATATTGGTTCAACAAAAGATTTTTCTGGAATTGATGTTTTGACTTACCACGGTTTTTCTTATCCATATTATGCTAATACAATTCCTTCTTTAATTTCTGCGGATAGTATGAAAGCTCCAGATAAAATTATGGCTTATCTTTTGAAAAATCGGCATTTAGCGCCTGCGCATGCTTCTAATCAGTATTATCCGTCGGAAGATGACCATTTGATGATTAAAAAAATTCCAGATGTTTTTGTTTCAGGACATACCCACAAGAGTGCAGTTTCTTATTATAATAATACCCTGCTTGTTTCTGGCTCGTCGTGGGAAGGTAAAACTGCTTATGAAGAAAAACTTGGAGCAGAACCAGATTTTTGCAAAGTTCCAATGTTTAATCTTAAAACTCGCGCAATTAAAATTTTAGATTTTGAGGAAAAGGGGGGATTTGAATAAATTCAAATGCAATTCGTCGCTCTGCGCCAAATTGAGGAGAAAGAAGAATGAATACTGAAAAATATTTTTTAGATTTAGAAAAAGATGTAAAGAAAATTTATGCAATCGCGAATGAAGCGAGAGCAATGGGTTTCGACCCCGTAAATAAAGTTGAAATTCCTCTTGCGAAATCTCTTGCTGAAAAAGTTGTCGGATTAATTTCTACAATTTACCCGCAAATGGAAGGAAGCAAAATTGCAGAGAGGATTTTAGAATTAGAAAAAGAATATGGTAAGTTGACAATGTCTGTTTCTTTTAAAATTGCTGAAGAAGTTGCGAAACAAAAATATTGTCAGTTTGCAAGTTTGCTCGAAGCTATCGACGCTGGAATTAGAATTGGTTTTTCTTACACGACGCTTGGTGTTGTCTCGAGTCCGATTGAAGGTTACACTGGAATTTCTTTAGGAAAAACTCGCGACGGAAAAGAATATTTTATTGCAAATTTTTCTGGGCCGATAAGAAGCGCGGGAACAACTGCGAGTTGCGTTGTTTTAATGGTGATTGATTATCTTCGCGAATTATTTGGTTATGCAAGATATGATCCAACAGAAGAAGAAGTAAAAAGATATGTTACAGAAAATTATGATTATCATGAGTACATAAATAATTTGCAATATTTGCCGACAGAAGACGAAGCGACTTTTCTTGCGAAACATCTTCCGATTCAAATTGCTGGCGACCCGACGGAGAAGAGGGAAGTTTCTAATTATAAAAATCTCGCGAGAGTTGAAACTAATTTTATTCGTGGGGGAATGTGTTTGATTTTTTCAGAAGGGCTTGCACAAAAAGCGAAGAAAGGGTTGAGATTATTAAATGAAACTAAATCAAAAGGATTTATTTCTACTGGTTTTGATTTTTTGAAAGAGTATGTTGAACTTCACGAAAAAAGAGAAACTGGAAAAGCAGATTCGTCACCGACTTACATAAATGATTTAGTTGCTGGGCGTCCCGTGTTCGGGCATCCGTCGCGTTCTGGTGCTTTTAGAGTTCGTTATGGAAGAAGCAGAGTTTCTGGATTTAGTGCGACTTCAATGCATCCAGCGACGATGGGAATTACAGATAATTTTATTGCGACTGGAACGCAGTTGAAAGTTGAAAAACCGACGAAAGGTTGTGTTGTTACTTCTTGTGATACTGTCGATGGGCCGATTGTAAAATTATTTAGCGGAAGCGTGAGAAAAATGAAAACTAAAGCTGAAGCACAAAAAATTTATTCTGATGTTGAAGAAATAATTTACCTCGGAGATATTTTATTTCCTTTCAGTGATATTGCAAATAGAAATGCGACTTTCATGAAACCAGGTTATGTCGAAGAATGGTGGAAATTGGATTTGAAACAAAAAGATTCTGAATATGAAAAGCAATTAAATAAAATTGAAATTTCTTTTGACAAGGCAGAAGAACTTAGTAGACTTTTTGAAATCCCGCTTTATCCGGAATATATTTTTTATTGGACGCAAATTTCAAAAGAAGAATTTCTTGGTTTGATTAACTGGATTAAAAATTCTAGAATCAATGAGAAACTTATTTTGCCTTACAATAAATCCGAACAGGAAAAATTCAGCGTCGGTAAAAGAGCTTTAGAACTTCTTGGTGTTGAACACGAAGTCACAATTGAAAATGTTGTTTTAACAGAATCAAACAGCAAGGCTTTGTTAGCAAATCTTGGAATTGATTTTAATTTGAATAAAGAAATTTCACTTTCTGATTTAGTTGATGAAGAAAAATATAATTTGGACAAACCTGTTTTGGAAATTATTAATTCTGTTTCAAAATATTTAATTAAAGATAAGGCTGGAGATTTTATTGGTGCGAGAATGGGACGTCCAGAAAAAGCGAAATTAAGAAAACTTATTGGAAGCCCGAATATTTTATTTCCAATAGGTAGCGAAGGCGGAAGATTGCGAAGTGTTCAAGCAGCGTATGATGTTGGAAAAGTTTGGAGTACGTTCCCAACTTATCTTTGTGAAACTTGTAAGAAAGAAACAATTTATACAACTTGTGAAGATTGTAATTCTCCTACGAAAAAACTTTTTTATTGTCGCGATTGTGATAAAAGTTCTCTCGTTGCTTGCAAAGAACATGAGAGAGTTGCACCATTCAGAACTTTTGAATTGGATATAAAACATTATTTTGATAAGGCCCTTGAAAAATTGAAACTTTCTAAAAATGAAATTCCTCCATTGATTAAAGGAATTCGCGGAACAGCGTCGGCAGAACATAATTTAGAAAATATGGCGAAGGGAATTTTGAGGACGATTTATGGTTTGCAAGTTAACAAAGATGGGACGATTCGTTTTGATGCGACAGAACTTCCGATTACTTCATTTAAGCCAAAAGAAATTTTAGTGAGCGTTGAAAAATTAAAAGAAATTGGTTATGATAAAGATATTTATGGAAATGATTTAATTAATGATAATCAGATTTTGGAATTGATGCCTCACGACGTTATTCTTCCGAGTTCGCCTGAATCAATGGACGAGAGGGCAGATGATGTTTTTATGAAAGTTTGCAGTTTTGTTGATTCGCTTTTTTCTGAATTTTATAAAATGAAACCAATTTACAATTTGAAAAAAAGAGAAGACCTCGTAGGACAAATCGGTGTTTGCATGGCGCCACATAATTGTGCAGGAGTTATTTGCAGATTTATTGGATTTTCAAACACGCAAGGATTACTCGCTTCGCCATATATGCATGCTGCAATTAGAAGAGATTGCGACGGTGATGAAGCAGCGATAATGTTGCTTGGAGATGTTCTATTAAATTTTTCAAGAAAGTTTTTACCCGGACACAGAGGAGGAACTCAAGATGCTCCTTTAGTTTTAAATGCAAAAATTGATGCAGGAGAAGTTGATGACCAGATTTTAGATTTGGAATTTGTTCCTGAAGAAACTTATCCAATTGAACTTTATCAAGCTGCGGAGTTAAGAAAACATTCATCTGAAGTTAAAATAAAAAATGTTAAGTCATATTTGAAAGAAGGGAAAAATCCGTTTGTTGATTTAGGTTTTACACACAACACAGATAATTTTAACGACGGGGTTGTCTGTTCTGCTTACAAACTTTTAGAGACAATGCAGGATAAAGTTGACCATCAAATGGGGCTTGTTGAAAAAATCCGTGCTGTTGATACTGCCGACGCTGCGAGATTAATTATTGACAGACATTTTTTAAAAGATTTGAAAGGTAATTTAAGAAAATTTTCTATGCAGACTTTCAGATGTGTTGCGTGCAATGAAATTATGCGACGTCCTCCTTTATCCGGAGTTTGCAGCAAGTGCGGAGGAAAAATTATTTTTACAATTAACGAAGGCGGAATTAAAAAATATCTTGAACCTGCGTTAAATCTTGCAGAAAAATATAATCTCTCCACTTATGTAAAACAAAATTTGCAAATTCTTAAAGAAAATATTGACAGTGTTTTTGGAAAAGAAACTGAGAAACAAAAAACTATTTCTGATTATTTTTAGAAAGGAAAATAATAAATTATCGTCGGTAAAAGCAAACAGCCCATCATATTTGTTTTCTTGACTTCAAGAGAATTGCAAAAAACTCCTAAGAGAGTTGATGCAACTAAAACTAACAAACCTAAAAATCCAGAAATTACAAATACAATTATTACAAGAAAAATTAAAGTTGCAATTGATAATTTAGAGTAATTTATTTTTGTAATTTTTTGTGAGAAGAAGCCCGCCAGAAATTTTGTTAAGAAGAAAGAAATTATTCCGCTGATTAAAATTGTCAATAAAATTAATATTAAAACCTCTCCAGACAAATTTCCTAAAATTTCTTTTACTGCTGCTGCGGCGCCTGTTCGTGTTTTTGAAATTGCGTAAAGTGAAATGAATGAAAAACCCATTACTAAAATATTTGTTGAACCGATTAAAGTTAAGAATCCTTCTTTGTCTCCTTTCGAAAATAAATTTCCTAAAACTGCGGCTTGTCCGCTTCCAAGTCCTGGAAGAAATCCGCATAATGGAGAAGCAATTACCGACGACAAAACGGGTTTTATAATTTTCTTTTTTGGATAAGAAATTTTTTGTTCAGGAATTTGTGTTTTATTTTTTATACTCAAAAGCAAAAGAGAACTTCCGAATAATCCAGTTAACATCGGAAGCAAGGGTTCATTTAATTCTAAATTCAAGGCGCATAATCCAAACAATCCTGAAATTATAAAAACAAATAGCGCAGCGAATTTTCTTTTTTCTGTGAAAATTAAAATTGAAAAAGTGATTAATAAAATCCAAAACATTTTCGGAACAATCAAATCATAAATATTTGAAAATAAAAAAGATAAGGGAAATGCGAGAAGTGGGAGAAGAAAAATTGCTGCTAGTCCTCCGTAAATTGTTAGCATAACTGCTTCATAACCTCGTCCGTCTTTTAGCAATTCGTGTCCAGGCAAAACTGAAAGGGAAGAATCATCATCGGGACATCCAAGAAAAATTGACGGAATAAAATCTACAAATGTGTGCGTGATTGCTACTGAAGAAATAAAAATTGCAAGATAGACTGAATCTACTTTTGAAAAAATTGTTGCGGATAAACTTATCAAAATTGTGCCGACGAGATTTATGTGGATTCCTGGAACTAATCCCGTGATTGTCCCTGCGACTATTCCTGCGAGAATTGAAATTAAAAATTGTATTAACACGAGTGCAGAAAACTTTAATAATTAATAATTTATTCTATTTAGATGAACGTTGACGAAAGATTTGAATTGGTTAAGAGAAATACAGAAGAGATAATTACTGAAAAAGAATTGAAAGATTTGCTTGCTAAAAAAAAGAAACCTGTTATTTATTGGGGAACTGCACCGACGGGAAAACCAAGCATTGCTTACTTATTTCCTGCGTTGAAAATTTCTGATTTTTTGAGAGCGGGTTTTCATGTGAAAATTCTTTTGGCAGATTTGCACGCTGCGTTGGATAATGTGCCTTGGAATATTTTAGAAAAAAGATATGATTATTATGCGAAAATAATTCCTTTGATAATTCAATCGATGGCAGGAGATGTTTCTGAATTGGAAATTGTTAAAGGCAGTGAACTGGAACTTAAGCCAGAATATATGTATGACGTTTTGCAAATGTCTTCTCATGTTTCTGTTCATGATGCGACTAAGGCTGCGTCTGACGTCGTGAAAATGACAGATAACCCGAAACTTTCTGGAATTATTTATCCACTTATGCAAGCAATTGATGAACAGTATCTTGAAGTTGATTGCCAACTTGGCGGAACAGACCAGAGAAAAATTATGGTTTTAGCTCGAGAGAATTTGCCGAAGATTGGTTACAAATCTAGAATTGAAATTATGAATCCGTTAATTCCTGGTTTAGTTGGAAAGAAAATGTCTTCTTCTGATCCTAAATCTAAAATTGATTTTCTCGACGATGAAAAGATAATAAAACAAAAAGTTAATGATGCAGAATGTGCAGAGGGAGATCCGAATAATGGAGTTATGGCTTTTTTGAAATATGTTATTATGACAATCAAATCCGACAAGAAAGAAAAATTTGTTGTGAAGAGAGATAAGAAATTTGGCGGGGATGTTTCTTACAAAAATTATGAAGAAGTTGAAAAAGATTTTGTTCAGAAAAAACTTCATCCGATGGATTTGAAAAATGCCGTCGCTGAAGAAATTGTTGAAATTCTAAAACCAATTCAAAAGGAGAAAAAAGAATTGGAAAAATTAGCTAAGGAAGCTTATCAATAATTATTTTGTTCTAAATTCTACAACATCTAAATCTTTCATTTCATGATTTAATCCCACGATTTGTGCAGGATATTTCGACGATGGACCCCAAATTCTTGTTTCTTTTATTTTTGCAGAAAAACCTTTTAGAATTTTTTCAGCGACGTCTTTTACTGTGCTTCCTGGTTTCATAATTATCGGTTTGACTCCTTTGTCCTTTCCTGGCTCTTTTGTATAAATTCTGAGTTTAGGAAAACTTTGAAATAATTTTTCTTTTAATTTGTTAATTCCTTCTCCAGTTGCAGTTGAAATCATTATAAAATCGTGCCTCTTCGACGACAAAGTTGCAGAAAGTTTTCTTTTTTCTGTTTCTGAAAATAAATCTATTTTATTAAAAACAATTATTTTTTTCCCTTTGGATTTTTCAATTTTCTTTTCTATTTCTGAAATTTGTTCGACAGAAGTTACTAAAACAATTATTGTGTCTGCGGTATTTACAATTCCTCTGTCATAATATTCTGATTCAATTGCAGGGACTTCGATTAGCTGTATTCCGATGTTGTCATAATCCATTATTCCGACGACAGGTGATTTTGTTGTGAAATGATAATCTGCAATTTTTGTGCGAACATTTGTCAAGAGAGAAATTAATGAAGATTTTCCTGTTCCTGTTTTGCCGACGATAACTGCTTGCATATCTTCTTTTTTTATTCCAACTTTTCCTGAAGATTTTTTTGATTTTTTTTCTTTAGATAATTTTTCTTTTAATTTTTTATAACGAAGTCTAATTTGTGCTCTTAATTTTTCTGCGCCTTTATGTCCTGGCAAAACAGAAATCATTTTTTCAAGAGCGTCTAATCTTTCTTCATCGTTCTCTGCGGAGTAATATTCTTTTTCTGCTGAAATGTATTCTGGATGCGCGTTGATTGTCATTGTAACTCCAACAATTCAGAAACTGTAATAAATTTATATTTATTTTTTAATTTTGATAATACCCTTTCTAAAATAGGAATAAGTTCTTCATTCGTTCCAACTCCTTCTATATAGTCGTGAAAATTTACGATAGAACCATTTTTTGTTTTTTTCAAAACTCTTTTTACAGCGTATTCAATCCCTTTTTTTCTCCAATCATTAGAAATAGCGTCGCAAAGTATTAATTTTTTATTTAATTTTTTTAATGTTTTAAATAAATTAATTCCCATTCTAAATTTCGGAGGTCTGAATAAATTTGTTTTTATTCCTATCTTTTCTAATTCTTTATCACAATCTTTTATTTCTTGAGTTATTTTTTCTTTTGATATAAACCATAAATTTTTATGAGAATAAGTATGATTTCCTATTTCGTTTCCTTCGCGAATTGCTCTCTTAATTATTTCTTCTCTTCCTTTAATTCTCTGCCCCCAGATAAAAAAAGTTCCTTTTGCATTATTCTTTTTCAAAATGTCTAATACCTTTTCTGTTTCTTCTGAAGGTCCATCATCAAAAGTTAATGCAACTTTATTTTCTGCATTTTTTCCTTTAAAATAAAAATTGATCATACAACTTTTAAACTTCGGAGAATTAAAAAACTTATGAATAAGGAAATAATTGATAAAATTAGAGAGAAAAGGGAATTCTCACAACTTCCAGAAAAAGATATTGAAATGGCTTTTGAAAATTTTGAAAAACGACAGGTTTCCGAAGATGAAAAAATAAAATTAACTAAAGAATTATTGAGGAAAAATTTTAGCGCATTTGTCAGCCCAAAACTTTTATCGTTGAAAAATAAAGAACCAGAATGGATTTTGCGAAAACATATTTCTACTCGGGAGAGAATTTCCCATTACAAAGAAATTTACAAAAGAATTTTTAGCGAATATAAAACTGCAAGTGTTATTGACTTAGGCGCGGGAATTAATGGATTTAGTTTTGATTTTTTTAAAGAATCTGGCGTGAAAGTAAAATATACTGCAATAGAATCTGTCGGACAACTTGTCGAATTAATGAATTTTTATTTTAAAAAAAATAAATTGAATGGAAAATCAATTACTCTTAGTTTGTTTGAAAAAGAGAAAGTTAAAAAAATAATTCAAGAAGAAAAAAAACCGAGAGTTATTTTTTTGTTTAAAGTTATCGACGCTCTTGAAAATGTCAAGCGAGATTATTCCAAGGAATTAATTTCTGAACTTGCCCCTCTCGCGGATAAATTTGTTTTAAGTTTTGCGACGAAAAGTTTAGGAAATAGAAAAAGTTTTGGAGCAAAGAGAATCTGGATTTTGGATTTTGTAAAAGAAAATTTTAAAATTTTAGATGATTTTGAAATTGGTGGAGAAAGATATTTGGTGTTTAGAAAAGATTAAAAACAGAAAAGATTATTTTTTATAATGAAACAGTTACACTCTGGGGCGAAATGGATTTTTAGAATTCGAACTTATTTTTCTTTATTATTCTTGATATTTATCCTCGGGAGTTTTTTAGTTCCACTAATGCTGTCTTCGTCTGAAGAATCTTCTGTCAATTCTGTTCTTGGGTTTTTTTTAATTATTATTTTTTCTTCTGTTATTTTTTGTTTTATCCTCGGCGAAGTTTATTCTAATCTTGCTTATAAAAATTGGAAATACGAACTTACTTCTAACGAAGTGAAATTGGAAAGGGGAATAATCTGGAAAAAATATTCTGCTATTCCATTTGAGAGAATACAAAACATAGACATTCGCAGAGGAATTTTGGCGAGGGTTTTGGGTTTTTCAACTTTAGATATTCAAACTGCAGGATATCACGTAGCCTCTCAGGGAGGAATTACTGCGGAAGGAAATATTCCTGCTGTTTCTGTTAAGGAAGCAGAAGAGATTAGAGATTTTTTAATTAAGAAAATTGGGAAAAGACAAGGACTTTAAGAATAATTTATCTAAAAAGTTTAAATAGGATTTTTACTTAATGAAACTATGAAACCTTTATTCTATCGAAAAGTTTTAAGAAATGGGATGACCATTATTTTTGAAAAAAGAGATTTGCCGATTGTTGCTGTTGCTTTTGCTGTGAGAAACGGCGGAATTAATGAAACACCGTCGGAAAAAGGAATTTCTCATTTTATTGAACATATGCTTTACAAAGGAACTCCGACGAGAAATTCAAAACAGATTGCAGAAGAAATTGAAAAAAAGGGCGGGGAACTTAATGGATTTACTGACGAATTAGTTACTGCTTATTGGTGCAAAATGCCGCATCATCATCTTGGTGTTGCACTTGAAGTTTTATCTGATATGATAAAGAATCCGCTTTTCGATGAGAAAGAATTGGAAAAAGAAAGAAAAGTTATTTTTGAAGAAATAAAAATGCGAAGAGATATTCCACATATTTATGTTATGGACAAAATAGAGAATGAACTTTACACTGGGACGCTCGGGAAAAGTTTGATTGGAACTTACGAAACGATGTCTTCAATTGACAGGAAAAAAATTGTCAAGAAATTTAATGAAGTTTACACGCCGAATAATTTTATTCTCTGCGTCGTCGGTGATGCGAATTTTGATGAGATTGTAAAATTTGCAGAAAATAATTTTGGGAATGTAAAAGGTAAAGTTCCTAATCTTAAATTTTCTCCGAAGAACGGAACTAAAATTGAAAAGAGAAAAGGAATTGATCAAGCGAATTTAGTTTTTGCGTATCATGTTCCGCTTGCAACAAATAAAAAAAGTTATTCTGCTCTTGTTCTGAATACTTTAATGGCTGGTGGAATGTCGTCGAGACTTTTTTCTGAAATTCGAGAAAAGAGAAATTTAGCTTATTCTGTAAAAGGGGAGTGTAATGTTTTCAGGAAATTTGCTTACAACTTGATTTGGGCGGGGACTACAAAAGATAAAATTAAAATTGTTAAAGAGTTGATACTTCAAGAATTCAAAAAAGTTTCAAAAGAACTTTCAGAAAAAGAACTTAATGAAGTTAAGGAACAGATTATTGGGAATTATCATATTTCGCAGGAAGAATCGCAGACGCAGATGGTTAATTTGTTAATGCACGAAATCGACGGTGACGCGCGTGAATTTTATGATTTTGAAAAAAATATTCGCAATGTAAAATTGAAAGATGTTAAAGAATTGGCGAAAATAAAAAAATATAGTTTCTTAGCTCTGATTCCAGAGAATTAGAAAAATTGTTAAACTATTTCTTCTGAATAATTTAATGTTTATTGTAAAAATACCCTTGATTAACGGGCTTGGAAAAACCAAGGGCTGTGAGAAATCTGGAAATGCAATTTTGGAAAATCTTAAAGAAATTTACAGCAGTGAAGACGGAAAACTTGTTGATGTTTCTTCGCTTGATTTGGAAGAAATTCACGTTGATAATTCTAATCTTGAATTAAGCAATAATTTAATTTTCAAAAATTCTTTAGAAATTTTAGAAGAAAAAAATCAAACTATTTTTTTAGGAGGAGATCATTCAATGAGTTATCCGACGGTAAAGGCGTTTTTGAAATATTGCAAAGATAAAAAGAAAAAACCTTGTTTGATTGTTTTTGATGCACATCCTGATTGCATGGAACCGATGGAAGAACCGACGCATGAAGAATGGGTAAGAAAAATTGTTGAAGATGGATTTCCTGCAGAAAATATTTTGTTAGTTGGATTGAGAAATTCTCACGAGGATGAAATTAAATTTATCAAAGAAAATAAAATTAAAACTCTTTCAATAAATAATCTTGCCGAAGATTTGCAGGATATGTGTGATTCAATTATGGAATTTTCAAGCGGAAAAGAACTTTATGTTTCAATTGATATCGACGTTATTGACCCTGTTTTCGCACCGTCGACAGGTTATCCTGAAGTTGGCGGTTTGACGAGCAGAGAATTTCTTTATTTAATTCAGAGAATTAAGAAAATAAAAAATTTGAAAGCAGTTGATTTAGTTGAGATTAATGAGAAGATGGACAAGCAAAACAATAATTTGACGATTAAACTTGGTGCTAAAATTCTTGCTGAATTAATCTAATTAGAAATATAACTAAAAAATATTTTCTTGGTTTATAAGAATTCTGTTTTGTAAATTATATCTTGTATTACCAATTTTTTTAAAAATGAAAATTTGCAAGTTATATTTTAATGGCTTGCAAAAAAGATTTTTTAGGAAGAGACATAATTTCTATTTCTGATTTTTCACGTGAAGAATTAGAATTAATTTTTGAACAGACAAATCAAATTAAGCGAAATCCAGAGGAATTTGCTCATTCTCTCGATGGAAAACTTATGACCTCATTATTTTTTGAAAATAGCACGAGAACAAAAGTTAGTTTTCAATTTGCAATCTTGAGACTTGGCGGGCAGTATTCTGCATGGGACGTTACAACGAGTTCAATACAAAAAGGAGAGAATCTTCCTGATACAATAAAAACATTAGAGCAATTTTTACCAAGTGCGTTTGTGTTGAGGCATAATCAAGATGGTTCTGCGCAATTTGTTGCAGATTTAACAAATGTTCCAGTCATTAATGCTGGCGACGGAAAAAACGAGCATCCGACTCAAACAATTTTAGATTTATACACGATAAAAGAATTGCGTGGAAAAATTGATGGATTAAATATTGCTATTGCTGGAGATTTAAAATATGGTAGAACAACTCATTCACTGGTTTCTGCACTTTCTAATTATGAAGATTGTAATGTTCATTTAATTTCTCCAGAATTTTTAAAATTCCCTAAAGAATTAATTTCTGAATTTGAAAACTCAATGAAAATTTCCGAACATGATTTATCCGAAATGGAAAAAATTATTTCTGATTGTAATGTTTTGTATATGACAAGAATTCAGCGAGAGAGATTTCCTGAAGGAACTGACGGAGAAATTGAATATAAGAAAATTTCTAAGAGTTATCATCTTGTTCCCGAAATGTTGAAAAAAGTTTCTCCAAATTTTAAGATAATGCATCCGCTTCCACGAGTTAGCGAAATTGATTCTTCCGTCGATAAAACCCCTTATGCTCATTATTTTGAAGAAGCAGGGAATGGGATGTGGACGAGAATGGCAGAACTTTATTTGCTGCTTGGAGGAAATAATGGATAACGGAAAAATAATTGGATATATTCAAAATGGAATTGTTGTTGACCATATTCCCATCGGAAAAATTTGGGAAATTGTTCACATACTGGGGATTGATAAAGACAAATTAAACGGAGGAAGAATTTCTTTAGGAGAAGGTTATGAAAGCAAAAGATTAGATGGGAGAAAAGGAATTTTAAAAGTTGAAGGAATTACTCTTTCAGATTTGGAATTGAATTATATTGCGTTAATTGCAGAAGGTGCGAATGTAAGTTTTATCAAAGACGGAGAGGTAAAAGAAAAAATTAATGTGCTAATACCATCGAGGCTTGAAGGAATTGTTGCCTGTACCAACCAAGGTTGCATTTCAAAAGATGCTCGTCAGAAAGCGCCGTCAGTAATAAATTATGATTCTAAAACAGAAACTTTTCGATGCCATTACTGTAACCATACTTTTGGAAAAAACGAAGCTGAAGTTTTGATTTAATATTCATCTTCGACGATTTTGAAAATATCTGCTTTCTTTCCTATTTCTTTTTGCAAATCTTCCAACGGTGCGTTAAAAATATTTTTCATTGTTTTGAATTTTTCTAAAAGTTTTTTTGCTGTCTTCGGACCGATTCCAGGAAATCCTTCGATGATAAATTGCATTTGCTCTTTTTTGTTAAAACTTTTTTTAGTTGCATTTAATGGAGATTCAACTTCTTTTTTTCTCGCAAGAACATAAATAAATTTTGCAGTATCTTCTGCATCTTTTGTAAAAATTATTGGAATTTTATGCTTTAATAAAATTGAAAGTAAAAAACCTCGAATTGAATTTGAAGAAACTCCTTCTGAATCGTCGGAATAAAGTTCGCGCTCTTCAATTCCTTCAATTAATAATAATTTATTTTCATATTGCTGGAGTTCATCAATTTGTTTTGACAAATGCCCGTTTATCATCGACGAAATAAAATCTGAAACTGTTTTTCTCTCTATTGCAATATTATTTACTAAATAATCTCCGACTTTCAATTCGAGAAATTCAACTTCAAAACCGAGATGAATCAATTCAGAAGCAACCATTGAATTTTTCTCTCGATAATCAACTAAAATTTTTTGCTTTGGTTTTTCTTTCACTTCTGTTTTCCTTGAAGTAGAAAAAATTTCAAACATCTTTTTTTGTTTCATTTAATGTAATCCTCTTTAGAATTACTATTCTTTATTTTTTAATAATATCTTCTATTGTAGGACCGTAAGAAAGAAGTGAGATTTTTGGATAAGGATATTTGTTGCAGATTTTTTCATTTACATTTTCTAAAAATTCTTCTTCACCAGAAAATCCGAGTGCTTCCCAAAAAAATTGCGGAATGTCCATATGGGTTATTGAAATCAGCGACGTTGAATTCATTTTTACAACTTCACTTACTTTTTCCCATTCGAATTTTCCTATTCTCCTTAATCTTTTACTGACTGTTCCTGTTTCTCCGCCTTCATTGTGTGCCCACTCTAAAGCATCTTCATTAAATATTTCTTCTTCAAGCGGACCGGGGCCAACTCGTGTTGTGTAAGGTTTTAAAATAACATGAATATCTCGGATTTCTCTTGGACCAATTCCTAATTCGCCTAAAACCGAAGATGCATTTACTGAACGTGAAGTAACAAATGGATATTCTCCGTGGATTAAATCTAGTTTTGCTCCGTGGTCTCCTTCGAGAAGAATTTCTTTTTTATTTTCTAGTGCCGAGAATATTTCTTTTTTTGTGTCTGTCAAATATTTTTGCAATTCAGGAATATCTTTTGCAAATAATAATTTTTCATTTCTCATTATTTTGTCTCTTCTGCACGGACCGACGCCTGTTCCGACGCTGCCGATGCTGTTCATCAAATGAGAATTTTCTCTTTCTTCTCGAAGATATTCTTCTGTTACTATTGTTGCTCTGTAATCTATTCCTAATCTTTTTTCATCCAAGTCAGTCATCTCAAGTTCTTTTTGTAATTTATTTACAGAAATTAAAGAACCTGCTCCCAATAATAATCTCGCGTCAGGATTTACAAATCCGCATGGAAGCAAAGCGAGTCCGACTCTTTTTCCATTGTAATAGACGCTGTGCCCTGCCTGTGGTGCAGAAACTCGAGTGAATATCGAATAATCATTATTCATAGAAAGCCATTCGACGATTTTTCCTTTTCCTTCGTCTCCACCTTGTCCTCCGACTATAACATCAATAGGCATGAAATAATTTTGATTTATTTTTTTATAAAGATTGTTGTGATTTATTTTTTAAAATTTGTTCGGTATCTTTTGAAGATTTAATTTTTTTTATTTATAAAATATTATTAAATTTATCTCGGTAAATTTATAATCTATTTTGTTCTTTAATAAATATGAATAAAAGAGGAATGGACGAAGTTGTCGTTACTGTTTTGCTTGTGCTCCTCGGGGTTGTCGCAGTTTCTGCTGTGTTTATTTGGGGGAGAGGGGTTTTTTCTGATTTAACTTCTGAAACGGGAGTATGTTCTGATGTCTTGTTGACGTTCAAAGATTTTTGTTATGAAAGTGAGACAGTTTCTGGCGGAACCAAATTAAGTTTGAAATTTAATGTCAGGAATGAAAAAGAAAATCAAATCATCGACGGATTTTCAATTTTGGTTTATGATGATTATGGAAATACACAGACAGTTTCAAGTTTGGAGACGACGCAACTCGCAGGTTTTGAATCAAAAAGTTTAGTTGCTGATTTTATTTCAAATACTGAAATATCCAAAGCAACAATTATCCCGCAAGTAGAAAAAGAAAATGAAATTTTTTCATGCAAAGAAAACGTAAAAACCATTCGATGGAATTTAATGGAAAAGTGTTAGTTTATTTCTTAAAATAATCAGTTATATCTTTCTGCAAATTTAATTTTCCTTCTTTTATTTCTTCTTGAATCTCCCCGATTGCTTTATGCATTCTTTTTTCTTTTGCGTTAGCGACGTAATAAAATGTTTCATCTCTCGTGCCTTTTGCAATTAGCATAACTAATTTTCCAGCCATCAATCTCGCTGTTCTTCCGCTTCTCTGAATTTTTCTAATTGCCGACGGAACTGCTTCATAAAAAATTACCATATTAACTTCTGGAATATCCAAACCTTCTTCGCCAATTGAAGTCGCGCATAAAATATTTATTTTTCCCTCGGAGAAATCTTCAATCATTTTTTTCTGCTCTTTTTGATTCATTCCTGTGCTTCCTTTTTCTGAAGTTTTTTTTGCCTGTCCGACGAAAACTGCGGATTCTATTCCTTCAATTTGATTAAGCTTTTTTGAAATTATCGTCGCCGTGTTTCTGAATTGTGTGAAAATCAAAACTTTAGCTTTCTCATTTTTGCCTCTTTCCAAATCAATTATTTTTACAAGCTCTTCAATTTTCGGATGTTCAATTCCTCTCGCGATTAATTCATTTGTTAAAATGTAAGCAGAATTAAATTCATAATTTGTAGTTAGTTTTACAACACCTTTGCTTTTTTTATCTGCGGCTTGCTTGAATAAATCTTTCATATATTCGCTGAAACTTTCGAGTGTTTGTGTTTCTAAAAGTTCCAAAGCGTGCTGAAGTTTTATTGCGCTCGCGCATGACGACGCTGAAAGAAGATAATTATAATTTTTATTTCCGTGAGAAATTGCACCCATTATTTTTTTCTGAAGTTCTATCAAACCTGTTTTTGAATAATTGCTCCAAAAAATTCCTTTGCTTTTTAATTCGTCAATATAATCATTGTAAATTTTTCTTAGTTTTTTTCTTATTTCTTCAAATTCTTCGGGGAAGTCGATTACTCTTTTTTCAAATTGCAATTCTTGCAAATAATCTTTAACATCGTCGCTGTCCCGCGTTTTTATTTCAACTTCTTCAATTGAAAGATTTCTGCAAATTTCTTTTATTCTTGTTGAATCGCTTCCAGGAGAGGCGGTTAGTCCGACGATTCTTGGATGTTTTGCATTATTTTTGTAATGGTTCGCAATAAAATTATAATCATAATTTTTTATGCATCTGTGTGCTTCATCTTCTATTAAAAGCGAAACGTCCTTCAAATCGTAGAGATTTTTTTTCAAATCATTTGCTATGCACTGCGGTGTTGAAAAAATTATATCTGAATTCTGCCAAAGTTTTTTTCTGCTTGATGCGTCGATGCTTCCTGTAAAGATATTTATTTCTGCAAACAATTCAGGAAGATGTTTTTTGAAATAATTCATGTTCTGTTCGACGAGAGGTTTTGTTGGCGCAAGAAAAATAACTTTCTCTCCTGGAAATTTTTCCATTCGATTAATTGCGAGCATCAACGAAATTAAAGTTTTACCAAGTCCTGTCGGGATTACAACTAAACAATTTTTGTCGATGCATTTTTCAAAAATTTTCTGCTGATACTCTCTGGGGGTTATTCCTTCTAAAAATTTCATTTTGAGAATTTATATTATGAAAATTGCAAAGAGCATTCCGATTAAAATCAAAGATGCAAGGAAACTCCAAAGCAATTTGCTTCCGAAAAATATTTTGTTTCCGTCGAGTTCTGACAAAGGCATCATGTTGAAAAATGCATAATACATATTCAATCTTGAGAAAAGCGGGAAGCCAAGGAAATAACTGATTATTGAAAATATTAAATTTATTGCAATTCCCGACGCTGCGATTAGTCCGATGTGATATTCTGTGATGTCAGAGAAAGTGTAAAGTCCGTGGCGTCTTGCTCCTCTAAAAATTCTTGGTTTAACGTCGAAAACCATTGACGACATCCAGAAAAAAGTATTGAACGGGAAGAAAATTATTTTTGTAATTATTGGAAGAACTGCGCCCATTGGAAAAGGCTTTGGTGCTTTTCTAGAAACGAGAGGAAATTTTCCTGTTTCCCAAAGCTGCATTTCGATTTCAGAATCCAAATTGAAAGCTACAATTTTTTTTGCAAAAATATTTCCAAGAACAATTATTGAAAAAGAAATTAGTGCAAAAAGAAAAGTTTGCCAATCTTCAATCAAACTCGCAGAAATATTTATCAGAAACGCGAATATAATTATCGTCAGTGAAATCAAGAATATCTCTTTTTTGTTGAACATATTTTTTTTACGATTGTATTTTTTATAAAGTTATTGTTGTTTTGAAGTTATTATTTAAAATTGTAAAAATTTCTTTTTCCCCAACTCGAGCCCTCGCTCATTGCAATTAACTTTTCTCGCATTCGCGAAAACTCTCGCCCGCCCAGAACGACTTCGTCGTTCGCAAATATTAGTCCTCACAAACTCTGGCGTAAAAATAAAATTATATTTTTGATTACGGAAAACTATATAAATAGAAAGTTGTAAAATTAGATATGAGAATTAAAAAAATCAGCGAGGTTGTCGGCGTCAGAGTTTATACTGATGGCGGAGATTTTTTCGGTGAGATTGAAGAAGCAAATCTTTCGGATAATAAGATTGACGGCTGGAGAATAAAGGTTGGAGGAAGTGTTATTTCTATGATTGGCGGTGCTCGAGGAGTTATAATTCCGCACCAGTTCGTAAAAGCTATCGGAGACGTTTTCGTAATTAACAAAGCAGCTTTGCCAAATCCTGATTCTTCAATAGATGAAATTCCCGAAGACTTAGCATAAGATGGCATCAATCACAACAATTTTGCAGAGCGAGTTACTTTCAGATTTTTTATTACCCTTATTATTAATTTTCTTTATCGTTTTTGCAATTCTTGAAAAGACAAAACTTTTCGGAGGAGATAAAAAGCAACTTAATGCGCTTACATCTTTTGTAATTGCTTTGATTTTTGTCGGTGCAGTTTACCCTAAGATTATTGTAAGCAATTTGATATTGTTTCTTGCAATTGCATTAGTTGCTATTTTTGTAATTACACTGTTATGGGGATTTGTTTATCCTGATAAAGATGAAGGATTCAAACTTGAGCCTTGGATGAAATGGGCTTTAGCAATTGGTTTGGGGATTGCATTTATATTTGCATTAATCTGGGCAGCAGGCGATTGGTGGTATGGAATTTTAGATTTCTTAAAGAGTACTACTGGAAAAGCAATTACAACAAATGTAATTTTTGTTTTGACAATTATTGTTGCTCTTGCAGTTGTATTAAAAAATAAAACTGCGGGTAAATAATTAGAAACATATTTAAATAATATTTCCTAAATTTCTTTATGTTTAAAGAGATGATGTTTTTACAAACTGGAACTTTATTTTCTGGCGGGCAAATTGGACAATTGCTTACTGATTGGGAACAAGCAGGAGTTTTTGCTTACATGCTTCCTTTCCTTTTAATTTTCGCTTTGGTTTTTGGATTACTTTCTAAAATAAATGTTTTCGGAGGCGGACAAGATGCAAATAAAGGAAAAGGAATAAATGCAATTATTGCCGTCGCTGTCGCGTTGATGGCTCTGCAGTTTGATGTTGTTTCTGTTTTCTTTGCAGAAATTTTCCCACGAATGGGTGTTGCATTATCAATAATTTTAGTTCTCTTAGTTGTTGCTGGATTATTTATACCGACGAATAAAGAAAACAATTGGTTCTTAATGGTGTTGTCTATTATTGTTTTCATAATAATTGCAACTGTTGTTTTCAATTCTATGGATGCTCTTGGCTGGCTGTCGAATATTCCGTGGCTTGAAAATATTTGGAATCAATATGGTTCTGTAATTATTTTTGTGGTAATAATTGCAGTAGTTATCTTCGCAGCAACACGCGAGAAAAATACAAATAAACCTGTTTGGCAAACTGCACTTTCTAAAGCATTAGGCGCTGAAGAAAAATAAATTTATTTTTTCTTAGAAATTTTTCTCTCTGATTCTTCTCTTTGCTTTGGAGCTGAAATAACTTTTGAAAAAGAATCCTGCATCATCGACATTTCTTTTTTTATTTCGTTGAGATTTTCTCCGTAAGAACCTACTTTATCGAGAATAGCAATCTGCAGTTTGTCAATCATATTTTCTATTTTTTTTAATCTGTCAGAAAGATTCTCAAATTTATTTTGCAATAAAATTGTTGCTTCTGAAGTTGCTTCGAGAACTTTTTGCAATTTTTTTATTTTCTCTGAGAAAACTTGGTCTGCAACTTCCATCATCATATCTGCGCTCCCGCCAGTTTGCTGATATTCTTGATAGCCTGCGTTTTCTGACGGATAATATTGTTCTTGCGGCTGCGGAGCATAAACTGGCTGTTGCACATAATTTTCTTGAACATATTCTTGTTGGGGCTGAGGCTGATAAGCTTGTTCTTGTTCAAATTGTCGAGGACGAGATTGAGGGGCTTCACCTCTTGGCATTACTGATGGCTGCATTTCGTCTCCGTCATCGTCGGTATATCCTGTAACCGCACTTTTAATTTCTGATTGTTTTAACGCGTTTAAAATTTCCTGAGGAGAAACTCCCTGCGACGCGAGTTCGTTAATAATTTGGTCATTAGGAATCCCCTGCCTTTTCATATTTGTTATTTGATCAAGTAAACCCATTTTTATTTATTGCTCCAATTCTTTTTTAATTTTTCTAAATCTTCTTTTCTAACGAAATCCATTGGCTGAAACATTTTTGCTTGCTTTGTTAAAATTTCCATATCTTCTTTTCTTGCGAATTTTGAAAGTTCTGCTGAAATATCTTCGAGAAAAATAGAAACTCTTTTTACTTCTGTCTGAAGATTATCAATATCTTTTTTCATCTCTAACATTTTTCCGTCGTTTTTTTCTTTCATCTCAACTAAATTTTGTCCGATTAATAACATTCTGTCTTTTAGAATTCGCTGTTTGTCCTCGACATCGCGGATTTTCATATTTGATTCTTCAGAAAACTGCGCGTTGTATCCAACCTCTTCTGCCATAGAACAATTAATGTGAAATAGTTTAAAATTGTTTGTTTTATACAAAAACGTTTTTATATCTGATTAACAATAATATTAGATTGTAAAATGAAAAAAGAGGGAAAAATAATTTTTAATTTTCTTTTGGTAATTGGGTTTGTTATATTTCTTTCTAATTTTTTAAGTGCAGTTGATGTAACTGCTTGCGGGACTCTTAGTTCTGCTAACACTATTTACGTTTTACAAAATGATGTGACGACGACGGGAACTTGTTTTACAATTAGCGCAAGTAATATCACCCTTGATTTAAACGGGCATAATATTATTTATGGAAATCAGAGCAGTACTGGGCTTTACAACGGAATTTTTTCTAACAGAAATTATACAAAAATCTTAAATGGCTCAATAATAAGAAATACTCTTCAGACAACTACGAATGGGGAAGGAATTTATCTCCAGTTTTCTAATCTTAGTGTGGTTCAAGATGTATTAATACAAAATGCTTCTGATGCTATTATGTTGCAAGAGGGATTTAATAATAATTTTACAAATATAACTACAACTTATAATAAAAGATATGGGGTTTATATTTATGTTTCTTCTGCAAATAATTTTTCGAATGTCGTATCAAATAATAATCAAGTTGGAATTTATTTTTATACAAACTCTTCAAATAATACTTTAACTAATATTACAGCAAATGATAATTCTAATCAAGGAATTGTTCTTCTTAGCCAGGCTAATAATAATTCTTTTAATAATGTCGTCGCTGTCGAAAATGGGGGCGCAGGGATTAACATTGCCTCTTCAAAAAATATATTCATCAATGCAACTATAGATTCCAATTCTCAAGGAGGAATTAGTTTTTCTTCTCTTAGCAATAACAATACATTCATCAATGCAACTGCAAATTCTAATTCTGGAAGTGGCGTTTCTTTTTTTACAAGTTCAAATAATACATTAACAAATGTAACTGCAAATTCTAATTCTTATGGAATTTATTTTCAAAGCAGTTCAAGTAATAATTCACTTACTTACTGCAATATGAGCAATAATACCGACGCTGATTTTTATCTCAGCAATTCATATGTTCATTCAATAGACACGTCCAATGTGGTGAATTACAACCAAATAATTTATTACAATTATTCTGCCTTGAACTATATCTTTAATCCCGAAAATACTCCAAACGCGGGACTCATTATGTGTGTCCTTTGCACAAATGTTACATATGAGAATTTTAATTTAAATTCATCAAGTCATTCAGGAATATTTTTTTATCAGACAGATAATTCGAGTATTCGAAATATAATAAATATTTCAAATTTTTATTACGGGATTACCCTGGAATCCTCGGATAATAATACTTTAACAAATATTACTTTAAAGAATAATTCTGATGCGGGAGTCTCGCTTTCTAATAGTGTAAATAATTCTTTATCTAACTTAACTGCTACGTATAACGGCAAGGGCGTCTCGGTTGGTTCAACTTCAAATAATAATTCTATTTCTAATTCTCTTTTTAATGCAAATAATTATGGGCCGTATGTTTCCCTTAGTTCTTTTAATTATTTTAACAACTTAACTGTAATCGACAGCAGTTATGACGGAGTTACTGCTACGAGCGGTTCTGCTTTTGTTTTTGATAATGCTGCAAACAATACAATAAATAATTCTCAAATAAGAAGAAATTATAATTTTGCTTTTTATTTGGCTGGTGCGCGTCAGAATAATATCACGGGGACAATTGTAGAAAATAATCCTGGCGGAGCAATGAAGTTTGTAACATCTATTGACGCGATTGCATCTACAGGGAATTTAATCTATAATAATTTTTTTAATAATACTATTAATTATAATGAAACTGGTTCTGTAGATAATTTTTTTAATACAACAAAAACATTGGGAACAAACATTGTTGGGGGAGATTATCTTGGGGGAAATTATTGGGGATTTTCTAACGGAACGGGTTTCTCTGAAACCTGTACTGACAGCGACGGAGATGATATTTGCGATACTGTTTATGATTTAAATGATGGGAGTTATGATTATCTGCCTTTGAAATTAATTTCCATTATTCTCCCAACTTTACCCGAGAGTGTTTATTCTCCTAGTGGAAGCAGTAGTTCGCGTGCTGTTGCAGTAAAAGAAACTCAAACAATTCCGAGTGTAAGTGCAGGGGGTTCGGTTTCAGTTGCGATAAGAAGCAATTCTATTGATATTCGAAATATTACTTTATTTGTTAATACAAATATTTCTACTGCCTCTCTTGTTGTAGAAAATTTAAATGATACTGAGATCCCTCTTGAATTTCCAGCAGGAAATATTTACAAAGCTTTTTCTATAACTGCAAATGCTATTCGAAATGAACAATTAAATAATGTTACAATTGATTTTAGGGTAAATAAGACTTGGCTTGGATTGCAAAATCAATCCTATAATAATGTTTTACTTTATAGAATTCCTTCAAATGAAAGTTTGTGGCAACCATTGCCGACGGTTTCAATAAAAGAAGACGATACGTATTATTATTTTTCTTCACTTTCTCCCGGATTTTCTAAATTTGTAATTCTTATTTCGCAGAATGAAATTCAGTGCGAACCTTCTCAATTAAGATGTTTTAACAAAGATGTTCAAATTTGTTCTGAGAATAGTGAATGGTTAAATTTAGAAACTTGTAATTATGGTTGCGGGGAAGGAAAATGTATGAATTTATTTTCTTATATATTCTCAAATAATATTTTAATTTATTTTACTGTGGGGGGGATTATTTTTGCCCTATTAGCTATTTTATTCTTTTTGAGAAAATACAAATATTTTGAAGAGGACTTAGAAAAACCCGGAGAGAATTATACAAAATAATTTAAACTTCTTTTTGTTTTTCTTAATATGGTAGAGGCTGATAAATTATATTCACATTCGATACGTCGGGAAGGCGGTGAAGATATTCTTTATGTGAATTATTTGGGCGCGCCGTTTGTTCCGAATCTCGCGATGTCTTCAGAAGTTATGTCGAGGACGATTGATGCTTTGATTGAAAATCCAGGAGTTTCAAGAATTATTTTAAGCCAGCAGAAAAATTATAATTACGATTTTAAGGAAACTTCTTTGCTTCTTGAGATTGCGCAACTTTATATTTTTCTTATGAAACAGGAAAAAATTCTTTCGCAGGACAAATTGACGTCGACGAATATTTCTTTTTTTACGCAGAGATATAATGAAGTTTTTTCATTTTTGCTTTTGCTTAAGTCAGACCCTGTTTCTGCTTATTTTGATTTGAAAAAACTTTTAGTTCAATCGAAAATTTTTACAGAGAAAGTTGATATTGCTTACAGAAGTGATTGTGAAAATTATACTCGACTTCTCGAAAAAATTTTTCAACTTTTAGAAAAAACGAAATTGATTCAATCGATTTATTATTTTTTGGATGATTACAAGAAAGGAGACAGAGAAATTTATAATAAGATTTTGAAAGCGGATGTGATTCCGAATTTTACTTTCACGAGGCTGATTTCTGATATTAAAGAAGATTCTGAAATTCTTGACCAGTATAAAATTGGCGAAGACTATGACACTTCTGTCGTTACAATTCTGAAAAGAAAAAATGAATCGAAACTTGTTTATCATGTTAGTCCGCCAGAAAATTCTTTGAGCGAGGATCAGAATATGCTTTTGAATCTTGCGCGAGGAGTTCTTGTTGAGCATCAGCCGAAAGCAGAAGAATTTACCGACGTGGAACGAATCAGACAGGTTTTTTTTAATATTTCAAAAGATTTACTTCAGGATTTAGCGCAGAGCAAAAAGATTACAATTAATTTTGCTGATTTAAATAAATTATCGACGATTTTAGTTAGACAGACGATTGGTTTTGGTTTGATTGAAGTTTTGTTGCAGGATAAAAATTTGCAGGATATTTTTCTTAATGCGCCGATTCCTATGACAAATATTTTTGTGCGACATCAGGAATACGACGAGTGCGTTACAAATATTTTGCCGAGTCAGGCAGATATTGATTCGTGGGCTGCGAAATTTAGAATGATTTCTGGACGTCCTCTCGACGAGGCGAATCCTATTTTAGATACACAACTTGAAATTGGAAATCTGCGTGCGAGAATTGCGATAATTCAAAATCCGCTTTCTCCCGACGGACTTGCGTATGCTCTGCGACGACACAGAGAAGATCCTTGGACACTTCCGCTTTTTGTAAAAAATAGAATGTTGAATTCTTTTACTGCTGGACTTCTTAGTTTTTTAGTTGACGGTGCGAGAACAATGTTAATTGCTGGAACGAGAAGTTCAGGTAAATCTTCTTTGCTTGGAAGTTTGATGCTGGAGATTGTTCCGAAGAATAGAATTATTGTAATTGAAGATTCTCTTGAATTGCCTGTTGAGTCTTTGAGAAAATTAGAGTATGATATTTTGAGAATGAAAGTTCGTTCTGCACTTTTGAAAACGACGACAGAAGTTTCTGCTGACGACGGAATTAGGACTTCGCTTAGACTTGGAGATTCGTGTTTAATCGTCGGTGAAGTTAGAAGTGTTGAGGCGAAAGCTTTGTATGAAGCAATGCGAGTTGGTGCGTTGGCGAACGTTGTTGCAGGAACAATTCACGGTGCGAGTCCTTACGGAGTTTTCGACAGAGTTGTAAATGATTTGGAAGTTCCGACGACAAGTTTCAAAGCAACAGATTTAATTGTGGTTTGTAATCCGATTAAAACTCCTGACGGACTTCACTCGATGAAAAGAGTTGTGCAAGTTTCTGAAGTTAGGAAACATTGGAAAGATGACCCGCTTTTAGAAAAAGGTTTTTCAGATTTGTTGAATTATAATATTGAGAAAGATGAGCTTGAACCAAGTTCTGATTTAATTAACGGCGACAGCGAAATTATTAAAGGTGTTGCGTCGAGTGTTCGGGGCTGGGCAGGAAATTGGGACGCGATTTATGATAATATTTTATTGCGTGGAAAAATAAAACAAGAAATTGTTGATGTTGCAAAAAAGACAGGAAAAAATGAAATTCTCGAGGCTGAATTTAATACTTTGTCAAATCATATGTTTCACGAAATTTCTGATAAAGTTAGAAAAGAAGTTGGTTTGCCGATGGGAAATCGTGTTTTTCCAGAATGGCAAAGTTGGCTTAATGAAGAAATTAAAAAAAAGAAAATTTAATTTTTGGTTTAGATTAATTAATAATAAGTTTTCCCTCCGCCGTCTCCCCGACCGCCCTCCCCAAGAGAGTGCTCGCTAACGCTCGCTAATTAATAAAAAATTAAATTCATTTATCTCGACGGAAAAATTATAAACATCTAAGATTTTATTTTGATATGCCTAATAATTATCTTGCAATTGCGAAACGGCAGGAAGAAGAGGCGAAAGTTCTTGGAGAGAAGACAAAAGATAAATCTGTTCTTGTTAATGCATTTGAAGAAGTTGGCGATTCTTTTGTTAATGCAGGTTACCCTGATAATGCGAAAGAAAATTATTTGCGTGCTTTGAATTATTCTAAATTGAAATCTGACAAAGAAAGATTGGAATGGAAAATTGAAAAAATACATTCTCCACGTCGGGAAGAAAAAGAAATTTTTGAGAAACTGAAAAGCGGACTTGAGAAATAATTCTAAATATTTTTAAAGTTGGGGAAATTAAATTATCTATGAGTGATGCATATAAAAGTTCTATAAATACAAGATTAGCAAAACAGTACGCTGCAGAAGCGTTGGAAAAAGAAAGAGAAATTAGGGGTTATAATCCTGAGACAAAAAAATTTGTGAAGGGAGTAGACGAACTTTCTAGATACTCAAAGGGAAAATTGGTTTCTATTTTTTCAACGGCAAGAGATTATTTTGATAAAGCCGGAAACATTTCTTATTGGAGGAAATTTGATCAAATTGTTCAAACTTATAATCAGCCAGTAAAAGAAGAGTCTAAATCTTCTTCTAGAAAAAAACCAACTAAAGATTCAGAAGATAGAAAAACTTTAGCGCAAAATATTTACGCACACCAAAGGGAGAAGGATAAGAAATCCGATGTAGATTCTGCAGTAGAAAGATGGAAAGCAAGAAATAGTTCTCAAGAATCTAATGGACTCGAGAAAAAAATGTGGTCAATTATGGCTGTCCTTACACTTTTAGCGTCGCTGTTTTTTGTTTCTTCGAGTTTGACTGGTTTTGCAATTTCAAATTTAACGACAAATGATTTGCAATGGGCAGGACTTTGCTTTTTTGCATGCGGGCTGGTTTTTGCATTTTTATTTTTGAGAAAAAAATATTCTTCTAAACATTTATAATTCTGTTTATCTAATATTCTTGTGAGGTGAAAATGATTCCTGAAGGCAATCCGACTGTTGATGAAATTCTGCGAAAGCATGCTGCAAAAATCGAGCAGAACATAAAAACTTCTGAAGTTGAAAATGTTAATTTTAGTCAGAGTTATACGAAGTTCAAAGAAGAAATGTCGCCTGAACTTTCGCGTTATGAAAAATGGTGCAATAGTTTAGGAAATATTATCAAATTAAAAGTTTCGTCGAAAGATGAAGAAAAAGTTAAACGAGATTTAGAAATTGCACATTTAGATTTGGAACCTTGGCAACCTGTAAGTTTTAGCATTATGGTTTTCATCGCGGTTTTTTTCGTCGGACTTATTTTCTCCGTCGCTATAACTTTATTCAGCGGTGACGCTGCGAACTTTCCACTTTTATTTTTTGTCTTGATAATGTTTGTTGCTTTGTTCTTATTTTATTTTGTAAGTAATTATCCTACGAGATTAGCAAACAAATGGAGATTGAAAGCGTCGTCGCAAATGGTTCCTGCAATTTTGTATATTGTTGTTTACATGAGACACACGCCGAATTTGGAAAAAGCAATTTCTTTTGCTTCACAACATTTGCAATATCCTCTCGCACTTGATTTCAAAAAGATTTTTTACAATGTTCAAATTGGGAAATTCTCGACGATAAAAGAGAGTTTGGATAATTATCTTATGGTATGGAGAGATTATTCTGTTGAATTTATTGAATCATTTCATTTGATTGAAAGCAGTTTGTTTGAGCCAGATAATGCGAAAAGAATTCAGACATTGGAAAAAGCTCTGCAGGTAGTTCTCGACGGTGTTTACGATAAAATGTTGAAATTTACTCACGAAGTAAAAAGTCCTTTGACAAATGTTTACATGCTTGGTGTTGTTTTGCCGACGCTGGCACTTGCACTTCTTCCACTTGCTTCTGCGATGGTTGGAGATTATTTGAAATGGTATCATGTTTTTATTTTATTTAATTTGATAGTTCCATTTTTTGTTTTTTTCCTTACAGACAAAATTATGTTCTTGCGTCCTGGTGGACATGGTGAAACGGGATTGTTAGAAAGAAACCCTCTTTATCCAACTTACAAAAGCAAGAAACCTTTTTACAAAGCATTTTGGATTTGCCTCCCTTTAATTTTAATTGGTTTGCTTCCGCTTATTTTTCAACTTACTCCGATACCGACGCTGATTGGATTAAAACAGGATTATACTTTTACTGAAATTGGATTAAGTTTTTTCGGTGATGAATCTGTATTTGGATTTCGGGATGTTGGCGGAAAACTTACAGGACCATTTGGAATTGGTGCTTTAATTTTCGGATTATTTTTTACTCTTGGAGTTGCGTTATTTTTTTCAATGGCATTCAAAAATAAAACAAAAGAATTAATTGTTGAAAGAGAAAAAACAAAACAACTTGAAGTTGAATTTAATAATTCTTTATTCCAACTTGGAAATAGAATCGGGAACGGGACTCCGCCAGAACTCGCGTTTAGTAAAGTCGCAGAATCGACGAAAGGTTTGAAGACAGAAGATTTTTTCCGACGAGTTAATTATAATATTATGCAAATGGGGATGAGTGTTGAGGCTGCTATTTTCGACGAGAAACGCGGTGCGATTGCTTATTATCCGTCGGATTTAATTGCTACGAGCATGAAAGTTTTAGTTGAAGCTGCGAAAAAAGGTTTGACAATTGCGGCTTTGAGTATAATTAGTATTTCTGAATATGTCAAGAACATAAATAAAATTACAGAAAGATTGCGTGATATGCTTGCTGAAATTGTTTCTGATATGAAAAGTAATATGACTTTCCTCGCGCCGTTGCTGTCTGGAGTTGTTATCGGACTTTCTGCAATGATTACAGAAATTTTGAGCAAGCTTAGCATTTCAAGTTTATCTGAAAGCGGAGTTTCAAATCTTGGAAGTCTCGATGCTATTCTCAGTATTTTTGATATGACTGCGATGATTCCTCCGTATCTTTTGCAAATCAGCGTCGGTATTTATCTTATAGAAATAATTTTTATTCTTACTGGAACTTTAGTTATAATCGATTCTGGAGACGATCCGCTTGAGAAAACAAACAAGACAGGAAAAAATTTGAGGACGGGAATTGGTTTGTATTTTGTGACTGCGTTGATTTCGACAATCGCTTTGTTCCTTCTTACGTCGGTTGTATTGGGAAGTTTAGTTTAATTTATTCGGAAAATTTATTAATGTGTTTTAATTATTTTAATTATGAAAAGAGGAATAAATAAATTAGGAATTATTACTGATTATCTGCCGTGGCTTTTGATTGCAATTATTGTTTTAGTCATTTCGTTTATTACTATCGGAATTATGGGCAGCGAAGGAAATTCGTTGATTGATAAAATTAAAAATATTTTTTCTTTTAGATAATGGAGACAGAACAATTAATTAAATTAATTTTAGGAATTTTGGTTGTTGCAGCTGTTGCCGTCGGTATTTCAGTTTATTTTGGCAGTCAAGTTATTGGTTTTTTCAAGGGACTTTCTGGAAGCGCACCTGAAGCAATTTATTTGGGGTTATTAAAATGAGAAAAATTTTCTTGCGAAATCGCAGAGGAGAAGGAACTACTTTTCTTGCAGAGAAAGTTGTAAAAATTTTAATCGCAATTGTTTGCTTAGTTTTTTTAGCTTGGCTGATTGGAACAATTTGGTATAATTCGACGAAAGATTCTGATTTGAACAAAGCACAATCGAGTTTAATGTTAATTTCTGAAGAAATTTTAAGATTGGAAGGAATAGGTTTGGAAAATCCTGACGGAATTCAAATTGCAAAACCTTCTGGCTGGGAAATTATTTCTTTTGTTGAAACTGAAAAACCAAATAAATGTGTTGGAGAAAATTGCATTTGCATTTGTGATGTTGCTTGGAATGATAATATAAAATCGCAAGCAGAAAAATGTGACAACAACGGAGTTTGTTATAATGTTGAAAATCTTTTGTCTTTTGAAAGAATTACAATTCCAAGCAGTGGAATGTTTGTATCAATTAAAAAAACTGAAAGCGGAATTGAAATCGGTGAAATAAAATGATGAATGATCTTCTGAAATATGGGCTTTGGATTGCTCTCGCATTTTTGTTAATGTTTATTTTATATTCGTCGTTTAGAAAAATGGGAGTTTTAGGATGAACAAAAAAAATTTTATTTTATTTCCGCGAAATCAGAAAGGAGATGTATCTTTGCCTATTCTAATCGGGTTAGTTACTTTAATTGCTGCTGCGATTATTATTTTTATTTTTTGGGACAGATTAGATATTCAAGCGATTACCGACGAGGAACTTTGTTATAATTCGGTGGTTACTCGAGCAGGCATTTTAAAATTGTCAAAAGATATTTCTGCACCTGCTTTAAATTGCAAGACAGGGGCTTATTGTATTTCTAAAGATGGGACTTGTGAAATAATGTCTTCATCTACGACGATAATTGAAGTTGAAACTTCTGACGATGTTTATTACGAGATTGCAGATAAAATGGAATCTTGCTGGAGCATGTTAGGGGCAGGAAAACATGATTATGCCGGGGGAAAAGCGGACAAATATTTCTATTGTTCTAATTGTTATCAAATTGGATTTGATGATAGTTTAGATATGTTTTCAAATGAAGAAATTGATGAACGAGAACTTTACAGATATCTGTCGCAGACAAATATTTCTGGAACAGATACGACTTATTTGAAATATTTAATCGGGGTTAATGCAGAAATAATGGAGCAAAATATTTATTTGGCTGATGCAGAATTTAAAAAACTTGAAATTGGGAAACAATATTTTATTACGACTGGAATTTATAGTGATATTTCTACATGGAAAACCGCCGTTATCGGCGGGGCAACTGCCGTCGGTGCTTTTGGAATTGCTGCGATTGTTTCATTGGCGACTGGGGGAGTTGCAGTTCCGGGAATTTTAATGATTGTCGGAGGAGTGGTCGCTGCTAGTGGTGGAGCAGGAGCAGGTTATTATGTTGGAACAATTGCCGACGGAGATTCGGGGCAGCAATTTTTAACGCCGACTTTAATTGAAGCAAATTCTGACGCGTATGAAAGTTTAAAGTGCACTTCTATTCTGACGCTTTCTTAATTCTATAAATTTATTAATTCTGAAATTATTTTATTAGAATGAGGTGGATTATAAAAAATAAAAAAGCGCATGTTCAATTGCTTTCCGCTTTCCCAAAAAATCGGAAGGGCGCCGAACTTTTACAGAAGTATGTTATTTTTATTGTATTAAATTTAATTTTTATGTCTGTTTTATTATTTTTTATTTCGAGCAAAATAAACGGAGTTTCTGTTTTGGAGGAAAGTTATTCAAAAAATATTGCTTTGCTTATCGACGCGTCGACGCCAATTATGGAAATGAAATTGAATATGGGAGATGCTTTTGATTTAGTAGAGAAAAATAAAATATCAAGAGATGAAATTGTGAAAATAGAAAATAATTCTGTAATTGTAAAATTAAGTGCGACAAGCGGATACACTTATAATTTTTTCAACGACGTCGATGTAACTGCTTATGCAGATATTTATCCAAGTAAAAATTATCTTATTAAAATAAATGGCTACAAATAAAATGTTTAAAAATAATTTTATACAAAACAAAAAAACTCGCGACTTCGCTTGTTCAACTAAACAGAAGAAAGAGAAATTTTCCCTCCACCCTACTCCGCGAAATCGCTCGGGTGCAGAGGAAATTATGTCGATGTACTGGCTAGCGATTTTATTTATTGCAGCTGGCGGAATTGTCGGAATGGTTCTTATTTTTTACGGGAATCCTTATGACGTTCGTGATATTGAAGCAAGTTTGCTAGTTGATAAAATTGCAGATTGCGTTTCTTACGGAGGAAAAATAAATGATTTAATAATTTCCGACGGTAAAACGGGGGAATTTTCTTTTTCAAATTGTCATTTAAACTTTAGTCCTGAAGAGGATGAATATTTTTACAAAGTCAGCATTTACCAACTTGAAGATTTAGAAAATTATTTTTTTGAAACGCGCGGAGGAAATCTAAATCTTGAAGCATCTTATTCCATCAATGAATATTCTGAAAATCTGCCTGTCGGAACTGAAAAAAGTTTTTACTCTCTTGATAATGCGGGTAATCAGTATATAATTAAAATTTTGGGAATAATAAGAAAAACAAAACAAAATGTATAGAAATATTTTAAATAAAAAATTTAGAAAAGGTGCGATTGGAGAAACTTTAACTTGGGTATTTGCAACTCCAATAATTCTTGGAATCTTAATTTCATTCATGATTATTTCTCTCTTTTTATTTAATGTGAAAGCAGTTAACCTTGGAGATATTAAAACAGATTTTGCTGAAGAATCTCCTGTTCTCGTCGCGAAAACTTTAATTGCGCACGATATTGCCGACGACAGAAATAAAGAAATTATTGATAATATTTTGGAGGAATGGAATAATGAAAAATAGAAATTTAATTTTATTTCCGCGAAATCGCTCTACTCCCGACTTCGGAATTGCAAATAAAATTTTTCCGGCATTTCGAAATCGCTCGGGTGATATCACAATTACAATTCTAGTTGTGGAAATTTTATTTCTTTGCACATTTGCACTCGGGAGTTTTGTTGCTTCTGATTCAAATGTAAGAAATTCTTTTGTCGGGATCGGAGAAGTTCAGAAATTAAATTCGATGATAGAAAAAAATTATTTTTATGGAGAAGTTTTAGGAGAAGTTGGAATTTCTGAAAGCGGAGATTTATATCGTACGATTGATTATGCAAGCAAAAATAAATTGGGAAATAGAATTTGCAGTTGCGGAGATTCGTGCAATAGTTACGCGACTTTTATTTTGGAAACAGCGTCGGAATATGGAATTGATTCGTTTATGTTTTTGTCGTTGATGATGCAGGAATCTGATTGCGTTTCGAGCGCTTTCAGCGGAAGTTCTACCGGGCTTATGCAAATTAATTTAATTCATTGCGGAAAATACGGACTTCTTGCTGACAAAGATAAATGCAAAGAACAATTGCTAAATAATATTCAGTTGAACATTGAAGTTGGCGCGAAAATTTTGAAAGAAAGTTATGAAGCGTCGAAAGACGGGAGAATTTTCCAAGGATGTTCTAATCGAGGAATTACTTATTTTGGTTGGGAAGCAGCGTTGCGAGGTTATAATGGTTGGGGATGTGGAACAGACAGTTCGGGAAATAAAATTTATTCGCAAGATAGTTATGTCGAGGAAGTTGTCGAGAGAACAGCGTTGCTGAAAAAATCTGTAAATTATGTTGAGACAGATTCAACGACAGGATTTTTGTGGTGGAAAAAAAGTGATTTTGCTTTTTCTGTCGAATATCTCGGAGAATAAATTGTTTTCCGATTTGACTTCGTCAAATGAAATTCGTCTTCGCTTTGCTCAGCCAAATTTGTGGAAAAAAAGTGATTTTGCTTTTTCTGTTGAATATCTTGATAATGCTTAGTCATATAAAAATTTATAAATAGTTTTTTACTAAATAGTTGATGAATAAAAAGAGTTTGAGTTTAATTTTATTATCTTTAGTATTTGTAAGTTCTTTGATGTTTGTTAGCGCATTAAATGGAGGAACTTCTAGTCCTTCTACTTTTTTGAGTGAAGCAGTTCCTTGGTCTAAGACATTTCTTACTCAACTTTTTAGGTTAGGAGATACTTGGAACGAATTTATTATTGGAATAATTATTTTGGCAATAATGATTGCTGCACTTTATGATATTTTAGCTTTAACTTCCGTGTTCCAAGGCAATGCCGTTAAAATAATTATTTCTGTTGGACTTGGACTAGTTTTTGCTATCACTGGAATGGTTAATGGATTTTCTATTTGGATGATTGAGTTTGCTGCAGGATTTGGTGCGGGAATAATTTGGCTTGAAATCATAGCGGCATTAATTGCTTTTGTGGGTATTATCTGGGGAGGCGGACCTATTCAAAGATGGGCTGCTAGAAGAAAATCTCAATTTGATTATTCACAAGCAATAGAAGCTGGCGGAAAAATTCGGGGCGGAATTAAGATTTTAGCCGACGTAACTAAAGAAGCAGAAAAATCTAATAAGGGAAAATAATTCTTAAAAATTTAAAAAGTTCTTTTGATTTGTTTTCTAATGAATAAAAAAAGTTTGGTGTTTGTTTGTTTTGGGATTTTATTATTGTCTGTTTTGTCGTCGGTAATTGCAGAAGTTCCAGAAACTCTTTCAGAGCAAGAACTTGCAGATTTGAATAAACTTACTATTGCCGCGAATCCGCAGAAGTGGGGCGAGATGTTGGAAAGTTGGAAGCAAAGTTTTTTGCAGAATGAATTTGTTGCAGGAATGAATTCTTTTTTTACTTCGATTAATATTTTATTTTTAATTTTATTTGGAACAAATTATTCTATGTCGCTGTTTATGTTTTTTGTAATTGCGTTTTGGGTTTTTTTTCTTTTACAAATTGCCGGCGGATTAAGAATGACTTCAATTTTTTCAAAAAGTATTTCATGGATTATTGCTATCGGGCTTACAATTGTTTTAGCGCAAGTTAAATTATATTCTGCACTTTCTAATTTATTATTTAATAATTCATTTATCTTGAATGCAGAACCTTGGGTTGGTGCTTTGGTTTATGTTGGAATTATTATCCTTCTTGTTTTCTTGGGAAGTGTAAGTAAAATCGTCGAGAAAAAACTAGAAAAAAATAGAGAACTACTTGCAGAAGAAAGAGAAAAACTTAATAGAAATATTCTTGACACATATGTTGGCGGAATTAAGAAAGGAATGGAATAAAAACATTTTTAAACAAAATAATATTATTCTACATATGAATAACAAAAGAGGAGATACGAACTGGGTTCTTATAATGCTTATTTTAGGAGTTATAGTTCTAGTTGTTTTAGCTGGAGGATTTGTTATCGGCTGGAATAAATTACTTCCTTGGCTTTCATCAAATAATGTTGAAACTGTTGTAACTCAATGTCAAGTTGCGTGCACGACAAATTCACAATATGGATTCTGTAGCCAGAACAGAACAGTTAACGACGGAGAAAACGAACTTTACAAAAATAATATCACCTGTGCACAATTAGTTGGTACGAGTGTTGGTGTTGTGCCTTGTCCGCAAGTTATTTGTCCTTAATTAAATCCTTCTAAATAAAAAAATAAAATGACAGAACAAAGTTCAGCACAAATAAAATTTTTGGAGAAAATTTTATAATGGATTACGGAGTTTCTGAAAAACGAAATAAAGGGAAAGATAAAAAGCGAGAAAAGAAAAAACACCCTTATCAAACTGGCGGAGCTCGTCGCAGTATGAATACAAAAACGAAATAGTTTTAAATCAAATTCTGTTCTTCTAATTATGTATGAGGTGATTTTTCTTTGGGCGTTGGCACTTGCATTTATTATTTTTGCAGTCGTGCAGGATTTCAAGACGAGAGAAATTGCGAACTGGTTGAATTTTTCTTTGATAATTTTTGCTCTTGGTTTCCGATTTTTTTATTCTCTTTTATCTGGAGATAATTTTTCTTTCTTTTATCAAGGATTAATTGGATTTGCAATTTTCTTTTTAGTTGGAAATTTATTTTATTATTCTAGATTATTTGCTGGCGGCGACGCGAAAATGATGATTGCGCTCGGTGCAATTCTTCCGATATCGTCGAGGTTTTTTTCTAATGTTAATATTTTCTTGAATTTCCTTTTAATATTTTTATTAAGCGGATTTGCTTACACGATTATAACAAGCGTGATTTTATGTGCGAAGAATTTTAAAAAATTCAGAAAAGAATTTGGAAGACAGCTTGAAAAAAACAGAAAACTTTCTTATGTTTTCCTTCTTGCTGGAATATTTTTCCTTCTAATCGGATTTTGGAAAATTATTTTCATATTTTTAGGATTATTATTTTTCATTACGTTTTACTTGTATATTTATTCCAAAGCGATAGATGAATCTTCAATGATTAAGACTATTCCGACGACAAAACTTCGTGAAGGCGATTGGCTTTACTCAAATGTTAAAATTGGAAAGAAAATGATTAAAGCAAAATGGGACGGAGTTACAAAAAAAGAAATTCGGGAAATTATGAAAAAACACAAGGAAGTTAAAATCAGAGAAGGAATTGTTTTCTCCCCTGTTTTTTTAATTGCGTTTATACTTTGGATTATTTCGACTTACACTGGATTTGATTTATGGAACCCTTTTTGGTAACCACAAAAATTCTTCTTTTTTTTCGATAGGAATTGGGACAGGAATTTCTTTTTCGGGGAGTTCTAATTCTTCTTTTATTTTTTCAAGCTCTTCAAATTGCGCGTGCTTTTTTTCTGAATTAAAATCCTCGTTGCTGTAAACTGGAAGAATGCTTATTGTTTCATGCCCGAATATTTTTGATTTTGAAAATTCAACTTTTCTTGGCTTAAATTTTTTCTTAATATTTTCTGCAATTTTTTCTGCAAACTTCTGAATTTTGTCGTCTGCTAATTCTGAATGCTTCTTTGGAATAACCATTATATGCCCTTTTGAAATGGGATTTATTTCCAAAACAGCGACGGCATTTTCATCTTCATCTATTTTTACAGAATTTATTCCTCCTGAAACAATTGAGCAAAAAACACATTCTTTATTTGAACTATTCACAAGAATTTTATTTTCCTCTAAGAATTTTTCCAATTCGTGCGGTTCCATTTTTTCTATATGAAGAACTGCATCTTCTATTTTATCTTCTGGAAATGTTTTTTCAATATGAGAAATTATTTTCTCTTTTATTTCAGCACACTCTTCTTCAGATAACATATCTTGATTAAAGAAATAGAATTTTTAAATTGTGAGATTATCCAATTGCTCTACGCATATCAATCATCTGAACTGAATTTACGTTTTCTATTGTTCCGATTGCTTCCTCGACGACTTCAATCTCGCTTCCTTCAACCCAGTCGAAAATTGTTATTAATGCTTTTAATCCGAATGCAATTGGCTCTTCTTCAAAATGGCAGTTTGTTCCGCCTTTTATTTCTACAATTTGTTTTACGTTTTCTTTTAATTGTTTGAAATCTACGTCAGGAGATTCTGGCAAGACTTTCATTTTAACTGATACTGTTCCCATATTTATTTTTAACAAAAATGGTTTATAATCTTTTGGTTTGCCTTTTTATACGAAAATACTTAAAAATGATTATTTCTTTTGCTTCTTATGGACGGAAATTATGAGAGGATAATTGAAAAGATTTCTAAGATTGCTGGCGTCGAGAAAGAGGAAATTGAACGACGTATTGAAGCGAAGCGCGCGAAACTCTCTGGACTGATTAGCAAAGAAGGTGCGGCGCAAGTTGTCGCGGCTGAACTTGGAATTTCTTTTGATAATGAAAAATTGAAAATTGAAGAATTGCTTCCTGAAATGAGAAAAGTAAATCTTGTCGCGAAAGTTATGAGTGTTTCTCCAATAAGAAGTTTCAAAACGAAAAAAGGTGACGACGGAAAAGTTGCAAATTTATTTGTTGCCGACGATACTTCAAATATAAAAGTTGTTTTGTGGGACACGAATCATATTGCATTAATTGAACAAGGAAAAATTTTGGAGAATGTCGTCGTGGAAATTAGTAACGGGAGTATGAGAGACAATGAACTTCATTTGGGAAGTTTTTCAGATTTGAAAATTTCAAAAGAGATAATCAACGACGTGAAAGCAGGAAAAGTTTTCAGAGAAAAAAATATTTTGGAATTGAAAAATTCAGATTACGCAAAAGTTCGCGGAGTTATTGTTCAATCATTTGACCCAAGATTTTTTTATGTTTGTCCTGATTGTAGAAAAAAAGTCATTCAAGAAAACGGACATTTTGTCTGCGCAGAACATGGAGAAGTTGCAGGAGAAAAACGGGCTTTGTTTAATATGATTCTCGACGACGGGACAGAAACAATTCGTGCAGTTGCATTTCATGATACTCTTCCAGGACTTGGACTTACAAATTTGGAAAATCCTGAAGAAGTAATTCAGCAGAGAGAAAATCTTTTAGGAAAAGAATTATTTTTCTTTGGAAATGTGCGCGCAAATAAGTTATACAACACACCTGAATTTATCGTCGAGAAAGTTGATAAAGTTGATTTAGATTTACTGATTAAGGAATTAGAGAATTAAAATTTATACGGGATATCTTTTAAAAATAAATCCATTTTTAGTTTTCTAATAACGGGGGCATTATCCTCATTTATTTTAGATAGAAGTACTTTCCCTTGAGAATGAAATATTCTTTGGGCAAAGATTTCTCCTAAATAATAACCGTTTCCATTCTCTCCTATTCCGACAATTTGATTGCATGCAGAAATTATGTAATATCCTTCTTGTTCAAGGGTTTCTTTTATCTTTTGAACTTTCATAAAATGTTAACTTATTTTTTATTTTTAAAGAATACTATAATTCAATATACATATAAAGAATTTTTACTTTTCTGGTTTATGCTGTTCAAAACTCATTTGCTTGTTCCTTTGTTTTTTATTTTATTATTTTTTGATAAAATTTCTAATCCTTGGATTTTTATTCCTGTTGCGTTATTTGCTTCAATACTTCCAGATATAGATAATCCTTATTCTAAACTAGGAAAGAAAAAAATCTCGAGAATTTTTAATTTTTTTATGAAACACCGAGGGATAATTCATAGTTTTAGTTTTTTAATTGTTGTTGGAATATTTTTATTTTTTTATTTTAGAGAAATTTTTTATCCGTTTGTCTTTGGGTATTCTATTCATTTGATTTTAGATTGTCTTACAATTAATGGATTAAGAATTTTTTATCCGTTTAAATTTAAAGTTAAGGGATTTTTGAAAACAGGCGGAATTTTTGAAAATTTATTTTTTGTTTTTTTGTTTCTTATTTGTGTTTTTCTAATTTTTTACAGAATCTTTGTGGTGTTCTAAGATATATCTAAAATACGAATAATCTTTATAAACTGAGGACAGCTAAATTTTTTATGGCAAAAAAGATTGTTGAGGAAGAAGAGGTCGAAGAGGTTAAGAAATTAAAGGAAGGACAAGAACCAACTTTAACTGACTTACCTGGAATCGGGCCTGCTGTCGCTGCGAAACTTGAGGCTGCGGGAATTTTTGATTTAATGTCTCTTGCTGTTATGAGTCCTGCTTCACTTGCTAATACTGCTGGTGTCGGCGAGGGTGTCGCGAGAAAAGCAATTCAAGCCGCGAGAAAAATGTTGGACTTGGGTTTTATCGACGGTATGGAGTTCGCTGAAAGACGTTCTACAATTTCTTATATTACTACGGGGAGCAAAGAGTTAGATACTCTCTTGGGAGGAAGAGGAATTCAAAGCAGAGCAATCACAGAAGCGTTCGGCGCATTTGGTAGTGGGAAAACTCAATTAGGTTCGACACTTGCTGTGAGAACTCAGTTGCCTATTGAAGCTGGCGGAGCAAATGGTAAAACTGTTTTTATTGATACAGAAGGAACATTCAGACCAGCGAGAATAAAACAAATTGCCGAGGGACTTGGTGCTAACGCAGAAAAAGTTTTGAAAAATATTTTAGTTGCTCGTGCGTTTAATGCTGACCATCAAATTTTATTATTAGAAAAAATTTCTGAATTAATTAAAAACGGAGAGCCGATAAAACTTTTGATTATCGATTCATTGACTGCGCACTTCAGAGCAGAATATTCTGGAAGAGGGGAACTTGCAGACAGACAACAGAAGTTGAATAAATATTTGCACAATCTTATGAAAATTGCAGAGACATACAATCTTGCAGTTTATGTTACAAATCAAGTTATGGCGAATCCTGCGCAAATGTTCGGTGACCCGACACAAGCAGTTGGAGGAAATATCGTCGGACACGCGTCAACTTACAGAATTTATTTGCGAAGAGGAAAACAAGGTTCAAGAGTTGCTAAATTAATTGACAGCCCCGATTTACCAGACAACGAAGCAATTTTCTATGTTTCTGAAAAAGGAATTGTCGACGAAGTAGATTAGATTTATGGAATTCTATGTTGATTGTTATGATTGTAAAGATTTAAACAAAGGCGGAAAGAAAAATCCGGACACTTGTAAAAGCGAAAAAGCAATGAAATATTATAATCCGAAATCAGGAATTCTTTTTTGCAGTGATGTTAATTTAAATCACGACTGCAAATATGTAAAATTAAAATTTGGTGCGTTAGTTAGAAAAGCATTTGAAGATAGAGATTAATTTACGACTTCATCTTCTTTGAACCACAAAGAAATTTCTCTTTCTGCATTTTCCGGAGTGTCTGAACAATGAATCACATTTTCAAAAACTTTTGTTTCAGAATGTATTCTTCCGTATTTTCCCCTAATGCTCGTCGGTGATGCTCTTTCAGGATTTGTTTCTCCTGCGATTTCTCTAACTTTTTTAACTGCGTCTTCTCCTTCATAAACCAAAGCTAAAACTCTGTCGGTGTGATGTTTTCCTTGAATATATTGCAAAGTGCTTTCAAAAATTTCATTTCCTTTTTCTTCTCCGAATTTTCTAATTAAATTTTGTTTTAATTCTGAATAATGTTTTTCTGCAAGTTCTTTGCTTACTTTTACAACTTTTGCACCGACGATTCTTAATTTTGTTTCAGATAAAGTTGTAATTATATTTCCTGTTAAACTTTTGTAAAGTCCGTCGGGTTTTATCAAGACTAATGTTCTTTCCATATTATTGAAATAAAAATTATATTTAAAAATGTTCTGTAACAAAAATTTATAAAGATTTATCCTTTAATTGCATAATGAAAAGAGGGGTGATGATTTTATTATTGGGGATTTTTTTATTGTCGTTTAATTTTATTTCTGCGACGACTGCTCCAACTGCTTTGATTATTCGAAGCAATGTAACTGCAGTTTATGATGAAGGAAATTTTACAGTTAATTGGACCTCTGGCGGTGGGACGGTTTTAAATTATAGTATTTATCTTTTTGTAAATAATGTTATTTATGCTAAAGCATGGAATAATTCTGCTTCGGGATATTCTTTTAATAATTGGACAGAAGGAAATTATACTTTCAAAATAGGCGCGCTTAACACAACCGGGACTGGGAATGAAGCAAATGCTACGACGAATATTTCAATTTATGTTGATAGAACTGCTCCTGTTATTTCTCTTCCTGTTTATACAAACGCGACTGCCAAAAAAAATTCTACGACGCTGACTTTGAATATTTCTGTTACTGATGCTTCTTCAGGAGTTACTGGAACAATTTGTTTAATCGATGTTAATGGAACAAACCAAAGTATAGCTTTGGCTACGGGATGGTGTAATGGAACAATCGGTTTGGAAGGAGTTTCCGACGGAAATACAACTTTGAAAATTTATGCAAATGACACAGTTAATATTCGCGGATTAAATAATTCATTTGTTGTTTTAGTTGATACGACTGCTCCAACTGCAAGTGCAAGTTGTTCGCCTTCAAGTGTTGTTGCTGGAGAAACTTTTCCATGTTCATGTTCTGGAACTGATGTGACTGCAGGATTAAATTCCTCTGCAAACAGCGGTTCAACAACTTCCCCTGACGGGGTTTCAATTGAGCCTGTTCACGACGGTGTTTTTACTTACACTTGTTCTGTCACAGATTATTCGGGAAATGCTGGAACAATGAGCGCGACTTACACAGTTACTTTACCGATTAGCAGAAGTAGTGGAAGCGGAAGTTCAACAACAACTTCTTTTTATACAAAATCTATTCCGAAGACAAATCAGGATTTTAGTGAGATTAAAACAATTGAAACTTCATCTTTCAGCGGAGGCGGACTTGCTGTAAAAGAAAAAGTTACTTTCAAATTAAATGAAGAATTACATTACATAGGGGTTAAAGAATTAACTTCTTCGTCGGTAAAAATAGAAATTGCGAGCACGCCAATTGAAGTTGATATGAATATTGGAGAAGAAAAGAAAATTGATTTAGACAGCGACGGGTATTATGATTTGCAAATTATTATGAATGGAATTGCCGACAATAAAGCAGATTTAACAATTAATTATATTCACGAAGCAATTTCAACTTCTGAAGAAATTGAACAGATTCCAGAAGATAATGAAGAAGTTATTCCAATTTCTGTTCAGGGAGAAAATAATTGGGTTTGGATAGTTGTTGCTTTTCTTTTTATTCTTGCGGGATTTTTTATTTGGCATTTTTATTTTAGAAAGTTAATGAAAGAAAAACATAGATAAATTTTTAATCTTGTTTCTTTCTAAATATTTATGATTAATTTTGACGAAGTTCTTTTTGGAGATTTTCATATTCACTCAAAATATTCGCGAGCGTGCAGCACAAATATTTCTTTTGAGAATCTTGTGAAATGGGCGAAGATTAAGGGAATTAATTTATTGGGAACTGGAGATTTTACTCATCCGCTTTGGATTAAGGAAATTAAGGAAAAGTTAGTAGAGAAAAATGGTTTTTATTTTTATGAAGATTTTCCGTTTATTATTACAGGAGAAATTTCTTTTATTTACACAAAAGGTAGAGGAAGAAGAATTCATTTAGTTGTTCTTGTTCCTTCAATAGAAGTTGCTGAAAAAATAAATTCTTATCTTGATACTTTAGGAAGAAGAGATTATGACGGGCGCCCGATTTTTGGAATTTCGTGTGAAGAATTTGTTAAGCAAATGAGAAAAATTTCTGAAGATATTGAAATAATTCCTGCGCATATTTGGACGCCGTATTTTGGGGTTTTTGGAAGCATGTCTGGATTTGATTCTTTGAAAGAAGCATTTGGCGACGAGTTTGAAAATATTCACGCGATTGAAACAGGAATGTCGTCGGATCCTGAAATGAATTGGAGAATTGCGGAACTTGAAAAAAAATCTATTGTAAGTTTTTCTGATGCGCATAGTTTTTGGCCTTTTCGTTTAGGAAGAGAAGCGACAATTTTTCATAAAGTAAATTCTTATTCTGAAATTATAAAACAAATTCGAGAGAACAGTTTTATTTCTACAATTGAAACTGACCCTGCTTACGGAAAATATCATTATGACGGGCACGCGAATTGCAATTTCTCATCGTCGCCAGAAGAAACAAAAAAACTTAATGGAATTTGTCCTGTCTGCAAAAAACATTTAACAATCGGCGTCGATAATCGTGTTGGGCAACTTGCAAATCATCCCGTAGGATTCAAAATTAAAAATGCTAAACCTTATTACAAAATTCTTCCGCTTCACGAAATTTTATCTTTATTTTTAGGAACTGCAATGGAAAGCAAAACTGTTTGGAATTTGTATAATTCTTTGATTGAAAATTTTGAAACTGAATTTAATATTTTGCTAAATGTTTCTGAAGGTGAATTTGTAAAGAAAGAGATTAATCCAAGATTGATTGAACTAATTTTGAAAAATCGCGAAGAAAAAATAAAAGTTAAGCCAGGTTACGACGGAGAATACGGAAAAGCTGTAATTGGTGAGAAACAAGGAAAATTATTTTAAAGAAAATTCAACGCTCAATTTCTTTGCTTCTTTTTCTGCTTCATCAATTTTTTCTCTTATTTTTTTGTCTGCAGATTTTATATCTCCTGATTCTGCTTCGACAAAATATTTTCCTGCACCAAGATATTTTACTTCGAACTCTTTGAAAATTGAAAGAATTTTTTTTATTAAAGTTATCCCGTTTGGTTTTGTCGTCGTCAAGTTGATTTCTTTTTTTACTTTTGAAATTTTCTTTTTTTGAGCATTTAATATGTCTATAATCTTTTTTGCTTTTTCTTCCCCGACGATTTTTTCTAGTTCTTTTGAATTTGTTTTTGCTTCTTCAAATAAGGACAATAAATTTTCTTTTTCATTTATTTTTTTTAATATTTTTTCTGTATCTTCTCCGACTACACTTTTCAAAATGCTTGCATAACTTTTTTCTAAATTTTCTCCTTCAAGAACTTCTTTTCTTTCTTTTTGTGAAACTCTTCTGAAAGATAAATCAATGTTGTTATTTGAAATTCTTAGAATTTTGCAAACGATTTTTTTCTTTGGGACGACGTAATCTCGGATATTTCTTATTCTTCCTGGCGCGACTTCACTGAAAACTATGCTTCCTTCCAAATCTGAATTTTGCCCTAATATTTTTACAAATACAACTGTTCCGACGATTCTATCGACAACGCATGAAACTAAATCTCCAACTTCCATAAAATAGAGAGAAATATGCGGGTTTTAAACTTTTACTAACTCAATTTCTAAATTCTTTTTTAGACTAATTAAAAAATCATTTTCTTTTTCTTGACTTAACATACATCCTGCTGCGAATTTGTGCCCGCCGACTTCACCTTCGATTGATTGCATTGTTGCGGTTAATATTTCTCGGATATTTCGTCCGTTTCGTCCGACACTTCTTGCAGAAACTTTTATTTTATCTTCGTAATAAGCCATTGTAAAAATTATTGTTCCGTCTTCGTAAACTGATGAGTTTGAAAGTATGCTCGCGATTGTTCCAATTATTGTGTCTTTTATTTTTTCTTTCGCGTTGATAATTACAAATCCGTTGCCTTCTATTTTCTCTGATTCCGACGCTGATTTCAATCCAGAAATTATATGCTGTTTGTATTTTGTGTGCATTAATTCTGCGCGCTTTTTTGCTTTTTGTGATTCCATACAGAATTGAATTGCTGTCTCTGTTTCGCCCAAGCGTGAACACGCATTTATCATCGCACTTAGTTCTCGTGCATCTTCTAACTTGTTAAAGAATTTTATTAAAAAAATATTTCCAATTATTTCTCGATTTTTTACTCGGGGATTTTTTAGAATTATTGCAGTTACTAATTTTGACATTTCGTCGTCGTCAAGTTCGATTAAACTTTTGTATTTTCCATTCGGTGCTCCAATTCCGACGTCGCGCAGTAATTCAATTACTCCTTTTGTATTTCCAGTTATTCCCGGAATGTATGGGTCTGAACAATATTCTAAAGTTCGATTTAACGGACGTGTCGACGGATAAATTAACAAACCTCTTTTTTTCTTTACTTCTCCGTCGTTGATTATTAAATTATTTAATTTGTCGATGCTTTTTTCCATGCAGTCGCCAATCATTCCGAGAATTGCTAGTTTTGCTAATTCTTTTGTGTCTTCGCAAATTTCTTTGCAAAAAAGATAAACCAAGCTTGAACTGCTTAATTCTTCTTTTCCGTTTAACTGCGGATTTATCATATTTATTCCTGCTGGAATTTCCTGAATTACTTCGTGATGGTCGATTATGAAAACATCTTTCAAATTATTTTCTATTATTTTATCCAAACTTGCCGACGCTAAATCGAGAAATAAAATTATTTTATCTTTTGGAAGTTTTTGAATTGTGTCGTCTTCAATTCGTTTTAGAATTTTTACAGAAAAAACTTTGTCGAGTTTTTTTAATGTTTGAATCATTATTGTTGCGGAAGTTATTCCGTCGGTGTCGAAGTGGCTTATGACAAAAATTTCCTTGTTTTCCGCTGCGACTAGAAACTTATTTGCTACTATTTCAATTTCTGATTTTAACTCTTTAGATTCCATTTCACCCCAAAATTATTTACTTGTTGAGATATTCTTTCAGTCTTTTCAGCTGCGCAAAAATTCTTCCCTTTTCTCTTATTGCTCTTTTATCTCCGTGATTATTTTTTACGTGCTCGTCTAATTTTGCTAATTTGTTTGAAATATTTTCCATGTCTGGACTTTTATATTTGTGCCCGAGAATTTGAGATATTTTTTTGCTGTAATCTTTAGAATGAATTCCTTGTCTTTTTAGTGTTTCTCCGATTTTTTCTGCAGTCATACCTTTGTCTGCGAGTTCGATTACTTTTTTTTCGAATTCTGATTCTGAAATTTTTTCTGCTTTCTTAGTTTCTGCTTTCTTTTCTGCTTCTTCTGTTTTTGCTTTTTTTGGCATTTCAATCTACCGCAATTTAATCTTTTAAACCTTTTGATATAGAATTATATTTCCAAAACTCTTATAAATTGTGAAGGGTAATTTTTACTAGAGTTCGCGACCCCGCTAATTGCAATAAAAAAGCAACTAGCATCAGCGAAATCGCTCAGCCCTGTAGTACAGCGGTCAAGTATCTAGCCCTTTGGAGTAAATGCAAGCATTTTCAATCTTCGCGTTTGCAAAGAGAGGCTGGGACCCAGGTTCGAATCCTGGCAGGGCTATTCAAATGTTTGGATTAACAAAAGAGGAAGAAGGAATATTAAAAAAATTGAATTCTCCGAGGAAGATTCAGGATTTTATTAATGGACTTTCTATGAATTTTGAACCCAATGGGGATAGTTGCAGAAGTCCTAGAATGGTTCTTAAAACAAATAATGCGCATTGCATCGAGGCGGCTATTCTTGCTTCTCTGACTTTAAGAATTCACGGAGAACGAGGATTAATTGTTGATATGGAAGCGAGTTCAAAAGATTATGATCACGTTATCACAGTTTTTCAGAGAAATAAAAAATGGGGAGCGATATCAAAATCTAATCATGCTGTTTTAAGATATAGAGAACCAGTTTACCGAGATGTTAGAGAATTAGTTATGAGTTATTTTCACGAGTATCATAATAATGGAATTAAAACTTTGAGAAGATTTTCTTTGCCTGTTGATATGTCGCGATTTGATAAATTAAATTGGGTGACGCGCGAGGACGATGTTTGGGAAATTCCTGAGTACTTGACTGAAATAAAACATTTTAATATTCTTGACAGAAATCAAATTCGCAGTTTAAGAGAACTCGATGAAATTGAAAGAAAAATTATGAATGTAGTTGAATGGGAAAATTAATTTATTTAGCAATCCAGCCTCTTCTTCTAGAAATCAAAATCATACCTAACGCAGAAATTATCATTGAAATTAAAATCCATATCCACGCCGAGGCGTGTTCTTGAAAAGGAAGTGAAACATTCATTCCGTAAAATCCTGTAATAATTGTGAGAGGCATCATCAGAGCCATAATAATTGTAAGTGAACGCATAACTTCGTTGGTTTTCATCGACGTCATTGTCGCGTACATTTCTTGCATTCCGTTCATTCGTTCAAGCATTGATTGATAACTTTTCATTGTTTTCAGAGCGTGGTCGTAAACATCTTTGAAATAAGGAATTAAATTTTTGTCCTCGCGATGTTCTGAAGATTTTGTAAGTGCTAAACATAAATCTGTTATTGATTCTGAAATGTGCCTTAATTCAAGATAAGTTAATTCTTTAGAATAAATTTTTGTCAAAGTTTCTTTATTTTGGCTCGTCATAAATTCAATTTCGACTATGTTCAATTCGTCATTTAGTTCTGCTCTTTTTTTTACATATTCGTCAACTTCTTTATCGATGATGTAATGAACTAAATGTTTTCTTCCTTTTCTTAATAAGAATTCAATTCTTTTTTCATTTTTTAATAAATCTGCGATTGTTCCTTCTTTTCCACCATTTACTGTTATTACAAAGTTTTCACCGACGATAAAAGCGATATTGTAAGTTGCGACGGTTCTTTTTTTTATGTCTTTTATTCCTTTGAAAATTATTACTTTGTAATCGTCGAAGTCTTCATATTTTATTGGAGTTTGCTGTGAGAAAATATCTTCGATTGTCGTTGGGTGAATTTTGAAAACATCTTTTAGAATTGCGACTTCATCATTTTCGACGTTATGAATATTTATCCATAATGTGTTTGATTTTTTTCCGACGTAATTTTTTAATTCTTCAGTTTGAACATTTTTCAATTCTTTTGGTGTGCAAACAAAATTAGCTAACATAGATGTAACACAAAATCCAATTATATAAATATTTGCGGAAGGTTTTATCTTTCTTTGTATCTTCCGCGTTTCTCGACGGCAATTAATCTTTCTAAAATTTTTTTTGAATCCTTGTTTTTTTTGTAGCCGTCTTCAAATTCTGAGAAAAGAATTTTCCAATTTTTGAAATGACGCGCTTCAAGCGCGTGTTTCAGCAAATGCAAATCAACTGCTTTGTCTTCAATTTTATTTGAAATATAACCTAAACCAAAATCGATGAAAAATATTTTATATTTTGCAAAAATTTCTTTCCCGCCCTCCCGCCCCTCGGCGTTCGCTCGCGAAACTCGCTCACATAAATTATCTGAAGAAATTTTTGAAGAATTTTTATCTTCAACCAAAATCATATTTGAAGTCGTGAGATCTCCATGAATAATATCTGCGTCATGCAACTTTGCAATTTCTTCTCCAATTTTTTTTAAAATTTCTTTTTGTTTTTTTAATGGAAATAAATCTAAATTTTCAGAAAGTTTTTTTCCTTTTATGAAAGGCATTTTTATTTTATCAAAATCTTTGAGTGGAAGTGGATTCGGTGCGTTGATAATTTTGCAAGCTTTTTCTAAAAGTTTTTTTTCTGTTTTTGTTCTATGCTTTCTGATTTTTTCGTCGATTTCTTTTATCCGATAAGATTTTGAAATTCTATCTTTTATTATCAAATTATTCTTTTCATCAAATAGAATTTTCGCTTCTGCTCCTTGAGAGATTATCTTCATTTACCTTTTATCACAATAATATTTATATATCTTCCAGGAAATTTATTTTTATGAAAAACTTGTTAGCAAAAGTTATTGCGCCGTTTGCGGTTATGTTCGCTTTGGGCGGACAGCCTGCAGTTGCTGAAGCAAAGAGTAATATTCATTTTGCACTTGGTGGTTTTTCTCCGTTGAATGAAGCAGTCAAGGATTTTTATAGCGGAGGTTTTGCTGGAGGAAGTGTGGGTGTAGATATCAGACTTTCAGATTATTTTCGTTGGTCTAGTGATCTTTCTGCATTTACCCGAACAGAAGAAGTTGACGGAATAGAGCGCACGATGAATTATCTTCAGCTTGAACCTATAATTCAGGTTGTTGGCAAAGATAATAACGGAATATTGTACGCTGGGTTTGGTCCGAGTTATAATCAGATTCAGGAAAAAGCAACTAATGGGAAAGAAGAAGCTGAAGGGACTGCAGATTGTTGGGGAGTCGTAGGTAAAATCGGTGCAGAGTTTCTTTCAAGAACTAGTCCTTGGGGCGGATTTGCAGAATTTTCTTTTAGAAATGCGACGAGAGAGGATGTAAAGTTTGGTGGAACTTCTATAGTCGTTGGTGCAAAATATTTTTTTGATAAATAATTTTTTTAGAATTGTCGACGGAGAAATTAAGATTTTTTGGAGAATTGTTGTCGACGATTCTTTAATTTAATAATTTTAACCCAATCTCTTTATCAATTTGGGTAGAAATTTTATTTGTGTATTTATTAAATTTTTTAGTCAATTCAAAAATTTCCCATTTTGTAAATTTATCTTTCTCATTATATTCTTTGATTAGCAAATGATATTCTTCTAAAAGGTTTTTTATTTCGTGAGAGAGATAATCTTTTTTTAATTGATCAAATTGGTTCATCGCATTCATCACGTGATTCATCATCTGGAGTGTCTGTTTTACTTCTTCGATTTTTTCTTCATTTATCTTTTTGTAAACTCCGTATAATGTTTCTATTCTATTTCTAATTTTTTCATAATTTTTTACTTTCTCTTTAAAGATAATTTCTTCTCTGACAAGTCGCATACTATACTTGTAATTAATATAAGGACTTAGGAAGATTCCCAATAGCGCGCCTAATAACCCCGAACTTATTGTAACAAGAATCGTCATTAAATCCATTTTCAGAATCTCATCTTTTTTCCGAACTTCTTTGCGAATTTTATCATTTGCTTTTGACTCATTCCTTGCGACATATCCATTCCTGCTCCGCCAGATTTCAATAAATCATTAAGCATTTTATATTGTTTCAATAAACTTCTCACGTCGCTGGTTGGAACTCCTGCGCCTTTTGCAATTCTCGCGATTCTTGAAGTTTGTTTTTCTAAAATTTCAGGATTTTCTTTTTCTTCTGCTGTCATTGATTTTACAATATGTTCCCACTTCGCAACTTTCGCTTCCTGATTTTCTAAAGCGCCCTCGGGAATTTTCGCATTCATATTCGCCATCCCCGGAATCATAGATTTTATTTTATCAAAACCGCCGAGAGAATTCATTGACTTAACTTGCTCGATAACATCATCTAAAGTTAATTTTCCTTCTTCTAAATTTTTCTGAGTTTTTTTCTGCTTGTTCTCGTCGGTAACTGATTTTATTTTTTCAATCAAGGTTTGCAAATCGCCCATTCCTAAAAGTCGTGATAAAAATCTTTCAGGATTAAATTCTTCGATATCATTTATTTTTTCTCCTGTTCCAATAAAATAAACTGGTGCGTGTGTTTCTGCGCACGCTGTTAATGCTCCGCCTGCTTTTGCTGTCGAATCCATTCTTGTAATAATAACTCCAGAAACATTCACGGCTTTTTTGAAATCAGATGCCTGCTGTTTTGCTGCCTGCCCAATATCCGCAGGAATTACTAAAATTAATTCTGTCGGCTTCGCCTCTTTTGTAATCTCTTTAATTTCTTTAATCAATTCGTCGTCGAGAGTGTGCCTTCCTGCTGTGTCGATTAAAACTAAATTATAATCTTTTAATTCCTTTTCAAATTTTTTTAAAATCTTGATTGGATTTTTTTCTTTCAAATCTACAAAATAATTTAATTTATTTTTTTCAGCGAGTTGTTTCAATTGCTCTGCTGCTGCAGGACGATGAACATCCAAACCTACCAACGCTGTTTTGAAACCGCGCTTCGCGTAATAATTTCCTAATTTAGCAATTGCGGTGGTCTTTCCATTTCCATAGAGACCAACTAACATAACAACATTTCTATCTGATTTTAATTTCAGTTCTTTGCTTTCTCCAAGAATTCCTAAAAGTTCGTCGTGAAGAATTTTTATTAAATGCTCTTTTTTCTCGATTCCTTTAATTCTTTCGTCGAGTGCTTCTTTTTTTATTTTGTCTGATAATTCTTTTACTAAAGCGACATTTACATCTGCTTCAATCAGCGCTCTTTGCAAATCTCGGACGATTGAATCAACTAAATCTTTGTCTAAGAAAATCGCGTTTGCTATTTTGTCTGTTGCTTTTTTTATTACTTCGCCGAGTTTTTCTAACATAAAAAAATTAGGAAAGAAGTAGTTATTAAATTTTGGGTTTGTGAATTAATTATATTCTTTTTCAAATTAATTAGAAACAGAATCTTTTTTAGATAAAGTTCTATATTCAACTAATCTCCCTTCTTTCTCTGCTCTTTCAATTGCTAACTTCATTCCTTCTGAAATTCCCCTATCTGTATAGACAACCGTTGCTTCAGCCTTACTTGCCCAAGCCAAACCTGCCTCAATTCCAAGTTTTCTTTCATCAGGGATTTTGTCATTTAGAACATTTTCTTGAGTATATAACAAATGAGAAGCAAATGGAGATTCTCCTCTAAGAAGGCAGTCTCTCATACATTTTCTTGCATATTTGATATTTATTTCTAATTCAGAATAATCTTTTCCTTTGTAAGGCGTTTCTAACTCAACTAGTCGGAACATTAATTGATTAGAAATAATTTATTTTTAAAGATTTATATTATGAATATTCCTTCTCTATTTTTTTCAGCAATTCGTCAAATTTGCCTTCCTTGATTTTCTTTTTTGCTTCTTCAATTAATTTTGTGAGGAAGTAAATATTGTGATACATTGCGAGCCGTTTTCCGATTGTTTCGTCGTTCATTAATTGGTATCTCAAGAATGCTTTTGAATAATTTTTACAAACAAAACATTTGCAATTTTCATCTAAAGATGATTTGTCGAATTTGTATTTTTCATTTAATATTTTTATTTTTCCTTTTGATGTGAAAAGAGTTCCGCGCCTCGCACTTTGCGTCGGTATTCTTGAGTCAAAAATGTCAATTCCTTCTGCAATTCCTCTCAAGATTTCTATCGGAGTTCCAATCCCCATAAGATAAATCGGTTTTTCTTCAGGAATAATTTTTTTCATTGCTTTTACAATTTTAAATTCCTCGTCGATAGTTTCGCCCATTCCGAACCCGCCGATTGAATATCCTTCAAAATTTAATTTTAATAATTCGTTGATTGATTTTTCTCTTAAGTCTTCGTAAATTCCGCCTTGATTTATTCCGAATAAAATTTGCCTTTTTTCTTTTGGAATTTTTTCTTGAATTTTGTCGTGATATGCTTTGCATCTTTTTGCCCACATGTTTGTCTTTTCAACAGCGTCGGCAATTTCTTTTTTTGAATGCTCATACATCGGCATTGAATCCAAACACATTGCAACATCGCTGTTTATGTCCAATTGAATTTGTATATCTTTTTCTGGAGTTATAAATAATTTTTCTCCGTTGATTGGATTTCTGAATTGAACTCCGTCGTTTGTAGAATTTATGTAAATCTGTTTTGAATACATTTGAAATCCTCCGCAATCTGTGAAATTAATTCCTTTGTGGTGCATGAATTTTCTTATTCCGCCTAATTTTTTTATTATTTCAGAACCATTTCTTAAATAAAGAATTAATGCGTTTGAAATTACTGATTGAACTCCCATTTTATGAAGTTCTTCAGAAGTCAAACCTTTTGTAACTGCTCTCGTCGCTACTGGCATAAAAAACGGAGTTTCGGCTGTCCCGCTTTTTGTTTTTAATTTTCCAATTCTCGCGTTTGTTTTTTTATCTTTGTGAGTTATTGTAAATGACATAAAAATTTATTAAAATTAGAATTTATAAAAGTTGGGAAATGGAAACAAGTGCCCCGCCCAAGGGAAATTATGTATCCAACATGTCCCACTCTTCACCAAGCAACCATCTTAATGTTGATAATTTTCCGTTAAGCATTCCCCATTCAAAATCATCTAAAGGACCAAGTTCTTTTTTTCCATATTTTTTTATCATCTTCTTCTCTGCTTTTAACGCATCTCTCCAAATTTTAGGTTTTGTTTTTATCTTCCCTGAATTCATTCCTTCTTTAACTAACTGATGCCTATCAAACCAAATTTTGTCTTCAAATTTTTCTAACTCGTTTATAATTTCTTTTTCATCTCTAGAAATAGAATTTGAAATCCCTCGGATAATCTTTTTGATGTTTGCATCCATCTCAGCTAATCTTTTGTCTCTTTTTGTTTCTTCAATTTGTTGATTAGTTTTTTCCAAAGCTTTAATTCCACTTTTTACTACAGGTATATGTTCGCCTATTTCTTTTGGTAATTCTTTAATAAAATTTTGTTTCCATCTAATCGCTTTTTTCATTTTATAATCCCAACTTTTCTAGAAATTTTTCTTTATCGAATGGTTCTATCTTTTCATATTCTTGTCCTGTTCCCAAATAAAGAATTGGTTTTTTTGTGACGTAACCGACGCTGAGTGCTGTCCCGCCTTTTTCGTCGATGTCTGCTTTTGTCAAAACAATTCCGTCAATTCCTATTGCTTCATCAAAACTTCGGACTTGTTCGACTGCGTCATTTCCTGTAATTGATTCTCCGACGAAAATTTTTCTGTTTGGCTTACAGACTTTTACAATTTTTTCCATTTCTCTTAAAAGATTTTTTTGCGTGTGCATTCTTCCTGCTGTGTCGATTAAAACACAATTAATATTATTTTTTTCTGCGAATTTTATTGCATCAAATCCTACTGAAGCTGGGTCTGAACCATATTCGTGTGCGATTACTTTCACGCCAATTTTTTCTCCGTGTTCTTTTAATTGCTCTATTGATGCTGCTCTAAAAGTATCGCCTGCAGCGAGGATGCAAGAAATTTTTTTGCGTTTCAAATGTTCTGCAATTTTTGCAATCGTCGTCGTTTTTCCTGTCCCGTTAATTCCACAAAATAATAACACATAAGGTTTTTTCTTTAGAAGATTTTCTTCTTTTATTTCTTCAATCAAATCTGGCGGAGAAATTAAAATTTTTCTAATTATATCTTTGAAAGAATCTTTGATTTCATCTTCAACTTCTTTTTTCAAAAGTTCTTTGCCGACGATTTTTTGCTTTAATTCTCTAACTATTTTTTCAGCAACTTCAAGAGCGACATTATTTTCCAAGAGAAGAATTTCAAATTATTCGATGTAAATTTCAAATTCTTTTTCAGAAATTTTTACTTTTGTAATTTTTGAACCGAGTTTCTTGAAAAAAGATTGTTTCTCTTCGGCTTCTTCTAATTTTTCTAAATCGGGTTCGAATTTCTGTGTTCCAGCATTAAATTTTTCTGGAAGTTCAATTTCTTTTTTCTTTTTCTCTTTTTTTTGCCCAGTTTCTTTTTTTGCTTTGGATTTCTTCAATTCTTTTTCAATTTCCTCTTTCGGGACTTCTTCAGCTTTCTTAACTAAATTTTTTGTCCAGTTTTGAAGTTTTTCTTTTAATTTTCCAAACATATTTTCTCAAATCATCAACGATTTATATGTTTTCTCTTTACTTTTCATACATAAATTTTTATAAAGATTTAATGTTTAGAAAAAATATGAAAAGGAGAATGATATGAAGGGAATTTTAGTAATTATTGATGGGATGGGCGATTTGCCTAATCGACAACTTCATGATAAAACGCCGTTGGAATCTGCTGAGATGCCGAACGCGAATTTTCTTGCGTCGCGCGGGGAAATGGGTTATATGTATTCTGTGAAACCTGGTTTTGTTCCTGAATCTGACGAAGCGATTGTTTCTATTTTTGGAAATGATTTAATTTCTTCAACGCGAGGGCAACTTGAAACTCGCGGGACAAATATAAAATTAGTTCGCGGTGATTTGGCGTGGAGAGCGAATTTTGCGACGATAGATTCTTACAAAGCAGGAAATATTTTAGACAGAAGGGCTGGGAGAAATTTGCAAACTTGGGAGGCTGAAGCTTTAGCAAAAGCATTGAACACGATTAAACTTTCTGTTCCGTTTGTTTTCAAAGCAACTTTGGGACATCGTGGAGTTTTAGTTTTCAAAGGAGGATTTTCAGATAATATTTCTGGGAATGATTTAGTTTATTCTGGCGGGAAAGCAATTAGTTTTGATAAAATTGTTTTAAGCAAACCTCTTGATGAAGAAGATAACACGCAATATTCTGCAAATGTTGTTAATGAATTTTTAGAAAAAGCTTTTGAAGTTCTTGACAAGCATCCTGTTAATGAAGCTCGACGGAAAAAAGGTATTTTGCCCGCAAATTTTTTGTTGATTCGTGGCGCGGGAATTGAAGTTCCGAAATTAAAATTTTACAAAAAATGGATGTCTGTTAGTTATATGCCGTTGGAAAAAGGTTTTTCAAAAGTTTGCGGTATGACAAATTTTTCTTTTGAATATCCGAAGTCGAAAGGAATTGATTCTTATGAAAGTTTGTGGGCTGGTTTGAGAAAAGCGTGCAAGTTTTCTGCGAAAGCGATTAAAAGAAATTGGAAAAAATTTGATTATTGTTATATTCATTTGAAAGAAACAGATTTGCCTGGACACGATAATAAACCTGCAGAGAAAAGAGAAATGCTCGAGTATATTGATAAAACTTTTTTTGCTTTCTTGAGAAGATTTTGCCCGCCGAATAAAATTAAAGTTGTAATTACTGCAGACCATTCGACGCCGTGTCATCTTAAAGGACATTCTGCGGATCCTGTTCCGGTTTTATTTTACAATGATTCAATTCCTCGAGAAAAAAAGTTTAATGAGAACGAAGCGAGAAAAGGAACTTTAGGAAGAATTAATGGGAAAGAACTTTTACTTAAAGTAGGTTTCAATAAATAAGTTAGTATAATAATATTTAAAAAAAGTTTTAATTCTTAATTATATGATTGAAGAAAAAATTTTAGGAAAATGCAGTTCTGCAGAAGTTAGAGAAAAAGTCGCGAGGGGATTAAGGGACTTTGAAAATTATGACTCTGAAAGGAAAAGGGTTTTGATTTCTATCGGTGATTCTGAATCTTGGGGGGAAATTTGTGCTTGGGGAACGCAGGTTCAAAGAACTGCAGAAGTTTTGGAAGAGATAGGAATTTCGACAATTAAAAATTATTCTCCTAAAAACGAATTTAATTCTGCTTATGTTTTAGTCCATGGGGTTTGTGGTTTTGAATTTTTTGTTGCCTCAGATATGGCTAAGAGAATGTTAAAAACAACAGAGAAATTTCCTTGGGGCGAACGTCTTTCTTTGAATAAATTATATGAAGAGACTTTCCTAAAAAACTAATATTTTCATTATACAATAATTCTTAAAAACGGGTGATTTTATCTAAAAGAATGATAACATATAATGATATTTACGAGGCGTCGAGAAAAGAGAGATATTCTGACCAACTTCAGCAATTACCAAAGAATTTTATTACAGAAGTTTCTGATTATTTGAAAGAGAAAAAGGACATTGCGTCGAAGGATAATGATGTTTTTTCTGATGTTATTGTCAAGACAAAAAAGCAACTTGAGAATGCGATTACTTTATTTAAGGAATTAATTTTAAGAAGAAAGAAAAAGATTTTGACACTTGTTTTAATTGCTGCTGAAACTGGGATTTCTAAACAGGATTTTGATAATATGTTGCCGTTTGAGAAATTGCTATTTGATGATTTAATGAAAGCGATTGATATTTCTGAAAAGAAACTTAGTGATTTACTTAATGGTGAGAGAAATGAACAGAAAAATGAACTTCTTGTTTTCAAAGATAATGTCGACGAATTTATGGGATTGAACGGGGAAAAGATGGGCGGTTTTGAAAAAGGACAAATTGCAAATATTCCAAAAGAAGTTGCGAAGATTTTAGTTGAATCTGGAAAGGCGGAAGTTGTTGGGGAATAATTTAATTAAAGAAAAATTAACCAACAGATTATCAAGATAAGGATTATTATCGCTATCATCTCTTTCATTAAAGGGTCTCTAAAAAATTTCCAATTCTTCCCAAACTTCTTTTTTCTTTGAAGAAAAAGCTTTATATCTGTTAACCAAGCAAACAGCATTAATGAACCTATAATTATTAAAAATAATATGCCTCCCTTCTCCAATTCCCCAAATAAATCAAAAATAAAGAGAGTTGTAATAAATAAAAAAATTGCAGTTAGAATCCATTTAACAATCGCAAACTTAAAATTATTTTTAATTTTTGTAATTTTTGGATGTTCTTGGATAATTTCTATTCTTTGAGTTTTATTCATAAGTATCCTAATTTTTCATTTTATTTAAACTTTATCTTATAAGAATTCTGTAGATTGATTTTACTCGCGCCCGCAAAAATTGCAATAAATATTTTCGGCATTTTTGCAAACGCTCGCCCCCGACAACGAATCATTCTGATTTAAGCGAGTTCAAAATTCTTAAAACAATATTATTGTAAATAATATTGTTAGAAAGCCTGTAGAGGGATTTGAACCCCCGACCCCCGGTTTACAAAACCGATGCTCTGCCACTGAGCTATACAGGCATAATTATTTGATAGAATTAATGGTTTAAAAGATTTCTGATATTACTTATTTCTTTTTTGCGTCTAAGATTCTAATTTCACAAAGTGCTAATGGATAAATCTTTTTCAGTTTCATACTTAATTTTTTCTGCAACTGATTCTGCAAAACTTCTGAGAAAAGTTCTTCTGCGCTTTTTGTTTTAACATATTCTAAAAGTTCTTTCTTTGCTTCGTTTCTCAAAGCTTTTCTAACTGCTCTTGAAACTTTTCTTCGTGTAATCAAGAAAGGTTTTATTCTCAAGTTTGCGTCTTTGCATTCTGCATCGAAAGAATCCTCGACGTAATTTGTTCCTTTTCTAACCATTCTTCTGATAAAGTAAGGCATTAACTCAAGTTTCTTTGGAACCGCGACAGCTTTTTCCTTGTCTGCTTTAATATCTAAAGTAAGCATAACACTTTTTCCTTTCAAAGCTCTTGTTAAATCATATCTCATAATTCTATTATTCAATTCTTCGATTTCGTAAGCTTGCATTTGCGTTTCTTTTCCAACTATTGGAATTTCCACGTCGAAAAACTTTTTTTTCTTTTTTGCTATTGCCATTTTATTCTTGTACTATCTTGCCAACTCTTCTTCCTTTTTTCTGGTATTTAGATTTTTTGCAAGTTAAACATGTATACATAATATTTGTTTTTTTGTTTGTTTTTGTTTTTCTTTTGAATTTTGAAACTGCGGGTTTGCTCCATCTTCCTTTATTTCCGATTCCCCTATTGCTTCCTCTCAATCTTGCTCTTTGTTTTGAACCTCTCTTTAGAGCTCCTCTCTTTGCTCCTGTAGAAACTAATTTGATTTTCTGTTCTGTTTTTTTCTTGCAATAAGGACAAAATCTCTTTGTCGTTTTCGGAATTTTCATAGAATTGGTTGTTTGGGGTGGTTTAAAAAGTTTTTTATACCGCAGTCCCGCAGTTGATTTATGAGAATTCAATTTCCAAAAGGCATGCAAAGAAAATTTTTACAAAAAGTTTTAGAAAAACTTAATTGTCCGTCGATAAGCGAGCTTGCTAATAGATTAAATTTTAATTATTCTACCTTGAAAAATTATTTTGTTGAACAGAGGAATATTCCTGAAAATTTGTTTAATGATTTGTGTTATATCTCAAAAATAAATAAATCAGAAATTAAGTTTAATATTTTAGGAGAATATTGGGGACAAAGCAAGGGCGGAACGTGTTAAGTGCGTTCCTTACTACACCACTTCGTTCGCGTAAGGGCGGGAAAAATAAGAATTAAGGAATTGTTAAGTTTGAAGTTGAATTTTGGAAAAGATTTACAATCTGCGTTGGAATTATCGACTGATTTGTGAAAAGTCTGAAAGCAATCCAGCCAGCGATTAAAAGAATTATCAATAAAATAATTGTTGTAAAAGAACTTTTTCTTCTTCGGAAAGCGTAACCGCATTTTATACAATAAGCATCTGTTAATTTGTTTGCAGTTCCACACCTCGGACAGAATTTTGTATTCATAAAATTATTATGTTTTTACAATTTATAAATCTAATTTGTTAGGATATCCCCTATCTCTATTACTTCTTCGGGGATTATTTGCTGATTTGTGAAAATCCTGAATGCAACCCAACCCATAATTAATAAAATTATTATTAATAAAATTGGTATAAATAAATTTTTTTTCTTCCTATTCGGATGTAGAAAAGCGTAACCACATTTTCTGCACTTAGTTCTCTGTGAACTATTTGTTGCACCACATCTCGGACAAAATTTATTCATGAACTTATTTGTTTTTAGAATTTATAAATTCTGTGAACAACACTTTTTTAAATTAGAAAATGTCTACATCATTTATTGGTCCCATAGTCCAGTGGCTAAGACATGTCCTTGACGTGGACAAGACCGCAGTCCGATTCTGCGTGGGACCATACTAGAATCGGCGATTCTGCTGTTCGCAACTTCACTTGTACGGCACCGTGTACTCCTCCGTGAAATTGCTCATGGGACCACTCTCAAATCGGATGTCTAATTCTTTTCTCGTGCCCGCAAAAATTGTTGTAAATATTTTCTGGCATTTTTGCAAACGCTCGGTGGGACCATTATAATTTTTTTAGAAAATTTTTAAGAGTTTTGTAAAAACGCCGTAGACAGGAATTGAACCTGCTTGTCTGCGAAGACCTCGTTTTAAAGACGAGTGCACCACCATTATGCGTCTACGGCATTTTTACTATTAAACAAAAAAAGAAATCTTTATATAATCTATTCATTTAATAAAAATAAGTTCTGCGAAGACTTTGTTATAGGCGTGTGCGCCCCTTTGTGCGCATTTTCTTTTTTAATTTTAATTCATAGAATATTTTATAAAAGATAATTAATTATTTATTCAAATGAAAAAAAGTTGTGATGATAATTCAAAATTAAAATATTTATACTTCGCCCTGGGGGTTATAATTCTCGGGGGGGGGGGCGTTCGCAGCGACAGTAATTTCTGAAAATGAAATTTATACAGACGGTTTGTTAAATGTTACAAATATTTCCAATTCATTTATATTTTCTCCATTAACAAATATCCCTTCAATACAACGATCTGGATCAGCTTTTTTGGAATTCTATAGAACTTCCCCTAATTATGGAACGATAGTCTCTGTAGGAGAATTAGGAAGTCCTGAAGCAAATCTTGCTTTTAATATGAATTATAGTGATGGCGTTCATCGATATTATAACAGTTCTTATAATTCTATTTGGCTGGCATTGGGTTCTTATGGTTGGGCCATGCAATTTGCTTCGACAGGAAGAGTTCCAGATATATGGTATGATGACGGTGCAAGGTACTTAGTTTATCAATCTGGAAATGGAAGGATGATTTTAGATACTTCTTCAACCCTTGTTTCTTCAGGGATATTTAATGCTACCCTTACTGTTCCACCAACATTAAATGGTGTAAGCATTGCAGGCACATCTGAGATAAAAATAGAAGGAAATCAACAAAAGGGGGTTCCTGGTTCAGTTTATCTTAATGGTTATAATAACGGAACAGTATTTATTGGGTTCGGTGGAGGGAATGTAATAATTGGAAATAATTCCTATAATAAAAACGTAGGTATTGGAACGACTTCTCCGTCGGCAAAATTAGATATTAATGGAACAATGAAGTTAATGTCTGCAATAGAACCGACTTGTAATTCTACAACTGCTGGGACAATTTATTACAACTCGACGACAAACAAACATCGAGGATGCAATTCGACAACTTGGAATGATTTGTATTAAAATGAAAAAATTATTTTTAATCTTATCCTTAATTTTTTTAATTAATTTTATTTCCTCACAAACAATTGAAACTGGAACAAATCTTACCTCGGTTGGTTTAAACTCAAAAATAACAGTTTCATTTACTTTAACTTTTGATAGATTAGATGTTCTAACGAATGCAATTACATTTTACAATTTAACTTACATACACCCTTCGAGTTGTAGTCAACAATCTTCTTATTCGATTTATAATTTTACGACAGCAAATTCTAATACTAACACAAATAATTTTCCTCTTGTTGCTTGCCCTGAAGAAAGTAGCGGAAGTTCTGGCGGAAGCGGTTCAACAACTTCTTCAACTGAAAAGACAACTTCTGTTTATTGGAGCGGAATAATTGCAAATGAAGAAAAATATTCTTCAATAAATGTAAATGGAATTTATATTACAAACATTTCTTTGAAAACAAATAAAAATATATCTTCAGCGTCGATAAAGATTCAGACATTAAACTTGCAAAACAATTCAAATTTATTTTCTGATTTAAATGTAAATAATATTTTTCAAGGAATTAAAATTAATAAAACTGGAATTACCGACGGAGATTTGAATGAAGTTTATTTGTCTTTCAAGATAAATAATTCTTGGCTTGAAAATAAAAATATTTCAAATATCGTTTTGCAAAGAAAATCTGAAAATTCTTCTGAATGGGAAATGTTGAATACAACTTATTTAATGCAAGATGAGAATTATTCTTATTTCAAATCTTTTTCAAAAGGATTTTCTTATTTTGTGATTTATTATAATGGCTTAGAAAGTGAAGTTGAAACAATTGCTGAAGAAGAAATTGGAGAAGTTACTTCTGTGGAAGAAATTAAGAAACTAAATTTGAATGAAATAATTTTTTGGATAATTGTTGGAGTAATTGTTTTGATAATTTTAGTTGTTGGATTTATTTTAATAAAAGACTTGAAGAAAATTAAGAAATAATATTCTGTTATTAACTAACTTACTTAGTTAATTATTTATTTAATTACTTTGTTATTTATTTAGAAACTTTTATAAACAATTCTCTATTTTATTCGTAATGAAAAAATATCTTTTGTTAATCGAAGATGAAAAATTATGGGCGAGATTCAAAAATAAAATACAAAAAGATATCAACACCGCGATTATGGATTTGATAAAAAAGGAGGCTGGCGATGATAAAAAATAATCGAGCACAGGTTACAATCTTTATTCTTATTGCAATATTAATCGTCGGTGGAATAGTTGCATATTTAATTCTTCGAGAAGATTTATCTGTAACAAATCTTCCTGCAAGTGTTCAGCCCGCTTACACTAATTTTTTATCTTGTGCAGAAGAACAAGCGCTTGTCGGAATAAGTTTGCTGGAAAGTCAAGCGGGTTATATTGAACTTCCAGATTTTGTTCCTGGTTCAGCTTACATGCCTTTTTCATCTCAATTAAATTTCTTGGGAAATCCAATTCCTTATTGGTATTATGTTTCAGGAAATAATATTCAAGATGAGCAAATACCGACTGAGCAGGAAATGGAAGAAGCACTTGGTGATTTTGTTGACAGCAGAATTTCAAATTGCGATTTTGAAAGTTACTATGAAGAAGGTTTTGAAATTTCTATCGGAGAATCAAAAACAACTGTTGATATAAAAGACGGAGCAGTAACAATGAGAATGAATTTGGATTTATCTATGACAAAAGGCGAGGACAGCGTCGTTGTTTCAAATCATAACGTTGAAGTCAAATCAAATATTTTTAGTTTGTATAACTCTGCAAAGAAAGTTTATGAAAAAGAACAGAACGAATTATTTTTGGAAAATTATGGAATTGATATTGTCCGACTTTATGCTCCTGTCGACGGTGTTGAGTTGTCTTGCAGTCCGCAAGTTTGGAATGCAGAAAATATTTTCAGTGATTTGAAAGAAGCAATTGAAACAAATACTTTAGCTTTGTCGTCGGAAGAACCGACTACAACTGAAGAAAAATATTTCTTTGTCGACGCTGGAATTAATGAAGGCGTGAGATTTATTAATTCGCAGGATTGGGCAAATAGTTTTGAAGTTCTTCCTTCAGAAGGCGTTTCGCTAATTGCAAATCCTGTCGGCAATCAAGCTGGACTCGGTATGATTGGATTTTGTTATGTTCCTTATCATTTTGTTTACAATGTTAATTATCCAATTTTAGTTCAAGTTTACGACGGTGATGAAGTTTTCCAATTCCCCGTTGCTGTCGTGATTCAGGGAAATCAGCCGAGAGAATCTCTTGACACAACTGCGGGTGAGATTGATACTGAATTCTGCAATAATAAAAATAGTTTAACTTCTGTTGCAGTTTACGACAATGAATTAAATCCTGTCAACGCAGAAATTTCTTATGAGTGTTTTGGAACAAGCTGTTACATCGGAAATACTTCGTCTGGAACTTTGCAATCAGAATTACCTCAATGTGTCAATGGTTATATAATTGCAAGAGCCGACGGATTTAATGAAATAAAATATTTGTATTCTTCTGTCAGCGAAGGAAGTGCGAATATAATTATGAATAAACTTTATGAGTTGGATGTAAATTTGAAAATTGGGAATTTAAATTACAATGACGACGCGCTGATTTATTTTACATCTGACGAGGATTCTGTAACGGTTTCTTATCCTGAGCAAAAGAAAGTTAATCTCAGCGAGGGAGATTACAAAATTTCTGTTTATGCTTACAAAAGTTCTTCGATTAGTTTCCAGGAAACAACAACAGAACAATGCATTGATGTTGCGCAGACAGGGATTGGCGGATTTTTAGGATTCACCGAAGAGAAATGTTTTGACATCACTGTTCCTGCACAGGTTGTTACAAATGTTCTTGCAGGCGGAGGAAATCAGGAATTATTTATTACAGGAGATGAATTAAAAAATTCTGAACTGATTGAAATAAGTGCAGATTTATTTAGTACACCGACGACAATTGAAGGGGTTCAAAATAATTATTTATTGTTTGAACAAAGCGGATTGGGGGTTTCATTCACATGAAGAAAAATATTTTTGGAATAATTTTATTTTTAGGAATTATTTTATTAACTTTTATTTCTGCTTATTCAAGTTCAACTCCGCAGTTGAGCCAATACGGAATATCGACGGCAGAAGATGTTGAAACTTCGTGCACTGACGGAACAGATTTTATTATGCAGATTGAACCTTTCGGATGCACGCCTGCAGTTGTAAGAACAGATTTGCTTGAAGAAACAAATGTTCCTGTCTTTTGTAAATTAGCAGTTACAAAAATAAATCCGTTAGTAGATGTAAATTATATTGAGAGCGTTTCTATTACTGGAAATTTATCTCCGTATGTTTCTGGTGTTGCGTTTTATCCAGCGAAGGCAGCGTTGAATACTGGAACTGCTTTGACTTCATCTGTTTTAGAAAATATTGGTTATGTAGTTATTAATTTGAAAAAGCAATCAAATGCTTCTGCTATTCCAGAAATTGTTACGGGAAATTTGACAGCGTCGATAAAATACGATATTGATGAAGCGCTTGGTTTAAGCAACGGGATTTTTTTCGTTCCAGAACTTAATGATGAAGAGTGGGAAGAGAAAAAAAGTTATTACACATTCTGGGGAGGAAAGGGGTATATTAGAACAGAAAGTATTGACAGCGACGAGGCAACAATTTCTTTGTATGGTGCGACAAATAGAATTTCTAGCACGACTTTGAAAAAAGGAGAAACTTCAAACACAATTTATATTCCTGGCGTGAACTGCAATGCTGGTGTGAAATTAAAACTTGCAGATGTTGAAAATCCGACGACAAGAGCACAACTTATTGTAAATAATCAAGTTATTGAAGTTGGTGATGAAGAAAAGTTTTTGGATAATAAATGTATTGTCAAAGAAATTTCTAAAAACGGATTGGTTCAGAAAGTTACAATAAGATGTCAGGAAGATGAGAAAACAAATAGTTTTGATTTGATAATTAATCCAAAATTACTTTTGAATATTAACGGTGAAGACAAGGAAGTCGGAGTTGGAGATTATCTTTATGACGACGGAGATAAAGGAGTTTATCTTGGTTATGTCGGAACAAAAGGAAACTCTGATGATTTGAAAGATTTATTTGTTTATTTAGTTTCAATGCCGAAGAAGACAGGAAATTTGAGCGAGAGCGAGATTTCTTCTTTGAATTTTGTCGTCGGTGATTTGCTTGAAGCGCGACAGGATTCTGCGGGAATAATTGATGAATCTTCTGATTTGCTAAAAACTATTGCGGGATGGAGCAACAGATTATCTCGTTATGTAAAAAATCAGCAAAAATTATTTAGAGTAGATTATGCTGCGACTGGAAATGCTTTTGGAAAACAAATTACTGTTGTGAATTACGCTGGTTCTAAAGATGCTGAGTTGGGTTCGAGTTACAAAGAATCTTATGAAAATGCAAAGACAACTTACGAGTCAATTATAAATCAATATTCTTCTGAGGTTTTTTCAGATAGTTTAAGTTATGGTGAGCGGGCATTGTATTCTGAGATTGCTCTTGCATATTCTGCGAATCAGAAAAATGTTGCTGCAGAATTATGTGCAGAATTTAAAAATAATTATCCTAATCCGACTATTTCTGTTCCACAATGTGACTGGGTTTACAAACTTTCAACTGAAAGTCCTTTAGAAAGATTAGTAATTATCGACGGTAGAGTGAAATCAATTTCTCTTGAAGAAATTTACGAACCGAGTTTTGAAGAATATGGAGTTACGATTACAGTTGTAAATCATTTAGGAAAAGTTTCTGAGTATCCTTTGACAAAAGATAAAATTGTTTATCTTGATAAAGAAGGCGGGAATTATGTTCAGCTGGTTTCTGTAAAGAACGATACATCTGCGCAAATAAAAACGAACATTGATACTGCAGGAGTTATGGACGCAATCAAGAAAGAATTTGGTTCTGATGCGATTACACTTCAAGAAGATGTTGTGAAAGATTTGGCGGGTTATTCTTTTACTTTGAATGATATTCATGTTAAGAAATCTGCGAAGATTGTTTTGACTTCGAATATTAACGACGCTGGAACAAAAGCGAATTTTAGTTTTCAGATTGGAATTGAACAGCGCGCGATAAAATTATCTCCTGATGAAATTAAAGATAAGCTTGATGATTTGAATGAGTCAATTGAAAAGTGGGAGAAAATTTCTGGTGATTTAAATGAACTTGTCGTCGGACTTAAGACGAGCTGTCTTGCTACTGGTGTTGTTTTAATTACAAAAAATTTTATTGCTGGTTTGGGAAATGCGGGAACTGCAAGACAATATGTTATGAGAGGAACAGACGGCTGGTTTGAAAAATGTTCCGATTTAGTTGGTGACGGGACTTACAGTTCTATTGATACTTGCTTAGCAGATAATTCCGCTGAAATAAATAAAGATGTTGAATCACTTACAAAACAAATTAATGAACAGAATGAAAAAATAAAAGAATTGGAAGAAGGAATTACAACTTCAGAATTTTTATCTGACGACATTGTTAATAACGACTTGTTTATGCAGAGATATTCTGATCAGGTTACAAAAGAGTTGTCAAATAATAATGCAATTCCGTCGACGATTACAGATCCTGCTGGGAAAGGAACTTCAATTGATAAGTCAGAAATGCTAACTATTCTTTCTGAAGGATGGGAAAATAATTATTACACGACGACACAAATGAGAAATATTGAACTTTATTCTAATGTTATCAGTGATCCTGCTTCAAGTGAGAATATGAAAACAACTGCACGAGCAGAACTTTATTCTGAACTGTCTGCAATTCAAAAAAATTCAGATAACTTTGTAGAGAGAAATGCAATTGCTGGTTCTTCAAATAATGTTAATCCTTCCCAAATTACTTCTTTATCCTTTGGAGAAAAAATAACTAAAGAAAAGTATACCGGATTAACTGTTAATAATTTGAAAACAGAAACTGCAAATAAAATTATTAATTCTGCAACTGGAATTAGTTCAAACACACCAATTGCGATTACTCAGATAACTACGGGAGAAGTTGCTAATATTGGAAAATCTTATATTCTTGTTTTAGATAATTCTGCAGGGACTTCTAAATTCTCAATTAAAAATTTAGGTAATCGACTTGCTGTTTATGATTATTCTACTGGAGAACTTGTTGATGCTCCTAGTGAATTTACTAAAATTTATTTTGAAAGAATTTCAAGTTATAAAAATCCTTACAAGAATCCTGAATTAAGTTATTACGAAACAGAACCTTACAAAGGACTTCCTGCTGTTGTTCCATTTGATTTAGATGATGGATGGTATGCTGGAACAAGACAAACACTTCCGATTGGAGGAAATATTCAAACTTATGATGCTTCTGGAAAAGTAAATAGTTTTTATCTTTGTAATGTTGGAAGCAATGGTAATGAAGAATTTTCATCTTCAAGTTATGGGGATGATGATTGTACCTTAATAAATACTGGAACAGGACAGCCATATAATCAGATTGGTGTGCTTAGCGACGATGATGCGAAAAAATATGTTCGTTGTGCGATGGATGCAATTCAGCAAGCAGCGAACTTTTATCCTACAACTGGAAGTGTCAGAATTTCTACTTCATGTGGAAATGCGAATGTTAAAGTTGGCGCGCCTGCAGTTGATGTTCCTGAATTTACTTGTCAAGATTTTATGTCGCCTGATGAATGTTTATTATTATTTAATTTATGCGACCCAGTTATTTGTCCGTCGAGCAGATGTGATTTGGGCGGGACTTATCCTGTTCAAGATGTTGTGCAGACAGGAGTTATTGGAAGTTTGGTTTTATGTCTTCCAAATGCGAAAGAAGGAATTTTAATTCCAGTTTGTCTTACAGGAATAAAAGCAGGAATTGATTCTTGGTTGTCTGTTCAGAAATCTTACAGAGATTGTTTGCAGGAAGCTTTAGATACTGGAAGCATGGTTGGAATCTGCGACGAGATTTATAGTATTTACATTTGTGATTTCTTTTGGAAACAAGCAATTCCCCTTGCTGATATTGTTATTCCAAAATTAATTGAATCTTTGTTAGGCCAAAATGTTCGCGGTGGCGGGGAATATCTTAGTGTTCAAGATTCATTTGATAATACTGAAAAAGCAATTAGTTATTTTACAGATTATTATGGCGCGAATGCGAAAGAAGCATTTTTGACTCGAGCGAAAGAAATTGTGCAGAGCGAAGTTTGTTCTGTTTTCGCTTCTGGTGTCGCGCCTTCTGGCGCAGATTTAATTGATAGCTTGACTGCTGCAGATTCTCCTTCCCAATATTACGGGAACTTTGAAGAAACTAAATTGACAACAGCGACGGTACCAGCACTTTCACATTACAAAGTATTTTATCACATTTATGCTGGGGAAAATTCTGGCGCGTATTATCAAGTTTATTTGAAAGGAAGCACTACAAGTTCTTATTATCAAGATACTTCGTCTTCACTTACTGTTGCTTCAGGTTACATTAATGTCGGGGGTTATGCAACTGAGACAAAAGATTTCACTGGAACTTCTGGATATGATAATCTTTGTATAAGTGTAAACGGAGTTGAAGAGTGCGGTTTCACGTCGGTAACAACAAACTTTGCGATTGATTATGCGCAGGATGAATATCTTTCAAGTCAAGCAGAAACAACAGAGATTACTTCTCAGAGCGAATGTATTTCAGGAACAACAAGTTTGTACAGCATTTTGAATTTGAATTTACAATCTGCTGCAGAGTCATTGATTGATCCTGCAATTTACACGCAAGGAATTGTTAGAGTTTGTGCGACATCAAGTCCAGGAAAAACTACAGACCCTAATTTTGATAATGAAGATGCAAGATGGATTGATGTTGGTTATTGCGGTGATGAAGATTTGAGATGCTGGATTGATACTGAAAGTGTCGAGGATGTTATCAAGGCAGTTAATATTGAAAGTGAAACTTTGAATAGTCTTTCAGAAACTTCAATTGCTGCGTTGCAGAGTGAGGGCAGTTATCTTACTGATTCTGATTTCAGTTCTGTTGTAAAAGAAATAGAAAAGGAAACAGATTCAGGAAACAAAATTGTTTTGATTGATAATATTTTTGAGAAAGCATTTTGGAGTTATCAGAAAGCGAATTTGCTTTTGCTGAAAGGTGATGCTTATTTTGATATCTTTAGTTCTCTTTATGCGAAGGCGAAAGAAACTGTTGCAGATTCAGGAACAGGTTATACAGAACCAGGAACAGTTTCAACTGAAGGAGATGTAACGAGCGGGACTTCTACTACGACCGCAGGAGTTACTTATGAAACTGTTGTTGCAAATGTCGAAGTTAATTCATTAACTACTGCACAACAAAATGTTTTGACAGCGACGAAATTTTTAGTTGGAACAAGTTCTTTAAGTTATGAACATTGCTGGGATGCTGCTTATCAAGCTTATCGAAATGCGAAAGCTGGAGATGTGTGTGCTTATTCAGATCCTGCTGGAAAAGTTTATACTATTGAAAATGAGAAATGCACATTAAAACCTTGCAGTTCAGCGACGATAAATACAATTTTATATCAAGAAGGAAAAACCACTCCCACATTTGCAGTTTATAGTAATTGCTTGAAGCCTGCTTCTAAATTGGGAAGTTTGCAAACAGGAGATATGATTTCTTACGCATGGAGAAATGATGCGGGACATAGCGCTATCTTTATTGGATGGAAAGATGAAACGAATGAAATTGCTTATTTATTTGACTGGCTTGGTTATAGTTCGACGGGACTTCGTGTTTTCAGATATTACGAAGAAGATTTAAGCGACGACAAACATCCTGTTTATGCTTATTGGAGAGCAACGAGCAATGAAGCAACCTCTGTTGTAAAAGAGACGATTGCAAAAATTCCTGAAGATAAACAAGAAGATTTTATAGAAAGAGAAACAACTTCAACGAGTTCTACCGACGGTGAAACTGAAGAAGAAACTTCAACAACTTCTGTTTCTTATAAAATTTTTGCTGAAGCGGTTAAACTTTTGGGTAAAGAAATTGATTCTATGACTTTAGTTAGAACTGCTTTGTCAAATGCTGAAACTGGAATTAGTTCTACTTCTGAAAACGGAGTTAGTGTTGCGACTTTGAATTTGTTAATGAATGATTTAGAAGCTAATGAAAATTTCGTTGAAGTAAATACTGGAACGCTTCAAGTTGGCGACGTTGTTTTCTTAGGAAATAAATGTTCTTTGCCTTTATCTGTTGGAATATTTGGTTATCCTATTGAAACGAAAAATCCTTATTATACAAATTTAAATGGTAAGATTGCAGAAGGAACAACTAAAAATATTTTTAGCATTTCTTCAAGTGATTATATTTACAAAGCTTACAGATATGTTGGAGATAAAGAAATTAAAACCGTTAGCACTAGAACGATTTGGGGTTTGGATTCTGCAATTGAAAAAATCGAAGGTGGTTTGACTGGAAATTATAAAGATAATAAACAGTTTGTTGATGATTTAATTTTCGACGGTGTTTTGACTAAAGAACAATGTGAGAAAATAGTTCCTCTCGGTCTTTTTGGAGGTTTTAGTTCTGGAATGAAAATGTCTGAAATTAAAAATTTCCTTTTGGCTAATCAATTAGAACAATCCGCTTAATTCTAAAACTTTTTATATCCTGAATTTTTGATAACATCAAGCGGGATTGCCAGAAAGTAAAGTTTAACAACTTTACAATCGCTCTCTTAAAATAGAGCGAGTGGTAAACCCCTCTGCAAATATATGCGGGATTGCCAGAGTGGTCAAATGGGACAGACTCAAAATCTGTTGGCTCAGTGCCTTCAAAGGTTCGAATCCTTTATCCCGCATTATTTATTTATGAATAAATCAGGATAACCTTTTGAGAATAATACAAAATCACTTGAAGCTTTTTCGATGCTGGTTCTTCCCGAAACTAAAGATTCTTTTATGTAAGTTTGATTTTCCATAACTTTCAGAATTTCTTCTTCTGTTGTCCAGATAATAATATCTTTATCTTTTACTAATCCGTCATTTATTGCAACCGCACCGTCGATAACTTCAAGATAATATGAGTTCACAAAATAATCATTTTCTTCTATGTAAATTTGTATTACAGGATTCATTCCTAAATAAGGAATTGAATGTATTCCTTCCAAATTTAAACTTGTGAATAATGCTTCGATTAATTCTTTCTGAATGTGTTCGCTGTAAACTCCTTCGTATTGATTATTTCCAAACATAGAAAAATAAATATAAGATAAAAGTAAAATTAATATAATCCCTTCAAAGATATATAAGAAAATTTTTGGAAGATCTAATATCTTTTCCTCTTTTTTATTATTGCCATTCATTCTATTTTTGGCTTGGCTCTTTCTCTTTTATTTTGTCTTCTAATTTTAATTTTTCGATTAATTCTTTGTATCTGTTTCTTATTGTTACTTCTGTAATTCCTGCGATGTCTGCAACTTCTCTTTGTGTTTTTTTCTCGTCGTTGATTAGCGCAGCGACGTAAAGTGCAGCTGCTGCAATTCCTGCTGGACCTCTCCCAGAAGTTAATTCAACTTTCTCTGCATTTCTTAAAACACTTAATGCGTCGTTTTGTGTTTTTGGAGAAAGTTTCAAAACAGATGAGAATCTTGAAATGTAATCTTTTGGAGAACTTTGTTTTACTTTGATTTGCAATTTTCTAATTATGAATCTGTAAGTTCTTCCGATTTCTTTTCTTTCTACGTCGGAAGCAGTCGCCATTTCATCTAATGTTCTTGGAATATTATAACTTCTGCAAGCTGCGTACAAACAAGCCGCGATTACGGATTCCATACTTCTTCCTCTAACTAAACCTCTTTGCAAAACGTAATTGTAAATTCTTGATGCTTCATCTCTAACAACGTTTGGTAAATTTAAGTAAGATGCTATGACTCTTAATTCTGCCATCGCTAATCTTAAATTTCTTTCAATAGAAGTTGAAACTCTTTCTTGCCACTTTTTTAATCTTAAGAATTTTCTTGTGTTTCCTGGCTCGAGTTTGTAAATATCTGAAATTTCACCGACGTTAGTTGTTAATCCTTTGTCGAATTTTTGCATTGAAATCGGCGCTCCGCCACGTCCTTTTTTTTCATCTTTGTCGAATTTTCCGCTTAAATCTGCGCCATTGTCTGCCATCTTTTCTTCGACGACAAGTCCGCAATCATTGCAAATTATTTCTCCGAGATGTGAATCATAAGTTAAATTTATACTACCGCATTCAGGACATTTTTTTACAAAATTCATTTTCTAAGGATTTTCCGTATCCTTTATAAAGTTTTTCTATATATAAAGGTTTCTCTTTTTGTAACTTTGTTTGAGAAGTAAAAATCTTATTAAATTTTATTCAACTAAAATTCCGTTAACGATCCCTTCCTGTGTTGGACGGTTTGTTATCTTAACCTTTCCTAATTCGGTCATTACAATTGTGCCTTTTGTAATAATATTTTGTCTTGCTAAGAATCTATTTGATGGTGTTTCAAGAACATTTTTTATTTCTGTTTTTTTATTTTTTCCTTTTCCTTGAATATTTACAAATTTTGCAACGAATAATAAAGTTTTTTTATTTCCTCCGGTAACTTTTCTTACTTTTCTTTTTTCTTCTCCGAGTTTTACTAATCTTTTTTGTCCGGGTCTTCCACAAAGTTTTTTTCCTTTGCTACGAACGTATCTTCCGCCAGATATTTTCTTTCCTAATCTCATATTAGAGTTTTTGATTTTTTGTTTAAATATCTTTCTATAAATTTTTTTCTCGATTATTGTGCGAAACTTTTATAAATGAACTTTGATGAATTAAATTATGGTTAGCGGTATTGAGAGACCTTTGGATTTGTTAAACAGTTCTAAAGGAAAAGAAGTTTTAGTTTATTTGAAAGGAGACAAACAATTTGTAGGAACTCTCTTAGCCTTTGATATCCACATTAATTTGGTGATGGATAATGTAAAGGAGATGCAAAATGGCGAGGTTAAAAAAAACCTTGGTTTGACTTTTTTGCGAGGAGATACAATAATTTGCATTTCTCCAGCATCAACTGCACTAAAGAAATAATTTCTCTAATTTTTGATTGAAATAGACAATTATATAAACGTTTTTTTATTTATTTAGAAATGACTGAACTAGTTTTTCTTGGAACCTCCGTCGCTATTCCAACTAAAGAAAGAAACAACACTTCTATTTTACTTAGTCACAAAAATGAAAATATTTTGGTTGATTGCGGGGAAGGAACGCAGAGACAGTTACGAATTGCAGGAATTAATCCTTGTAAAATTACGCGATTATTAATTACCCATTGGCATGGAGATCATGTTTTAGGAATTCCGGGATTATTGCAAACATTAAGTTTTAGCGATTACAAAAAAACTTTTTTTATTTATGGTCCTAGTGGAACAAAAGAATTTGTAAATCAAATTTTGAAAACTTTTGCGTTTCAACAAAATTTTAAAATTGAAGTTCAAGAAGTTTCTGGGAAATTTTTTGAGACAGAAGATTTTTATCTTGAAGCAGAAAAAATGACTCACGGAGTTCCGTGCAATGCTTATAATTTTGTAAAAAAAAGTTTATTGAGAATCGATAAAAAGAAATTAGAAAAAACAAAACTTTCTGGACCTGTTATTACAAAGTTAAAAGAAGGAAAAAATATTACATTTAATGGAAAAAAATTTCTTGCGAAAAATTTAACTTACAAAGAAGAAGGTAAAAAAATTTCTTTTGTATTTGATACTTCGTTTAATGATAAAATAATTCCTTTTGTGAAAAATTCTGATTTGCTGATTTGTGAATCCACTTTTGGCGACGAGCTTGAAGATAAAGCTGAAGAATATAAACATTTGAATGCGAGTAAAAGCGCTGAGATTGCGAAGAAATCCAATTCTAAAAAATTAATCCTTACTCATATTAGTCAAAGATACAGTAAAAATCCGAAAGATATTTTAAATTCTGCGAAAAAAGTTTTTAAAAATTCTTTTTTAGCTAAGGATTTTGATAAGTTTAAAATTTAACAATCTTTATAAAATATTTAACCTTTATTTTTTAATGAATAATAAAAGAGGACTTTCAGCGATTATAATTACTTTAATAATTGTTGGATTATCTTTAGTTGCTGTTGGAATTGTTTGGGGTGTTGTTTCTAATTTGTTGCAATCTAGTGAG
>Ga0265297_10000732_pt1 | contig 91060 bp, 90 predicted proteins | sample Munlanlwell13791_FD_192502 | JGI IMG/M metagenome (GOLD analysis project Ga0265297, IMG submission 192502) | Leachate microbial communities from a municipal landfill in Southern Ontario, Canada - Leachate well 137-91 | ecosystem: Engineered > Solid waste > Landfill > Unclassified | place... | reverse complement strand
TGGCCTTGGCGGGGGGGGCGGGGCTCGCGGAGTCCTTGCCCTTCTCGATCATGGAGAAGGAATCCTGCACCTGCGTCTGCGGTTCGGTGGGAGTCTGCGCCCGGGGCTCGGTCGTGAAGAGCCCGCGCTCCGTGAGGGAGCCTGAGGACCGCGGTCTAGCGCCGCGCGTGGGGCCGAGATAGAAGATGGCCGCCAGCACGCCGAGTATGCCGGCCGCGAGCCAGGGGCCGCGTCCTTTCCAGGGATCGGACATTCCCAATACTATGTGCTGGGAACGGCGGGGCGTCAAGGGGAGGGTGTCCATGGTAGGATTAAGGGAAGATTTATAATATCCTTAAGCATGCATCGCATGAAACGCACCGCACTCGAATGGCTTCCCGAAGCGGCAGTGGTCCTGTTCGCCTTCCTCTGGAACTATCCCTGCGGGATCCTGCATTTCGACCTGCAGGACAGCTCGGTCGCCTTCGACGGCGCGTATCGCGTGTTCCTTGGCCAGCTCCCGATGCGCGATTTCTACACCCCTGTGGGTCCGCCCTTGTTCCTGTGGCAGGGTCTCGTCTTCAAGCTGTTCGGCATCTCGTATTGGGCCCATGTCACGGGCGCCAGCATCGTGAACGCCGTGATCGCTATCTGCGCCATGGGCATCGGCCGCCGGCTCACGGCCGACCGCCGCCTGATCCTGGCGGCGGGCGTGCTCTCGGCCCTGTTCAACTCCCCGATCCACCACGGGGCTCCCTGGTACGAGACCATGGGATTCCTGTTCCTGTTCATCTCCCTCTGGCTGCTGACGCGCGGTGAAGATAAATCCGCCATCCTGGCCGGAGCCGCGGCAGCGCTTGCGTTCTACTCCAAGCAGACCGTGGGCGCGATCGGCGTCTGCTTCTTCGGGCTCTGGCTCCTCCAGACCTGGCGTATCCGGCTGCTGCTGGCCTACGCGGGCGGCTTCGCTGCGGGCCTGGTCGGATTCTTCGCCCTATGGTCCGGGTTCGCCCCCTGGCGGGACATACTCCGCTACTTGTTCATACTGCCCTTGACCGCCGGCCGGAGCCATATCGCCCTATCCCCGCTGCCCGTGTCCATCGGGCTGGGCCTGGGCCTCGCCGCCCTTCTTCTGTTCACCCGGAAGGAGTGGATGCTGTGGCTGACGACCTGTCTGCTGATGGTCTGGGCCCTCGGGTCCCGGATCACGTACGTCTACTTCTTCGTCCCGCTCCTCATCCTCCTGGCGCTCGAGAAAGAGGAGGACCGCGCTCTGCTCGCGGCCCTCATCTTCATCCAGATCGGCCTGAGGATGCCCTCCTGGGCCGAGACCTACATATTTGCGGGCATGATCGGCTTGATCTTCCTCCTGTTCGCCAAGGGGTTCGCGTCCTCATGGCCGGCTTGGCGCGGGCGCCTGGAGCGCATCGGCGCCGAAGGGATGCCTTCGGCCGGAGTGATCTGGACCGCGTTCGGCATCCTCGTGTACGCCGGCGTGCGGGTGAGCCTGCTTCGCAAGGTGTCCAGCATACAGATCATCTCTTTGTTCGGGTCCATCGCGGTCGTCTTGGGCCTGGTATTCGCCGTGCTCCTCCTGCGCGCGATGGCGTCCGCAACGAGGGCTCCCAAGCCCGCCTTCAGCATGAGGCTGTCCGCTGCGGCGCTGCTCGTCTGTATCGTCCTGACCGGGCTGGGCTGCTACCAGACCGCGTACGTGTACGGGGTGAAGTGCGCCCAAGGCTGGACCAAGCTCGGGTGGATCGCCTACAGGTCGGTCCGGGTCCCGGGGATGAACGGACTCATGGAGGAGCCTGACAAAGCCCGGGTCATGGAGGAGGCTTACGCGTATCTAAGCTCGCTGCCCGCGGAGAAGCGGCCGTTCTTCGTCTATCCCAACGCCACCATCTTCCACGCGGCCTTAAGGGAGGTCCCGCCGCAGCCGTTCCTCTGGTTCGACCCGGGCCTCTCATACCGGACCGGGGAGCCGGATGAGACGCGTCTGTGCGGCTCCTTGCGCAAGAACCGGGTGGCCACCATCGCCGTCCACAGTTCGGACCCGGAGCGGGAGCTGGCCGCCATTCCCTGCCTCGACGAGATGGTGCGCTCGGAATTCGCCCAGGTCCACGAGACCGAGGGGTTCCGGTTCTATCAACGGCGCCATCCGCCGCCGGCGCGGCCATGAATTCCGCGGGTCAGAAGCGGCGGGTGTTCGGATAGGGGGCTTCACGCATGGCCACGGTGCTGTTCGCGCAGGAGATCTACTTTCCGTTCCAGAGCACGGCGCGGCTTTCCGCGTACCTTAAGCGCAGGGGGCACGAGGTCCGCCTGGTCATCGGCGACGAGGAGAAGGTCGTCGCCGCCGTGCGCGAGATCAAGCCCGACCTGGTGGCATTCTCCGTCCTTACGCCCTACCGCAACCACATGCTGGCCTGCGCCGCAGCCGTCAGGAGGGCCGGGATCCCGACGCCCCTGGTCGCCGGCGGCTACGACATCACTTTCCTGCCGGAGATTCTCGAGTACTCGGCGCTCGACGTCATCTGCCGGGGCGAGGGGGAGCAGCCCCTGGCCGAGCTCTGCGATGCCCTGGACGCCGGCAAGGACTTCGCGGGGATACCGAACCTCTGGGTGAAGAGCGGGGGGCGCATCGTCAAGACGAAGATGCGGCCGTGGGCCTCGGACCTCGATCCCTTTCCTTTCGACGACCGGGACCTCTACTTGGACTACGATCCCTATTTCAGGATCGTCCCTTTCACGCAGGTCCTGGCGGGCCGGGGCTGTCCCTATCTCTGCAGCTACTGCTTCAACCACGGCTACCGCAAGACGTATGAAGCGGAGGGGAGCTCGGGCTACTGCAAGCTGCGCAGCGTCCCCAGCGTCATCGAGGAGTTGTCGGTCCTCAAGCACAAGTACGGCGCGCGCTACATCTTCTTCAACGACAGCACCCTGGCCTACAACAAGCAGTGGCTCCTCTCCTTCCTGCAGGCCTATCGGGAGAAGATCGGCCTGCCCCTCTCCATCAACGCGGTCGTGCGGGAGATCGACGACGACATCGCCCGGGCCCTGAAGGACTGCGGGACCTGCGCCCTGGTCCGTCTGGCCCTGGAGACCGGCAACGAGCGCTACCGGCTGGAGGTGCTCAACAAGCGCATCACCAACGCGCAGATGTTCAGCGGCACGGGCTTCCTGCGCAAGCATGGGGTGCGCTACTCCATCTCCATGATGTTCGGCCTGCCCGGGGAGACCTTGGACCTGGCCTGGGAGACGATCGACATGGCCGCGCGGATGTCCGCGAAAGACAGCGTCCACGCGGTCAACATCTTCAAGCCTTTCCCGGGCCTGGACATCACGGAATACGGGGTCAAGATCGGCCAGTACCGGAAGGAGGACATCTGCGCGCACGAGGTCCCGGCGGCCTTGAAGGCGCGAGCCGGGGCGGACCCGGCCGCCTACAAGGGATCGGCCTTGGGGACGCGGGATATGTGCTTCTACCAGAACTACCGCATCGACGAGGAGGGGCAGCGCCTGCTCTGCCTGTCGCGGTTCTCGCACGCGGCGATCCGCTTTCCAAGGCTTCGGCCTTTGATACGGCGGCTCATCCGTTTCCCGGACAACAGGGTCTTCCGCTTCGTGTGGTGGTTCACCGAGGCCCTGCTCAGCGTCCGGGTGCACGCGGGCGCGCCGTGGTCGTTCTTCTTGAAGTATTATCTCTTCCATTCGCGCAAAAGGATTAGGTAGAAATATACCGTGAGCCGGTATTCCGAGCTTTTCCTCAAGGGGGAATCGGCACGGGCCAACCGTCCGCTCGCCGTGGCGCTGGTCGCGCTCGTCCTCCTGTCTATCCTGGCGCTGCGCGATGTCCTGATCCTGTCCAGGGGTCCGTTCCACCACCTCTTTTCGGTGATCAACGTCCCGGCCGCGAGCTTCGACGAGGTGTTCCTGTACGCGCCTTATGTGACCCGCTTCGGTCTTCACACGCCCCTGCCCGTGGCGCCCGCCTTCTACGGGGACCTTTCCGGACTCTCGTTCTTCCCGTTCTTGACCCTGATCATCAACGGGCTGCTGTTCAAGGGGCTCTGCTTCTCCAATCTGGACCTCTACCTGTTGGTGGGGCACGTGCTCCTGCCCATGCTGTCCTTCTTCCTCATCCTGAAGATATTCAACCGCTACGTCTCGCTCTCCTGGTCGCTGCTGCTGGCCTTCTGGGGCGCGACCTTCCTCAGCCGCTTTTCCGCCTTCGGGTATTGGGCCCAGTGCCTGAGGGACCCTTCCCAGGCGGTGGCCCTGGCGAGCGTGGTCCCTCCCGAGATCTCGCGCATGCCCTTCCCGAGCCTCTCGCTGCTCGTGTTCCTCGCGACGTTCTGGATATCCACGCAGGCGTACTGGGAGAAGCGGAGCCACCTGCTGGGGATGACCGCCCTATGGGCGCTCAACTACTACGTCTATCTTTTCAATTTCGTCGCCGGGATCTTGTTCTGGTTCGGCTATCTGCTGGCTTGCCAGTACTTCCGGAAGCGGTCGCCGGCGAAGGCGATCGCGGACCTCCTCCTGTGCGCGGGGGTCGTCGCCCTGGTGCTGGCGCCCGCCCTGTGGAGATTCACGCACCTGAGCCCCGTGGACCACGAGGTCATGTCGCGTCTCGGCGTCGTCGGGAGAGGGGCGGGGCTCGTCGTCAACCCCTGGGGGATAACGTTCTCCTATCTCCTGCCGATCGCCGCGACCGCCGGGGTGATCCAGCTCTACTGCGCCGATCGCTACGAGCTCTTCTATCGGTTCACCCCCGTGTTCCTGATGATGGTCGTCGAGATCCTGGTGATCAACCTCCACCTTGTCGTCGGAGAGTTCGTGCAGCCGGAGCTCTTCCTCACGCGCATCGAACCCTTCTTCCCGCGCTACTTCTATTTCCTGCCCTGCATCTACTTCTTCGCCGCGCCGAGGAAGACGTTCTTCCACCGCGAGGTCCGGGGCATCGACCGGGTGGCGGACCGCGTCCATGACTTCTTCAACAGCACCATCATCCGCTTCAGGGCGGTCATCGCGGCCCTGGGCATCGCGGGCATCGGGTGGATCGTGGGCATGTCCTCGCTCCGCTTCTACCGCAACCATGTCGAGACGGTCGCGGGCCCGATGGCCCCCATCGAGGCGCATGCCCGGGCGCTGGCGACGTCGCGCCGCGAGGGCCCCATGACGGTCGTTTCCGAGGACCTCCCGGCGAACTTCCTGGTGTCGTTGGTGACGCCGCACGACGCCCTGGTCGGGAGTTCCTTCAACAACCCGGTGTCCACGGAGGAGCTGCTGGAGCGGCTGGCCTTGTACGCCCGGCTGTTCCAGTGGAAGAAGGAGCGCTTCCTCGACTTCATGATGCCCTCGGAGGAGTTCGAGGAGCTGCTGTCGGGCGACAGCTTCCGCGTGACGGAGGCTTTCCTCGCCCGGGGCTTCGGGTATTGGCTGGTATGGCACCGCCGCCGGATGGGTCCCGAGGAGACCGTCCGGTACCGCGAACGATTGGTCGGCTTGTACGATTCGCTGGATGTGCCGGCTGCTTTGAGCAAGTATCGCGTGCGCGCGATCCAGGCGTTCGACGGCGTGGCCCCCGCGCTCGCCGTCCGGCCGCTGGGGGCCGCGGGAGGGATGCGTCTGTACGCGCCCATGGGAGCACCATGAAGGCGGCGATCGTCCAGGGCAAGAACGACATGGTCGTCAAGGACGTCCCCACGCCCGGGGTCGTCCCGGACTCCTTCCTGCTGAAGGTGCATGCATGCACGGTCTGCGGCTCCGATCTGCGCATCCTGGAGAGCGGCAATGACCGGGTGAAGGTTCCGGCGATCATCGGGCATGAGATCTCCGGCGAGATCGTCGAGGCCGGCCCGGGGCTTTCGGGGTTCCGGGTGGGGGAGCGGATCGCCGTGGGCGCGGACGTGCCCTGCGGGCGCTGCGACTGGTGCCTGAACGGCATGGGCAACTGCTGCGACACGAATCTGGCCATGGGCTACCAGTTCGCGGGCGGGTACGCCGAGTACTGCCTGATCGAGCCGACGGTCGTCCGGTTCGGCCCGGTCGCCAGGATCCCGGACGGAGTGGATATGGAGCACGCGGCCTTGGCGGAGCCCCTGGCGTGCTGCATCAACGGTCTGGAGCGCGTGGGGCTTGGGCCGGGGCAGACCGCGGCGATCCTCGGCGCCGGCCCGATCGGCATCATGCTCGTCAAGCTGGCCAAGGCCTTCGGATCGGAGTGGACCCTGCTCGCGGACATCGACCCCGGCCGCCTGCAGCAGGCTCGGCTCGCGGGCGCGGACTCCTACCTCCCGTGCGGGGACGCGGAGGCCTTCGTCTCGGGGACCCTCGAGGCCACGCGAGGGCGCGGGGTGGACGTCATCCTGACCGCGTGCCCCGCCGTGGAAGCGCAGGAATTGGCGCTGCGGATCGTGGCCAAGCGCGGGCGGGTCAATCTCTTCGGCGGACTGCCGGCGACGGCGCGCGACATCCGCTTCTCCTCGAACCTGCTGCATTACCGCGAGGCGTCCGTCACGGGATCGCACGGCTCGACGCCCGTCCAGCACGCGCGGGCGCTCGAGCTGATCGCCTCCCGGCGCGTGGACCTTTCCGGGATGGTGACGCACCGCTTCCCTCTCGACAGGATCCACGACGCCTTCGCGGCGGCGAAGGCCCGCCTGGGCCTGAAGGCGGTGGTCCGGCCATGATCCACGGCGTCAAGATATCGGCGTCCATCGTCTGCGCCAACTGGATGCGCCTGGAGGAGGACCTTCGGACCCTGGAACGGAACGACGTGGACTACGTGCACTACGACATCATGGACGGTTTCTTCGCCCAGGATTTCTGCATGGGCACGCAGATCATCCAGGAGATCCGCCGGAATACCCGGCTCCCCGGCGACTACCATCTGATGGTGGAGGAGCCGGCGCGGATCCTCGGCAATTTCTCCCCGAATCCGCAGGACATCCTGACGATCCACTACGAGGCCTGCCGGAACCTGCACCGCGATCTGATGCAGGTCAAGCGGCTGGGATGCCGCGTGGGCCTGGCGCTCAACCCCGCGACAGCGCTGGAGGCGATCGAGTACGTCATAGAAGAAGTGGACGTGATCATGATCATGACGGTCAATCCCGGATACGCTGGGCAGAAGCTCGTCCCCCAGACGCTCAAGAAGATCGAGATCCTGCGCGACCTGCGCGCGAAGGACAAGCTGAGGTTCGAGATCAGCGTGGACGGCAACGTCGGCGGCCCCAACATCCCGCACATGGTGGCCGCGGGCGCCGACATGCTGGTCGGGGGATCGTCCGGGCTGTTCAGCAAGGACTGTCCGCTGGATGAATCCTTCCAGAAGCTGGGGGACCTGATCGCGCAAGGGAAGCGGCCGTGACGATGCGGCTGGGCCTGAGCACCGGATTCGCGCTGAACCGGTTCACCACGCCGGAGGAGTGGATCCCTCTCGTGGCCGAGGGATTCGGCGTCCGTCGGGTCCAATTCACGGCCGACCTGCTGAACCCCTCTCTCGAAGACGGCCTCATCCAGGCGCAGCTCGACCGGATCCGTCGGCTCACGGACCGCTACCGCGTGCGCATCGAGAGCACGTTCACGAGCGCCTTCACGCGCGTCAACCATCTCTCCCACCCGGACCCCGCGATGCGGGAGTACTGGAAGAGATGGTTCTTCAAATGGGTCGACATCTCGACGGCGCTGGGCGCGCGGGACATGGGCAGCCATTTCGGGATACTGACGGTCCAGGACAGCCGCGACCCCGCCCGCCGCGAGGAGCGCTTCCGCCAGACCGTGGAGGCCTGGCGCGAGATCGCGGCGTACGGCGCGTCCAAGGGCCTCGCGCGCCTGCAATGGGAGCCGATGTCGGTCTCCCGGGAGTACGGCGAGACACTCCGGGAGGCGCGCCGGATCCATTCGGCCGTCAACGCCGGCCTCGCGATCCCCATGAAGCTGTGCCTCGACGTCGATCACGGGGACGTCTCCTCGTCCGATCCGGCGGACACGGACCCCTACGCCTGGATCCGCGAGTTCTCCCGGGATATCACCATGATCCACCTCAAGCAGTCCCTCAAGGACAAGGGAGGCCATTGGCCGTTCATCCCGGAGAAGAATAAGGACGGAAAGATCCAGCCGGAGCGGTTCGTGCGCGCGCTCGAGGACGCGGGACTGCGGGACGTGACGCTTATCCTGGAGCTGAGCTTCCGCGAGCGGGAGCCGTTCGAGAGCCGGGTCGTGCAGGACATCAAGGCATCCGTGGAGTACTGGCGTCCCTATGTGCCGGTCGATTAGCCGGCGGGGTCCATGAAGATCGTCATCCCCATGGCGGGACGCTCGCGGCGCTTTAGCGAGGTCGGCTACACGGTCCCCAAGCCGTTCATCGACATCGACGGCTCTCCCATGATCGAGCGCGTCTGCCGGATGTTCTCGCAAACGGACGAGTTCATCTTCGTCTGCGACCAGGGCCATCTCTCCGAGCCCGCGTACAGCCGCATCCTGGAGGCCGCCGCCGCGCGCAAGCGCATCGTGGGCATCCCGGCGCACGACGACGGCCCGCTCGCCACGAGCCTCGCCGCGGATCCGTGGATGGCCCCGGAGGACCCCGTCATCGTCTCCTACTGCGATTTCGTCGTCCGCTGGGACTACCGGCAGTTCCTGATGAAGGCGTCCATGGCGGACGGCGCCATCGCCGTGTTCCGCGGGTTCCATCCGGCGTCCCTGGGCGAGACGAAGTACGCCTATCTCCGGACCAACGAGCGTCAGGAGATGGAGGAACTCCGGGAGAAGGAGTCGTTCACCGACGACCGCGTCAACGAGTGGGCTTCCGCGGGCATCTACTATGTGGACACCTGGGCCTCCTACAAGGAGTATGCCCGACGGGTGCTCTCGGGGCCAGAGAGGGTGGCGTCCGAGTTCTACTGCAGCCTGATCTACAACCCCATGGTGCAAGACGGCAAGGCGATCGCGACGTTCGAGGTGGACCGCTTCATCTGCTGGGGGACGCCCGAGGACTTGGAGGAGTACGGCTTCTGGTCCCAATACTTCCGGGAGGACCTGCCCCGGCTTCAGGCCCAGGCGCCGCGATGATCAATCTCATCCCCATGGCCGGCATCGGCAACCGCTTCCTTGAGGAGAAATACCGGGTCCCGAAGCCGTTCATCACGATCGCCGGCGAACCCATGTTCGCGGCCGCCCTGAGGTCGTTCCCTTCCGCGGACCGGCGCATCTTCATCTGCCGCCAGGAGCACGCCGCGCGGCTGCGGAAATTCATGCCGGAGCGCTATCGCGACGCGCGGATCATCGAGGTCCCCAAGCCGACGGAAGGGCAGGCGTGCACCTGCCTGCTGGCGCGCGAACACCTGCCGCCGGAGGAAGGCCTCTTCATCGCCTCCTGCGACTATCAGACGATCTACAAGGAAGCCGCCTATCAGGCGCTCCTGGCGGATCCCTCGGTCGACGTCATCATCTGGACCTTCCGCATCGGCGCGGTCAAGAAGGCCGATCCGAGCGCGTTCGCCTACTGCCGGACCGAGGGCTCCCGCGTGACCGAGGTGGTGGAGAAGCGCACCATCAGCCCCGCTCCCCAGCGCGATCCGGCCGTGGTCGGCTCCTTCACCTACAAGCGCGCCTCCCTTTTCATCGAGGGGGCCGAGGCCATGATCCGGAAGGGGACCCGCGTGAACGGGGAATACTACGTCGGGACCAGCATCAATCAGCTCATCGCGGCCGGACGCCGCGTGGCGACCTTCGAGGTCGACAAATTCGTCTCTTTCGGGAATCCCATCGAGCTGGACCTCTTCTATTACTGGGAGGACTTCTTCCATCGGCCGGAGGACGCGCGCCTGCCCTTCGGGTTCGCGAGATAGGATGGAACCCGAGCTCTCCATCGTGCTGCCCTGCTACAACGAGGCGGCGAACCTGCCGCTCTTGGCGCAGCGCCTGGCGGCCTTCCGTCCGCGGGAGCGCTTCGAGCTGATCCTGGTCGACAACGGCTCGAGGGACGGTTCTCCCGCCGTTCTGGAGCGTCTGGCGCGCGAGCACCCGGACTTCATCCGAGTGGTCACCGTTCCGGAGAACATCGGCTACGGCCACGGGATACTCGCCGGGCTCAAAGCCGCGCGCGCGCCCGTCCTGGCGTACAGCCACGCCGACGTCCAGACGCCGCCCGAGGACGTGATGCGCGGGCTCGAGCTGATCCGCGAAAGGCGTCTGGATATGGACCGAACGCTCGTCAAGGGGCTGCGCACGCGCCGTCGGGAGGCCGAGCGTTTCCTCACCGGGGGGCTGACTACGGCCGCGCGCTGGCTGCTGGGCTACCGCATGCAGGACATCAACGGGCAGCCCAAGCTCTTCGGCCGCGCCTTCTTCGAGCGGTGGGAGGACCCCCCGACGGATTTTTCACTCGACGTCTACGTCATGTTCGCGGCGCGCACGGCCGGGATGGCGCTGGAGACCTTTCCCGTGGAGTTCGGGACACGGCTGCATGGGGAATCGAAATGGGCGGCGCACGCCATGGCCAAGTACAAGACCATCCTCCGCTACCTGGTCAGCATCGTCCGCATCTCGTGCCGCCACTATTCTCGTCCGGCGCGCCTATGGCGCCGGCTGCCTCAATGGGGGGGAACGTGAAGGCTTTAGTCCTCGAACGCAACGGCGTCCTGGCCTGCCGTTCCATGCCGGACCCCGTCTGCCCGGACGGCCAGTGCCTCATCTCCGTCCGCCACGCCGGGATCTGCGATTCGGACATGGCGCGCGCGTATGAGAACGGCGCTTATCACTATCCGCTCGTCATGGGCCATGAGTTCTCCGGCATCGTGGCGGAGGCGGGGCCCGGCGTACGGCGCGTGCGCCGGGGCGAGCGCGTCGCGGTGTTCCCCCTGCTGCCGTGCTTCGACTGCCGCTGGTGCCGCGAGCGCCGGCATGCGCAGTGCCTTTCCTACGACTACTACGGATCGCGGCGGGACGGGGCTTTCGCCGAGTTGGTGGCGGTCCCCGAGTGGAACGTCGTCCGTCTTCCCGACGAAGTCCCCCTGCTGTCCGGGGCCCTGCTGGAATTGGTCGCGGTCGGCATCCATGCGGCGCGCCGGGCCGCGGAGGCCCTCGCGGGGGTCTCCCGGCCTCGGGTGCTGATCCTCGGCGCGGGCGTGGTGGGGCGCGTCGTGGCCTGTGAGCTGGCCAGGCGCCTGGCCTCGCCGGCGATCCATGTGCTGGACCGGAACGCGTTCAAGCGCGAGGCGGCGGCCCGCCTGGGCTTCGAGGCTCTGGATCCGTCCCTCGCCGTAGGCTGGCTCCCCTCGTTCCTGGAGCAGACCTCGGGAGGCGCCGACTGCGTGCTCGAGGCGACGGGAGCCCCGGAGAACTTCCTGGCGTCCATTGAGGCGGCGCGGCCGTTCGGCTCCGTGGTCTGGGTGGGGAACATCCGCGGCGACCTGCCCGTTCCCCGGAAGGCCGTGAGCTCGATCCTCCGCAGGGAGATACGCATCGAGGGCGTGTGGAACTCCCATTACGACCCCGAGGGGAAGGCCGCGGACGACTGGCGCGCGGGGCTCGAGTTCCTGCGGTCCGAGGATGTCTCTTCCTGGGTCACGCACCAGCCGTCCCTCGAGGAGGGCGCGGCTTTCCTGGAACGGCTGCATCGGGCCAAGACGCGGGGACGCGGCGACGCGGATCGGATCTTCAAGGCCGTGTTCAAGATCGGAAAGGAGGCTTGAGCATGGAGTTCATCGCTCATCGCGTCAATACTGTCCAGGCCCTGCGGCGCGTCCCTCCGGAATACGGGGTCGAGGTGGATCTCCGCGACCACGGAAAGCGCCTCGTCCTGCAGCATGAGCCGTTCGTGGACGGCGAGGATTTCGCCCCGTTCGTGCGGCGCTACCGTCATGGGACCATGATCCTCAACGTCAAGAGCGAGCGCATCGAGCCCCGCGTGCTCGAGACGATCCGGGGGTCCCGGGTCCGGCGGTATTTCTTTTTGGACAGCTCCTTTCCCATGATCTTCCAGCTGATCCGCGCGGGGGAGCGCAACATCGCCCTGCGCTTCTCCGAGTTCGAGGGCCTGGAGACGATCCTGAACCTGCGCGGGAAGGCGCGCTGGGTCTGGGTGGACTGCTTCACGCGCTGGCCGCTGACCCGCGCCGCCTACCAGAAGCTCAAGCGCGCGGGGTTCAAGCTCTGCGTCGTGTCTCCGGACCTCGTGGGCCGGCCCGGCGGCATCGAGCCCATGCGCCGGCGCATCTCTCGCGACCGCGTCGTGCCGGACGCGGTCTGCTGCAAGCTCGAGAACATCCCGCGCTGGCGGATATGAGCTGTCATTGACAGGCGCGCGAACGGCTTGCCTCCTTCTCGCCTCCTCGCCCCGGCTTAGGCGGACGCGCTCGTGCGCCGGGCCCTGCACCCGGACCCGAGGCAGAGGTTCCACTCCGGCGCGGAGTTCGCCGCGGCGTTCGACCGGTCATAGGAAGGCAAAATCTTGCTATCCTACTCTCCCATGACCGGCCGCAAGCTCATCTCCATCGTCACCCCGTGCTACAACGAGGAGTCCAACATCCGCGCCCACTTCGAGCGCGTGCGCGCCGCGATCGCGCCCTTCCGGGACCGCTACGAGTTCGAGCATATCTACACGGACAACTGCTCCGAGGACCGGACCTTCGAGGAGCTGAGCGGGCTCTGCAAGGCGCACCCCGAGGCGCGCGCTATCCGCTTCTCCCGCAACATCGGGGCGAACCGCGCCATCTACATCGGGCTGCAGCACGCGGCCGGCGAGGCCGCCATCCTCATCCAGGCGGACCTCCAGGACCCGCCCGAGCTCATCCCGGACTTCATCCGGGGGTGGGAGGAGGGCTATGACGTCGTCTACGGCCGCATCCGCGACCGTGACGAGAGCGCGGTGATGCGGCAGCTCCGCAAAGCCTACTACGCCGCAGTCTCCAGGCTCTCGGAAGTCTCCCCTCCGGAGAACGCGGGCGAATTCCGATTGGCCTCCCGCCGCGTGCTCAAGGCGCTCGAGCAGTACCATGAAGACGACATCTACCTCAGGGGTGTCATCGCGCACATCGGGTTCCGGCAAAAACCCGTGCCCTACGACCGCGCGGCTCGGGCGGCCGGCCGCTCGAGCATCGGGCTGGTCGGCTTGGCTGGCTACGCCATCAACGGGCTGCTTTCCACCACGGTCGTCCCCATCCGCGCCGTGGTCGTGGTCGGGCTCGGGCTTTCCTGCCTGGGCTTCCTTCTCACCCTGTGGTTCTTGGCCAGCAAGTTCATCTTCCGGGGAGTGGCTCCGCACGGGTGGACGCTGCAGGTCTGTCTGCTCACCTTCTTCTCCGGCGCGCAGCTCTTCGCCATCGGCATCATCGGGGAGTACGTCCGGAAGATCTACGTGCAGTCGCTGCGCATGCCGCGGGGTTTCATCCAGGACAAGGTGAACTTCGAATGAGGCACGCCGTCGTCTCGGAGGACCTCGCCGAAATCGCATCCGCCTCACTGCCTTTCGAGCGCATGAGGGGGAAGACGGTGCTTGTTTCAGGAGCCGGCGGCTTCCTCCCGTCCTACATGGTGGAGACCCTGCTGTATCTCAACGAGACCCGCGGTCTTGGGGCCACCGTGCTCGCTCTGGAGCGCGACGCCGCGCGGGCGCAGGCCCGCTTCTCGCATTACGAGGGGCGCGGGGACCTGCGGGTCGTGAGGCAGGACGTGGCCGAGCCTCTCGAGTACGGCGGGCCTGTGGATTTTATCGTGCACGCGGCGAGCCCGGCCAGCCCCAAGCGCTATCTGGTCGACCCCGTCGGGACGATCCTCCCCAATGTCATCGGCACCCGCAATCTCCTGGACCTGGCTCAGACCAAGAAATCGGAGGCGTTCCTGTTCTTCAGCTCCGCGGAGGTCTACGGAGAGCCGGACGACTGCCGGTCCACGGTGAGCGAGGCGGTCCCTGGCCGTCTGGACCCGATGCACCCTCGGGCATGCTACGCGGAGAGCAAGCGCATGGGCGAGACCATGTGCGCGGCCTGGCACCGCCAGTTCGGGGTCCCGGCCAAGATCGTGCGCGTCTTCCACACCTACGGTCCGGGGATGGACCTGCAGGACGGCCGGGTCTTCTGCGATTTCGTGCGCGACATCGTGGCCGGCAAGGACATCCTGGTCGAGAGCGACGGACGGGCCGTCCGACCGTTCTGCTATCTCTCGGACGCGGTCCGTGCCTTCTTCACCGTGCTCCTGCTCGGGGTCCCGGGAGAGGCCTACAACGTCGCCAACGACGAGGCGCGCTTGAGCGTCATGGAGCTGGCGGAGCGCTTGGCAGGCTTGTTCCAATCGCGCGGGGTCGGCGTGCAGCTCCGGGGGACTCCGCAGCCTTCCACCGGGGCGGTGTCCCGCTGCTCGCCCGACATCTCCAAGCTCCGGGGTCTGGGCTGGCAGCCGCGCCACGCCATCGAGGTCGGCTTCCGCAGGACCGTGGAGACCTATCTGTGAGTCTTGAGGGGCTCAAACGCGAGTTCGCTGAAGGCCGCCTGGCGAAAGCGGATTTCATCCGCAGGATGCACGACGAGCACCTGCGGCTGCATCAGTATGCGGATTTCATCCGCGGGACGAACGTCTCCTCCATCGAGATCGTGGACGGGCAGGTGTTCATGACGCTCCGAGACACGGGGCTCCGCTTCTCGTGGCCCAAGGAGGAGCGGCGCGTGGCTCCGCTCGAGATGCTTAATTTTGGGGATTACGAAAGACCCTGCATCGACAGGATCGTGTCGCTCGTCGACGAGGGGGCCTGCGTCTTCGACGTGGGGGCGAACATCGGCTGGCACGCCCTGACCGTCGCGCGCCGGGTGCCGCAGGCCAGGATCTTCGCGTTCGAGCCGGTCCCGGCGACGTTCCAAGAGCTCGAGCGGAACATAGGCTTGAACAAGGAATCCAGGGTCAAGGCCTTCGAGCTCGGTCTCTCGGATTCGGAGGGCGAGCGGACCTTCTACGTCCGTCCTGGCGAGTCGGAGAACGCGTGCAGCTCCCAGGCCGCGGATGCCCCCGAGGCGCGGCAGGTGCGATGCCGGCTCACGAGGCTCGACGCCTTCGCCGCGGCGGGCGGGCATCGGGTGGACTACATCAAGTGCGACGTGGAAGGCGGCGAGCTCTTCGTGTTCCGCGGGGCCCTTCAGACGCTGCGCCGGGACAAGCCCATCATATTCACGGAGATGCTGCGCAAGTGGGCGGCCCGGTTCGACTACCACCCCAACGAGATCATCTCTCTGCTGAAGGGCCTCGGCTACCGGTGCTTCACCGTTAAGGGGATGCGGCTGGCCGAGTTCGGCCGGATGGACGACGCGACCACGGATACGAATTTCTTCTTCCTACACCCGGAGAAGCACCGGGACAAGATCGCGCGGAATTCCTGACGACCCTATCGGGCCGATGCCAGAAAGGCTTCTCCGTCCTGCCGGTCCCGGATCTGCCTGAACATCCCGTCCGAGTGCCGGTACGCGTAAAGGGCGTCGTATGGAACGGGAGTCTCACCGTACCAGCGCAACACGGCGGAATCTTCCTCGAAGCGCACGCGCCCCTCTCCCACAAGACCCCGCAGGTCCGGCCTGCGGTACCGCAAGTAGAGGGCTCCGTCGAAGTCGTAGGTGGACTGGAACACGGTGGCAGAGCCCACGTTGTTCGGGAATCCGAAGATGAGCAGATGCTTGGGCGCGGTCCGCCCGAGGTGCGGCCCCACGGCGCCGAGGATCTCCTGTTGGAGCGAATAGGCCCGCGTCCATTGGGCGTTCGAGGACCATGTCGCGAGCAGGAAGGCGCTGAGCAGGAGCGCGGCCGGCACGCCCGAGGCGCGCCAGCGCGCGCAACACCAGGCGAAGATCAAAGCCCCGCCCAAAGACGCCTGGAGATTGAGCCGGTTGCTCTCGCTGAACATGGCCGGGACATAGCCGAAGCGCGCGGCGAAGGCGTAGGGGGCGTAGCCGAGGACGAAGAAGCCCAGGCCCAGCCACAGGAGCATCTTGGGCGGCGCCCCCGGGTCTGCGCGGAGAAGACGGCGGCAGAAGACAAACAACGATAGGCATGACAACAACAACAAGGAGATCTCGCCTGGGCTGAAATCAGCCCAGGCGAAGGATATCGAGCGGCCCACCAGATGCACGAGCCTGTTGAAGAACGTGCATTCGAAACCCGCGGTCATGACCTTGAAGGCATGGACGGGGTCGAGCGAGAGCCCGTGCCGCTCCGGCCCGATGGCGAGCCAAGAGAGGATGCGCTGATAGAGCAGCACCGCCGCGATGGCCGCCAGGAGCGGGACATGCCTGCGCAAGGGGCGGGCGTTGACCAGGATCAGCCCCAAAGGCAGGAGCACGGGGGCCTCGTAGAGGAGGGCGGAGGCGATCAGCGCCGCCAGGCTGACCAGAAGCTCCCGCAGCGATCCGCTCTTGAGCCATCGCGCGTAGAAGCGCATGGAAAAGACTGTCCCGGCGAGCGCGCACGCCGCGATGGTCCCGCCGAGCCAGTTCCGCGTCGCGTCATGGTTCGGGTAGAGCGCCGCCAGGAGGGCCGCCAAGAGAGCCGTCGGCGGGGCGACTTCGAGTTCGCGGAGCAATCGATACAGGTTCCACGCCGTAGCCAGGACCAGGAGGTCGGCGAAGATGTGATACGGCCAGGGATGAAGCCCGAAGACGCGGAAGAGCGCGGGGTAGTAGAGAAGGTCCAAGGGTCTTGCCGCGAACGAGGCGAATCCGGCGTGAAAGGCCCGGATGAGCCCGGTCGACCCCGCGCGCTCCAGGGTCGCGAGGATGACGTAATCGTCGTTGTAGAAGCCAAGGGACAGGAGGCGGAACCCGGCCGCAGCCGCGGTGCAGAGGGCGAGGACCCAGAAGGCTCGGGACTCGGAGAGGCGCAACTACGTCTCCTCCATCTCCAGGGGCTTGGCGAACGGCTCCATCTCGGTCAAGGGACGGCCGAAGGCCACCTTGGGATAGACGTTGGCCTGGAGCGGGATCTTGACGTGGAGGAGGGACGGCCCTTCCGGCGTCTTCCAGAGGCCCGCCAACCCGGCGTCGATCTCCCGGGGATGCTCGATGAGACCGGCGTCGATGCCGAAAGCCTGCGCCACGGCCTTGAAATCCGGAGCCGAGTAGCCCCATCGAGTCGCCGCGTACCTGGACCCGAAGTAGCTCTCCTGGAACTGGCGGACCATGCCGAGACAGCCGTTGTCCAGGACGATCATCTTCAGGGGGAGCCGATCCCGGACCACGGTCTGAAGTTCCTGGATGTTGACCTGGAAGCCGCCGTCCCCTGCCACCACCACGTGGGGCCTGTCCGGTGCGGCGAAGCAGCAGCCGATCCCGGCCGGGAGAGCGAATCCCATCGCGCCCATGCCGCCGGAGGTCATGAAGCGCTGGCCTTCGGCCAGGCGCAGGGACTGCGCCGCCCACATCTGGTGCTGTCCCACGTCCGCGATGAACACATCGGCGCCGCCGGAAGATTCGGAGAGTCGGCGCAGGAATGAGTTCGGATTGATCCCCCGGAGCTCTCCGCACTCGGTCGAGTCCGGCCACTTCGCCTCCAGGCTCCGGATTTCTGAGAGCCACTCCCTGCGCTCCGGGGACTTCCGGCTCCGCGCGAGGCGCAGGGCCGCTTGGAGGAAGTCCGCCAGATGGGCCTGGAGCGCCCTGCAGCCCTGGACTCGGTTGTTCATCTCCCCAGGCTCGCAGTCGACATGGATCACGGTCCGGCCCTGGGTCAGGAACCCCGTTTCGGAGCCGGTCTGCCGCACGTCGAGCCTGCTGCCGAGGACCAGGAGCAGGTCCGAGCGCCCGAGCGCCAGGTTCGCCCAGCGGTTGCCGTAGGTGCCGATGAGGCCTGCGCGCAGGGGATGGCCGGAGGGAAGGCTGTCCACGGCCATGAGGGAGTGGACCAGCGGGGTGCCTGTCGTCTGGGCGAACTCCCGCAGGAGGTCCTGCGCCCTCGCCGCCCGCACCCCTCCTCCGGCGAGGATGAGGGGCTTCTGCGCCGAGGACAACGCCTGGAGCACCTCGTCCAAGTCGGGGACAGATCCCTCGTCGCGGGAGACCGGAGCAGGGAAGGGGGCCGAGACCTCCATCCGCTGCACGTCCATGGGGATGTCCAGGAGCACGGGCCCCGGCCTTCCCGAGACGGCGATGCGGAAGGAATCCTCCAGGAGCTTCGGCAGTTCTTCAGGGGAGCGGACCCTGAACGCGGCCTTCGTGACGGGTCCCGCCATGGCCACGATGTCCGTCTCCTGGAACCCCAACTGCCGGATGGGCCGATCTCCCCGCTGCTCATGCCGGTTCACTTGTCCGGTGATGAACACCGCGGGCGAGGAGTCGAAATGGCAGGAGCCCATGCCGGTCAGCAGGTTGACGGCACCGGGGCCGCTGGTCGCCATGGCCACTCCCGGGATCCCGGTCAGGCGGCCGACTGAGTCCGCCGCGAACGCGGCCGCCTGCTCGTGGTTCACGCAGACGAGTTTGACACGGCCTCCGCGGTGGAGCGAGTCCACGAGATGGGTGGTCATGCCTCCTATCACCTGGTAGACTTGCCGGACTCCCTGTTCGTGGAGGAAGCCTTCGATGTAATCCGATGCTTTCACAGGGTCTTGAAGAACCGGTCGAACCGGGCCGCCACGTAGGCGAGCATCTCGTCCGTGATGCCGGGGTACACCCCGATCCAGAAGGTGTCCCGCATGACCCGGTCCGAACCCGCGAGGTCTCCCACGGCGCGCCGTGGCAGCTCCTGGAAATAAGGCTGGCGCAGGATGTTCCCGCCGAAGAGCAGGCGCGTGCCGATGCGCTTCTCCTCCAGGGCGAACGTCAGCTGCTCCCGTCGGAACGGGGCGCCCTTGCGCAGGGTGATGGGAAAGCCGAACCAGGAGGGCTCGGACCCGGGTGTGGCCTGGGGGAGCTCCAGGTACTCCTGGTGGCGCGTGAGCTCGCCGAAGAGCGTCTCGAAGTTCCGCTTGCGGCGCGCGATGAAATCGTCGAGCTTGGCCAGCTGCGCCAAGCCCACCGCGGCCTGCATCTCCGTGGCCTTGAGGTTGTAGCCGAGGTGCGAATAGGTGTACTTGTGGTCGTAGCCTTCCGGGAGGGTCCCCAGCTTCCATTTGAAGCGCTTTCTGCAGGTGTCGTCCGAGCCCGGCGCGCACCAGCAGTCCCTGCCCCAATCGCGCATGGAGAGGAGTATCTTGCGCAGCACGGCGTCCGCGGTCGCCACGGCCCCGCCTTCGCCCATGGTGATGTGATGGGCCGGGTAGAAGCTGAAGGTGGCCATGTCCCCGAACGTGGAGACCGGTCTGCCCTTATAGAGCGAGCCCAAGGCGTCGCAGCAGTCCTCTATGAGCCACAGTCCGTGCCTGCGGCAGATCGCGCGGACCTCGTCGAGGTCGAACGGATTGCCCAGGGTGTGGGCCAGGATGACGGCCTTGGTCTTGCGCGACAGCGCGGCTTCGATCTGCGCGGGGACCGGGGCATAGGTGGGCACGCGCACGTCCACGAATACCGGGACGAGCCCGTTCTGCACGATGGGGTTCACCGTGGTCGGGAAACCCGCGGCGGCGGTGACGACCTCGTCGCCGCGCTTCAGGCGCCGGTCCCCCAGGAGCGGGCTCGTCAAGGCCGACACCGCCAACAGGTTGGCGGAGGAGCCGGAGTTGGTCAAGAGCACGTGCTCGAGGCCGAGCCTCTCGCCGAGCTCGTGCTCGAACACGGCGGCGAAGCGGTCCGCGGTCAGCCAGAAGTCCAGGGCCGAGTCCACCAGGTGGATGAGCTCGGCTTCGTCGAACACCTTGCCGGAGGCCGGGATGGGGGTGCGGCCGGGGTAGAAGCGGATCCCGGGGAACTTATAGGAATGGAACTTTCGGACCGCGCGGAACACGGCTTCGCGAAGTTCCTTCTCCCGAGGGTCTCTGGGGCGTGTCATCGGGCCTTCGCCTCATACGCCGCGAGCTGGGCCTGGCTGCGCTCGAGAGCCTTGACCGAGCTGCGGTACCAGGACACGGTCTCGTCCACGGCTTGTTCCACTCCGTAGGTCGGCTTCCAGCCCAGAATGTCCCGGGCCTTGCCGCTGTCGAGCCTGAGCAGGCCGGCCTCATGGGGGGCGGAGGGGTCCTCGGCGGCCACCCACCGTCCCTCTCCCCAGCGGCGGATGACCCGGTCCACGAGCTCCGCCGCGGTGAGAGCCTTGTCTTCCTGGGGGCCGAAGTTCCAGGCTCCGGCGAACTTGGCGGGCTCGCGCCGCTGCGCCGCCGCCAGCATCAGATAGCCGGAGAGGGGCTCGAGCACGAACTGCCAAGGTCGGATGGAGCGGGGCCGACGCACCGGGATGTCCCGGCCGGCCATGAGAGAGCGGATGCAGTCCGGGACGATGCGGTCCTCGGCCCAGTCCCCTCCGCCGATGACGTTGCCCGCCCTGCAAGAGCTGACGGATACGTCCCCTTTTCGGAAGAAGGACCTTCGCCAGCTCGAGACCGCGATCTCGGCGCAGGCCTTGCTCGCGCTGTACGGGTCATGCCCGCCGAGCGGGTCGTCCTCGCGGTAGGGCCGGGGGGATTCGCGGTTCTCGTAGCACTTGTCCGAGGTGATGATCTGGCACACCCGCACGGAATCGGTCTTGCGGACCGCCTCCAGGACGCGGGCCGTGCCCTCCACGTTCGTGGTGAAGGTGTTGACCGGATCTTCATAGGAGCGGCGGACCAGCGCCTGGGCCGCGAGATGGAACACGAACTCCGGCTTAGCGCTTAGGAACGCGGCGTTCAAGCTCTTCGAGTCCCTGACGTCCCCGATGCGGGATTCCATCAGCCCGGAGAGTCCGAGCTGGGAGAAGAGGCTGGGCTCCGTGTCCGGCGCCAGAGAGTAGCCGACGACTTCGGCCCCGAGCCGCAGGAGCCAGAGAGACAGCCAGGAACCCTTGAACCCGGTATGTCCTGTGACCAGGACGGTCTTGCCGGAGAAGGCCTCCGTCATTTCCAGAGTTTCCAGGGGGCTTTACCGGAGGACCAGAGTTCCTCGAGGTAGGCCTTGTCCCGGAGCGTGTCCATGGCGTACCAGAAACCCGGGTGGGGGTAGGCGGCCAGCCGGCCTTCTCTGGCCAATGTCTGCAGGGGTCCCTCTTCCCACCGGACTGAATCGTCCCGGATCCTGTCGATGGCTCGAGGCTCGATCACGAAGAAGCCGCCGTTGATCCAGCCGTCGTCTCCGGGGACCTTCTCGCGGAAGTCGGTGACGCGGCCTTCCTCCATGGTTAGGTTGCCGAACCGGGTCGGCGAGTGCACCGCGGTGAGGGTGACCCAAGCCTTGTCGCGGCGGTGCAGGGCGATGGCGGCGCGGATATCGACGCTGCCCACTCCGTCGCCGTAAGTCATGCAGAAAGGTCCGTCACCGAGGTAGTCCCGGACCCGGCGCAGGCGCCCGCCCGTCATGGTCTCTTCGCCCGTGTCCACCAGCGTGACGCGCCAGGGCTCGGAGTAGTTCTGCAGGACCGTCATCTTGTTCTTGCGCATGTCGAAGGTGACGTCCGAGGTGTGCAGGAAGTAGTTGGCGAAGTACTCCTTGATCATGTAGCCCTTGTAGCCGAGGCAGATGATGAAGTCGTGGATGCCGTGGGCCGAGTAGAGCTTCATGATGTGCCAGAGTATGGGGCGTCCGCCTATCTCCACCATGGGCTTGGGGCGGACCGTGGTCTCCTCGGAGATCCGTGTCCCGAGGCCGCCGGCCAAAATGACTGCCTTCATGCGTCGGATTATAGCAATTGGCAAACTGGTATCATCTTCGCGGTGAAGCCAAGGATCTACGTGGATTTCGACGATGTGCTCTGCGAGACCGCCCAGGCTCTCATGGGGCTGCTGGAGCGCATGTTCCGCAAGAGCGTCCGGTTCGAGTCCATCCGGACCTTCGATCTGAGCCAGTCCTTCGGACTCGGGCCCGAAGAGCTGGCGTCCTTCATGGCCGCGGCGCACGCGCCGGAGATCATCGAGGCCATCGAGCCCATGGAGGGCGCGGCCGAGGCGCTCTCGCGCTGGGCCCGGAGCGGCGTCGAGGTCTGCATCGTGACCGGACGGCCGCCGGCGACCGAGCCGGCGTCGCGCCGGTGGCTGAAGGTCCATGAGATGCCCCACTCCAGCCTGATGTTCGTGGATAAGTACAGCCGCGCGTTCCCCCTGCACGCCGGTCCGGGAGCCGCGACCCTTGAGCAACTTGCAGGCATGGAGTTCAGTCTCGCGGTCGACGACGCGCCCATGATGCTCGACTTCCTCGCCAAGAGGATGGCGATGCCCGTGGTGATCTTCGACAGGCCTTGGAACGCGGACGTCAAGACCGGCGCGCGAGTCCGCAGGTGCCGGTCCTGGGGCGAGATCGCCTCGCTACCGGTCGCATCCCTCGGTCATCCTCGCGGCTAGCCGGTCCGAGGACTCGAGCTGCTCGTTCTCTTCGGACGCGAGCGCATCCCGGTAGCCCGTGTCGTAGAGTTCTTTGAGCCTCTTGTAGAATCCGTGGCGCGCGGAGAGGGAGCGGATGTCGGAGCCGGGGTTTCTCCGGAGTTCGGATGGCCTGAATCCCGGCTCGCGAAGCCGGCCGGCCCAGTAGCGGGCCCGGAGCTCCAGGGTGGAGGCCTGGAGCTGGTCCACGCGGCCCTCCCACCCCGCGCAATCGGGCTCCTCCTGGAACGGGTCCGGGACCAGGCGCACGATCGGGAACTCCTCGAGCCGGGGGGGCTGGATGTCCCAGGTCCAGTTGGACCCCAGCCCTTCGTCCTGCCATTCCTGCTTGACGACGGCAGTGGCGGCGCCTAAGATGCGCGCGGTCTCGGCGTCGATGAGTCGGGCGTGGACCTCCAGGAGTCCGGCCCCGATTGCGAAGAACGAGCCCGTGACGATGGCCTGCACGCCGAGGACGCGGCCAACCCGGCGGGTCTGGGAGGCGTCGATGACCCCGCGGCTGCCGAGCTCGAGCTCCTTGAACACCTGGTCCAGGAGCGTGCGCTCCACGACCTCGAGGCCGCGTCGGGAGACCATCCGGGAGACCAGGCGCTCGGAGATGGCCAGGCCTCCGGAGACCCGGCCGCCTCCAGAGGCCTGAAAAGGAAGCACCGCTACGCGTCTGTAGCCGGTGTCCAGGGCGGACCGCGAGAGTCCCTCGGCGAGCTTCTCGTACGGATCGGCGCAGGCCGGCCGAGGGGCCCCCATCAGGGCCGCGGTCAAGATTGCGCAAGGCCATGCAAGCCGGGTCGTGTCGCGCATGGGGCTGCCGATCGAGTCGGTTTCATCGGCAGCCCGGCGGGCCCTGCGGAAGGCTCCGTGGCTTTGCGCCGCCGGGTTCCCCCGGCTTTGCCCTGGACGATCCTTCACCCTCACTCTAACAGAGGTTCGGCCTCGGGTCAATTCACAGGCTTGTTGCGGGAAGTAACCCGATTGTTACAGCGGATCAGCGGTCCAGGCGGAGGTCCAGGACCAACCGGCTGTTCAGAGCCTGGGCGATCCTCTGAAGCGTCCCCAGGGTGATGTTGGCGTGGCGGTAGGTCTCGATATCCGAGACGACCTGCTGCGTCGTCTTGAGCCTGCGAGCCAGGTCTCCCTGGGTGATCCCCTGCTTTTTGCGGAGTTCGGCTATCCGGAGGGCGAGGCGGGCACGGATGTCCTCCTTCTCGTAGGCCTTCTTGAAGGAAGGGCTCTTGAGCTGGGCCTTGAGCCAGGATCCGAACGGCAGCCCTCTAGGCTTCATGGCATCTTCCCCTGCCGACCCTCGTCAGCCATTCGCTGCGGCACCACTTCGCTCTTTCGATCTCTTCCCATCCGACGCGGCGGGACTTCTTGAGGAATCCGTGGGTCGCGACGATGGCTCTCCCTTCGATGAAGTACAGGATCCTGATCTCCAGCCTCCCGAAGGACACGCGGAGCTCCCGGATCGGACCGTCCAGCACGTCCGCGTAGGGCCGCCCCAGGCCCGGACCTCGCTCCCGCAGGAGGCCCAGCCATGCTGCGGCCTTCGCCCGGGCCCTCTCCGGGAGTGATTCAAGGAAGTCTCCGGCCGGGCAGTCTCCCCGGGGACTCCGATGGAATTCGAGATGATAGGGGGAGGCATCAGCCATAGGATACATTATAAATCATGTAGTGTCAATAGCCCTGTCCAACATAGCCCTGTCCAACATAGCCCTGTCCGTCTCCTGGAGGTCTCCCTATCTACGCACGAGGGGGGGCGAAAAGTTCCATGGAACTTTCTGTGGGGTCGGCGCGTACTTGTGGTCCCGCTTCTTTGCCGTCGCCGTCGTTGTCGTTTCGCACCCCACCTCCTTCCACGGGCGACTGTGCCCGTAGAGTAGATGTCCTTCTTCCCGGGTAATCGCCGGATAAAAGAAGGACAAAATGAGAGAAGGTGGTTCGCTCCGGGGGGGTGGTCGTCCAAGGAAAGCCTGTGGGCCTACATCCGGCCTCCCGGAACTATAACCATTACCATTATTATGACAGGAATCTGGAAGATGTCCGGTAAAGGGGCGGCAAATACAGCCTTCTGACTCCGGCCTTCGGATTGGGCGCGGAATACAGTTATGCCGCCTATAGCGACAAAGACCACAATGTAACAAGCGCCGTTACAACCATCGACTCCAAGGTCTGGGCCCTGGAAGCCGTAGCCCGTTATGTCTTCCTGCCCGAGAAGCAATTCAACCCCTACTTCATAGGGGGAATTGGCGTCGGGCAAGTGAGCGCGAACGCCAAGAGCAGGCCCACCGCCACTTGGCCCGACCTCACCACAGGCACACGCACCAACTACTCAGGGAACGCCACGGGTCCGGCTTTCTCATTGGGCGCGGGATTTGACGGAAGCATCACGGATTCGGTCATTGCCGGTCTGGAGGTGCGCTGGAGAGATATCAACGCGCAGAAAACCTTCTCAGATCAGATTACACCCGGCCTCAAGGACCATATCAATTCGAGCACGGGCCTTATCGTCGCCGCCAAGATCGGCTTCAAGTTCGGGCACTGACGCGAGGGGGGCATCGCCTAAGCCCATCGAACAGGAGGAAGCGAATGAAATTGAAAAGTTTAAAGAATGATTACTCTGACGGGACGAATTCGCGGGCTCACACCGTGCGCGGTGACGTGGGTTACGGTGCCGAATTGGGGCCCCTCATGCTCGGGGGGCACATTAGCCCGAACTACTATTGGGACCACCAGCACCTGACCGCATCCGTAACAATAACAGCTGATATGTTCCTCTCGGCCCACCGTCCCTCTCTCCCGCGCTCCTGCCGATCCCATCGCATACGGCCCGCCATCTATTCTATCATCCCCAGGTGTTCTCAGGCCCAGCAGCCGGGAAGCATTCTCCTATGAGCTGGAGACTCGATTGACGACCCAGGTCGACGTCCTCAAACTGGTCGCCCAACGGCTGGAGCGGGCGGGGATCGCGTACATGGTCAGCGGCTCCGTGGCCCTCAATTTCTACGCCCGGCCCCGGATGACGCGCGACATCGACATCGTGGTGGAGCTGGGTCGCGGCGATTGGCGGCGCCTGTACCGTCTCTTCTCCGAGGACTTCTACGCGGACGAGGAGGATATCCGGGAGAGCGTCGAGCGGCGGGGGATCTTCAACGTCATCCATTCGGCAGGCGTGGTCAAAGTCGACTTCGTGGTCAGGAAGGAGACGCCCTACCGTCGAGAGGAATTCGGCCGGAGGCGGACCGTGGATCTTGAAGGCACTCCGCTCTCCGTCGTGGCCGCGGAGGACCTCCTTTTATCGAAACTCGACTGGGCCAAGGCGAGCCGTTCGGAGATGCAGCTCAAGGACGCCCGGAGCATCGTCGAATGCGTGCCGGGCATGGACTGGGACTACCTCCGACGATGGTCTCGCGAGCTCGGGATCGAAGGCATGCTCGAAGAGGTCCGTGGGGGAAAGCCGTGAACGACACCAGCCCCGGAGCGCAGAGGCGGTTCGACGAGGACCTCCTGGCTCTCTCCGGGATCGAGCGCCTCAAGCTCGGCTGCGCCATGTTCGATGACGCCAGGAGGCTGATGCTGGCCGGGATACGCGCGTCGGGAGTCCCCGCGGAGGGTCCCGTGATGCACGAGGCTCTCGTGAGGCGGCTCTACGGGGAGGAACTCGGTCCGGGACTCCTCGCCGCAATCATCGCTTTGCTCCGGCGCGGCTCCTAGACCGGCCCAAGCGATCTTCTATCAACGGCCGTAAGTCCCGCTTCGCTTTAGGCCGGATACCGGCAGCCTCGATCCCCCGTGGGCCCGGCTTATCGCATGCGGGCGGGGCTGAAAACCGCTATCATGTGGGCATGCACGGCTGGCTGGCGTCACTGCTGCTGATTCTGCCCCAACTCGCCGCAGCCCAATCCGCGGCGCCCGCATGGGTCCGCAAGCGCCCCGCGAGCGCGAAGCACTATATCGGCGTGGGCATGGCCCGCAGGATCGGGGCCGGGCCGACGCTGGGCGACGAGGCCAAGGGCCGGGCCCTGGCGGACCTCTCCTCCGAGATTATGGTGACCGTGTCGAGCGAGTTCATCGACCGGGTGGCGGAGAGGGCCGGGCTTTCCGAAGACGAGGTGCGTTCGGACATCCGCTCCACCACCGAGGCCCAACTCCAGGATTACGACACGGTCGATACGTGGAGCAGCGCGGACGAGTACTGGGTCTACCTGAGGATCAAGAAGAGCGACTACCAGAAGGCGCGGCTCAAGCGCAAGCAGGAGCGCTCCCTTTCCTCTCTCGACCTCTGGGAGAAGGGGCTCGGGAAGGAGGCGAGGGACGCGGCCGGCGCGCTGGCCCTCTACATCCAGGCCTTGTGCGGACTGCAGGAGTTCCTGGGGGAGAGCGTGGAGGTGGCGCGCGGGGGCTCGACCGTGCTCCTGACCAACGAGGTGACGAGCTCCCTTCAATCCCTTCTGGGCCGCCTCCAGCTCTCCACTACGGCCCCGAGGGCCAAGGCCGTGTCCGGCCGCGGTCTCGAGCTGGAGCTGCCTTTCACCGCCTCGGCAGGGAGCCTGCCCGTTTCCTGCGCCTTCATCCGAGGGCAGGGGACGGTCTCCGAAAGGGTGAGGACGGATGATTCCGGAGCGGGGTCCTGCCGGGTGCTGCGCATCGCCTCCGGCGAGAAGATGCAGACCGTGGAGGCCCGGCTGGACCTCCTTGGCCTGGTCTTAGACGAGCCGTCCAGGGTCGTGGACGGGATCCTAAGGAGGTTGCCCGTCCCCGCGGCCAGATTCGACCTGGAGGTCGCCGGTCTGCCGGTCTACGTCGACGCCTCGGAGACGAACCTGGGCAAGCGCGTGGATGTCCCCCAGCTTGTCCCGGCCTTGGGGGAGGCGCTCGCGGGGCTCGGCTTCTCGTCGGTGGATTCTCTCTCCAGGGCGGATATCGTGGTCGAGCTGCGGGCCGCGTCGCGCCCCGGAGGGGACTTCTACGGGATGCACATCGCGTACGTGGACGTCACGGTGACCGTGACGGACCGCGCCAAGGGCGAGGAGCTCTACAAGGGGACCCTGCAGGACGCGAAAGGCATGCATCCGGACGCCCGGAAAGCCGGGCTGAAGGCTTTCGAGAGCGCGTCGTCGTCGTTCAAGGCCGAGATACTGCCGGCGATGCTGGAAAGGCTCGGGCGCTGACTACCCTTCGAGTTTTCGCTGCACTTCGTCCCAGGCGCGCTCCACTCCCTTCTCGCGGCTCACCGGGTTGAACACCTCGAGGAAGCGCTCCAGCGCCCGGCCTCCGTCCACCTGGATCGAACGGTTGTGCTCCCGGCCATCGCGCAGGCACTGCTCCCACCGGAGCGGTTCCAGATCGAACTCCCGCCTGAAGCCCGCGTCCTCGCCCTTCGGCTCGAAGACGGCCACGAGACTGCCGTGCTCGATGGCGGCGAGGACGTAGCGTTCCACCGTGGGGTCGCTCAGGTCCATGACGCGGTGCAGGAAGTAGGGCTGGTCCGGGACATCGTAGAGGTTCAGCAGGACGCCCAGCAGCGCTCCTTGGGGCAGGCGGAACACGCGCACGGTCACCTCGTAGTTGACGTCGCGGAACCGCGAGGGCTGCACCGCCGAGATCTTCCAGGCTGGCCGGCCCTCGTCGAACTGCAGGGTCAGCGTCAGGGGCTTGGGCCCCTTGCCCTGCGCGAAGCAGAGCTTCGCGGGGGCACGCCCCATGGGGAGCCCGGGGTGGTACATGTCGAAGTAGAGCGAGGTCGTGTGTTCGCCCTCCTGGCACTCGAGGTCGAACTTGTCCACGATGCACTCCCCCGCGGGCCGGTGTCCGCTCGGCAGCGGGCAGCGTCCCGGGACCGAGGCGGCGCGGTGGTGCCGGAAGGGGTGGCCGTTGGGACAGCGCAGGCTGTCCAGGAATTCGCGCTCGCCCGCCTCTCCGTCGCAGGGGATGGGCTCCTGGGGGCTGTAGCCGTAGCCGGTCGGGCCGCCCCAGGGGCCGAACAGCTTGGACCACAGCGTCATGGGAGGCTCAGCCTCAGACGGATGCGCTCGTTATGGCGGTCGGGCAGGGTCAGGGCCCGCACGGCCAGCCCGCCGAACTGGGAGGCGCGGCTGAACCGGATGCTCCCCTCCTGGCGCGCGCGCTTGAGCGAGACGTCCATCTGCGCGATCTTCTTGACCTGGCCGAGGAGCGGTTCGTAGACGTAGAGAGGGAGTTCCACCACGGGGTAGTATTCGGCTCCGGCCCGGTACCGCGTCAGCGCCGAGGTCGTGCCCGGGTCGATGCTCACGTCCCTGGCGCCCCGGTGCACCGCGTCCTTGAATAGGGCGTTGAGCAGGCGCACGCTGATCGGCGACTTGTACTCGCCCGCCTCCTCGATGGCCGGGTCCACGACCGACAGGTAGCTCTCGAGGTCCAGCACTCCCAAGGGCGAGCGCAGCTCCCCGAGGATGTCGAGCAGGCCCTCGTAGTCCTCCCGGCTGGCGGACCGGAGTATCTCGGGCAGGCGGTTCTCCAGGGCGGATTGCGACAAGCCTTTTGACAGATCCCCCCAGGCGTTGCGTTCCGCCTCCACGAGTCTGGATATCTGCCGTGAGGAGCGGGTCAGGCGCTTGAATGTCTCGCGCAGCTGCGGGACCAGGCGCTTGGACTCGGCGCCAGCCGCGGGCAGAGAGGACATCCGGTTCTCCGCTTCTTCCACCCAGGCATGGAAGGGGCCGGTGAGGAAACGCTCCGCCCGCTTGGTCTGGAGGAGGATCTTCTCTCCCGTGTCCCGCTGGACCGCCTTTTCGAGCGAGCGGAGCATGTCCAGGGCCAAGCCCATGCCGGCGCGGATCTTGGCCGCGTCGGTCTCGGGCCTGCCGTGCGCCTGCTCTTCCCGGACGAAGAGGACTTCCTGCAGTTCGGGCGCGGCTTTGAGCAGCTTCTTCTCCGCTTCCTGGCAGGCGTCCCGCACCGCGGACTCCGAAGCCTGGGGTTCGGGTCTGAGCAGGAGCTCGGCGATGAGGAAGTCCTCGTCCAGGAACAGGAACTCGAACTCGCACGCGCCGGTCTTGACCGAGGCGGCCAGGGTCTCGATGCCCTTGCGCAGGCGCGGCTTCATGGGGGTAATCATACAAAACGGAGATTGAATTGAATCAGCCGTACCTACCCGGCAACTGTGGGCGCCCACAGTTGCCCCATCCCGAGGCCCTGATCCGGGGGGGTCTTTTTCCTTGAATAGACCGCCCCATCGGCCCATGCCGCAAGCCGGGAGCCCGGGTATCCTGTCATCAAGATGCTGGTCTCGTTGGTGTGCGCCCTTTTCGTACCCGCCCACGCGGCGGCCGTGCTCGTCGCGCCCCTGCCCGCGGCTCCGATCGTCGGCGTTCCGCTCGTGGGACCCGCGGTGACGCCGCTCGGCCCGTCGCTGAGCGGGCAGACGCTCCCTTCCCCGCTCATCTCCCCACGGCTCACACCGGTGCTGCGCGCTCCGCAGGCCGGTCCCATGACAGCCATCCCTCAGGTGCGGGGAGCTCCGGTGGCCCTTCCCCGCCCGGCGACTCCCGCGGAGCTCGACTTCGTCGCGAAAGCCTCCGCCGAGCTGGCGGTGCTGGCCGACGACATCGGCGCGGAGCAGGGGAAGAAGGGCGGCGCCATGACCGGACAGGACTTCCTGGACCTCATCGATGCGGGGTGCGCGCGCTACAACGACCTCTACGCGGGCAAGGCCCCGAGCCCGGAGGCGTTCAGGGTCGCGCGGGTGGTGCAGGAGCAGACCCTGCGCGTGGCCCGCGCGCTCCTGGACCCCAAGGCTCCGCTCATGGGCCAAGTCCGGCGGGTGCTCTCCGTGTGGAACGTGTTCAACCAGGAGATGGCCGCCGCAGCTTCCAAAGGCACCTTGGAGGCGATCGAAGAAGACGCCCGCCTCTTCGCCTCGCAGGTCGAGCAATCCGTCTAAAATCTGCTATCGTTTTCCAAGAACAAGGGGGCAAAATGGCTAGCGCACGCGCGCGTCACATCCTGGTGAAGACCCAGCAGGCCTGCGAGGACCTCAAGAAGCAGATCGAGGCCGGATCCGATTTCGGCGAGATGGCGAAGAAGCACTCCCTTTGCCCCTCGGGCAAGAAGGGCGGGGACCTCGGCACCTTCGGGCCCGGGGAGATGGTCAAGGAGTTCGATTCCGTCGTGTTCAAGGGCGAGCTGAATAAGGTCCACGGGCCCGTGAAGACCCAGTTCGGCTTCCACCTCATCCAGATCGTCGAAAGGAATCCGCAGGAGGTCCGCCATGCCGCTCTTCTCTGAACGCATCCGCCGCATCGATACGGAGAACGCTTTCAAGATCGGCCCCCATATCGTGAAGGTCGAGTCCATGGGGAAAAAGGTCGTGAGGCTCAACCTCGGCGAGCCGGATTTCCCGCTCCCGGCCTACATCGCCAGGGAGATCAAGCGGCAGGTGGACCTCGGCAACACCAAGTACTGCGACCCGCAGGGCATCCTGCCTCTGCGCAAGGCCCTGGCCAAGCACATCTCCGAGACCCGCGGCCTGCAGGTGGGCCCCGAGCGCGTGGTCATCTTCCCGGGCGGCAAGCCGTCCATCGGCCTGTGCCAGCACGCCTACTGCGACCCCGGCGACGAGGTCGTCTACCCGAGCCCCGGCTTCCCCATCTACGAGTCCTTCATCCGCTACGTGGACGCGGTGCCGGTGCCGCTCCATCTCAAGGAGGAACTCAACTTCTCCTTCACGGGCAAGGACCTGGAGAAGCTCATCACCAAGAAGACCAAGCTCATCTACCTCAACTTCCCGTCCAACCCGACCGGGGGCGTGGCGACCCGGGAGCAGCTCGAGGGCATCGCGGATGTCATCAAGCGCAAGTGCGGGCCGGATGTGAGGGTCTACTCGGACGAGATCTACGAGCACATCCTCTTCGACGGGTCCAAACACTTCTCCATCGCCAGCGTCCCGGGCATGGAGAGCCGGACCATCATCGCGAGCGGGCATTCCAAGTCCTTCTCCTGGACCGGCGGCCGCGTGGGCTACGCCGTGTTCCCGACCGCCGAGGAGGCGCTGGCCTTCAAGAACCTGAACATCAACTACTTCTCCTGCATCCCGCCCTACAACCAGGAGGCGGCGCGCGAGGCGTTCGAGAGCCCGGAGCGCGACGCGGAGATCGCCAAGATGGTCCGGACCTTCCAGGAGCGGCGCGACTTCGTGGTCAAGACGCTCAACTTGATCCCGGGCATCCGCTGCCAGATGCCCAAGGGCGCCTTCTACGTGTTCCCGAACATCGCGGGCGTGGTCGAGAGCCTGGGCGTGCTCGACGCCTACAAGAGCATGCCGCCGAAGGCGCGCAAGGCGACGACGCCCTCGACGCTTTTCCAGATGTTCATGCTCTACGAGTACGCCGTGGCCACCATGGACCGCAAGTCCTTCGGCAAGATCGGCACCGAGGGGATGCACTTCCTGCGCCTCTCCATCGCGAACAGCATGGACGAGCTCAAGGAGGGCGTCGAGAGGATCCGGAAGGCTTCCCAGGACAAGAAGGGCTTCGCCGCCTTCTTCAAGAAGGGCGAGAACCTGAGTTGAGGAGCATCATGGACGACTCCCAAAAGGCCGGTTTCTGGATCCGGTTCGCTGCGCACGCGTTGGACTTCTGGCTTTTCCTGCTCGGGACGGTCGTCGTCTTCTTCCTGGTCGGGGTGGTGGTCGGCTTCTTCGGCGCGGGGGCGGACCTGACCGGCATCCTGGGCACCTTGGGCCTGCTGGGGGTGTGGGCGGCGAACGCCTGCTACTACGTGCTGCTGACCCGGAGCGGGTCTCAGACCCTGGGCAAGCGCCTCATGCGCTTGAAGGTCGTGTCCATGGACGGGTCCGGGGTGGACGGCAGGCATGCCTTCTTCCGCTGGCTCGGCTACCATGTCTCCTACATCACCCTGGGCATCGGGTACTTCGTCTCCGCCTTCAGCCCGGAGAAGCGCGCCTTGCACGACCACATCGCCGGGACCCGGGTGGTGCGGATCGGCGACGCTCCGATCTGGCTGAGGTCCGTCGCCACGGTCATGGGGCTGCTGCTCTTCGTCGGCATTCCGGCGTCCTCGTTCCTGGCCGGGAAAGCGCAGCGGGCCGGGGTCGTCGCCGAGGAGCAGAGCGCCGAGGACATCGCTCGCGCGCGTCTGGACGCGATCCGGCAGGCGGTGAGCGCGTACCAGACGGACAAGGGGACGGCGCCAAAGGACCTGCGCCAGCCGGATTTCGTGGGAGACGGCGCCTACCTCGAAACGCTCCCCGAGCTGGCGCTGCCCTTCGGCGGCCATATCCCGAACCGGGACGTTTCGCTCGGCGGCTTCGCGGACGCGGTGGGGGACCCTTCCTTATGGACGGATTCCGGCGGCTGGGCCTATGACCCTGTCGCGGGCATGGTCTTCATCGACTGCACGCACATGGACTCCAAGGGCATGCAGGTCTACCGCTGGTGAGGCGCCTCCGGCAGGCTCCATAGGAGTATCTCGGCCGTCACTTCCGAGCCGGTGATGATGCGCCCGGCGGAGTCCAGATCGAAAGCTGAGAGCTGTTCCTTGGGCTCGGAGGCGGGGCGCAGGATCCCCGCCAGCCGGCCGGTCGCGGTCTCCCATAGGAGAAGGGCCGGCGCGTTGTGGCCGGTGATGAGGAACCGGCCGTCGCGGGTGGCTCTCATGCGGGAAACCCAGAACATGGAGCCGGCCCAGGTCGAACGGAACTCCCGCGTCGGGCGCCCGGAGTCCGAATCCACGTCCCAGGCCCTGGCGTGCCGGCCTCCCGTGAAGAGGGTCTTGTCATCCGGGCTCAAGGCGAGCGAGTTCATGGATTCGTGGGGCGTCGCATAGACCCGGTCGTAGCTCTGCCGGGCGACATCCCACCGCAGGGCAGTGCCGTCCATGCTGCCGGTATAGAGGTGGCGTCCGTCGCTGCTCACCGCGAGGGAGACTACGCGGTCCCGCTGGCCGGAGAACCTGGCGAGCCTTCCCCCCGTGTTCACGTCGATCAGGTAGGCGGCCCTGTCGTTGCCTCCCGTGAACAGGAGCCCCGGGTCCTTGGGATGGAATACGAGCGCGTGGGCTCCGACCCCGCGCAGGCGATCGCGGCGGGACGTTCCTGCGCGCGCGTCGATGAAATGGACGGAGTTGTCGTCCACGGCGACGGCCAGAAGAGTCCCATCGGCGTTGAGGGCGGAGGCCAGCACGGTCCGCCCGCGGAAGCCCTCGTAGGTCCACAGGGACTCCCCGGTCTTCGGATCCATCCGGCGCAGCAGGCCGTCGACCGAGGCGATGAAGGCGGAGCCGTCCGAGGCCCAGTGGGTCTGGACCACGCCCCGGGTATCCGTCGGGTCGGGCGTTCCCCGCGGATACGGATAGTCCAGCTCCGGGCCCAGCGGCCGGATCACGGCCAAGGAAGGCGCCGCCGGAGAGTCCGGGGTTCGCGCGCGGCCGTAGCCTCCGACGCCGGCGATGCGGCGCAAGACTTCGCGCACGCGGGGCCAGAACCGGTCATCCGAGGCCTTGAGCAGGCCGGCCGCGTACTGGAAAGCCGCCCACACGTCGATGGACCCGTCCCCGGTCTTGATGGCGGGCGAGAGCTTCCGGGCCGTGGCGGTCATGGCGTGGCGGGCGAGGTCCATGGAGTAGAGAGTCAACGCGCGCGGCTGGAGCTTCGGCAGATAGTCGCGCAGGAGGACGAGGCAGGCGCGCGTCAGCAGGAGGAACGCCCCGAACGCTCCAGGCGTGCTCATCGAGGTCCCTGAGTGGATGATGCCCGGCCCTCCGAGCTCCGGGACGAAGTCGCCCTTCTCAGGGATCGTCGCGGCCAGGACGTAGCGGCCCACCGTGGCCTCGTCCGGCTTGGCCGGGTAGTCCGGGTAATCGGCGGGGAGCATGGCCGTGGCCCAGCTCCCCGGGCCGGTGCCGGTGAAGTCCGTGGCGGCCCCGTCGGCGTCCGTGGCGCCGATGGTCTTGATGCGCTTGACCGCCTTCGGGAGCGTCCGCCGGCCCAGGACCAGGTCGGTGAGGTAGTAGGCGATGCCCGGCGTCGATAGGGTGTCGCTCATGTCGCCGCCGAGATTGCCGGCCGCGATGTCGTGGTGGACGCCCTCCGCCGCGGTCTCCATGAAAAGCTTGACCGGGACGTACTCCGGCGAGCCGGTCCAATGCCCCCAGGAGTTGGTGGTGGCGAGAGCCCCGTCCTCCACGGCCTGGTTGAGCAAGAGCGTCGCCTTGCCTTCGGAGATGCTGCCGTTGGGCGCGATGTTGTAGCTGCGGCCGCTGAAGTTGAAGATATCGACGCCCACCACCGTGCTCGCCGTATGGGTCCCGTGGTCCTCGTGGCTGGGGGTGTTCCATACGTTCTTCTCGAAGCGGCCCCGCAGGAAGGGATGGTCCGCGTAGACCCACGTGTCGAGGATGGCCCATGGGATGACGGGGTTCGCCGCGGCCACTCCGAGGATGAGGCTGTAGAACGTCTTGCGCAGCCACGCCAGGAGCCTCGCCAAGGGCGAGGACTCCCGCATCCGTTCCGGGGAGGGAGGCTGGGGTTCTCCCAGCACCTTCTTGAGCTCCGCCTGGAGCCGATCGGCCCCGGTGATGCGGGCCAGCCTCTTAAGGCTCGTGACCTGCGCCGGGTCCACGACAGGCTTGAACTGATCCGGGTCCGACGGCACCTCCGACGGCTTCTCCCGGATCCGGACCGTGAATCCCATGCCTTCGAGCGCGCGAGGCAGAGCCGCGTCCTCGCGGGCATCCAGGACCAGGGCGTTGATGCGCCGGACCGTTCCCACGAGCCTAGCCCCATGCTCCCGCATCAGCTCAGGGGGTATCCCGACCTGGCGGAGCTGGGTGTCCAGCTTGGCCATCACCTCGGCGGGAGCCATGCCGGAGGCCAGCAGGAGGTCCGCGTAGACATCCTCCGACACGGACCGTTCCGAGCCCGCGGCCGGCGTGAGGATGAGCTCCCTCCGGCTCTTCTGCCCGGTCTCTTTGTAGTCCGCGAAGGTGTCTTGGACCCGGGCCGGGGATCCCATATGGAATATGGCGGAGCGCCCCGATGTGGGCAGGAAGACCTCGCTGTCCGGGTCGCTCCCGGTCTCGGCCAAGCGGCGGTAGGCGGCGGCTTTGAGCTCATGGTCCAAGTCCCGGGCCTGTTCGTCCAAGAATCGCCCGCCGGTCAGGGCGATGGAGAACGGACGGAGCCCGACGCTTTGCAACTCCATGCCCAGGTTCCCGAGCGGGGCGGCCGGCACGCCGAAGATTTTATCGACCTCGAGTCCTTCCGGATGCTCCAAGTGGCCGTAGCCCGCCAGGATCAGGACCTTCTCGCCCGGAGCCAGACTCTGCTTGAGCCGGTCGGCCATGAACTTGTTGCGGCGGGTCATGGCCACTTCGGCCACCGCTTCGTTGAGGCCGGGGATGCGCCGATAGTCCGCTTGGGAGATGAAGCGCATCATGGCTTCCGGGTCGCTCAGCAGCGTCTGCGGAATGCCGGGGTGGCGGGAGGCGATCTCGACGATCTCCTCGTACCACTCCAGGTAGGGTCTTTGCAGCGCGACGATGCCCATGCCCGCGGACCTGGCGGACTCGTAAAGACTTTGGATCTGCTCGCGGCGGTAGTCGAAGAACGCGTCCTCCGGGATATCGTCACTTCTGCCCTCGAGATAATCCCGAAGCCCCTGCTCGGCGGAGAGCTCCAGGTTCTCGAAAGCGAGCTGGGTGACGCCCGACTCTTTGAGCTGCGGCAGGTTGGCGGCGAGCCAATCGAGTGCCGAGAGGGAGAAGTGGTTCTCTCCCCAGAGCAGTGCGTCCGACTGGCGCAGTATTTCCTTGAGAGGGACCTGCGTCTGCCCTTGAAGCGTCGGGGTCGGGAGCGTGGGCCTGGGGGCGAGCCTGACGTCCAGGGATCCGGGCGCGAGGAGCGGGGACATCTGCGGCCCCGAGAGGCCGCCGAGGGGGCCGAGAGCGGGGGCGGGCGCGACCGGGCCCGTCTGCGCGGGGACAGTCTTGAGGACGGCCCCGGCCGCGGGGCCCGCTGGGAGCAGCGCGAGGACAACGGCGAGGGCCACGCTCAGTGGTTTCATGGGCACCATTATGCGCAGAGTCCTCGCAGCGCGGCAACGATCCAAGGTCCTGGAGCAGCCGCGTCAATCGCACCGTCTGGAATTAGGCAGGTCTGCCCGGGGGCTGTCCCATCCTGCGTTTGACCTCTCCCGACCGGATGCCGTAGAATCTACATGTACGGCACCTTCCGATCGCGTGATACCCACCCTCCCGGCCGTGGAAGAGACCCTCGAACGCGTGCGCGCCCGCATGGGACGGCGCGCGGCCGGCCTGGGCAGCCGCATCGGAGACCCGCTCTCAGCCCACGTGGCCAGGCCGGGCAAGATGCTCAGGGCCCGCTATGCTCTGCTCCTCGGGGCGGCCCTGGACGCGGCACCCGAGGTCTCCGAGCGTACGGCCTGCGTGGCCGAGCTGGTCCACAACGCCTCGCTCCTGCACGACGACTGCATCGACAACGGCACGCTGCGGCGAGGGGCGCCCACGCCTAACGCGGAGTTCGGGGACAAGTCCGGCGTGCTCCTCGGCAACTTGGCCTTCACCGAGGCCATGGACGAGGCGTTCGACTTGCCGCCCGGCGCAGCCCGGGCCCTGGCGGCGGCGGTGCGCGAGATGGCGGCGGGCGCCCTACAGGAGGAGTTCCTGCGCGGAAGCCTCAACGTGTCGGCGGAAGGGTATTTCGGGCTCGCGGCCAGGAAGACGGGCTCTCTTTTCGAGTGGATCGGGCTGGCCTTGGCCGGAGGGGCGGCGCAGCGACGGCTCGGGAGGTCCGCCGGGATCCTCCTGCAGATCGTGGACGACGTGCATGATTTCACCCTGGACTCGGACCGGGCCGGCAAGGACGCGGGCCAGGATTTCGCCAACGGCCGGCTCACCCTGCCGTGCATCCTGGCGCTGGACGACGAGGGCTCTCGCGGGCGGTTCCTGGAGGCATGGTCCCGCCGCGGCTCTCCGGGCGCGTTCGAGGATGCGCGCCGGCTTCTGCAGGAAGGGGGATATCTGGAACAGGCCAGCGGCAAGGCGAGGGAAGTCTACGAGCGCATGCTGCCGTGGGTCCCGGAGAAGGCTGGATCCATGCGCGAGTTCCTCCGGCAGATGCTCGAGCGGGAGTTCTGATGAACCAGTATCAGCGTCTCATCCTGCGCTCGAAGATGGAGTGGGTCGTGGAGCGTGAAGGCTGCGACCCATCGGATGACGGCCCCGAGAGGGGGGAGGTCCGCGATATGAGATTGGCGCCTCATGTGAAGTTCCGGGAGGAGAAGTTCGGGGGAGTGCTCTTCGAGACCCGTTCCGAAAGGGTCTTCACCCTGACCCGGACCGGCGTGGCCGTGGTGCGCGAGATCGTCGCCGGCGCGGACAGCCGGACCCTGGTGGAGAAGCTGAAGTCGCGCTACAAGGACCCGGAAGGCAAGCTGCAGAAAGACGCGGAGTCCTTGATCGCCGAACTCAAGGACAAGGGGCTTATCGTTGATTGAACTCTCCGCTCCGCTCTACATAGCCTGGCAGCTCACCAACGAGTGCAACCTGGCGTGCCTGCACTGCATCGAGGGTTCGGGCCCGGGCCGAGCCTTCCCCGATGAGATGGGGCGCGAGGAGTGTCTGCGCGTCGCGGCCGAGATGGTCCGGGAGTCGGTTCCCTACGTGGCGTTATCGGGCGGGGAGCCCATGACCCATCCGGCGTTCTTTGATTTGGCGGGGGCGCTTTGCGCGGGCGGGGCTGCGGTGAAGGTGGAGACGAACGGCCATTTCCTGACGCCGGAGGCCTGCGGACGCCTGGCCCGCATGGGGGTGCATTCGGCTCAGGTCAGCCTGGACGGCGTCTCGGAGGATGCCTACCGGAAGCTCAGGCCGCGGGGCAGACTCGAGACCGTGCTGGCGGGCCTCCGGGGCCTGCGTTCCGCGGGAGTCCCGTTCGAGGTCAACTTCTGCCCCACGCGCTTCAACGTCGGGGAGATCGCCGAGACCATCGACCTGGCCCGCGAGCTCGGCGCGGGAGGGTTCTACACCGGCCGGACCATGTACACGGGCAACGCGGTCGCGGCGTGGGACCGCATCGCGCCGAGCGAGGAGCAGTATCGGGAGTTCTTCCGCGTCGTGCAGGGGAAGTCCCGCGAGTACAAGGGGCGCATGCGCGTACGCTACCACGAGCTGGGCCTTCTGGAGGAGCTCCGCTACCGGCTGCGCAATCCCGCGGCCCTCTTCATCGTGCTGCCTAACGGGCTGGTCAAACTCATCAACGCGCTGCCGTTCGTGTGCGGGGACCTTCGCCGCGAGAGCCTGCGCGAGGTCTGGGCGAAGTTCCAGCGGTCGTGGGAGCTTCCCCAGGTGAACGCATTCGTGGAGGAGATGGGGCGCAGGCCGGAGCTGACATCGGAGCTGCACGATTGGGTGGCCCTGTCCGCATGACGCGGCTGCTGAACCTGGTCCGCTACCGTTTCTTCCTCTACGCCGGGCTGCTGCCCTACCTGCTGGGAGCGGCGTGGGCTTACGGGATGGAAGGGGTGTTCCATCCGGACCTCTTCTGGCTCGGATTCTTCGGCATCCTGCTTTCCGTGGTGGGCGTGGAGGCGTTCAACGAGTACTTCGATTCCCGGATGGGCACGGACCGGGTCTTCGAGCCGGAAGACGTTCCTCCGATGCCGTTCGCGGTGCTCTGGCTCGGCCTGGCGTCGTTCGCCGGTGCGGCCGCGATCGGCTTACGCCTGGCCGGGCTCTGCGGCTGGCCCGTGCTGCTCTACGCCGGCTTGGGCGGGATCGCCGCCGCCTTCTACGTCGGCCCGCCCATCCGCTGGGTCTATCGGGGATGGGGCGAGGCCATGATCGCCTTGTCCTACGGCCCGTGGATGACCCTGGGGAGCTTGTATCTGCATGCGCGCGCCTTCTCTTGGGGCGCCTTGGCCGCCTCGCTCGTCCCGGGGCTGCTCATCGCCGCGCTGGCGGTGGTCAACGAGATCCCGGACTATCATCAGGACCGGCTCGTGGGCAAGCGCAACTGGGTCGTCCGCCTGGGCAGGCGCGCGGGCGTGCGGCTCTACCTGGCCCTGGCCGCGGCCGGGCTCGCGGTCCCCGCGCTGGGCGCTCTCGCGGGCCTGTTTCCGCCGGCCGCGCTCCTCTCTCTCGGGGCCCTGCCTCTTCTCGTCCACAGCGGACGCGTGGCCCGGCGCACCTACGAGGTCCCCAGGGAGTTCGTCCCCGCGGTCCGCTCCATCGTCCTCTGCTACGCGGCGGCTACGGGGACTTTCTCCTTGGCCCTCGCCCTGGGAGGGATGCGGTGATCGACCGTCTCCAGGCTCCCCTGTGCGTGTGCTGGCAGCTCACCCGGACCTGCAACCTCTCCTGCGTGCATTGCTGCAACAGCTGCGGGCCGGACGGGACCTGGCCCGGCGAGTTGGGGCGCGAGGAGGCCCTGCGGATCTCCCGCGCCCTCGTGGAGAGCCGCGTCCCCTACGTCATGCTCTGCGGCGGGGAGCCGCTGGTCGTGGACCATTTCCTGGATGTGGCGGAAGCGCTCGGCAACGGAGGGGTGGAACTCAAGATCGAGAGCAACGGCCAGCGGCTGGGAGACTCCATCGCCTGAGGCTGGCGCGCCTCCCCGTGCGCTCCATACAGATCAGCCTGGACGCGGACACGCAGGAGGTCTATGCGCGCCAGCGTCCCGGAGGCTCGCTCGATAAGGCGCACGCGGCCTGCCGGGCGGTGCGCAATGCCAGGATCGCCCTGGAGGTCGCGTTCGCCCCGTCCCGCATCAACATCCGCCAGGCGGAGGCGGTCATCGACCGCGCCGCTTCCCTCGGGGCCTTCCGCTTCAACACCGGCGCGCTCATGCGGCTCGGCCGCGCCGACCCCTCATGGGTCAGGCTCGAGCCGTCCCAGGAGGAGTACCGCCTCTTCCGGGCGCTCTTGGAGCGCAAGAGGGCCGAGCTCGCAGGACGCATGGAACTTTGCTATCTTCCCTTCACGCTGCAGGAGGGGCTGGAGGAGAGCCTGTGCTCGCCTCCAGCCACGCTCCTGATGCTGCCGGACGGACGCGTGAAGGTCAGCGGCCCCTTGCCGTTCGTATGCGCGGACCTGCGCACGCAGAGCCTGCCCGAGGCTTGGGAAGCCTACCGGCGTGCTTGGAAGCATCCGGTCCTCGTCAGGAAGGCGGGGGATGTCCTGGCCGGGAAATGGCCTTTGGGCAGGAGCGAGGAATTGACGGTTTTGGCCGGCTGACGCCGGGATAGGAGAAGTCATGAACGAGCAGACGACAGCGAATGTGACGGCTGAGGAGCTCGTCTGGGAAACGCCCGTGCTCGAGGAAGTGACCGAGCGGGTGATGGCCCAGCCCTACATTCGCTTCACGTGAGCGCTGGGAGGGGGGCCTGCGAATACCAGGCCCCCCTCTTCATCGCCTGGCAGCTGACCAACCGCTGCTCCTGCCTTTGCGTCCATTGTTGCGAGGAGTCCGGCCCGGAAAAGGCGTGGCCGGACGAGCTCTCGAAAGAAGAATCCTTGAGGATCGCGGCTGAGATCGCCGGTTCGGACATCCCGTACGTGGTGTTCGGGGGGGGCGAGCCTCTCCTTGCCCCGCATTGCTGGGACCTTTTCGAGAGGCTCTCTTCGGCGGGCGTGGGACTGAAGCTGGAGACCGACGGCTCGCGCGTGGACGCGCAGAGGCTGGCGTCCCTCCAGGTCCGCTGCGTCCAGATCTCGGTCGACGGCGCGAAGGCTCCGACCCATGAGCGGATCCGGCCAGGCGGAACCTTCGCCTCCGCCGTCTCGGCCATCGAGGGGCTTGTCCGAGCGGGAGTCCCGGTCGAGTGGGTGTTCACCCCGACGCGTTGGAACCTCTCCGAGGCCCTGGACGCCTACAGACTGGCGTCCAAGCTCGGCTGCCGCGCCTTCATCATCGGTCCCCTGATGCGCCTAGGCCGCGCAGCGGCCGCGTGGGACGAGCTCGCTCCACATCAGGAGGAGTGGAACGACTGCTTGTCGACGCTGAAGCGGGAGAAGGACGGGACCAGGCTGTCGGTCTACCCTTGGGACATCCGGGAGGAGATGCGCCGCCGGCTGGAGAGCCCCCAAGCCATGCTGCTCATCGTGCCGAACGGCAAGGTGAAACTACTCAACGCGCTCCCGTTCGCTCCGGCGGACCTGAGGACCACGTCCGTGAAGGACGCTTGGGAGGCTTACAAGAAAGCCTGGAGGTCCGAGGCTGTGGCGGACTTTATCCGACGAGCCCAGGCAGACGCTTCGCTGCTGCGCCACGCGAACGAGACTTGGCCGGTGGGTGGCTAGCCCGATATCCAAGGACCGGGTCAGAAGGCCTGCGAGCCGCGATATTCTTGAAAAATCTGGAGGCAAAAACGAGAAAGGTTTTTATATCACGACGTTATTCGAGATCCAATGATGGCGCCATCATTGGAAATGAAAAGATGTCGGTATCGCAAGGCTAATCCGCTCGCGAGGTCCGGATTTATCCGTTGCTGTTGCTCTGCCGCTCCTAACGGCTGTCGCGGCCCTGCTGCTGCTCCTCGCGCTCTTCCTCGTCCTTGCGTCTCTGCTCTTCCTTGCGCCGGTCGTTGTCCACCGAGGTCTTGAACGCCGCGATCATGACCAACAGCCGCGGGTCCACGGACTCGGAATCGTAGATCCTGACGTCCCAGCGGTCCGTCAAGCGGAAGAGGTTCTCGGCGAAGCCCCTGCGCAGCTCGGCCACGATCCTGCCCGAAGTGTCCCGGAGCAGGATCTGGGTGGATAGGACCTCCACCTTCTCCGAAGTGGCGACCACGTTGTCTCGCGCGTCGAGTATCCTGTAGTGGGTGTAGACCTTGAGGAGGGACTTGATGATGTCTTCCTTGATGGTCCCGATCTTGCGGCCTTCGCCGTCCTCCACGATCACGGTGGAGCCCAGGGCGAAGAACTTGGCCCTGGCATGGGCGAGCTTCTTGCCTTCGCCGTCGGTGTAGGTGAAGGACTTGGTCAGGCTGATGAGATGCTCCGAGATCCTGCCGAAGCGCTTGCCCTCGGCGTCTTTCAGGTCGAAGGAGTCGGTCAGAGAGAAGAAGCGCTCGCGGATGCTGAAGCTCTGGGGGATCTTCGGGACCTCCTGCGCCGCGACCTGGAGCTTGACCGCCTCCATGGAGGGGAGCTCGGGGAGTCCGCTCGCCTGCGCGAGAGATAGAAATGCCGATAGAAGGATGATGTTCATGGCGAGATGATAGGGAATTCCCGCATCCGGCGGAGGAACGGAGGTCCTATTTCGACTCCGGAATTCGGCCCAGCCTTGATTAGATATAATGGCTCCGCATGGAAACGGATTTCGCCCCGGCCGAGCGCCTCGACGGCGCCGTCGTCCGGAAGCAGCACGAGCAGCTCTCCGGCGTCCCGATGCTCCGCCAGTTCATGGATGCCGTGCCCACCCTGGTGGTGGTGATGAACCGGCGCAGGCAGATCGTGTTCTACAACCGGGCCGTGGCCGAGACGTTCGGCTCCGAGCAAGCCATCGGCCTGCGCCCTGGGGAACTCATGGGCTGCGTCCATTCCGATGAGACCCCGGGCGGCTGCGGCACCACGCGCTTCTGCGGCGTATGCGGGGCGGTGAGGGCCACGCTCGAGGCCATCGAAGGCAATCGGAGCGTGGAGGAGTGCCGCATCGTGACCCAGGACCCGGCCAAGGTCTACGAGCTGCGGGTCTGGGCCACCCCGTTCGAGCACCAAGGGGAGCGCTATGTCGTCTTCTCGCTCCTGGATATCTCGCACGAGAAGCGCCGGGCCAAGCTGGAGAGGATATTCTTCCACGACGTGCTCAACACGGCCGGCGGGGTGCGCGGGCTCGCTGAGATCGTGGCCGAGGCCAGCCCAGAGGAGGCCGAGACCTGCAGGAAGATGCTTCTCATCGCCGCTGACCGGCTCATCGAGGAAATAGAATCGCAGCGCGATCTCACGGCCGCCGAGCGCGGGGAGCTTGTGCCGAAGCCGGTCCGCATCGCGTCCAAGGAGTTCCTCGAGGACCTGGCCGGTCTCTACCGAAGCCACGAGATCGCTCGCGGCAAATCCATCGGGCTGGACCCCGGCTCTGAGGACGTCCAGTTCTCCACGGACCGCACCCTGCTTTCCCGCGTGCTGGGCAACATGCTCAAGAACGCTCTTGAAGCCTCCCCTGCCGTCAAGGCCGGGTGCCGCAAGGACGGCGACGGGCTGGTGTTCTGGGTGAACAATCCCGCGGTCATGTCCGAGGAATCGAAGCTGCAGGTGTTCATGAGGTCCTATTCCACCAAGGGCGCGGACCGGGGCCTGGGCACCTACAGCATGAAGCTCATCACCGAGCGCTATCTCAAGGGACGGGTGACCTTCGAGTCCACGGCGGAGAAAGGCACGACCTTCTTCGCGCGTATCCCCGCGTGATCGCCCTGCTCCTGGCCGCGGCCGCGCATGCGTCCAACGCCTTTCCTGAGGGGACGCAGCACAGCGACGGCTCCGCCGTCGCTGTCTCCACGCCCGCGGTCTGCACGTACCGCTACACGGTCTGGAATGCCAAGCTCCGGCGTTCGACGCGCAGCGGGGAGGTGAAGAAGTCCTACTCCGAGCTCGCCTCGGATGAGACAGGCCCTTTGGGCTGCACCCTCTGCCGGGAGGACCAGCAGGAGGTCGAGCTCTCCAACGGGGTCCGGTTCATGGTTTGCGCCAAAGCCGCTGAAGCCGTACGCTCGGCCCTGGAGAAGGCCATCCGTTCGGGCCAGAAGGTGGAAACGGTCATGGGATACCGCGTCCAGAAGAGCAAAGGCCCCCTCGACAAAAAGGGCGAGCGCACCCAGTGGTCTTTCCATTCCTTCGGGGTCGCCGTGGACCTCAACGAGGGTCACAACGGGCTCTATGACCGGTGCGTGCGCTGGGGCCCGGGATGCCGGCTCATCAAGGGCGGAAGACACAAGGATGAAGACCCTCTTTCCATCAAGCCGACGGACCCGGTCGTCTCCGCAATGAAAGAGGCCGGCTTCCTTTGGGGCGGGACTATCGAGGGCAGGCAGAAGGATTTCATGCATTTCTCACCTTCCGGGTACTAGGCCGCTCAAGGACCGACCAAGGGCTGTCCTCGCCTTTTAAGAAGCCTTGATTTTAAAGCCTTTTTCGCTTGTTCGACTCTTTCGTGGAACTCGGCTCCGGATTCCTCCAAAATGAAGGCAGGAGGTGCCGAGCCATGAACACCGACAGAGCGCGCGACCCAGGGGACCCGTTCTTTTCCCAGGCACGGAACCCGTTGAAGAAGGATGAGCGCGAGGAGCGCCGGGAGCGCAAGGGTGCGGGTGTCCCTTTATACGCCGGCTCCGGATCCTCCGGCGTGCTCGGACTCGGCAGGGGCGCGGCTGTGATCGGCGCGCGTTCGTGGTGGACGCTCCTGGGCCCGACGCGGCTTGCCGCGCTCCTGTCCGCCGCCTTCGGCGGAGAGGGCTCGCTCCTGGGCAGCTTCTTCGCCTCTAGACTCGGCGCCGCGCTCGTGGCAGCGGGGATGCTGGCTGGAGTCTGCACGCTGGCATGGCTCGGGGTCCGGTTGGCGGAAGGGTGGCGGCAGACTCCTCCCAGCCAGGAGAACAGCATGACCGCATTCCTGCCCGCTCCCACGAACGGGCTGCTCATCGACAAGCCGAAGAACCGCTCTCTGGATTATCTGATATCCGCGAACAAAGGGGAGATCGATTGGGACCGGTCCGAGGGCAAGGCCCGGGAGGAGGCCGCGCCGGTGGATCCGTCCATGAAGGTAAAGGACGTGGACGAGGGGAAGCCGGCTGACGGCCAGACGGAGGTCAAATCCCCGGATTGGGAGACCCTGCTGGCCCAGGCGCAGAAGAACAGCGGGATGGACAAGGACGCGTTCTTCAAGAAGTTCACTCAATCCACGCTCTGGGCCAACGGAGGCGGAGGCGTCCAGGGAGAGAAGCTGCGGGACGGGCTGGCCGGTTTCACCAAGACTCAGACCTTCAGCAATCTGGGTCTGACGAAGACGGTCAAGCCTCTCTCCAACCGCCTCCTTTCGAGCCGGGGCGTCCGGTCGGTCAGCACCCGCAACGCGCGGTCCAGCCGGGCCATGGGCCAGCTCAAGTTCGCCAAGAGGCTCTCGAACCAGGCGAGCAATTCCTATGACGACACCAAGACCAAGCAGTACGCCACGGACGCGTTCGATCAAGGGAAGACGATCAGCTCGGACGGGACCGTATCCATCGGCGACGAGGGGATCACGACCCCGTTGGGGGAGGGCGCTTCCGGGGTGACCGAGAGCGAGGACACCGACGATGTGCCGAGCACGGGCGATGGGACGAACTCGACCCCGTACCAGAGCAGCGTCGACCAAGCCAAGTCCGACACGGGCAGCGCCGCGTCCCTGAAGATGCTCGGCACCATGCTCATCGTCATGGGCGTGGCGCTGGCCGCCGTGGGCATGGCGCTCATGAGCAATCCGTTCACCGTCGCGATCGGCGCGGCGATACTCGCGATCGGCGTCGCTCTCGTCGCCGCGGGAGTCGCCTGCCTGATGATGGGCCAGCAGAAGGCCAATGATGCCAAGGGCCAGGGTCAGGAGATATCGGATCAATACGGTCAGCAGGACCAGGGGGATGTCGTGGACGAGTGTTCTTCCGAGGCCATCGCGGACGGGACCGCTCCGGACAGCTGCAGCAGCGCGCAGTCCGACGAGGCCGGGGAGAAGGCCGCCAGCAATGATGCCGGCGAGGCGACGGAGACCGAGAGTAAGGCCGCCTATACGGAATAGGATGTTTTATAGAATCATGCGGGACGGACATGAAACTGACGCTCAGGCTGGCGGCCGTGCTCTGCCCCTTGTCCATGGCGCTGCTCCTCGCCGCGGCCCTCCTCCCGCAGCCGGAGGCTTGGGCGGCGCGCCGTATCATCCAGGCCTGTCTCGCGGGAGCCGGTTTCGGAGCCGTGCTGTCCGTCGGACTCGCCGTGTATTTTCTCTCGCGCTTGCAGAAACTCTCCGAGACCGCCCGGAGAGTGGCCCAAGGGGATCTCGAGTACCGCGTCCCGGAGGAGGGGCGCGACGAATTCGACGAGCTTTCCGGCTACTTCAACCGCATGATGAAGCCCCTCGAGGACCTCGAGGGGCTGCAGGACCGGTTCATGGAGAAGATCACCCACGACCTGCGCAACCCCGTGACCGCGGTGCTCACGCAGGCGGACGTGCTCGTGGAGGGCTACAAGGGCCCGCTCAACCCGAAACAGAAGGAGGCCGCGCTCTCCATCTCGCGCAGCGCGCGGACGCTCGCGGAGTCCATCGACAACATCCTCGATGTGACGCGCCTGGAGACGGGACGCATCCCGTTGAATCCATCCGAGTTGGAGCTCGACACCGAGATTTCCGCGGTCCTCGGCAGGATGCGCCCGCGGGCCGAGGGATGGGGCGTCTCGCTGGAGCATTCGGTGGCTGAAGGCGCCGAGCTGGCGAACGCGGATGCGGAGGCTTTCCGCCGGATCCTGGCCAATCTCGTCTCCAACGCGCTCAAGTTCACCCCTTCCGGGGGGGGCGTTTCAGTGAAGGCCGAAGCGGGGAAGGACGGGGGTGTCGTCGTCTGCGTGCGGGACAACGGGGTCGGCATCCCGCAGGACCGGATGCCGAGGCTCTTCGAGAAGTTCTACCAGGTCCCGGAGACTCGCCACAAGGTCCGCCACTCCCCGGGGTCGGGCCTGGGGCTGTTCATATGCAAGAAGCTCGTGGAGGCTCACGGCGGCAGGATCTGGGTCGAGAGCGAGCTGTTCAGGGGGGCCAGCTTCCGCTTCACGCTTCCGGCCCGCGCTAAGGCAGGAACCGATACCCCTTCCCAGGCACAGCCTGGATCTTGACCGCCAGCTCGCGCGGGAGCTTCCTGCGCAGGTTGGTCAGATGCGTGTCCACCAGGTGATCCACCGCGACGGTGTGCCACAGCGTGGAGAGTATCTGTTTGCGGCTGAGCACCTGGGGCTGGTGCTTCACGAGGAAGTACAGGAGCTCGTACTCCTTGCACGTCAGGTAGGGGATCAGCTTCCCCTTGAACCGGACCAGGCGTGCGCGGAGGTCGATCTCGCAGCCCCCGGCCAGCAGCACATCCCCCTCGTCCTTGTCGTACCCTAGGCGCCGCAGCAGGGCCTCCACCCACAGGGAGAGCTCCTTCGGGGCGACGGGCTTGGTCAGGTACTGGTCGGCTCCCGCCTTGAAGCCCGCGAGCTTCGTGTCGAACCCGCTCTGGGCCGTGAACATGATGACCGGCGTCGAGCCGAGCGACTCGTGGTCCCTGAGCTTCTGGCAGAAGTCCAGCCCGCTGCCGTCGGGAAGCCCCAGATCCAGGATGACGAGGTCCGGCTTCTGCGTGGTGAAGAGGTGCCAGCCGGTGCTGAGGAGGTCCGTGGGCAGGACTTCGTAGCCGTTGGCGATGAGCATGGACTCGATGCCGGAGCGGGTCTCCGCATCGTCCTCGATGAGCAGGATCCGTCTGCTTTCCTGGGCCATGGCTATCTCGGCGGGAGGGGGGGCTGGGGCAGGGGCTGTCCCTGCTCCGGGTTGGGCGGTATGGGCAGGGGGAGGGGCGGCCTCGGGCCCTGGAGCCTCGCGCGCGGGTCGATCGGCCTGCCGGCGCCCGTCTCGGGGATGGGAGCGAACTCCACCATGCGCCCTCCTGCCGGGCCGGGGGCGAGTTTCGGCGGACGCCCCGCGGAGTCCTGCTCGATCCTGACCCCGGAATCGGGCGATTTTCCGGATGCCTCCGGGCGTTCGACGATGCCCGATCCCGCCATCCCGGTCTCCGTGCCCGCTCCAGGGTCCGCGTAGCGGCCGGCCGAGGCGTCCGGGGACCGGATCATCTCCAAACCGGAGACCGTCTGCCGTTTTTGCCGTTCCCGGCGGGGATGCGGGGTCGATTCCGCGGCCTTGCCCTCCTCCAGGGCCCGCAGGGGGGCCCGCAGCGCGGGCTCGATGGAGAGGCCCTCCGCCATGCGTCTGAACTCCGGGTCTTGGCCGTAGCGGTCGAGGAGGGCCAAAAACGGCCTCGACCCGCGGAGCGTCTCGACGAAACGATCGATGTCGTCGGTCCGTTCGAACTCGGACCAGGCGGTGCGGAGTTCCTCGGACATGAGGAATTTCCTGGCGAACTCCACCGCGACCGGTGAGCCGCTCCTTTCTCTGAAGAGGGAGAGGAGCTCCTCGTATCGTCTCCTCCTCGCGGTCGGCGCTCCAGGCCCGTCGTCCGGCGTCCGGCCATGCCCCAGCAGCGCGGCGAGCCGGCTCAAGGGCCCGCGGCCGGAGGAGCGATGGAGCAATTCGATGCCGGCGGCCGAGCCCAGGGCCAGCAGGCCTATGAGCAGGACGAACGCGAGTTTCTTCCGGGACTGTTCCAGCGGGTTCCAGCGGTCCATCGGATTTTCCAAGTATAACCCTGCTTTTCAGGATAGTCAAATCGCCGAGAAATAGGTTATGCTTCCTTAAGGGAAAATCCAGGGGGGAGGCCCCATGATCGACCTCGTCAAGAACTACTCCATCACGTCGAGACGGCTGAAGGCCAGCGCCATCCGGGAGCTCCTGAAGCTCACGGAGCGCAAGGAGATCATCTCCTTCGCCGGCGGGCTCCCCTCCCCGGACAGCTTCCCCCTCGAGGCGATCCAGGAGATCAGTCAGAAGGTGCTCAAGGAGCGCGGGACCGCCGCGCTCCAGTACGGCACCACCGAGGGCGTCACCGAGCTCCGCGAGGAGCTCGTCAAGCTGATGGCCGAGGACGGCATCGAGGTGGGGATGGAGAACATCCTGGTGACCACCTCCTCCCAGCAGGGGCTCGACCTGGTGGGCCGCATCTTCATCGACCCCACGGACCCCATCCTGGTGGAGCTGCCGTCCTACCTCGGGGGCCTGCAGGCCTTCTCGGTCTACGGGGCCAGCTTCATCGGCGTGCGCTGCGACGACCAGGGCATGATCATGGCGGACCTGGCCAGCCGGCTTAAGGCCCTGCGCTACAGCGAGGAGCACTACAAGTTCATCTACACGGTCCCCGATTTTCAGAACCCGTCCGGCATCACGTGGAGCGCGCAGAGGCGCCAGCAGCTCATCGAGCTGGCCAACAAGTTCCACGTCCTGGTCATCGACGACTCGCCCTACCGGGAGCTCCGCTACGAAGGAGAGAGGCCCCCGTCTCTGCACAGCCTGGACCGTCAGAACACCGTCGTGACCCTTCGTACGTTCTCGAAGATATTCGCCCCCGGGTTCCGGCTCGGCTGGGTCGTGGGACATAAGAACGTCATCAGCAAGCTCGCGGTCGCCAAGCAGCCGGTGGACCTGTGCGCCTCTCCCTTCGCGCAGTACATCGCCGCCGAGTTCCTCAAGCAGGGCCTGCTGGGGCCGCACATCGAGAAGATCAAGAAGATGTACCGCGTCCGGCGCGACGCCATGCTCCAGTCGCTGGAGCGGCACATGCCGCAGGAGGCCGGGGTGCGGTGGACGCATCCGGCGGGCGGGCTGTTCCTTTGGGTCACCTGCCCCGAGTGCGTCGATACCGACGACATGTTCCACGATGCCGTGAAGGAGAACGTCGCCTACGTGGTGGGCAGCGCCTTCCATTGCGACGGCTCGGGGCGCAACACCATGCGCCTGAACTTCTCCTATCCCACGCCCGAGAAGATCGACGAGGGAATCGCGCGTCTGGCCAAGGTGATCAAGGCCAGGCTCGTCTCCAGGAAGGCATTGTCCCCGGCGAAAGCCAGGTGAATCTCCTTTATCTGTCCGAAGCGACAGGTTGGAGCGGCGGCGCCAACCAGGTCTGGCTCACCTCCCGGGAGTTCGTCCGGCGCGGGCACCGGGTCGCCGTCGCCTGCCCGGAGGGGGAGCTGTCCCAGCGTCTTGCGGCCGCCGGGATCCCGGTGCTGCCGCTCGCGATCTCTCAGGACTACGACCTGCGCTCCGCCTGGAGGGTGGCCCGGTACGCCTGGGACCTCGGCATCGACGTGGTCCACGCCCACCATCCGCGGGCCCACGCCGTCGGGCTCCTATCCACTGCCTTGGGCCGCCGCGCTCCGCTGGTGGTGACGCGCCGCGTCCTGTTCCCCGTCCAGCGCAATCCTTTCAGCAGGCTCAAGTATCGGTCCCGCTGGGTCGCGCGCTACATCGCGGTGTGCAAGCCCATCGCCGATCGCCTCGTGGAGGCCGGCGTGGAGGCCGGCCGCATCGCGGTGATCCCCTCCGGGGTCGACATGAAGCGGTGGGAGGCCAGCCGGCGGGCCCGCAACGGGATCGAAGGGCGCAGGCCCTGGACCGTGACCATGGTCGGGCATTACGCTTCGTTCAAGGGGCACGAGGTCCTCCTGGAGGCCGCCGGGCGGGTGCTCAAGGACATCCCGGATGCGCGTTTCCTGCTCGTCGGGCGGGACACGGAGAAGCTCTTCGACCGCATCCGGCGCTCGGGGCTGTCCGCGAGCGTGGAGCCCATGGGCGCGCGCACCGACGTCGACGATATCCTCTCCCGCACGCACCTGTTCGTGATGCCGTCCTTGATGGAGGGCATCGGCAGCGCGCTCATCGAGGCCCTCGCGGCCGGAGTGCCGGCGGTCGCGTCGGACGTCGGCGGTCTTCCGGAGGTGGTCGAGCACGGGGTCAGCGGCGTGCTCGTCCCTCCCGGGAACAGCGCCGCCCTCGCGGGCGCCATCGCGGGCACCCTGCAGCACTACCCCGAGGCCTTGGCTATGGCGGAACACGGCCACGAGAGGGCGGAGCGGCTCTTCTCCATCGAGGCCGTGGTCACGAGGCTCGAGGAGCTCTACGCGCAGGTCTGCGGCGTCCGCAACTGATGTCCTGCGTGCCGGTCCTCCTCTATCACCACGTGGCTCCCGACCGGGAGGTCACCCCCGAGGGCTTCGAAGGGCAGATGGCCAAGCTCCGGGAAGACGGCTGGCGCTGCCTCACCGCAGCGGAGCTCGAAGGCCATCTCTCCGGCGCGGCGCCGGCGCCGGAGCGCTCGCTCATCATCACGATCGACGACGGATACGCGGACGCCTGGGTCTACGCCTATCCCTCGTTGCGCAGGCACGGGATGCGGGCGATCCTGTTCGTGGTCACTTCCCGAGTGCGGGACGGCGCCGCTCCCCGAGCGACCTGCGAGGAGGGGGGGAGCCTCTTGGACACCCGGCAGGATGAACGGGGGCCCGAGGGCTTCCTCAACTGGGCCGAGCTGCGGGCCATGGCGGAGTCCGGGGTCGTGGAGGTGGGCTCGCACACGCATACCCACGCGGGATTCGTGGACGGCGCGGACTATGGGGACATCGCCATGGAGTTCGACCGCTCGAAAGTCGAGATCGAGATGCGCATCCCCTCCTGGTCCGGAGTCCTTGCCTGGCCCTGGGGGCGCTGGCGGGAGGACTGGATCAAGGAGGCGAAGGCGGCGGGCTACAGGCTCGCGTTCACGACCCAGGTGGGGCCGAACCTCCCCGGCACGAGTCCCTTCCGCGTTCAGCGCTGCAAGGTCCAGAATGACGATATCTCCTGGCTCGAATCCAGGCTCTGGCTCTACGGACATCCGCTCATCGCGGCGGCTTACAGCCGCATCTACGGCTTGGACCGCAAGATCAAGGACATCACAAAATGAGACCACTCCGCTCCGTACTGCACGCCAAGATACACAACGCCACCGTGACCGAGGCGGACCTGCGGTACATGGGCAGCGTCACCATAGACAAGGCCCTCATCGACAAGGTCGGGCTCTGGCCCGGGGAGAAGGTCCTGGTGGTCTCCAACACCACCGGGGCGCGGCTGGAGACCTACGTCATCGAGGGCAAGCGCGGCTCCGGCGTCATCTGCATGAACGGCGCCGCGGCGCACCGGATCAAGAAGGGCGAAGAGATCATCATCATGGCGTTCGAACAGCGTGAGCGCCCGGTCAATGCCAAGATCGCCCTGGTGGACAAGAAGAACCGGTTCGTCCGGTACCTGATGTAGGTTCGCGTGGAGTCAGGGCCTCTTTGACGATGCCGCAGCCGGAGTATTTTGCGGATCCGCCTGGATCCTGACCTTGACTTTGAAGACCGTTTCCTCGGTGCCGAGGTAGTTGTCCGGCCCGGGGTTGCATGCCAGAACGGACACCTCGGTCTCTCCCGTCTTCACGGCCAGCAGGTGGTAGACCGTGAGGGTGTACGGTTCCCTGTGCCGGGAGCGGAAATGGAGCATGTCTTCGTCGAACGAGGGGTACACGCTGGAGAATCCGGTGGCGGGGGTCACCTGCAGCGCGAGGATCTGCCCCGGCCTCAGGGTGATGGTCCAGCCGTCATAGGCGATGTTCGCCACCACGGGCTCATCGAGCGGCTTCGGCGGAGCCTCCCGGCCGCTGCGGGGGCCGATCGTCTCCCGGGCTTTCTTCGTGAGGGTCCCGGCTTCGGCCATGGCGTCTTCGAGGGAAACGGCCGAGGCCGAGGATTGCAGGGCGCAGAGCGCGGCACCCAGGATGCAGCAGAAACCGGTTCTTTTCATGTTCGCTTCTCCTATACAAGAAGAAGCATAACCGCGAAGACACGAGCCGACAAGAAGCAGCGGGCCCATGCGGCCGGAGCACCAGGGGCCTGGAGACTGTCCCAGGCCAGTCCTATAGTGGCTTGAGCCAGCGGAACTCGTAGGGCCCGAGCTCCAACGGCCGGTCCGCGGGCAGGGTCTCGCCGGAGAGCAGGTCCTTCAAGCGGCCTTTCCCCTTCAAGCGTATCCGGACCGCCACGGAGTCCACGTTGTGCGCCGCGAGCAGGTGCGGATGGCGCTCCAGCGCGAACACGGTCCGATCGAGGTCCAGCACCCGGAACGGCCCCAGGGGGCTGAACCCGGGCTCGCGGACGCGGACGGCCAGCATCCTTCGGCAGCCCTCGAACACTGGGACAGCCTTCTGATTGTTCCGGGAACCGAGCAGGCCTTGAGGGGACAAGAGCGGGACGCCGGGCATGGCCAGGAGCATGGCTTGGGACAGCAGGAATTTCTTGGCCGCCACGGGGTCCGGGTCTCCCAAGGCGGAGATCAGGTCCATGAACGCGCTGCGGACCACGCCGCCGGGGGCCACGCTCCCGCCGTGGCTCTTCGCGGCCTCCAGGAGCATGTCCTGCCCGCTCTCAGGCAGTAGCCCTCGGACATGTCTCAACGGGAGCTCCCCGCTGGTGGAGAAGAGCCTTGCGCAGCGGTTCGGCGGAGAGGGGAGCTCCTGGACCCAGCGGGAGAGGGCTCGCGCGTCGCCTGAGAGGATCGCATGGCCGGCCAAGAGAGCGAACGGCCAGCCATGGATGAGATGCGCCTCGTCCCCGTTCCCGAGATAGGCGGCCTCTTCGGCCGGGGAGTCGTCCACGTCCACCGCCACCAGGGTCCCGGGACGGGCCGCTTCGAGCACGGCGCGCATGACGCGCACCAGCGCATGCGTCTCAGGGAGATGGGTTCCGCCCCATAGGCGGGACGCATGGAGCAGGCGGAGCACCGGGGCCTGTTGTGAAAGCAGGAGGTCCAGCATGCTCAGCAGGACCTGCGGATGCCTGTAGTCCAGGTCCACGCTCGCGCCGGTGGTCCGGTACCAGCGCTGTCCGGAGGGGGTGACGAACGGGGTGAGGGACCGCTCGCCGGCGTCGCCATAGGGATCGCACCGGATGAAGAGCGCGGCACACTCCGGGTCGTCTTTCAGACAGCGCTGGAACCACGGGTGCGAGGGGGGGACGCTGTTGACCTCCACATCCAGGGGGACTCCCTCGACGAGCCCTGCGAGAGCCTTCGGGACTGGGCCGGAGGCGAGGAGGACGCTCCGTTCCGACAAGGAGCATGCCGGCGCCTCGATCCTGCCTCTCCGGCGGAGCAGGGTCTCGATCCCGGACAGGACCGGGGCGGCCTTATCCTTCCCATAGATGAGCGAGAGATATGAAAACATTCCGGACCAAAATAACATTTTATGGGATAATCTCCCCAATGGAGTCCCTGCAGGCGCTCCCGGCCCAGTCCGTCGCGTACGCGGTGCTGCTCATCAGCCTGGTGGCCGCGCTCGGCCTGGCTCTCGGCAACATCCGCGTGCGGGGCGTCAACCTCGGCATCGCGGGGGTGCTCTTCGCAGGCATCGCGTTCGGCCATCTGAAGGTCACCGTGGACGCCGGGGTCCTGGAGTTCCTGCGGGAGTTCGGGATCATCCTCTTCGTGTACACCATCGGGATGCAGGTGGGCCCCGGCTTCACCGCCTCGCTCAAGAAGGACGGGCTCCGGCTCAACCTTCTGGCGGGTTCGGTCGTGGTCCTCGGGACGGCCCTCACCCTGGCGATGACCTGCTTCTTCGGGATCGACGGCGCGGCCGGCGTGGGTATCTACGCCGGGGCGGTGACGAACACGCCGAGCCTGGCCGCGGCGCAGCAGGCGCTCAAGGATATGGGGCGGGTCGGGGCCGAGGTCATACAGAGACCCGGGATCGGGTACGCGGTGGCTTATCCGTTCGGGATACTCGGCGTGATCCTGACCATGCTCCTGCTGCGCCGGAGGACGTCGGCGGAGGAGCTTTCGGCCGCATCCGCGGCGCAGGAGTCCGTGCTGAACGTCTTGAACATCGAGGTGGAGAATCAGAACCTCGAAGGCCTCCCCATCGAGAAGATCCCGGCGCTCGAGAGCCTCGGCGTGCGCGTCTCCAGGGTGCTGCACGACGGGGCTCTGGGCGTGGCGCATCCCGAGACCCGGCTCCATCGCGGAGACGTGCTGCTGGCCATCGGGCCCAAGGATAAGCTCGAGGAGCTCTGTCTCGTGGTGGGGAAGAAGAGCGAGAAGGACCTCAAGAGCCTGCCGAGCCGGATCTCGAGCAGCCGGATCATCGTCACCCGCAAGGAGGTGCTTGGCAAGACCGTCCGCGAGCTCGGGCTCGAGGAGCGCTACGGGGTCGTCATCACGCGCGCGGCCAGGGCGGACATCGAGTTCCTGGCGACCGCGGACTACGCGGTGCAGTTCGGCGACGCCGTGCTGGCCGTGGGTGAGGAGGAGGACATCCGGAAGGTCGCCGACCTCATGGGCAACTCCGGCCGGAGCCTGACGCACCCTCAGCTCATCCCGGTCTTCGTGGGCATCGCCCTCGGCGTGCTCGTGGGGCAATTCCCCATCCGCATCCCCGGCATGCCGGTGCCGGTCAAGCTGGGGCTGGCCGGCGGGCCCCTTCTGGTGGCCATCGCCTTGAGCCGCATCCGGCGCATCGGCCCGCTCTCGTGGTACATGCCCATCAGCGCCAACTTCATGCTCCGGGAGCTCGGCATCATCCTTTTCTTGGCCTGCGTGGGGCTTCGAGCCGGGGACCGCTTCGTGGACACGCTCCTCCATGGGGATGGCCTGCTCTGGATGGCGTGCGGGTCCGTGGTGACCCTGGTCCCCATCCTGGCCGTGGCGGCGTTCGCCCGGCTGCGCATGAAGATGAACGCCATGACCCTTTTCGGGCTCCTGGCCGGCAGCATGACGGACCCGCCGGCGCTCTCCTTCGCGAACTCGCTCGCCCCGTCCAGCGCCGCTTCCATCGCGTACGCCACGGTCTATCCCCTGGTCATGCTCCTGCGCGTGGTCAGCGCGCAGGTGCTCATCGTGCTCTGCCCCAGAGTCTGGTGAAAAAGGCCTAGAACCGCGTAGGCCGAAATCCATTCTCCAGCGGGCCGTTGGCCTGTGTTAAATGGATCCATTATTGAACTACCCTATAGGCGTGACCTTTCTGCGCATCCTTTTGGCTTGCGCGCTGGCTTTCCTTTCTCCGCTGCAGGCGTTCGCCGCGGTCATGCAGACCGCGCCTGTGCGGGCCGCGCCGCTGGTTCAGGCCGCGTTGCCGCTGACCCTGCCGGCAGGGTCGATGGCCGGCGGTATGAGCCTCGCTTCCCCGCTCGCCATCTCCCTGACGTCGAGCCTCCTGCCTTCGGCCCGGCCGACCCCGAGTGTCGCAGCCTCACCCTTGATGCGGGCGGAGCCTGTGAGGGCTCTCGCGCCTGTCGCGCGGGCCGGGGAAGCCGCGCCCGCTGCGAAACCGGTCCTGAACCGGGACCCCGCGTCGGAGCGTCGCGAGGAAGCCGGAGTCCAGGACGGCTTGAAAGCGGTCGTGGAGGAGCTCCACAGGGAGAAGGGGGGCCCTTCCCAGTCTTCCCGTCTGGGCGAGTTCTTTAACGGCACGCGGCGGGCCGCCATGCTGCCGGACGCGGTCGAGCCGGTGGAGACGGACCTGGCGGAAGTCTCCGGCCGCGCCCCGGGCCTGCGGCCGGCGTCGTTTTCCGAGGGCCGCGCCGCGGCGGCAGTCCCGGCGAAGCCCGCCGGAGACTTCAGTCCCGAGGTCAAGCGCGCTCTTCTCGGGATGTTCGTGAGCCGTGTCTTCAGCATGATCGCTTTCAGCATCGCGTCCATCGCCTATCCCCTCATGGTGATGGAGGTGGCCGGCCAAGCCCAGATGTTCAATCTCTACTCCCTGGGCGGGATCATCTCCATCGGGATAGCCCTGCTCGCGGGGAAGACCGCGGACCATATGCCGCTCAAGAAGTACGCGCTCGCGAACGTCGCGCTGCGCGGGGTCCTGGGCCTGGCCAACGCCGCGCTCTACTCCATGGGGCTTCTCAATTTCTGGACATTGCTGGGCCTGAGCGTCGTCAACGCCTGGCAGTTCTCCACCCTGTTCGTGACCGATCCGGCCATCATGACCGCCTTGGTGGGCAAGGACCGTTCCAAGATCCGGTCCGCGGAGTCCCTGTTGCGCATCGCGACCATTTTGGTGGCCGTCGGCTCCGGATTGTTCCTCGGAGCGGCGGTGGTCAAGGCTTTGGGCCTGGCGGCGACGTTCACGGTCGTGTCCGTCCTCTTCGCCGTCCCCGTGGCCATCTTGTGGTGGACTCTGCCGGATGTCAAGCATCCGGGAGAGCGGCAAGGCGGTATTTCGGAATTGGCGGGGAAGCTCCGAGCCTTCGCGTGGAAGAAGTACGCGCTCAAAGCGGCGATCATCGGCGCCGGCTTCATCGGCGCCCTGGTCTGGCAGTCTCCCTTGCCCGTCATCGCGGTGCTGCTCCCCATCCTTCTGCGCAGCGCCATGGTCCGGGAGACACTCGGCAAGCATCCCTTGCTCAAGATGGCTCTCGTGTTCGTGATGATCACCACGGTCGCGGAGACGCCCTTGCGCAACGCCGTGCTCGGGGCCTTGGCCCAGGCCACGGTCGGAGCCGGGGAGAAGGCTTCGTACCTCGGGCAGTTGCTCGCGTCCTACTACATGGGGCAGCTTCCCACGGGAACGGGCCAGTTGGACGCCGGGCTCCACGTCCGCGTGGGAGGCAGAGAGTTCGACCTCAAGTCCGTCCTGAAATGGGTGGGAGCGGCCGCGTTCGCGGCTTGGGTGAGCCTCATGCTTCTACCCGCTTCCTGGTCATTCGGGGGCTTGGGCACGGTCCTCGCGGCCGGGGCCTCGGCCCTCTTTTATCATTGGGTCCACAAGTTCACCCCCAAGGTCACGGAGCACGGATGGATGCGCTTGGAGGTCGTGGGCCTGCTCGGCATGTCGCTGCCTTTGTTCTTCTGGGGCTCGCCTGTCGCTTTCTTCGTAAGCCTCTTCCTCTTCGGCCTCGTGCACAGCCCGAACATGAACTTGATGCACGCGAGCTACGCGAGCCAGGTCATGGAGCACGCTTCCGGGTCGTTCCAGTACCTGATGGGGGTCAAGGGCTCGTTCCTGAACATGGCCAACTCCATCGCCTACGCCGTCTACGGCCTGGCCATGACTCTTCCGGCCGAGTGGTGGGGCGCGGCCGCGTTTCCGTTCACGTGGTGGGTGGCCGTCGCCATGTACGCGCTCATGGCCGTGATCTTCCTGATCGGCAGCTTCAAGATGCCGTTCAAGCCTGCGCACCGGGCATAACTGCTATCATCCCCTCCTCGGGAGCGTCGTGAGGATCACCCTCATACAGCCGTGTCTCGGCCGCAGGCCAGGGGAGCCGTACATCCGCTCCTGGCAGATGGAGCCTCTCGCTCCCGCCGTGCTCAAGGCCCTGACTCCGACCGACATAGAGGTCCGCTTCTATGACGACCGGTTGGAGCCCATCCCCTATGAGGAGCGCACGGACCTCGTCGCCTTGAGCGTGGAGACCTATACGGCCCGCCGGGCGTATCAGATCGCATCGGAATACAGGAGCCGCGGGATCCCGGTGGCGCTCGGCGGGTTCCATCCCACGCTCATGCCGGGAGAGTCTGCCGAGCACGCGGACTGCGTGGTCGAGGGCGAGGCTGAGGAGACTTGGCCCGCTCTGGTGGAGGATTTCCGCGCCGGACGGCTGAAGAAGAGCTACCAGGGGAGGAGCAGGCCGTCCTTGTCCGGCCTGATCCCGGACAGGAGCATCTTCGAAGGCAAGGGTTACCTTCCCATCGGGCTCGTGGAGTGGGGGCGAGGCTGCCTGTTCGGGTGCGAGTTCTGTTCCATCCATGCGTTCCATGAGCGCAGCTACAGGCACAGGCCGGTGAAGGCCGTCGTGGACGAGCTGCGCTCGCTGCGCCGGCGTTTGATCTTTTTCGTGGATGACAATCTGGCCTGCGACCCGGACGCGGCCCGGGAGCTTCTGCAGGCCGTCAAACCGCTCGGCATCCGCTGGGTCGGACAGGCCAGCCTTCACTTGGCGCGGGATGAGGCGCTCTTGAGCCTGTTCAAGGAGAGCGGGTGCCAAGGCCTGCTCATCGGGTTCGAGAGCCTCGACTCTGCGGGGTTGGGGCGCATGAACAAGGGGTTCAACCGGTTCCCAGGAGGCTATGAGGAGGCCGTGAGGCGCTTCCGGCGTCACGGCATACGGCTCTATGCCACGTTCATGCTGGGCTACGGGGGGGAGACCGAGAAGACCTTCGAGGATACCCTGGATTTCGCGAAGCGGCAGAAGTTCTACCTCGCCGCGTTCAACCATGTGATCCCCTTCCCCGGGACGCAGCTCTTCCGCAGGCTGGAGGGCGAGGGCCGGCTCCGTTCAGGAGCCTGGTGGCTGGAGCCTTCCTACCGCTTCGGCCAACTGCCCTTCGAGCCCGAGGGGATGAGCGCCGAGGATGTCTCCAGGAGATGCCTGCAGGCTCGACGGGCGTTCTACTCCATCGGCTCCATCCTGCGGCGCTCGCTGGACCTCCGGGCGAACAACGCGCGGCCGTTCTCCGGGCTGAACTACTTCGCCATCAACTGGATGATGCGCCGCGAGGTGGAGCAGAGGGTCGGGCTTGCGCTGGGGGAGCGACATGTCTGATTTCGTCCCCGCCGTCGCCTCGGCGCGGGAGGACTCCGAGCTCATGGAGCTCGTCTCGCGCACCCCGGTGCCGGGAGCCGTCTCCCTGCGCTATGAACGCTCGCCGAGCTATTTGGCCGGGTGCGGGACCCTGGGGTCCGTCTCCGAGGCGCTCATCCTCCGCCACGAGCCGACCGGGAGGATCGCGGGTCTGGCCTGCCGTTCCGTGCGCAAGCTCTTCGTGAACGGCGAGCCCGTCGATGTCGGCTACCTTGGGCAGCTCCGCGTGGACTCCTCGTTCCGATCGCGCGGCCTCGTGGCCCGCGGATTCCGCTTCATCCGCGACCTGGACAAGGACAAGCGTCTGCCCGGGTACATCACCACCCTCATCGAGGGCAACGCGGAGGCTTTGGGAGTGCTGGTGGACAGGCCCAGGCCCGGCATGCCCAGGTACCGCTTCGTGGAGAGGCTCTGCGGGCTCGCCATCCCGGCGAAGCGGCAGGCTCCAAGGAGCGCCCCCGGCGTCGAGTTCCTGCGAGGGGGAGCCTTCCCGGGCGGGGACATCGCCGCGTTCCTGCGGGCCTGCGGCCGCAGGCGGCAATTCGCCGCCTGCTACGAGGAGGCCGACTTCTCCGCGGACAGCGGCCTCACGCGGGGTTTCGATCAGGCCGACCTCTTCGTCGCGACGTCCGGAGGCGGGATCGTGGGGACCGCGGGCTTGTGGGATCAGAGCGCATACAAGCAGACCGTGGTGCACGGGTACTCGCGCCTGCTGTCCTTGGCCAGGCCCTGGATGAACAAGCTCGGCATCGCCGGGCTGCCGGCTCCAGGAGAGCCCTTGCGCATGGCGTATCTTTCGTTCCTCGGGGTGGGCGAGGACGACCCGGTGGTGTTCGCCGGGCTGCTGGGCCGCGTCCTGGACCTGGCCGCCAGGCGCGGCATCTCCTTCGTCATCCTGGGCTTGTCCGAGCGCGATCCGCTGCTTCAGCCCGCCCGGAACTGGAGGCATGCGGCCTACTGGAGCCGTCTCTACACCGTGGGGTGGGAAGGACAGGAAACGTTCCATGAAAGCCTGGATGGGAGGGCCTCTGGCGTCGAATTCGCCGCTCTGTAGGGTCAAGGACCTGGGACCCGGGGTGGAAAGCTCCATGTTCCGGCTCATGGGCCGCTACTTCCGCGGGGCGGACCCGGCTGTCTTCGGTAGAGACCTTCGGGAGAAGGAGTGGGCGCTGCTCCTTCGCGGCCCGGACGGGACTTTGCGCGGCTTTTCGACCTTGATGCGGCTTAAGGCCGATGGAATCAGCGCCTTGTTCTCCGGGGACACCATCGTGGATCGCCCGGCCTGGGCCACGGCCGAGTTCCTACCCGTGGTCGCGCGCGGGATCTGGAGCGCGGCGCGGCGGATGCGCGGGCCTGTGTACTGGTTCCTCATCTGCTCCGGGTATCGGACGTACAGGTCCCTGCCCTTGTTCTTCCGGCGCTTCATCCCCTCTCCCGATGCCCCCGGCCCGTCCCCTCTCAAGCGGATCCTGGACAGTCTCGCTGAGAGGAAGTTCGGCGGCCGGTACGACCCCGGCACAGGCATCATCCGCCTGGCCGCCCCCTCGCCTCTCCGAGAAGGGATATCGGACCCGACTGGCGCCCGCTTGAAGGACCCGCATGTGGCATTCTTCCTTGCGAGGAATCCCGGACACGCGGCAGGAGACGAGCTCGCCTGTCTGGCCGAACTCAGCGAGGAGAACTTAACGCCCATCGCCAGGAGGGTGCTGGGACTATGACCCTGGGTCCGGCGTCCGCCAACCGGGCGCTCCGCCTGCTCAGCCTCCCTCAGGCTTGGTCCCTGCGCCGCGCGTGCGAGGATGTCCAGGGGACGCAAGAGAAGGTGCTCTCCAGGATCCTGCGCCAAAACCGGGACACCGAGTTCGGCGAGCGCTGCTCTTTCGGCCGCATCCGCTCCGTGCGGGAGTTCCAAGCCAAGGTCCCCCTCTCCGACGCCAAGGACTACCGGGAGCCGGTGCGCAGGATCGGAGAGGGGGCTCGCAAGGTCCTGACACGCGCCCCGGTGCTGCTGCTCGAGCCCACGAGCGGCTCCCTGGAGCCGAGCAAGTGGATCCCGTACACTGCGGATCTGCGCAAGGAGTTCTCCGCGGCCTTGGGCGCCTGGCTTTTCGACCTCTACAGCCAGTACCCGGCCCTGCTCGACGGACCCGCGTATTGGGCCGTGACCCCGGCTCTGCAGCGGCCGCGGCTCTCCCCGGGCGGCATACGCCTCGGGTTCGATGAGGACGCCCAGTACTTCGGCACGCTCAAGAGACGGCTCATCCGGTCGGTCCTGGCCGTCCCGCCCGAGCTGCAGGCCGTGGGAGACAGGGACACGTTCCTCTACCTCACCCTTCTCTTTTTGCTGCGAGCCAAGGAGCTCCGGCTCATCTCGGTCTGGAACCCGACCTTCCTCACCCTGCTGCTCGCTCCGCTCCTGAAGCTGGGCAAGGAGCTCGCCCGGGATATCGGCGAAGGAAGGCTGCCCGCCGGGCTCCCTCCCGGTTTGCTCAATCCCCCGGATCCGGGCAGGGCCCAAGAGCTTCGCGAGGCCTTCGCGACCGCCCGGGACGCGGCAGCGCTCCATGCAAGGCTCTGGCCGCGGCTGGCGCTCATCTCCTGCTGGACCGACGGCGCCGCCGCAGGGGTCCTGCCCGAGCTCAGGAGCCTGTTCCCGGACGTACCCGTCCAAGGGAAGGGGCTCCTGGCCACGGAAGGCGTGGTCAGCATCCCATTCATGGCCAGGCCGGGAGCGGCCCTGGCCCTGCGTTCACATTTCTACGAGTTCCTCCCATTGGAGGGAGAGGGCCCGCGGCTCGCGCACGAGCTCGAGCTAGGCCGGCGCTACTCCATTGTGCTGACCACGGGCGGCGGGCTCTACCGCTACCAGCTGCAGGACGTCGTGGAAGTCGTCGCGTTCCTCGACCGCTGCCCGTGCCTGCGCTTCATCGGAAGGGGGGGGTGCGTGTCCGACCGGTTCGGGGAGAAGCTCGCGGAAGCGCATGCGCGGGAGGCCCTCGCTCGCGGCTTGGCCGGGTCCGGAGCCCGGGCCGCGTTCGCCATGCTGGCGTACGAGGAGCGCTCCTACGTCCTATTCATCGAGGCTCCGGGGCTCAAAGACCGGGAGCTCCTGTACGCGGGCGGCCGGGTCGAGACGGACCTGCAGCGCAATTTCCACTACGGCTACGCCAGGCAGTTGGGCCAGCTGGGTCCGCTGCGCGTGTTCCGCATCCGGGGCAACGGCCAACAGACGTTCCTGCAGCGCTGCGCTTTGGACGGGCAGCGTTTGGGACAGATCAAGCCGGTGGCCCTGCATCCCCAGTCGGGGTGGAAGGACGCGTTCGACGGGTGTTTCTTGGCTTCAGAAATACGGACCTCGGGAGGTCTCCATGAACCAGTCGTATCGGATCGGTAAAGCGGTGCTCGTCGTGATGGGGGCGTATCACCTGATCGTGGGGTTGTCCCTGCTCTTCTCCGGAGAGTTGTCTTTGTGGGGAGCCCGCGTGTTCGGCGGGATGATGGTCACCGGGTCCCCGGAGCTCGGCATCCTGGGCGAGATCCTGGCGTGCTATATCCTGGCGTTCGGAGCCATGATGATCGCGGCCGCGCATGACCCGGTCAAGAACCGCGCGTGCATCTCCATCGGGGCCATACTCTGCGGCCTGCGCGTCATCCAGCGGATCCTATTCGGGGGCAAGGTCATCGATGTGTTCCAGGTCAACCCGGCCCGGTATTGGGGACATGTGGTCGTGGTCCTGGTCCTGGGTTGCCTCTTGGCCTATCTGCGCTGGCAGATCCATCAGGAGACGCGTCGAACGGCTCCGGCAGCTTGAGAGTCGCGTTCATCCGTCCCAACCTCATCGCGCAGCGCTCCACGGACGCGATGGAGCCGTTGGCGTTCGCCATCCTGGCCGCGCTTTCTCCGCCGGGGACCGAACATCGTCTGCGCGACGAGAGGGTCGAACCGGTGTCCTCAGGCGAAAGCCCGGACCTGGCGGCTTTCAGCCTGGACACTTATTCGGCCCGCCGGGCCTACGATCTGGCTGCGGCCTACCGGTCCAAAGGCGTGCCCGTGGTCATGGGCGGGCATCATCCGACCCTGGTCCCGGAAGAGGCCGCGGAGCACGCGGACTGCGTGGTGGTTGCAGACGCGGAGGCCGTGTGGCCGCAGCTGCTCGAGGACTTCCAGGCGGGGCGGCTCAAGAAGCGCTACCAGGGCCCCGGGACCACGATCCCGGCCGGAAGGCTTCCGGACCGCGGCCTCTTCAAGGGCAAAGGCTACGGCCGTCTGGCCTTGGTGCAGTTCAGCCGGAACTGCCCGCATCGCTGCGACTTCTGCTCCATCCCGGCATTCTACGGGACCGGGATGAGGCTGCGTCCCAAGGAGGATGTGATCCGCGAAGTCGAGGCCTTGAGCGGCCGGCCGTTCTTCCTGGTGGATGACAATCTGTTCGGAAGCAAGGAAGCGGCTCGAGAACTGCTCGAGGCCCTGGTCCCGCTCCGCTCCCACTGGTGCTGTCAGCTCAGCATGGATGCGGCGCGGGACGACGGTCTCATGGACCTGCTGGCCAAGGCCGGGTGCGTGGCGGCGACCATCGGGTTCGAGTCCTTGGACAGGCTCAACCTGGAGCAGATGGGAAAGAAGCCCAACTTGAGCCAGGACTATGCCGAGGTCGTGCGGAGATTCCACGATCGGGGCGTCATGGTCTACGCCACCTTCGTGTTCGGCTACGACTACGATACGCAGGCCGCTTTCGACGCCGTGCTGGAGTTCTGCCTGCGCTCGAAGGTCTGCCTGGCCAATTTCAACCCGCTCACTCCCATGCCGGGTACCCGGCTCCACAAACGCCTCGAGGAGGAGGGCCGGCTGCTCTTCAAGAAATGGTGGCTCGATCCCGGCTACCGCTACGGGGACGCGGTGTTCCGGCCCCGGGGCATGGCCCCCGAGGCCTTGGCCGAGGGCTGCTTCCGCGTGAGGCGCGAGTTCAACCGCTTCGGCTCCATACTCCTGCGCGGCTTGAACTTCAAGGCGAACAGCAGGACCCCCCTGCGCGCGGGCCTGTACCTGGCCGCGAACCTCGTCTCCCGGAGGGAGATATATAGGAAGCAGGGGGCGGCGCTGGGAGCGGCATGAAGATCGTGTTCGTCAAGCCCACCATGGGCAGGCTGGCCCAGGGGCCTTATACGGACGAAGGCCGCATGGAGCCGCTGCAGCTCGGAGTGCTCGCGGCCCTCACCCCGCTGGAAGTCGAGGCGGAGCTCTACGACGACCGGGTCGAGGCCATCCCCTACGATGAGCCGGCGGATCTGGCCGCCATCACCGTGGAAGCGTTCACCGCCAGGCGCGCGTATGAGATCGCGGCCGGATTCCGCGAGCGAGGGGTTCCTGTGGTGTTGGGAGGCATGCACCCAACCTTGGCCCCGGAGGAGGCGGCCCGGCACGCGGACGCGGTGGTGGTCGGAGACGCGGAAGAGGTCTGGCGGCAGGTGGTGGAGGACGCCCGCGCCGGGGGACTCAAGCCGCGCTACCAGGGGAACCCCGGCGTCCCTCAGCGCGGAGCCATGGCGCGGCGCGACCTGTTCAAAGGCAAGGGATATCTTCCCATCACCCTGGTCCAGTTCGGCCGCGGGTGCCGGTTCCATTGCGCGTACTGCGCCACCAGCGCCTACTTCGGCCGCAGACACCATCGCCGCCCGGTGGGCGAGGTGCTCAGAGAGATCGAGTCGCAGGAGGGCCGGCTGCTCTTCTTCGTGGACGACAACCTGGCCGCCGATCCGGAAGCCGCCAAGGAGCTCTGCCGCGCTCTCATCCCGCTCGGGGTCCGCTGGGTCTCGCAAGCGAGCATGGACATGGCCAAGGATCCGGAGCTCATGCGTCTGATGTCCGAGAGCGGCTGCCTCGGTCATGTGGTGGGGTTCGAGTCCATCGAGCCGGAGAGTCTGAGGTGGATGGGCAAGGCGCCCAATCTGGTGAGCTCGAAGGGCTATGGGGAGGAGATCCGGGTGTTCCGCGACCACGGGCTGCAGCTCTGGGCCGCCTTCACCCTGGGCCACGACTACGACACCCCGGATTCCATCCGGCGGACGCTGGATTTCGCCCTGCGCTCGCGCTTTACGTTCGCCGCGTTCAACATACTCGTACCGTATCCGAGCACCCCGCTATATCGGACGCTCGAGTCCGAGGGCCGCCTGCTCTACGACGGCCGCTGGTGGCTGCACCCGGAGTACCGGTTCGGCCATGCCGCGTTCACCCCGAAGAACATGTCTTCCGAGGAGCTGACCCGGGCGGGTCAAGCCTGCAGGACCGGGTTCAACTCCCTGCCGTCCATGCTCAGGCGCCTGCTGGACCCGAAGACGGACATCGGGATCTACCTGAGCTATGCGCCGCTCTTCAGGCGGGAGGTGTTCAGGAAATTCGGCATGTTCCTGGGCCTGGAGGCCAAGACGATATGAAGAGGTTCTACGGCGTATATCAGTATGCGGCCCCGCTTCTGCTCACCCCTCTCGCGTATCTGGCATGGCTCGTCCGCTTCGACGGGAGGCATGCCCTGGCCGCCGCCTGCCTGGCCATGCCCGTGATCGCGTCCTACGTGGTCGCCGGCGTCGGGACGAACGTGCTCAAGCTCTGGGCTTTCGACACGCGGCTGAAGATCGGGGAGATACGTCCGCACCACGGCTTCCTGCTCGGCTCCGCGACCAGCCTTCTGGCTTGGCTGTGCGCCGGCACCGGCTGGTCCCCCCTGCAGCAGGCGTTCGTGACCGGTTCCGTGGTCGGGTTCTGGAACTGGCTCTACGATCGGCATGCGGTCAAGTCCGGTTTTTTGATCGTCCGGAGCCGGTCTTCGCCGGATGAGTACGCGCCCGTGTTCTTCGGCGCGTTCGGCGCTGTCTATGGGGCGGCGGCGTGCCTGCTGGAGCAGCAGGTGTCCCTCCTGGGACGCGACACCCTGTTATGGCCTTTGGCCATAACAGGGTGTGTGGCGACGATCGCGCTCCCTACGGGAGCGTATGTGCTCGCGTCGTGGCTGCGGTACGGGGATCCGGGATTGCGGCCGGTCCCTACTTCCCGATCCTAGCCGTCTTCACGTAGTCCAGCTTGGGAAAATCCTTCTTGAGGTACGCGTTGCCTTCGGTCTGGACGCGGCCCTGCTCGGGGCCCATGCCGGACGGGGCTCCCTCTCCGTACCCTTTATAGAGGTTGTCCAGCGTCTCCATGCCCTTGACGACCTTGCCGAAAGGCGTGAAGCCCATGGAGTCGAGCCTGGAGTTGTTGACGTAGTTGACGAAGACCTGAGTGGTCCGGGTGTTCGGGCCGGCCATGGCGAAGGAGATTGCTCCACGGCCGTTGGACTGCCCGGCCGGGGGATCATCCTTGATGCGCGCCTCGCGCCACTTGGCGTTGACTTCGGGCGAGCCGTTGATGCCGAACTGCACCATGAACCCGTCGATGACGCGGAAGAACGCCACGTTGTCGTAGTAGCCGGCCTTGATGAGATTGTAGAACCGGTCCGCTCCGTTCGGGGACCAGTCGCGGTGGACCTCGATGATGAACTCGCCCTTGGTGGTGCTGAACTGCGCTTTGTATACATCCGGCGCCTTCTGGGTGGCCGCCTGGGGGTTCGCCAACAGCTCCGGCTGGACTTCCGGGGTTGCCATGGTCTTCTCCTTTTTTGCGGGGGCTTTTTTCTTGGAAGTCTTTGCTTTCTCTGCGGCGGGGCACAGGCTGGCGGCGAAGAGCAGCGCGCCGGACAGGCCCAGGACAGCGAACGTCTTCAGGATGTTCATGTTCTTCATGACGGCATTTGATAAATTTTCCCGCGTTTACGCAATGCCCGTTCGACCTTGGTGCGCAGCACCGCGACTTCCATGGGCTTCTGTATGTAGTCGTCCGCTCCGGCCTCCAGGCAGTTCTCGACCCTGTCGAGGCCGCGCAACGCGGTGCACATCACGATGGCGGAGGAGTCGAAGCGCGCATCCATCCGAAGAGTGGTCAGCACCTCGAAGCCGGAGATCCCGGGCAACATGATGTCGAGGAGGAGGAGGTCGGGGACGCGCTCGCGCGTGATATCCAGCGCCTGCTCGCCGGTCGAGGCCTCGAGTACATCGAAGCCCATGCGGGAGATGGTGAAGCCCAGCATGGTCCGGATGTCCACCTCATCCTCGAGGATCAGCGCGAGGAGCTTGGGCATGAGACTATGGTGCCACCGCCCCGGAGAAACGCGGTTCCTCCAGGGCGGCGGTCCCGGTGAATCGTTCGAGGCGTCTTACTTCAGGTGCTTCGAGACAAGGGCCGTCATCTCGAACATGCTGACCTGCTTCTTTCCGCCGAACACCTTGCCGAGCTTGTCGTCGGCGTTGATGTTCCGTCGGTTCTTCTTGTCCTGCAGGTCGTGCTTCTTGATGTAGTCCCACAGCTTCTTGGTGGCCTCGGTCCTGGGGAGGGGTTTGCTCCCCACGATCTCGGCCAGCTCCGCGGACGGCTGGAGCGGCTTCATGAATTGCGAGTTTGCCATGTTCGTTCCCTCTCTTGAGGCTCTTTCCGGCAACAGATGATACAATACTATTCGCCAGATGAGACCCATGGTCCTGATGCTGCCGCTCTTGCTGGCCCTGTCCGCTCCCGGTCGGTGCGAGGACGCGTTCCCCCTCTCCGTGTTCGAACCAGCGGGCCAGTCCTGCCGCTGGCTCCGGGTGGACCCGGGCTCCAAGAAGACTTCCGTGCTCTCCTCATTCAAGACCGAGTGCGCCGGGGCGTCCGCGGCCTGGAGTCATGATATGGGGAAAGCCCTCGTCTGGTTCGACCCGTATCTGGTGGACCCTTCTTCGGGAGCGCGCAAGCGCGAGGCGGGCCCTGCCCTGGCCGAGGTCTACCTGGACGGCTCCCGTTCCCGTTCTTTCGCCCTGCCGGCCAAGGGACAGGCCAAGGACGTGGGGTACGGGCGAGCGGGCCGTCCTGTGGTGCTGACCCTGGACGCGATCCCCGAGGTCACCGTGGGCGTCGGGACTTCGGCGCAGGCCTACGCGTTCGTGCTCTCCCGCAAGGGCGAGTGGGCTCAGGTCGAGACCAGGTCCACCAGCATCGGCTGGGAGGAGGGACAGGGCACGGCCGCGCTCGAGACCTCGGTGGACCTCGGCCCGCGGACCCGGCTGATGTCGACCCCTCGTCCGACTGCGGACGCGGCGTCTTTCGAAGACGACAAGCGCCTGCACGCCTTTGCTCCGACCGCGGAGGGGACATGGATGCGGCTGAGGGGGACTCCGATTCCGGTCTACTTCGTGGAAGCGGAGGAGGGCGGCGCGACCGGGCGCATCCTCTTTGAAAAGGGCGGGAAGCTTTTTGCTCCGCCGGGGCTGGGCTTCTCCGCTGAAGATCGGGTCAGCCTGACCTGCCGGGGGTCGTCCTTGCTCGTCGCCACCGCCGTGACAGGATCTTTCCCGCGGCTCTACAACCTCATGACGGGGAAGCTGGTGTACTCCTCGGACACCGCGGCCGGAGCCGTGTTCTGGCCGTATTGACCCCGGTCAATTGACGCGAATCAAGCCCTGGGCTTGACCCAGGTCGTCGTTCTCCCTCCACCGGCCGCGGTACACTGTTCGTGGAGGTGGACGAACCCATGAAGCGCATCCTGACCACGATTCTCATACTCTCTTCGATCAGCTTGACCCCGGCCTACGCGCAGTTCCGGCGCGCGGGGACCTTGAACAGCCTTTTCGACCAGGGCACCTCGGTCAAGCTCGAGCTTTTCAGCAAGGACGATGCGATCCCCGTCGTCGAGAAATCCTCGGCCGTCCAGGCTCCCAAGAGCGCGCCCCAGCCCGCGGACGAGGCCCGGGAGAGCCTCCGGCAGTTCCGGACGAACTACGGGGCCCGCATGCTCAAGGTGAAGGGCGTGGTGGGCATCTATGTGGGCGAGGACTGCGGGGTGAAGGAGCCTCACGTCCACATCCTGCCGCACAAGCCGGCTCTCGTCATCCGGGTCAAGGAGTCCTCAGCGAAGGCGGTCCGCCAGAACCTGCTCCAGCAGGTCCCGGAGCTCTCTGGGATCATCTACCGGATCGAGGAAGTCACCCCCGACACGCAGCCCGAGCCGGATGAACTGCGCTGCTGGCTGTTCGAAGGCTGCTGAAGCGCGGAGCGCTTCGGCCCCTCGCGGATATAAGAAGTGTTCCAGCGAGTGGGCTGAACAGAACGATTTGACAGGAAAACTTATCCCCAGCACTTCCGGAGCGGAAGTACTGGGGATAAGTTTTTACCTCACTTCCCAGGAATCCGGCCCGGCCAGGACGTCGTAGAGCTCCTGCGGGGCGGCGGAGCGGACCTGCTCCTCCATGAGCTCCTCGTAGGGGGGCTCCTCCACCGCTTTGAGCACTCCCACGGGCGTGGGGAAGGGCGGTTCCAAGCGGGCGAGCATCTCCGCGTACGCGCCTCCCGCATTCTCATCGTGGAAGATGAGACCGTCCGGGGTCTCGTCGGGCTTGAACGCCACGATTTTAGGGTCCCCGCGGTGCCAGCAGAGCGCCCGATCCTTCTTTGCGCCATAGATGAGGGGCTGGCCGTTTTCGAGGCGGAGCACGTTGTTCTCGCGGGTCGCGCGGTCCTCCAATGCTTTGAAGGCCCCGTCGTTGAACACCAGGCAGTTCTGGTAGATCTCCAGGAATGACGTCCCCTTATGCCTGGCGGCCCGCCCGAGCATGGCGCCCAGATGCGCGAGGTCCGTGTCCACGGCGCGTGCCACGAAGGTGCACTCCGCGGCCAGGGCGATGCGGAGCGGGTTGATGGGGCGGTCGATGGAGCCCAGCGGCGAGGACTTCGTGACCTTGCCCTTCTCCGAGGTCGGCGAATACTGCCCCTTGGTCAAGCCGTAGATGCGGTTGTTGAAAAGCAGGATGCGGATACCCACGTTGCGGCGCATGGCGTGGATGAGGTGGTTCGTCCCGATGGAGAGCCCGTCCCCGTCGCCTGTCACGACCCAGACCTGCAGGTCCGGCCTGGCGCATTTGAGCCCCGAGGCCACGGCCGGGGCGCGGCCGTGGATGGTGTGGAACCCGTACGTGTTCACGTAATAGGGGAATCGGCTGGAGCAGCCGATCCCGGAGATGAATACGTGCTTCTCCCGCGGGATGCCGAGTTCCGGCAGCACCTTGAGCACCGCGGCCAAGATGGCGTAGTCGCCGCAGCCGGGGCACCAGCGGACCACCTGGTCCGAGACATAGTCCTTGCGTTCTGCCATGCTAGCGGACCCTCTGGACCATGAGGGTCCGCACCTTCTCCTTGATCTCCGCGACCCGGAAGGGCTGGCCCCGCACCTTGCACAGGCTTTCGACCGGGAGCAGGGTCTTGGCCCTCAGCAGGAGCGAAAGCTGGCCCAGATTGAGCTCCGGGACCAGGACCTTGTCGAAGCGGGACATGAGGGAGACCAGGTCCGGGGGCAGGGGGTTGAGGTGGCGCAGGTGCACCGAGGACACGCGGGTCCTTTCCGTCTGCAGTTCCCGGACGGCCGTGGTGATGGCTCCGTAGGTCGAACCCCAGCCCACCACGAGGACCTTGCCGGATGCCGGGCCCACGATTTCCAGAAGAGGGATGTCCTGGGCCATCTTCGCGACCTTCTCGGCGCGCAGCCGCGTCATGAACTCGTGGTTCTCCGGATCATAGCTCACCGTCCCGGAGATGTGCTGTTTCTCCAACCCGCCGATGCGGTGCTCGCAGCCGGGGGTGCCGGGCGCCACCCAGGGCCGGGCCAGGGTCCGGGGGTCGCGCAGATAAGGCCTGAACTCCGAGGGGGGGCGCTCGTGCCCGAGCGAGGCTTCGATGGCGGGGAGTTCTCCGGGGCGCGGGACCCGCCAGGGCTCGGAGCCGTTGGCGATGAAGCCGTCCGTTAGGAAGAGTACCGGATGCCGGTACTTCACCGCCAGCCGGCACGCTTCCATGACCATGGGGAAGCAGTCCGCCGGGCTGGATGGGGCGAGGACGGGGAGCGGGCATTCGCCGCTCCTGCCGAAGAGGGCGAAGAGAAGGTCCGCCTGCTCGGTCTTGGTCGGCAGGCCGGTGGAGGGCCCTCCGCGCTGGACATCCACGATCACGACTGGGAGCTCGGTCATCACCCCCAGGCCCATGGCCTCGGACTTGAGCGCCAAGCCTGGGCCGCTCGTCCCGGTGACGGCCATGTGCCCGCCGAACGCCGCTCCCAAGGCGGCGCACATGGCCGCGATCTCATCCTCGGTCTGGAAAGTCTTGATCCCGAGCCCTTTCAGGCTCGAGAGTTGGTGCAGGATATCCGAGGCCGGGGTGATGGGGTAGGACGCGTAGAACAGGGGGAGGCCCGAGAGCCTGCTCGCGGCCGCTAAGCCCAGGGCCGTGGCCTCGTTCCCCGTGACGTCCCGGTAGCGGCCGGGAGGCATCTTCGCCTTTTTGATGCTGTAGTGGCGCTCGAAGATCTCGGTCGTCTCAGCGAAGGACCAGCCCGCCTGCAGCGCCCGCGTGTTCGCTTTGGAAAGGACCGGGGACCTCTTGAATTTCCGCTCGATCCAGGCGAGAGTGGGCTCCAGCGGCCGGCTGAAGAGCCAGAAGAGCACGCCGAGCGCGAAGAAGTTCTTGCAGCGCTCGACTTGGTTGCCCTTGAGCCCGAACTCCTCCACGGCCTTGCGCGTGAGAGCGGCCATGGGCAGGGCGATGACGCGGTAGGAGGCGAGGCTCTTGTCCTCCAGCGGGTTCGATGCCAGGTTCGCTTTGGCCAAATTGCCCGGCGTGAACGCGTCCGAGTTGGCGATGATGGCGCCACCGGGCTGGAGGTCCTTGAGGTTGGCCTTCAGAGCCGCCGGGTTGAAGGCGACCAGCACCTGCGGCCGGTCTCCGGGCGTGAGGACATCCGATGAACCGAAGCACAGCTGGTAGCCGCTTACGCCGGCCACGGTCCCGGCCGGGGCGCGTATCTCGGCCGGATAGTCCGGGAGCGTGCTCACGTCGCTGCCGGCGATCGCGGTCGAGGAGGCGAACTGCCCTCCGGTCAGCTGGATCCCGTCGCCCGAGTCCCCGGCGAAGCGGATGGTGACCGACTCGATCTCTTGGGGCTCCGGACGCATCATGCCATTATAGCGAAGTTTGGTATCATGCACAGGACCGGGTGGTGCGCCATGACGACTGAGAAGACCGGACGCTGGAAAGCCGTGTTCCGCTTCGCTTGGGGACTGTTCAAGAAGAAGGCCCTTTGGATCACGCTCCTGATCGCGGGGGCGGTGGGCGGCGGGGGGTTCTACACGCACCGCTTCTATAAGAAGCGCCAGCTCGAGCGGGTCCAGCTCGACATGTCCACCTTGACCAAGGTGACCAAGGGTGCGCTGGAGAACAAGTTCGAGGAGATGGGCGAGATCGCGCCCAAAAAATGCGTCAACGTGGCGTCCACCGTGAGCGGGAGGGTGGTCGAACTCTTCGTCCACGAAGGTCAGGTGGTCAAGGCCGGCCAGCCCCTCGCCGTGGTCCAGCCGGGGAGCCGGGGGGAGAAATTCCTTCCCTCCACCGTGGTCGCGCCGGTGGGCGGGTTCCTCATCCGGCCCGTGGAGGAACAGCAGTACGGCAGCAATGTGAAGAAATTCGTGGTGCTCGACGACTACGTGACGGGCCGGCAGGATAACGCGCAGAGCCCCACCTTCCTCATGAGCATCGCGGACATGAACGCGCTCGTGGTGAAGCTGATGATCAACGAGGTCGACGTGCTCAAATTCAAGGTCGGGATGCCGGTGTCGGTGAAGGTGGATTCTCTGCCCGATCAGAAGTTCGAGGGCACGGTGACGATGATCTCGAGCCAGGCGGAGGAGGCCTCCAGGGGCTGGGGCGGCGGAGGGAAGTCCTTCCGCACCGAGGTCACGCTCAAGAAGAAGGACGAACGCCTGCGCCTCGGCGTCACCGCCCGCGTCAGCACTATAATCGAGAAGAAGGAGAACGTGCTCAAGATGTCCCTCTCCGGCCTCTTCGAGGAGGAGGGCAAGACCTTCGCCTACCTGCTCGTACCGAACGATAAGCCCCGCGAGGTCAAGGTGAAGCCGGGCTTGAGGACGCCGCTCGACGTGGAGGTCATGGAAGGCCTCAAGGAGGGGGATCAGGTCTTCACCGAACGTCCCGTGGAGTTCACTCCCCTCGTCGAAGAGAAGAAAGAGGCGGCCCCGGCCAAGAAGGTCTGAATCATGCAGCTGCGGGAGGCCTTGAGCACGGGTTGGACCGAGATATACTCGCACAAGATGCGGTCCTTCCTGAGCTTCGCGGCCATCGGCTTCGGCGTGGCCGCCATCCTCTACACCTTCGCCATCGTCAATAAGGCGCTTCTCAAGCAGAAGGAGGCGTTCAACCTCGTGGGCCCCGGCGCCATGCGGGTGACCCGCGTCTACCAGCGCGGCGACGAGGATAAAAGCCTGCATCTTTCGGATGGGCTCACCTACGCGGATTCTCAGGCCATCCGCGAGGCCCTTCCCTGGCTCCACATGGTCTCTCCGACCATCGACACGTGGGAGCCGCTTCGCTTCGGGAAGTTCCGCGAGGGGGTCAGCATCCGCGGGGTGACGGAGGAGTGGCGCAAGCGGAACTGGGTCTACACGCTGAAAGGCCGTTTTTTCAGGCCTTACGACTACGAGAACGGCACCCGGGTCTGCGTGCTGGTCGAGCCAGGCGGCTTCGCCAAGGGGAAGTCCCTGGAGCAGAAGCAGTACGCGTGGTGGTACGACCGGTGGAACATCTTCGTCACCCACACCAAGTTGATGAACCAGGAGGTCTCCTTGGGCGGGCACCTGTTCACCGTCATCGGGATCCTCAAGGAGCCGCCTAAGGACAAGGACCCGAGATGGTTCCAGGACCCGGGGGGAGACATGCGCGTGGCCATGCCGCTCAAGACCGCGATGACCTATTTCGGGAGCCGTTGGGGAGGGAAGAAGAACGTGAAGGACGGGGTCGAGCAGATCGACATCGACACCGGATCGCTCACGACCGTGCCCGCGGCCACCCGCCGCATCCAATCCCTGCTCAACGTCCTGCACCGGGAGGAGAAGGACTTCAACGTGGTGGACCTCCGGCAGGCCATCATGAACAAGCTCAGCGAGATGCGCGAGCAAGCCATGACCATACTCTCCTTGGGCATCATCGCGATCCTGGCCGGGGGCGTGGGCATCATGAACGTGACCCTGGCCACGGTGTTCTCGCGCATCCGGGAGATCGGCACGCGCCGGGCCCTGGGCGCCACCCGGCTCGACATCCTGCTCCAGTTCATCATAGAAGCCATGCTCCTGGGCTTCCTGGGAGGGCTCATCGGCATCTTGATGGGCTTCGGCTGCCTCATCTTCATCGCTGAGGAAGGGATCGAGAAGCTCGAGGCCTTGCGCGCCTGGCACGTGGCCGCGACCATGCTCATCTCCCTGGGGGCCGCGTTCATCTTCTCCCTCTATCCCGCGTATTCCGCGTCGCGCCTGGACCCGGTGGAAGCCTTGCGGTATGAGTAGGGCCTGGGTCGCCGCGCTGGCGGCGGTACTGCTGATTTCTTGCAAAAACAAAGAGGAAACAGCCCAGGCCCTGCTGCCGCAGGGCCTGGGACAGATGTACCGCGGCGATCTGACCGGGGCCGTGCTCTCGCTGACCCGCGTGCTCCAGAAAGATCCCCGCAGCGCGGCCGCGTACTATTATCGCGGGCTCGCCAACAAGGAGCTCAAAAAGCTGCCGGACGCGGTCACGGATCTGACGCGCGCCGTGGAGCTGGAGCCCGGGCTCTCTTCAGCCTACTACCAGCGCGGCCTGGCCCGAAAAGAGCTGGGCGACACGCTGGGAGCCCTTTCGGACATCAATCAGTGCGTGGGCATGAACCCGGATTCTCCCGAGGTCCGCTATCTCCGGACCCTGGTGCTCTGGGAGCTCGGTATGGACCAGGACGCGAAGAAAGAGGCGGACGCGGCTCTGGCCAAGTCCCCCGACTTCCACGCGGCCCTAAGGACGCGCGGACAGATCCTGGCCGGCATGGGGGCGTTGGACAGCGCCCTGGCGGACCTGGACCGAGCCATCGCCATCGACGAGGGGTACGCCAACGCGTACATCGTCCGGGCCGGGGTGCGGGAGGCCAAGGGCCGGGAGCATGTGAAGGCCGCGCTCCGGGACTTGGAGAGGGCTCTGGAGCTCAATCCCCGCTCCATCCAGGCCCACGAGCTGAGGGCCGAGATCCACCAATCCTCCTACTCCTACATGGAGGCCATCTCGGACTATACCTCGGCCATGAGCTTGAACAGCCGGTTGGCCCCGCTCTTCGTGAGCCGGGGGGAGGTCTACCGCAACTTCGCGGTGGACACCAACCGGAGAGACCTCTTCGAGGCGGCCATCCAGGACCTCACTCGCGCCATCGAGATATCTCCGAAGCTTTTCCGCGCCTACTTTTTCCGCTCGAATACCAAGGAGCTCATGGGCGACCTCGACGGCGCCTTGGAGGACGCCAAGGCCAGCCTGCGCATTCATCCCAAGTATTCTTCCGGCCTGGAGATGCTCTGCATCATCCACCGGAAGAAGAAGGAGTATCAGGCCGCCCTGGACTATTGCGACAAGGCCATCGATCTCGCCCCCCGCAACGGCAGCATCTACCGCTCGCGCTGCGAGCTCAAGCGTACCGTGGGCGACGATCGCGAGGCGCTCAAAGACTGCGATACGGCGGTGGAGTACATGCCCGGCTGGGCGCAGGGATACTCCGAGAGGGCCATGGTCAAGATACAGCTCGAGGATCCCGCTGGGGCTCTCGCGGACCTGGAGACCGCCGTCTCCCTGAACCCGCACGCCCGGCGCAATTTCGAGGGGCTCATGGAGAAGTTGCGCGGCCAGGCCCGGAGGAGGAGGCGATGAGGAGGCTCCTTCTGGCGCCGCTCCTCTTCGTCCCGGGCTGCGTCAAACCGAAAGGACCGGATCCCGCCTCCGTATTGGCCGCCGTCTTCTCCATCCAGCCGGCGAAGGCGCAGCAGGCCCTGGACGCCCTCATCCAGAAGTCCCCCAAGGACCCGCTCATCTACAATTGGCGGGGCCGCATCCGGGTGGACAGGCTCGACTTCCGGGGGGCGTTCGACGATTTCAGCCGGGCCGTGGAGCTCGACAGGAACCTCGCCGTGGCCTGGTACAACAGGGGCAACGTGCGCATCGACATGGGGGATTACCTCGGCGCGCTCCGGGACCTGGAGGTGGCGTACGGGCTCGACAACAAGCTCACCGGAGCCGTCTACAGCGCGGGCATGGCCAAGCTGGGGATGGAGGATTACGCCGGGGCCAAGGAAGCGTTCCGGCTGGCGCTCAAAGACGAGCCCGGCCTCAGCCAGGCCCTCTGGCGCATGGGCGACGCCCTGTCCGGGATGGGGGAGATGGAGGACGCCGTCGGCTTCTATGACAAGGCGCTCGAGGCCAGGCCCGGGTCCTTGTCCGTGCTCCTGGCGCGCGCGAGGACCAAGCGGAACCTCTTGGACTACGCAGGCGCTACGGAGGACTACTCCAAGGTCATCGAGCTCGCGCCGAACCTGGCGATGGGCTACTTCGAGCGCGCCCAGGTCTACGACGATTCCATGCGCTCGCTGGCGGCCATCCGAGACTTCGATGCCGCGGCCCGTCTCGCTCCGGCCTATCCCGAGGTCTACCAGGCCCGGGGGCACGCGAACTACCACGCGGGCCGCAATGCCGAAGCCGTCGCGGACTGGGAAACCGCCATCCGCATGCGGCCGGGGTACGCGGCCGACCTGCGCGCCTATATCGGGTACGCGCGCAAGAAGATGGGAAAGAAGCGCTAGCTTTCCGCCCGCCTCTTGATCTCCCGCGCCAATCCCCGGAAGATGACCGCGTGCAAAGGATGGAGCAGCACCCAGTAGAGGTGTCCGAACAGGCCTTTGGGTTCGAAGTACGCGGTCTGGCGGAGGGTGGCGCCCCGTTCCGTCGGGGTGCTCTCGAACTGCAGCCAGCCCTTTCCCGGGAGGTGCATCTCGGCGCGCAGCAGCAGGAGCCTGTCCGGCGCCACCCGCTCGACGCGCCAGAAATCCAGAGGCTCGCCCTGATAGACGCGGTCCGGGTGCCGGCGGCCGCGGCGCATGCCCACCCCGCCGATCAGCCGGTCGAGGAGCCCTCGCAGGTCCCAGAGCCAGTCCATGAAGAGCCAGCCCCTCGGGCCCCCGAGGCCGGAGTAGACCGCGAAGACTCGCTCGGCCGGAGCCTTCACACGGAGCAGGCGCTCGTCGCAGAACATGCCTTCCTTGTCCGTCAGCGTGTACTCCGCGCGATGCCTTGGGAACAACGACATGGTCCAGGAGGTCTCCACCGTGTTATCCTGGATGCGGCGCAGGGCGTAGCGCACAGCGGTCTCGTAGTCGAGGGGGACGAACGGGAACACCTCTAGGGCCGAAGGGTCGCGGCATACGACCTCGCTGCGGAGGCTCTCCAGAAGCGGCAGCGCGAAGCGGGAGGGGATGGGCGTGAGCAGGCCGATCCAGCGCGCGCAGCCCAGGCAGGACCGGGAGTTCAGACACGGCGCGGGAACGAAATGCCGGCGCAGGCCGCGCAGCTTGTCGTAGATGCGCATCATCTCCTCGTAGGTCAGGACGGTGTTGCCGCCGATCTCGAAGACGCGGTCCGCGGTACGGTCCGTCTCCAGACAGGCGATGAGGTAGTGGAGCACGTCCCGGATGGCGATAGGCTGGCACCGGGTCTTCAGGCACGGGAACAGGGGAGTGGCGGGGAGGCGCTCGCTCAGATAGCGGATGATCTCGAAGGACACGCTGCCCGAGCCCACCACGACCGCGGCGCGGAACTCCGTGAGGGGAGGCCCTTCGCGTCTGAGTATCTCGCCCACCTCGTGGCGGCTGCGCAGATGGCGGGAGAGCTCGGCCTCCGGGTTGCCCAGGGCGCCGAGATAGATGACTCGGCCCACCCCGGCGGCCTTGGCCGCGGCCGCAAAGTGGGACGCCGCGCGCGCCTCCAGATGCGGGAACCCGGGCTCGGTCATGGAATGCACGAGGTAGAAGGCCGCGTCCATGCCCTGGAGCGCCTCGGCGAGGCGCTCCGGGCGCAGGAGGTTCGCCTTGACGGTCTCGACGCCCTTCCAGCCGCGTCCTTCGAGGTGCTCGGGCCGACGGGCCAGGCAGCGGACCTGGTACCCGCGCGCCAGAAGGCGCGGAACGAGCCTGCCTCCCACGTAGCCGGTGGCTCCTGTGACGAGGACCCGGCGGATCTCAGGCACCGATATCGAGCCGGCGGAGTCTCTCTTCGATCTCGGCTTGGCGCTTGGCTTTGGCGAGGGAAAAGGGGCCCTGACCCTTGAGCTCGGCCAAGGCCTCGATGTAGAGATTGCGGGCCTCGGTCTTGTTGCCGGCCTTTTCCGCGTATTCCGCCTGCTCGAGCCTCTGGCTCAGGCGGACGCGCGAGAGCGACGCGCGCACGCGGCTGGTCACGATCTGGAGCGGCCGCTTCTCCGTCATGCGGCTCTCGTACTCCTGGAGTTCGAGCAGGAGCTGGGAGAGCAGGCGCACCTTCTCATCCAGGGCGGCGTTGTCCCGGGCGATCTTCAAAGCGTCCCGGAGCTCGGACCGGGCAGTGCTCAGGATCACCGCGTCGCGTTTTTGCCGGCTCATCTCGAGCCGCTTGCCGGCCTCCGGAACGGTGGGGATGCCTTTCTCCTCGAACTTCGCCAAGGCGGAGAGGTGCTCGACCTGCATGTCCAGGTGGGTGATCTTGGAATGGGGGTTGAGGGTCTCGTCGGCGCTGCGCGCGGATTCGCCGGCCATGCGCTCGTGCTGTTCGGCCTCCATGGTGACCAGGCGTTCGCAGTCGTCGCACAGCCCCCGTGGAGAGAGGGAGAATAGCCAGCCCAGACCGCCGCAGAGTTTGCAGTTCATCGTTGGTAGCTGTGCAGCACCCTCCCATTATAGATCGTATGGAAGTCCCCGGACGCGTAGTAGCGTTGGAGCACTTTCGTATCCAGGTCCTTCTCGATGACCCGGGTCTTGTGGACCGTCTCGCACTCGAAGAAAAGGTCGCAGTCCGGGAGGACGGACACACCCTGCACCCGGCCGGGTTCCACGCGCAGGCCGCTCTCCGCGATCTTGTCGCAGTCCCGCCCGGACCGCGACCCGCAGAGCTCGAGCGCGCCCTCCAATCCCTGGAGCGGCACGTTGACCGAGAAGCGCCCGGCTTCTTCGATGAGGCCGTGCGTGTGCCGGGAAGGCCTGACCAGCACGGTCAGGATCGGCTCGCCCCAGACGACCCCGAGCGTGGCCCAGCCGATGGTCATGGGGTTGGGCTTCCCGGCGGGATCCTGGACGACCAGGAAGGCGCCCGAACCGGAGAGGGCCCCGCAGAACTCCTTGAAGCAGTCGTAGACTCCGATGTCCGTCATGAAGCCTCCGCCATCTAGTAGAACCCGCGAAGGAGTCCTCTCACCCGCATGAGGGGGAGGAAGCGCACGGGCTCGCCCGTCTTCGGGTCGGTCCACACGCTCGCGTCATTGGACTCGTCCCGGTTGTCGCCGAGCACGAAGAGGTGCAGGTTCGGCACGGTCAGGGGCTCGAAGGAATCCCCCTTGAGCTTTTCCTCCTGGCGGGTGTGGCGCGCGTAGGGCTCGTCGAGCGGTTTGGAGTCGATGAAGACCTTCTTCTCGCGCATCTCGACCGTTTCCTGCGGCAGGCCGATCACCCGCTTGATCATGTCCTGATGCGGCGGGATGGGGGAGGAGAACACGATGATCTCCCCGCGCCGGGGCTCGCGCACGAGGAGGGTTACCTTGTCGAGGACCACGTGGGTCCCCACCGGCAGGGTGGGCTCCATGGAGCCGGTGGCCACATAGACCCCCTCGAAGACGCACAGGCGCAGCAGGAGCGCACCCGCCGCCGCGATGCAGAAGAGGAAGAGCAGTCGTCCGAAGGACATGAATCCATTGTATTACAATTGATACAATCCTTGTCCATGCCATTCTCCCTTTTCGCTCTTCAGCCTGAACTGATCCGCGCGGTCAAGGAGATGGGCTTCAAGAAGCCCACGCCGATCCAGGATAAAGCCATCCCGCCCGCTCTCCAAGGCAAGGACGTGCTCGGCTCGGCCCAGACCGGCAGCGGGAAGACCGTGGCGTTCGCCCTGCCGTTGGTGCACCGCCTCCTCTCGGGCCCGAAAGGCCAGCGCGCCCTCATCCTGGCTCCGGTGCGCGAACTGGCCGCGCAGGTCGAGGCCACGTTCAAGGACTGCTGCCGGTTCACCAAGCTTCGCACCTGCCTGGTCATGGGCGGAGAGTCCATGCGTCAGCAAGCCTCCGGGCTAAAGACCGGCGCGGACATCATCATCGCCACCCCCGGCCGTCTGCTCGATCATCTGCAGAATACGCGCGGTTTCGATCTCAAGGCCTGCGGCTTCCTCGTCTTGGACGAGGCGGACCGCATGCTCGACATGGGTTTCCTGCCGGATGTCAGCAGGATACTGGAGCGCGTCCCCTCGAACCGCCAGACCCTGATGTTCTCCGCCACCGTCCCGGGGGAGATCGAGCGGCTCGTCTCCCGGTTCATGAGGGACCCGGTGCGCATCCAGATCGACCCGCCCGGCAGGCCCGCGGAAGGCGTGGTGCAGAAGGTCTATCCAGTCTCCGCCCAGCAGAAATACGACCTGCTGCGCGCGCTCCTGGCCCGGGAAGAGATGACCTCGGTGCTCGTCTTCACCGCCATGAAGCGGCGCGCGGACATGGTGGCCAACGTGCTCCGGCACGCCGGCATCCCGGCCCGGGCCATGCACTCGGACCTCACCCAATCCGCCCGCACCAAGGTGATGGATGATTTTCGGGAGCAGCGCTTCCGCGTGCTGGTGGCCACGGACATCGCGGCGCGGGGCTTGGACATCCGGCACGTGAGCCACGTGGTGAACTTCGACGTCCCGCTCTACCCCGAGGATTACCTGCACCGCATCGGACGCACGGCCAGGGTCTTCACCATCGGCGACGCCATCACGCTCATGTCCCCGCACGAGAAGGACCCGGTCCGCGCCATCGAGGGCTTCATCAAGGCGGATATCCCGCGCTGCGCGCTGGAGGGCTTCGCCTACGACGTTCCGCCCATGCTTACGGTGTATAAGCCTCCGGCGCACGCGCGCTTCAGCATGAGGCGGCGCAGCATCCCCCGCGGCCGCGGCAGGCGCGGGCTTTGACGCCCCGAGATAAGGGCGAAGGGCCCAGCGCGCCGTAGGTCGATAACCGAGGATTTTCTTCCCCCGTGGCCCAGGAGAAGGAGGCCGGTTCCATCCTATGATGGTCCCATGAACATTTTCCTCATCCTTTTCGTTTCCCTGGCCCAGAGCCAGACCCGCATCTTCGGCGGCAGCATCCAAGCCCCTCTGACCGGCCCGGTCCCGATCGTCGCTCCGGTCGCGCCGCTGGCCTCTCCCATACGGCTCACCCCGAGCCTCTCGTTGCCCGGAGGCAGCCTGTCGTTGCCGTCCGTAGCGCGGCCCTCGCTGCAGCCTATGCCGGCTTCGCCGCTGGGCGCGATCCCTGTCGGAGAGAGTGCCGTCGTCGCCCGGGACTTCAGCAACGCCTACGGATTCTACTCCTGGCTCTCGGAATTGAACGAGGTCCAGGGGACCCCGAGGCCTGAACTGGCCAAGGCCAGGCTGCTCATCGAGGCGTCAGGGCTTCTATCCCAAGGCCCCGTGTTCGTCATGAAGGAGGGCGCCCGCCTGACCCTGCTCTCCTCCAAGGATCCCGACGTTCCTCCCGTGGTGCTTTCTCTTTCGCGGGAGTCCTTGGACGAAGGGGGGGCTTCCCCGCAGGCCCGGTTCCTGGCCGAGCGCCTGGAGGCGGCTGCGGCGGCGGACAAGGCGGAAGGCGGGTTCTTCAACAAAGCGGCTCTTCTCAACAGGCTCGAGCAGGCCATCCAGGCGCGGCCCGCGGTCGCGAAGCCGGGCAAGGGCATCGAGACCGGCGAGATGCCATTGGACCCCTTGCGCCAGCCGTGGGAGTATCTGTCCAGGATGCTGCGCGACGCCATGAGGAGCACGGATCCCTACGAGGTCTTGGACAAGCTCCGCGAGATCAAGTCCGAGATCCGCCGCGTGCTCAACGCCCAGGACGGCGGGAAGTTCTATGAGCGGCTGCGTTCCCAGGCCGAACTGCAGGCTCGCGTCTTCGTCCCGGCCCTGTTGGAGGCCGCTCAGAAGGCGGCCGGGGACAACGACAAGGACACGGTCGAGAAGACCCTGAAGGCCGCGTTCGAGTTCGCGCAGTACGCGCCGACCTGGCGCAAGCGGGTGGAGGCGGCGCACACCCGCGCCCACGACACGCTCAAGCTCATCGAGCTGTATGGGCCCATCGACCCGGAGACCGGACTGCCGGTCAAGCTGGAAGAACCGCAGTAAGACTTACCGGTGGTCCTGCCGGAACTGCCACGGCGGGATGGGGTTCGGGTCCGCCCATAGGCCGCGGCGCGCGGAACGGGCCTTCTCCTGCATCCGGCCCAGCTCGGTGAGCTGCGGGTAGTAGTACTGGTACCACCACGCCCAGCCTTCCGACACGAGCACCGTGTTGAGCCATTCGTTCCGGCCCTTGAGCCAGACCCAGCCGATGATGCGGCCGTAGGAGTCCACGTCCTCGACCTTGACCGTCACGCGCATGCTCTCGGCCTGCACGAGTTGTGTGGCGCGGGCTCCGGCCTCCGCTCCGTAGGGCTGGGCCGGCTTGCCCTGATGCGCGGTCTCGGGCGCGTCCACCGCGGCGAGACGGACGTAGTCGTAGACCCCGTTGCGGGTCCCCAGGGCCACGGTGTCCCCATCCGGCATATGGTGGACCTGGAACTCGATCTCCTGGCCGGGGAGGACCCGGCCGATGCCTGCGTCGGTGCGGCGCCTGAATATCCACGGCGCTTCGGGCGTGTACTCCCCTCCCAGGGTCTTGCCGGCCCAGAGCCCTCGGCCGGCCTTGAGCGCCTCGTTCTCCAGGGCGTTGAGCGCCTGGTCGTGGTTGTAGTAGAAGTTCCACCAAGCCCAGCCGTTGCGGAGCATCTCCTCCTGCAGGGCCCGGCCGCCCGGGAGCGTGACCCAGCCCACCACGCGGCCGTAGGCGTCCATCTGAGCCACGCGGACCTTGACGGTCTTGCCTTCGCAAAGGCTCCGGACGAACTGCTTGGCCTCTTCGCCGTAGACCTGGCCCGGCTTGTTGTACTGGGGATGGGCGACTTCCGGGGCGTCGACGGCCTCGAGCCGGATGTCCACGTCCTTGCTGCCGTAGCGGACGATGACCGTGTCCGCGTCCCCTACGTGGGTCACCTTCCCTGAGAAGGTGTCTCCAGGATTGAATCGGGGTCCGGCCGTCGGGGCGACGGAACGCCCTTCGACCGATACGACGGCTGGGAGCTGAGACCTCTCAGCGAGTACGGCTTGGACGTTCGCGCGGAAGGGGACTACGGACTCTTCGAACCCGGCGGCCCCAACGGGGGCCGAGCACCACAGCAGCACTGCGAACAGCGCCTGCGAGAGTCGGTTCATGGACACGCCGTTCCTCCCGCCGGGTTCCCCCGGCCCACCCCCGTGTCCTGCCCGTCTATTGAGGATTATACCACCGGGGCGGAAAAACGCTACGCGATCCGGGCCGCGGCAGGGGCGGAAAACGGAGCATGTCAAAGGACCCAGAACGCGATAGGCCCTTTGACCTATCGGGCGTCCTGGGCGCGAGTATGATATCATCGGCGGGATGGCGCGGATACTCTACGTCGAGGACAGCGAACCGGCGGCCCGGTTCATCAAGGACGCGCTCTCTCCAGCGGGCCATGAGCTCCAGCACGCCTGCGACCTGCGCGAAGGATGGTACTACGCGAGGAAGCTGGAGCCCACGCTCCTGATCATCGATGTCAACCTGCCTGACGGCTCCGGCATCGACCTCTGCCGCCAGGTGCGGGGGCATCCCAAGCTGGCCCATACTCCCGTCATCATGCTGACCGCTAAGGGCGAGCTCCAGGACAAGGCTTTGGGCTTCGAGTCCGGCGCGGACCATTATCTGGTCAAACCTTTGGAAGCCAAGGAACTGCAGTTGTGGGTCGAGGCCCTGCTGCGCCGCGTGGATTTCGTGGATGCCGGGCAGGGGATACTCCGGGGCGAGGACATCGTGCTCGATCCGCAGCGGCACGCGGTGACCCTCGCGGAGAGCGCGGTGGGCGATCTCACCCGCAAGGAGTTCGACCTGCTCTACGAGCTGGTCAGGCGCAGCCCCAAGATCCTGTCCAAGAAGTACATCCTCTCGAAGCTCTGGCACGCCACCCTGCGGGACAATACCGTGGAGAGCCATATCCGCAACCTGCGCCGGAAGCTGGGGGAGGCTGCGTGCCGCGTCGTCACGGTCCCGGGCGTCGGGTACCGGTTCGATTAGCAGCATGCGGCTGATCGCGATCCTGCTGCTGAGCGGCGCGGCTTTCGCCGCCAAAGACGAGGCCGAGCTAGACGCCGAGCGCATGCGGGCGATGCGCGCCGAAGCGGAGGTCCTGATGTCCAGGCTCCGGCCCGGGGTCTTCGAGCTCGAGCGCTACCAGAGCCGGCTCGCGGACCCCTCGGACCCCGCAGCCTTCCCGCCGCGGCGGCTCAAGCTGCTCGGGGAAGTGCGCTTCCAGCGCGACAAGGTCTATCACCTGTTGGATACGTACCGCCTCGGCTACACGATCCGCGCCGTGTTCAAGGGCGCCAGCATCCTCGGGACCCGCGGGGGGGAAAAGGGCGCGGCGGCCAAGGATTTCCATTCCGGCCTGGCCGACTGGCAGTTCCTGAACGAGTCCGTGGGATTCCTGAACCGCGTGGACGGCATCGCGGACGCGACCGCCATCTCCCTGGGCAAGTACTCGCAGGCGCGTCAGCAGGAGGAGGCGTGGCTCAAGCGGCGGATCGCGGTATTGGGCGGTGAATTCGCGGCGGTGCTGCTGGCGGCCTTGGCGTTGGTCCGGCGAGGGGGGCGCGAGATACGGCGCTTGATGCCTTCGTCGGAGAGCAAGCGCAGGCTCCAGGAACCCGCCGGGTCGCCGCGCGGGCCCTTGGGCGGGGGACAGTATCGCATCCTCAGGGAGCTTCCCCCCGACGTCTTCGGACAGGTCTTCGAGGCGCTGCACGTGACGGAGGGACGCAGGGTCTTGATCCGGCGCGTCAGGGAGGAAGTGCACCGGGCCGAAAGGGATTTGGACAGATTCATCGCTCAGGCGCGCCGGGTCGCATCGCTCAAGCACCAGAACTTGGTGGAGGTCTACTGGGTCTTCATCGAAGACCAGCGGGTGCATCTCGCGATGGAGCCGTTCGAGGGGGAGACCCTGCGCCAGCGGCTGGATGAGAGGAAGACCCTCGAGCCGCGCGCCTGCAAGCGGCTCCTGCGGCAGGTCTTGGGGGTCGTGCAGTACGCCCACGGCCAAGGCGTGATCCACGGCCGGTTGACTCCGGAGGCGATACTCGTCTCCCCGAAAGGCGCGGCCAAGGTCCGCGATTTCGGCATCGGATTGGAGTCGAGCAAGACCAAGGCGAGACTGACTTGGCGGGATCCGTCTTTGGCCAGTCCGTACATGGCCCCTGAGCAGGAGTTGGGCGAGGTCTGTTTCGCTTCGGATCTCTATTCCATCGGCGCGATCCTTTATGAGATGGTCGCGGGCCGGCCGCCGTTCTCCGGGACGGATCTTCTCTCCCAGAAGCGGGCCGGGCGCTTCGCCCCTACGGGCCTTTCCCAGGAGTGGGACTCCGTCATCCGCAGGGCCCTGGAGCCTGGAGCCGCGGCGCGCTATCCATCGGCCGAGGTTCTCCTGGTCGCGTTGGAACTCATCCCCTGAGCTTCCGGTAGCGGCCCATCACCCGCTCCACATAGGCTTGGGTCTCGGGGAACGCGGGGACTCTGCCGTGCACGTTCCCTTCTCCAGCGTTGTACGCGGCCACGGCCAAGGTCTTGTTCCCATGATAGAGCTTGAGCAGATGGGCGAGGTGCTGGACTCCCGCCTTGATGTTCTGCTCAGGGTCGCTGAGCCGGGTCACGCCGTACTGCTTGGCTGTGTCGGGCATGAGCTGCATGAGACCCACGGCGCCCGCTTGCGAGCGCGCATTCGGGTCCCCTCCGGACTCGGCATAGATGACCGCCTTGACCAAGTCGGGGTCCACCCCGTACTTCTTCGAGTAATTGTTGATGAGCGGCTCCCAGCGCGAGATCGCGTCGCCGGCCCGTGCGGGCGGCACCACGATGTCTTTGAGCGCGGTCCATAGCGAGTCCGATTTTTCCGTGATGCCCTCCGCGGAAGGAGTCTCGACCCGCGGCGGAGGCGGCTGTTTCGCCATGCTTCCGAATCTCTTCGCCCAAGCCTCGACCGGCGTCTGCGCCGGGGGGATCGGCGCGAGAGCGTCGCGCAGCTTTTCAGGAGCTTCGGACGCGTCGGCCTCGGGCTGAGGGCTCGGGGCTTTCAAGGGGAGCTTGCGCATGTCCGACGGTTCGGGACCGGCCCCGATCGAGGCTCCGAGCCGGCTGAGGCTCCCGCCCGTCTGCTCAGCGGAGCTCCGGGTCGAGTCCACCGAGGCTTTAGCCTCCTGCGCGGGCTTCTCGCTCCCCTCGTAGGCCTCTTGAGCCTTCTGCTTCGCCTCCTCGGCCTGGTCGCGGTATCCCTGCTTTTTCTTCTCGCACTGGGCGCAGCGGTACCCCTGCTTGATGGGCTCTCGGATGGCCTCGTGCGACCGGTTCACCGGGCCCGAGGCCTGCAGGAGACGTTCCTTGGCGTTCTGGAGGCCCTCGCTGGCGTTCTTGGCCCTTTCCAGTGTCGCGCCAAGCCGCTGCTCCGAGTCTTGGAGCAAGGAGACGGCTTCCTCGGCTTTCCCGGCGGCAGCTTTCAAGCGAGAACCTGCGTCCATGAGGGCCCGCTCGAACCTCCCTCCCTGAGTCCCGCCTCCGAGCTGCATCATGGAGAAGCTCTCGACCCCGCCGATCTCGGCGGCCAGCTCGCGCACCTTTGCGGAGCGCTGCGCCGCCTGCTCGGCCGCTTGCCGCAGGGCCCGTCCCGCGTCTTCGGCTTTCTGCCGGGCCTCCTGAAAGCGTCGCTCGATGGAATCGACATCCGGCGAGAGGTTTTCGATTCCGTCGAGCGCAGAGGGGTCCATCCGTTCACCGGTGGAATCCGGGTCGTCGGTCCGCATCTGACCCACGGTCTCCTTCATCCTGCCGGCAGCTGATTGCACGCGTTCGATGCCTTGCTGCAGCCGAACCATGACCGGCTCGAGCGCGTCTCCCGTCGCCATCAAGCCTTTGGCCGCCTCGGAGACGGGCGGATAGGCTCGCTGCAGCCCCGTGTAGGCTTTCCGGAGTTCCTCCCGGGCGATCTGCGTTTGGGTCAGGATGCTGTGGAGGGGTGCGTCGCTGCCGCGTTTCTGCAGATCCAGGGCCAAAGCGCGGATGTTTTTGTCGAGTTCACGGTCCTGCACCGCCTCGATCATGCCGGAGAGATCCTGTCCCTCGCCCGAAGCCGGAGGGGGGAGGATGGCGAACAGCGAGCACGCGAGCCATAGTCGGGTATTCATAAGGATAGGCTAACGGGAAGCCGTCAGAACGCAAGTAAAAGGTGCGGAAACCGCAAAAGCGTCGGCTTTTCAAGGAAGAACCGCGGAGGGGTATTCTGCCTGCAGGCGTTCTGCAGGGGCCGATGTTTCAGGACCTAGGACGTCCTCCTGCAGAAGGCCTGCGGACTTTGGGCCGGTGGCGGGATTCTCCTTGGAATCCCATTGTTCCCAAGGTTTGCGGAAGTTTTACTTGCAGTGTCCCCAGGATCCGGGCATGCTTGCGGAATAAGGAGGACGCATGGAACAGCTGGGGCTCCCGCGGGAGCCCCGACCCCTTGCGAGGTTCAGCCCCCGAGAGGGGCGTGGTTCATGATCCAGTCCCGCTCTTCGCCGCTGAAGCGCTTGAAGGCCTTGGCTCCGGCCTCGACCGAATCGAGGGCCATCTGCACGTTCGCGAGTTCGTAGCTGTTGTCCTGCAGGGCCTGCTTGAGTCGCTCCCACTCGGGCCCGGCGGCTTGGGGCAGGGCATCGATGATGGCCTGCCGCGTGCGCTGCAGCCCCTCTCTGCGGCTTTCGAGCCGGGTCTGCATCGACGCCAGGGTTTCGTGCCCTCCTCGCTTGAGCGTCTCCACCCCGCCTTCGGGAGCGTTCTCGATCCAGACGCGCAGGGTCTCGGCCAGGGCCGGGTCCTTGACGCCGTCGAAGTCGGGCAGGCTGCTGTGGGCGCCGCCGAGCTCGAAGTAGGTCTCCGCCATGCGGCTGGCCACGATGTAGCGCTTCTCGGCGGACTCCGGGAAGTCGCTGAGCATGAGCTCCGCGGCCTCCTTGGCGATGCGGGTCCCGAGGTATCTGTAGGAGACGGGCTCTTTGCCGTAGGAGGAGTCGATGATGATGGCGTGGCCGGAGCGGCTGCTGCCGCCGGGGACGTCGTCCTTGAATCGGACCGCGACCTTGTTGTCGCGCAGCCACTGCACGATCCTCTCTCCCGTGCCGGGAGCGTCGTACATGGCGATCATCACGTTCTCGAGCAGGCGCTGGGGCCTGGACTCGCCCTGCCTCTCGATCACGACCTGTCCGAGCTCTCGGCCGGACTTGGAGGCTCCCTCGAGCATCGTTCCTAATTGAGAGGAGAAGAGGGCTTCCGGAGATTGAGCGAAAGCGCACGAGACGGCGGTGAAGAACACGGCGACCGCGAGTCTGATCATGGACCTGACCTCCGTTCGAGGAATCCATGATACCGCGGCGGGCGGGGGCAGGAGATGGGTCCAAGAAGCATAATGGCGGAGTCTTTCGGCCTACGGGGAAAGAGGACTAAAGTTCGAATACGGTCCCGACGGCCACGGCGGAGCATCCCATCTTCGAGCCGCGCTCGGAGATGATGCGGCGGCAGTCCCGCACCATGGCGTCCAGGGCCGCGTCGGAGCGGTCCTGGTTGTGGTGGAAGAGGCCGAAGCTCTCGACTCCCGCTTCCAGGGCGAGGCGCAGGGCGTCGGTGTACACGGAGTGCCCCCAGGTCTTCGTGGTCTTGTACTCCTCGGCCGTGAACTCCGAATCGTGGATGAGCAGGTCCGCTCCTTCGGCGAAGGCCAGGTAGTCCTCGTACTTGAGGCCTCCGGGGTGCGCGTGGGTGAGCTCGTTGTCGGTCAGGAACACGAAGCTCCTGCCGTTCTCGGCGAACTTGTACCCGATGCCCTGGTTGGGATGGCTGAGCAGCACGGGAGAGATGTCCATGCTCCCGACGGTGAAGCGCTGGGTGCAGTCCTTGTGCGGGCAGAGGAGGGCGCTGACGTCCTCGAATCGGACCGGGAAGGAGGGCGGGCTCATGGTGCGGGCCAGCATGCTCTCGACCGAGCCCTGCGCGAAGGGGCAGCCGTAGAGCTCGATGCGCGTGGTCTTGGAGTAGATGGGCCGGAAGAAGGGGAAGCCCATGACGTGGTCGAGGTGCGCGTGGGTGAATATGAGGTGGAGGCTGCGGACTCCTTCCTTGTGCACTTCCTTGCCCAGGGCGCGGATGCCTGAGCCCGCGTCCACGATGACGAGCTCTCCCGAGCGGGTGCGGATCTCCAGGCAGGTGGTGTCCCCGCCGTACTTGAGGTACTGCTCGCCTGAGACCGGGATGGAGCCGCGCGCTCCCCAGCAGCGGATGAGCATGGCAGAGAGACTAGCTTATTGGGCGGGCGAGGTCGACATAGGCGCCCTCGATGAGCTGAGCCTGGCCGATGCCGAGCTTGGCCATGAGATCGTGCGCCTCCTTGACCCCGGCGGCAGCGGGCTCGTCGTCTTGGAGCACGACCTCGAGCTCAAGGAAGTGCCCCAAGCCCTCGACCTCGTCGAGATGGATGCGCGTCCTTCCAACGAGCAGCAGGGTGCGGCGCTTGCGGACCCTGCCGACGGTCCCGTAGGCCAGGGATAGGGATTCGCGCAGGGTGTCGGGGTCCGTGGTGGGGGTGCGGAGGTAGAAGGACTCCTTCGGGCCTTTTTGGTCCGGCCGGCGGTAGAAGATGAGCTCTCCTCCCCTTTTTGAGAAGGCGCGGAGCTTGAGCTTGCCGGAATCGCATTTGAAGAAGGTGTCGTCCTGGAGGATGACGGTCGGGGCTTTGTCGGCCAGGGCGGCCGCTTTCGGGAGTAGCGCCTCGACGCTCTGGATGCGGGCCTTGATCTCGACGTTGCGGGGCATGGGGTCAACGTCTGGGGGCGCGAACGTTGTCCGCGCCGCAGTGGGCAACTCTGGCGAAGGTTATGGCTCCCACCTACGTATGTTTGAGTTTCTTCGGGTTCAGTAGCCGTGCCTCATGGAAGACGGTCAGCACGTGAACGCTCTGCCCCGCCAATCGATACACGATGCGGTAGTTCCCCAGAATGACCTCCCGCACGGCGGAATTGCTGAGCTCGGGGACTAT